>Ga0136560_1001899_pt1 | contig 10694 bp, 9 predicted proteins | sample AntRauMeHopE1497_FD_104925 | JGI IMG/M metagenome (GOLD analysis project Ga0136560, IMG submission 104925) | Saline lake microbial communities from Rauer Islands, Antarctica - Metagenome Hop E1 #497 | ecosystem: Environmental > Aquatic > Non-marine Saline and Alkaline > Saline | place...
TGCAGTGCATTCTATCCTCCTCACGTAGCGTGCTCGAGATCGACGTATTCCCTCCACTGGCAGGATTTCCCCGAGGGGTCTCTGAGGAGACAGGTGAGGGGTTTCCCGTCCAACGGGCGGATGGAGGGGGGAGTCGAAATGCCAGCCAGTTCGGAAACCGTGGCGAATATGTCACGGAGCTCAGTGACCACTCCGCTGATGATTGTTCCCCGGGGAACAGCGAAGGCGCGGGAGTCGGCGGAGGTCGGATCTGCGGGTACCGGCAGGTTCTCGGCAAGTGCATCGCCTTGCGGTGCAGTGGCTGGCAGGCGGGCTCGCTCAAGCTCGAGGGCAGCGGCTGCCGAATCAGCACCAAGCCCTGCGGAACTTAGGGGCGCCACGGGTGATCCAGCGGCGCCACGCGTCCGAGCCGCCTCGATGCCCTTAGCCGCCCGAGCCGCTGCCCGAGCCGCCCTCTATGCGGAACCGGCGCCGCCGACCAGGTTCTCATCATCAGGCCAGCGCACCATGAGCGGGACATGGGCGGAGAACTCATAGGGGTAACCCTTCCGCCAGTGGTTGTGTGTTCCCTGACCGTCCCCATGGTCGGCAGTCCAGAGTACGAACGTGTTGTTTATGAGTCCGGTCTTCTCCAACGTGTCGAGAATTGAACCAACCTGCTCGTCAACGAACTCAAGAGACGCGTAATACGCATGTCGTGACACAACGGTTTCGTTTTCCGGCATGTGCCCGCACCAAGCGTCCGTGGTCGGCCCGCATCCCTCGGGATGCCCATCCCCCCCGTAGAAACGGTCGTCCCAGCACGTGGGATCGCTGGTCTTCCCATCAGGTGCGCAGAGTCGGATCTTAGGGAAGGTGTCTCTGGCGTACGACGCGTTTAGTAGACGGGCAGGAGGGTCGTACGGGCTATGGGGGCGGTGTGCGGACCACTTGAGGAAGAACGGACTGGCTTCCTGACCGGCAAGGTGCGCCTCCTGTTGTTCCCTGGCGAAGGATTCCAGGTGAGCGACACCCTGGCGACCCAGCCATGCGGTGGGGTGATAATATTCCGGATACACGTACGGCTTGCCATGCCAGGTATTCCAATCGAGTCCCGTGGCCATCGGATCCTTCCCTGGCATAACCGTCTGGAACCACTGGTCGTAGTCGTCGTACTCACCCTGGCCCTTATCACTGGGTGGCAGCCCATTGCCAAGGCCGTCATACAAATTGCCCTTGGTTTCCCAGCCGTGCCCAATTCCGGAGTCAGAGCTGGCATTCCAGTTCATGTGATTCTTGCCCAACGAGACAACCTGCGGGGATCGGTGGCTTAGTGTATGACGAGTGTATATGGTGTGACGAGTGCATTGTTCGCATCTTCCACGTTGTCGATCGCCGAGCCGCCTCATGTTCAGGCGTCGGCTCTGGCTCGATGGGTGTGCTCACTCGTCCGTAGCCCGAGTCGCGGACGGCTCTTGGCATCTCGTATGCGTACCTGGGAGCGATCGAGCCGTATCCGATCATGCCAGCGCCCCAGGGGGAGCGGCCTTGCAAGAGACCGCTTCTTGCAGGAGTGCATGTCGGCGTGCTCGAGTACTGCGAAGTGAACAGGGCGCCTTGTGCCGCAAGACGATCCAGGTTCGGGGTGTGGATCCCTTTGTTTCCGGCTGCTCCCAGCGCATCAAAGCGCATCTGGTCGGCCATCCTGGGAGCTAACACGAGCGGTAGGTTTTGATTTTTTTGTATTTTCATGAGGAGCATCGTACCTGTGGTACATGGGAGCTGGATTGCTGCATGGGGGAGCGTACTCACATGAACAAGATATTCGGCCGGTCAAGGTATGCCAGCGCCACAGAGGGCAACATGATCAAGACATTAGATAACTTCATGTGTTCGCGTATCGTATGTTTCGAGAAAACCTGGAGGTGATTCTTGTGTGTGCAACTGGATCTAGGCCTAATGAGTCCCCGATTGTGCCACAGTGCAATACTCCCATTGATGAACCCTGTAGAACGTTCTTACTTTGATCCAATTCGGAAACTCGCGGATAGACTTCCACTCCACCGCACTGCACGGCAAAACATCGTTGTGCACCGCATGATAAGGTCACACAGACTATTTAGCGTGTATGGCATGCGAACCATGCGTACGAGCTGCAGGAGGGGTCTTTCAAGCGAGCCAGCAAGATCCTCGTTACTCGCAGGACGCAACTGCTTCGTGCTTGGGTTTGCCTCGGAGCGCTCTATCGCGTGGCATGTGGCGCGATCATGGCGCGCCGCTGGAGCTCGTGTTTGTGTCGGGATTTAGAGCGACCGATTTCGCTCGCGGCTGGAAGACTTGGTGTAGACAAGCTCGAAACCGGGAGACCTGTGGGCTCGGCTCGAATCGGATGGCGATATACCCCCCCTCTCTATCGTAAAGTGTGATGCCAGAAGCGACGAAAGCATACGAAATGCTGCAGATTTCATATCTGGTCAATTTGGCGGCACTTTGCATTCGTTTTGCCACAGCGTCGCATTCGCAACGAGAGAGGCAATGAGACCAGGAGAGGCAGCCGAAGACGGGGAAGAGACGCGCAGAGAGACAGAAGCCCCAAAGCGGAGCCCGCCAGCACATTTAAGCAAGGCAGCGACCGACGTTTGGGAGAGAGCTCTGCATGCCTCAAAGTCCATGCCCATGCTCGCCCTGCAGAGACAAGATTTCGCGGTTGCAACCGATGTGTCGGCATACTCACTGGTTGCAACCACACGGGCGCTCGCCCCGCTGCTTGCGGCAGGAGCCGTGGACCGCCCCGCTGCGGGTCATGATTCGGAATCGGAATCGGAATCGGAATCGGAATCGGAATCCGGCCTCGCACGGGCGTTTGCTCTCCCGTCGCACAGCAGCATCGTAGCGATGACGTTCGAAGGGGGGACCCGAGCGTGCTACCCCTACGGCGTGATGGGGTCGGCGAAGGCAGCCCTCGAGTCCATCGCCCGGGGGCTGGCCCTCGAGCTGGGGCCGCTGGGTGTGACGAGTAACTGCGTGTCTCCCGGACCCGTGGACACGCTCGCCGCTCGAGGGATCCCGGGGTTCGCGAACCTTCGCGAAGGTTCATAGGCAGCTTCTATGCGACCATCAACACCGCTATCGTAGGCGGAATCCGGACAGGCCGTGGCAGCCCTGTCCTTTCCTGGGATGGGTGCCGTGACGGGGCAAGTGCTCCGTGTGGATTGCGGGGCGAGCGCTATGATGCCGATCGGAGCAGGCACCGATGGTTTGCGAGTGTGACAATTGGAACCATGCCTATATATTGTGCTGCAATTGAATGCGCCTGTAGTGCATCCGGTCCACGGGCGGCCTCGACTGCCTCGCAGCCTGTTGAGCGAACCATGGGTTTATGCGACGAAAGTTCATTTTTTGGGTATGGGTCCACCAACGGATTCAATGCACATTGGCGCATTGAGCATCGCCAGTGATTGAAGCGCTACTACTAATATAGCATGCGAATAACAAAGTAATGATGGACGTTCATGCTGTAGCCAAGCGTGAGCTGGACATGATTGCCGGGCCCCGGGGGTTGCGGAGACCCAGGTCTACCGGCAGGCTTCGCGGAGATGCTCTTTCGACGAACAGGCCAGCTTCGAGCGGTAAGCTGACGCGGAAGCTCACATCGACGAAGTCTTTGCATGAGCGATCTGCTGCCCCAAGAAGGTCACAGTCACGCGGCGCTTTGAGGCGAGTCAGGACCGTCGGCGGAGCCAGCTTCGAGTCGCTCCGTGCGTAGTAGGGTGCTCTTGGCATCACAAGGGGCAGCCGAAACAGCCGAAACGCCCCGTCTTCCGCAATATAGGCATCCGCATCGGGTGCAATGTCCTCGGCGGAACCAGTGGAGGATGTGCATGCGGACGTTCACTTTCACGGGGGCGGCGAGGCTGCGGCTCTCGCCTCGTACGGCGAGGACTTTTACGAGAGAGAAACCCACAGAGTTTCCAAGGAACCTGCCGAGTTTAAGCGAAGCTGTGCTGTTGATAGAGAGGGGCAGGTGAACCCGCAAAGAGGCACCGATGCGAAAGGAGATATGATCGACCTCAGCACGACGACTGCCACCACCAGACGAGGTCTGCTCGCCCCTCCGATAGCATCCTCTCTCTCACCAGAATCCGGTCGAGGCCAGGCCAAAGGTAAAGCTACTCGTGCGAACAACGGCCCGAAGCCCATAGCTGAACAAGCAGATGCCGCTGCAGCCAGACACGCTCGGGCAGCAGCTGCAGCAACAGCACCAGCAGCAGCTTCGGCACGTAGTCTTGGTGAGCGTCGCAACCGCCATCGTCCTCGTCCTCGTCCTCGTCCTCTGCATCAAGCTGGCAAGCATGCTGTCGGTGGGCAAGCTAGGGGTGACGACCCGCTCCTGGTTGCACCTGGGGGTCTCCAACTGAAGGGACTTGGTCGCAAGCTGCGTAGAGCTCTCAGGGAAGCATCCATGGCAGTGGGCCGTGTGCGCGGCGCCCCTCGATCTGCGGAACGAAGAGGGGGTTCCGGGGACCAGCTGAACGAGCGCCGCGCGCGGTTGGAACCAGCCTCACCCACGAACTCGCCATCGAAGCTCCAGTCCAGCCACGGGGCTACGGCTCGTCTCCTCCGGGGAACACGCTCTACCCACGTGGTGGGTCTCGGGGAACACATTGGGCTTTGGTGGGCGCGATAGATCGCGAGCGGTGGACGACAAGCAGCCCGCGCCGCCCTTCTGGACTGCGTACAAGGTGGTCAGTGGCCAGCGAATGGGAAGGACTCGTCCGATCCACCGGTGGATCGATCCAGATCCGATCCCAGCCGGATACCGGGGGCGAAGACGAAGGTGAAGATGCAACAGGGTCAGCTGGGCAGGGGTCGTCCCCCGCTGTACTACGCTGTTGTCTGGGCTACGGACGCTCCTGCCAGTGCTGCACTGCTGGATCGTCACGGGGCTCAGGCAGACAGGGCAAGGGGTCGGATGGATCCGCCTCTTCTGGTGTCCTTGCTGGGGACGTGGTTTACTGGCTCTTCGTCGGGCGGAGGTCAGGTGCATCGCACTGCGGGGGGCGGGTGGGCAGATCACTTGGCGCAAGCCGTCGAGGCAGTCGCCGCGCAAGGATATGTTCCGCTCCTGCTACCTGATCATTGCGTTGCGGTGCAAGAGCGAGGAGGCTTCGGCTGGGCGACCGCCGACTCGACGGGACCTGGGTGGCATTCGGGGCCTGGAGGCGAAGAGCGCCGGGATGGCCAAGCGGGTCACCACAGTGCGGGTCACCATCATGACCGTAATTTAGACCCTGAAGGTGTCGGCTTAGACGCTGGATTCGGAGGCATTGATCCGATCATGATCCGGTCATCGACCGTAGGTCCGTCTCTGACAATGCCGTCCCTCCCTTCCATCGCAGAATCTGGCTCCGGCTCCGGATCCGATGGGGACTCGGATCAGCCAGATTGGCCGGGTGACGCAGCAGCTGTGCGCGTTGGAAGTTGCCGAGCGGTCGGGGTAGGTGCCCGTCACAGAGCAGGCCGGACTACAAACGGCAGGGGCAGTAACGCGAATTCGGAATCACAACGGACGACTGGTCGCGATGAGCATAATCTGAGGAACACGAACAGAGAACACGGGAATAAGGGGACACGCGGGCATGGATATGGCTCCGAATCCGAATCCGGCGGCGAGACAGACTATGACGACGACGAGGATTTCTAGCGCTACGCCGGGGCCGGCCCAGGGAACAATGGTGAGGTGGACCCGCTGGTCATCACGGGGCCTCTACCGAGTGGTGGTCGCCTCGGCACTCCCGCGTCCTTCGAGGGGAATGCCAGCATCGATGAGAGGGATGGGTACATGGATGGGTACAGGTAGAAGGAGAGGGAGAGGGAGGGAGTGACGTCCAGGAGTGACGGTGGTGGCGATGGTGACGACAGCGATGCAAGCTCAACGGATATGATGCGCCCGGCCCGAGGCAGCGTGAATCATCGAATTGCAGCGCATCTACATCCAGAACGACCAGAGCGCCGCCCCTCCACGTCACCGCACCCGGGTCACGCAAGCCCGGGCATTACAGGGAATTCGACTAGGGGAAGGGCAAGTCCTGCGGGTCTGGTTCACTAGGCCGCGGGTGGAGCCGCCCGGGGATCGATGCAGAAGCAGGAATGCGAATGCGGTACTGCGACGTTAGGCGAAATCAAAGGAGGAGGAGGAGGAGGAGGAGGAGGAGGAACTGATCGGCTGCCTCCGTCTCCTGGGTATGCAGAAAGCAATCCGGAGCCAAAAGAGGCCCATGACAGCTCTTCTGGCGCCGCGCATTCGGCTCCGTTTGCGATTCCGGCAGTGCGACCACGCACGATGGCAGGCGACCGGCCAGGGAACAATGAGGCTGAGGCAGCGGTCTGGTCGGCAGGTGCTGCTGCGGCTCAGTTTGCAGCGGCGCAGACTTTCGAAAGCACCACCCGGCTAGGAATTCCTGGTGGTGTGACGAGTGTTGGAACTCAGTAGATCTAGGTCTAGAGGAAAGGAAGAGGAATCCCACAATCAGAAGTACTTGCTGGGGTTGATCCTGGGAGTCTCCTCGGTAGCTATGTGGCCAGATCTCCTGTGGATCTCACGGGGGATGACGACAGTTGTGGCCAGGGAACATCAGAGGGCGATAGCGGAGGCCAGGGAACAAGATAGGCTGGACCCGGTAGCATCAGCAGCGGCGGAGTGGGAGGCACTCCGCCCCTTTCTCAACCTGATCGCATGCACCGCAATGCAATGATTCATGAGGAAGGCAGCATCCTTGCCCTGGGAGTGCCTGCCCCTGCAGTTTCGCCCTCGTCAGTGGAGATGGGTCGAGATGGCGTGGGCTTGGGCAGACAGCCGAAGCTCCAAGGAACGTTCGGTTTTGATCTGCAGGGAACAGCGGCTTACCCGGAGTCTAGCCCTTCTAGACCTAGTGGCCATTCTGCCGATGCGACCGATCTCATGCCCAGGGAACAACGAGCCAGGGAACAGCAGCCAGATGCACGGAATAGCCCTGTGACCCTGGTGGACGCAAACATCGAGGTGGTGTCCCCTGCCTTGTCTCCGAGAGGGCCTCGGATGATGGCGAGGGTGCCGGCACCGGGCCTCTCTCAGCCAGACGTTTCCGTGGGTACCAGCGAAACCGAGACATATTCCAAGGATGAAGGCGCGGATGAAGATGAAGATGAAGACGAAGGCATCGAAGGATCGTTAGGCTCGGCGGGAGATGCCTACAGGCGAACGCTGCGTGACGAAACAGGCGCGGGTGTGACGAGTGCGGCGCGCAGGGGCAGAGGAAGAAGTCAAGGATAGCAGGGTCGGCCAGTCGCTAGAGGCAGGAGGGGCAGGGGCAGGCGAGGGAACACAAGGACCCGACCGAAAGGTACCGTAGTAAGGGGTGAAGCCAGAGCACGAGCGAAAAAAGAGGCTGTGGATCCACTGGTCGCCGATGCGCGGCGCCTGTCCCGCCTGCGCCGAAAGCGCTCCGATCTGCTCGCAGTGTCTGTTCTTCCAGGTGCCCAGTAGGCAGCAAGGGAGCGGGCGAGAGCGCGGGGCGGGTCCGAGACCAGGGCAAGAGATCGTCATCGCGTCTCTGACCCTACCACCGCCTGCACAATTTCCCCCCCCATTGCCCTCTCCCTCTCTAGACAAACGGAAATACGTCCAGCCAATGAACAGGGAAGACACCATATGTCGCAGGGTCATCAATCAGGGCAACAGCTATCGACTGGGAAGACTGGGAAGACTGGGAAGACTCAGGGAACAACGAACCCCTTCAGATCCCATGCCTCACCACAGCTTGGTTACCCCAATGCATCACAACCAAACCCAGCCGAGCTCGTATCTCAGCACGGGACCGGGACCGGGACCGGAGAAGTCTATCTTCCAGCTAGCTACGACCCCAGTCCACGGGTGGATTCAGCAGCGGATCTGCTGGTGCCGACCGCTCCTCCCCCCGAGGCTGTGTCCGTCATGGGCGCATCACGCGGCAAGGCCCTCGCCTGTCTCGTGATGCTGCTCGAAAGGGGGCTGCGACCTGGGGGGGACGGCTCGGGGGGCCAAGGAATGCCGTACGACGGCATCGTGGATCGGATCGGTCGCGCTTTACGGTTCGCGATCCGTTCGCACAGCGGGAAGGCGGCGGCGGTTCTGCTGGGAAGGGCAGGTTCCGCACTGCAGGCGTGGCATGCGAGCGAATGCTCGGCATCCAGCAACGCGCGAATTGATGTTCCGCAAGCTGACGCTGCGCAGAGGCACCTGTTGGCTCCTCGAGGCCTGATGCGTTTGGCCTTCCAGGCAGCCGGCACGTCGATGCTGTCTTCGGAACTTGGTGTGTTTTGCGCAGAAAATGCAACCACCGGTGGGCCAGAGAACACATACGGAGCGCCAGGGAACATCGGGGATCGCATCACCAACGGGGCTGCACAAATGCTCGGGACCCGGGCTGTCGTTGGCGTGAGGATTGATCAACCTGGGGGTGCATTGCATGGGAGTGCGATGTCCAAGCCAGAGGCGATTGTGTCCGCTTGGACGTGCGGTCTCATTGGGGCTTGTATCTGTCGAGGGGCGGAAGCATCTGCAGTGGCCGGGCACTGCGGGTCGTGGGACAGTATCAGCTCGGCGGTACAGGCGGAAGGCGGGCTGCCATCGTGCAATGCACTTCGATCTAGTGCCGCAGATGCCGGTGACTGGAAGACAGATGGTAATAGTACGGGACTGACAATGATCCAGGGAACAGGGGGTCGAGGGCGTGATCACGATGGCAGCTCCGGTTCTTCCTCGCCTGTATCTCTTTTATCCGAGGAGGAGACAGCGGGGTCTCAGACCCGGGCGCTTAGATCCATGCTCGCTTTAGCGAAGCGCGTTCACACCAGCTCGAGAACATCATCTTCCCGATCCGGACGTCGCCCTGTATCTTCATCTTCTTCTCCCTCACCATCTCGCCCCTCCTTCTCGTACCCCCGCCTAGTCGACTTCCACCTCCCAGTTCTCGTCCGGGGGGCGGCCCCTTTCCCTCCCGTGGCATCGTGGCTGGCGACGCATGCAGATGGAGCAGGCACAGATCCGGCGGCGGCCTCTCTACATGTTCCGCAAATGGTAGCGGCGCCTCCTCCGTTCCAGGCTATCCTACCGGAGGAGACGCCCCTCCACGTGCTCGCAAGACGAGTGGCTGCATCGAGGTCTGCCTCTGCGGGGGACCAGTGGAGCAAGGTGGCTGGGCAGGTGTTGCGGGCAGCAGCGGGCAAACGTGCCGCGCCAGGGGAGCTCCGTGAGCTTGCTTGTTCCCTGGATGGGGCCGGCCGGACCCCGGCAGGGCTGCTTGCGGCCACTGCGGCAGCGATGAGGTCAGCAAGCCGTGCCGCCGACGTAGCCGTGCGACGGTTGGCTGCAGACTCGAAGGTGTATGACGGTTCGAGTCAAGGAAGGTCGCGCGTCGCCACTGCCGCTGGGATGGCTGCAGCCCAGGCCGCTACGATGGCACTTCTCACGGCTGAGAGGCACGGGCAGCAAGAAACCCAGCGGCGCCACCGCGATGCAATGCGGAACATGCTGCCTGCGCCTGCACCAGCAAGCAAATCGATGGCTGTGATGCACGTGTCTGCAGCTCCTCGTCGCGGCGCCGCGATAGGTTCCACACCAAGCCCAGCACCAGCGCGGATATCGATGCACCTAGTCACACCCGAAGGAGGACGGGCAGTCGCCCAGGGAACAATGAAGTCCCCAGGCGGGCCTTATGCTCGTCGCATCGACTTGTCACCGCTGTCCGCACGTCCGATCAGCAGGGAACAGGGTCAGGGTCAGGGTCAGGGTCGGGCCGAAAGCTGGACCGGGCGACCAGCAAGAAATTTTTTGTTCGGAGGTTCTGACGATGGCAGTAATGAGGCTGGTACCCGAGAAAGAACCGACAGCGGCGAGAATGATGACCCGCATGATCGGATCGGAGACGGGCTTGCAGCTCTCTCGGAGCTGTCGGGCGATGTAGTCGACGAGGGGTTGAAGGGACTGGCGATGTGTGACGAGCGAACAAATACTGAGGGGGGTGGGTCCTAGCGCAGACCTCCCTCCCATCGCGATGAAGGCGGTGGTGAGACATTGGGTGAAACTGGCACGGCGTTTGTCCGTCGCCGGGCGGCAAACTCGGCTTGGCTTGCGGCGTGGTGTGGGGCTCTTGCAGCTGCAAGAGCAATGCAGGCACATGGACATGGACAGGGGTAGGGGTAGGGACAGGAGGGGTTGGCAGGCGGGGAAGGTGAACAGGGTGCAGGGAGGGGCTAGGCAGAGCCGAGGTGGGTACTCTGGAGGGCATTGCACCGAGCGGAAACCGGAAATACGGACCCATGATTCACCCGATCGGCGATCGATTGCTTGCCGCTTACGCCTCGCGTCACGCACCCGAATGGAGCATCCCGGATCGAGTAGCCTTGAGAAGAAGAAGAAGAATCCCCTGAGTTATTAGGCAATGTACGCACACCTCGATGCAATCTCGCCACTGAGACACTGGGGCAATGCATGCAGCAGATTAAACGTATCGCAAAATCTGCATAGCCTCAAAGTGACAACGCCATAGATCTGCGCAAAGTTTGCTGAGCAAACCCAGAGGAGGAGGAGGAATATTGGTTTAAGATGCAATCCATTCAAGTGTAAGCACACACAACTCGCCCACCCGTAAACAAGTAAGTTGTATCAGAGGTTTATAAAGCCCCTTTGCACCCAA
>Ga0136560_1001900_pt1 | contig 10689 bp, 4 predicted proteins | sample AntRauMeHopE1497_FD_104925 | JGI IMG/M metagenome (GOLD analysis project Ga0136560, IMG submission 104925) | Saline lake microbial communities from Rauer Islands, Antarctica - Metagenome Hop E1 #497 | ecosystem: Environmental > Aquatic > Non-marine Saline and Alkaline > Saline | place...
GACCGTAGCTCGTCCATCCTCGCCCTTTGCTGGTGCGGGGTGATGGAGACCCTGTTTTTGACCTCGGACAGGCGGGCCTGGATCGATACCTCATCTGCGTCGGGTGGGGCATCGATCGGGGGCGCCAGCCTCGCAGTGATCGACGCCACAGCGTTCCACGCTTCGGTCATCGCCAACGCTGTTCCTCACCCTTGGCCGCCATGGCGTCTCGTTCCCTGGGTGACACGTTGCAAGGTCTTGTAATGGAGTCGCTAGGGCTCGTGAGCACTTTGTCCGGGGCCGCAAGCTCGGGGTGCAGTGAGCAAGGGCGGGCCCAGCCGCAGATCGCGTCGGCGACGATTGACCAAAACCAATCAGCGCCGCTGCCTCTGGTGCCAACGCCCTCACGAGGGCGTCTCACCGAGAGGGACAAGACCCATGTGTTCGCCTGATGCAGTTCGTGCGATGTGCTGATTCGCGCTTGCCTTTCTACCGCATGCGGCGCCTGCTCAAATGACGTGGCTCCCGAAAACGGCCAACCCCCCAAGACCGCCGTTGCTGATCACCCGACCGCTCGTTGCGGGGTTCGAGCCGGTCCATCTTCAATCAAAGCGGGTGCCCCCGGCTCAGCCTCACTCCTCCGTGCACGGGGTCGTCTGGCTCGGCGGTGAGCATCAGGGGCACGACGATCCGGCCTCGGAAGCCCATCCAGCATCCCTCGACCGCCGCCCGTGCCTCGGGCGTGCGCACGCAGAGCGCGTAGATCGCATCGAAGCCGCCGGCTGCGAGGGAAAGCAGCGCGCGGCAGACTTGTGAGGGTGGCAGCTGCGCCACAGCCGATGAGCCAGGGTCGGCGACTGCGACGCGCAGCTAGGCTCACCTCCGGGCACTGCGGCCGCGATAACCCCGGGAAGAGCCTCGGTCGCGTCAAGCAGAGCCGTCTGGGACTCCGGCTCGATGGGAACGCCCGCAGCCTCGCCCATGGCGTGCATGCTTGCGCGCCAGGCCTTCAGGGACGCCGAGGCGTCCGCAAGCGACGCAAGCAGCGCCATTCCCTCCGCGGGCAGCGGCGCGCCGGACCCCGGCCCGGCCGCCCACGCGTCAGCAGTGGTCGTCGCCGCAAAGGCAAGCGCCGCCGCGGCGCTGCCCGCGTCGCCGCACGCCCCCTGCGCGTCGGCCAGCCCCCTGAGCGCCCTCTGCGCCGCGGCCGTGGCCTCCGCGACCCCCTCCCACCGCGCGGCCGCCTCGGCCCCCGACGCCCTCCACGCCTCAACCTTGCGCACCATCGAAGGCGTGCTCGAGCCCCCGCTGACGTCAGCGAGGAGCAGGTCCACACAAGCCGGCAGGCCCGCGGGACCGACCTCCAGGTCCCACCCTGGCCCGAACTGCCCCGCCCCGCCCCTGGCTCCGGCCCCTGCCCCGCCGTTCGGCGCCGCCTCGCCCCGGAGCACAGCCTCCGCGCCGTCCCGCGCTCCCCCGGCCAGGGCGGCGTCGACCGACGACATGGCACCTGCCAGCACGTCCCTGCTCACCCGCTGGTAGAGCTGCGTCCCGAGCACCGCGGCGGAGACGTCAAACCCGCTCCCGACCTTGCCCTGCGCGAGGCCGTGGGAGACCTGGCCGCAGCGCATGAGCCACGCGCGGGAGACGGGGCCAGCCGCGACGGCAGGTGGGCCGCCCTGGCCGGGGAGCGCGGCGTCCGCTGGCAGGGCGCCGAGGAGGGCAGCGACGGCGGCCGAAAGCGCGACGGTCAGGGCGGCAGAGCTCCCCAGCCCAGTCTTGCGGATGGCGGGCGCCGACGTGCCGTCGCCCCGCGCCAGCTCCGCCTCGGTGGGGGGCGGCTGGAACGGCGGAACGGCCCGGAGGGCGTCAGCGGTGACCTCCGTCGCCGCCGCCTCCAGGTGCGGCAGCTGCGAGTAAAAGTCGTTGTCCGCCCTGAGTGTGAGCCGAAGCACGCGCCCGGAGTCGCGGCCGGCGGCCAGGGCCGGCGGCGCCGCCCGCCCGGCGGCCAGGAGCACCGTGCGGAGGGCGAGCGCGATGAACGACGGCGGCTCATCCCCCGAAAAGGCAAACGGAGCCTCCGCCGCCAGACGGAACACACGGTCCGAATGGAACTGCGGGCTGACTACGCGCACGCCGACCATGCCGGGAGCGGCGCCCGTGTCGGTGCCCTCGGCAGTCCACTCGGCCGTGACGTAGAACCTGGCCGAGGCACCGGCAACCAGCGCACAATGGGGGCGGTGAAGGACCAGGTACCCGCCGACCAGCAGCACCTTGCCTGGAGCGGATGCCGTCCTGCAAGGGTGACAGCGCAAGGTTGAGGTGGCACCCCGCCGCACGCTCGGTACGAATTCTGCGCCCACACGGCCAAGCATGGCACACAACGCTCACACCGGGCCAAGCTCCATTGCAGCTTCTGCCCCACAGAGCGGCTGTGAGGCGAGGAATCGTCCAAGGCGCAGGCCGAGAGCAGAGCGATTCCATACTGCTGCCGCTTCCCGCACCCACAGGTCCGCGAAGCACACGCGGCAAGGCACCGGCGAGGCCCACATGGCGTGCGCGTCTCGGGTGGCTGCGGGTCTCCTCGTGGCGGCGGCCGTTGTTGCCGGTGACTCCGCGACAACTGCCAAGGGCATTCGCCAGCTCGGCGACGCCATCAACTTTGCCATCGCCAAGGTCAGCCTGGTGGCTTCGTCCTCGCTCGGCTGTCGTTGAGGGGGGAGCTCGGGGCGGGGGGCCCCGACGGAATCCTTGGGGCGTCCGCGACGATCATGCCTTGACTTTCCCCACGTCGCTCGCGCAGGTGTCGTCAGACGGCACGCTCCTGAGCACCAAGACGAGGTGGGGTCTCGAGGCGGTGTCATCCCTGACGTGCGCCCCGACCCCCGAGAGCTACACTGTCCCGGCCGCCTCGGAGGCGGTAGGGGCGCTGCGCGACGTGCTTGAGTCGGGCGTCCTGCAGGTGAGCGCCCGGGCGACCCGCCACGTCATCCGTGGGTGGCGCGCGCACGCCCGACGGCCCGGCTGCCCCCGCCCTGCCGTCCTGTCCGTACCGTCATCCGGCCCGGTGACAGCGGGCCGGGCCCGTGCGTCCCGAGGCGGCCGAGCGCCCGTCCCTGTGCCTGCTCCCCGCCTCCGCCCCGCAGGTGGCAGCGCTGGGCCCCAGCAACTGGGGCATTGACGGCAACTACCTCGTGTCCCCCCCCGTGGGGTTCTGGCCCGACTATGTCGACGCCGTCGCCGCGGCGCTCGCCTCCAAGTACCTCCTGCCCCGCGTCCTCGTCAACCGCACGTTCCACACCTCCTCCAACGGCGTCCTCGCGGCCGTGGCAGCGGGCAACGCGCACGTGTCGGAGCCGTACTTCAACCTGGGCGGCTTCTACGGCGGCAAGCCCAGGGGCGTCGCCCTGACGGCCAGCTGCTCGGTCCTCGGCTACGACTCCACCTTCTTCGTCAACGCGAGCACCGCGGCGACGACCGTACAGGCGCTGCAGGCGCTCCTGCGCGCCGACGAGTCCAGGGCGGTCGGCGTGCACTCCGAGGGCGACTGGCACTCGGTGCAGCCCGCGGTTCCGGCCGGAACGCCTCACGTCGTGATCCCGGGCACAGTCGACCTCGCTGAGGCGGTGCAGTCCGGCAGGGTGTTTGCCGGCATGGTCAGCGGCGCCCCCAACTCCACGTACGGTTTCCAGTCGTTCTCTTCCAACATCGTTTCGGTCAGGGCGTTCCTCATGCCGCCGCCGCCTTCTATCGTGCCCCAGTGCAGCCCCGGACCGGCAGACGGTGCGGCGGCCGCGGGGCTGCAGCTGGGAGTGCCCGCGCTCGTTGCAGCCGCGGTGGCTGCCGCCCTGAGGCGGCGGTGAGCACAGCATGCATGCGTGGGGCGCGTATGCGTGCCAGGCAATATGGCCAAGGCTCGGCCGATCGGAACTGCCTCCAGAGCTGCCGGGAACAGGCGCGGAAACACTGGCGGCGGCACACCTGCGCGAGCCATCGTCGGCCGCCCCCTCATTCATCCCCTTCACGAGAGCAGCGACGGTGGGCCCTAGCATTGTGCGCATCCTTGGCTGCCGTGAGCCGGGTTGTGCAGCCGCTGGCGACCGACGTTGAGGTTGGCCTCAAACATCAGGAGCCGCGCGGCCCCGGCCCACCGTAGAGCACGCATCCGATATATGCGCGGACTCTGATCGTGCCGCACGGCGATGGCTGGGCGAGAAGGCGCGGAATGCGCGCGGAAAGGTTCAGGACTGCTCCTTGGCCATCGTCTCCCTCCACAGGCCATGGAAGCCATCGCGCTGGCTCACGGATCCCCCGACGAGGTTGATGGGGAGCCTGTCCTCCTTGCAGCCGATCTATCGGACCGGTGGGACAAATATCGCTGCTGCCAGTGCACTGCGATGCCGCTGGTCGCCGGCCCTGTTGGCGTCGCTTTCTGGCTCATCTTTGCGCCGCTGTATGCGTGTGTAGGGCCAGCAGCGCGGCGCGAGGAGCGTGACTCGTTCCAGCTCCTTCTCACGCCCACGAGCCTGCTGTTCCGGCAGAAGAAGTACGGCTGCGGCTGCTGCTGCCAGGTGACCACTCAGAAGAGCATCCCGCTTGATAAGATCCAGGACATCAACATCGTCAGCGATTGCTGCGGCGACTGCTGTGGGTTCAGCGACGGCGCCAGCGTCCCCTGGCGCATGGAGGTGCAGACTGCGGGCTTCAGCGGCGGTGACAAGAGCCAGACTGGTGCGGAGCTCACGGTATTCTGCCTGAGGGATCTCACGGAGTTCCGTCGCGCAGTCCTGAGCGCTCGGCGCGCGCTCGTGCACGGCAGCTACGCCGGACCCGCGGCCAAGGGAGACACGCCCGCTTCATCACTTCACCCCAGCGCCCCTCCCGCTTCCAGGACCGACTCGTCGCGGGCGGCAGACACGCTGGAGCGGATGGAAGCGCTGATGCGTGATGCGTTCACAGTGATGGGCGCCGCAGACAGCGGGGCGACTGCTGCCACGTCGGGGCATGCGGGGGCAAGCAAGGAGAGCCTCTGAAGTCGTACCAGCTTTGTCCGAGATTGCTGCAAGCAAGACAAGCATGATCGGGGGAGCGTTCATTGCGTGCACAACACCCAAACCTGCACCTCACCGAAAGTACGCCGCTCGAACGCTCGCGCAGTTGCCTTTGGTCAACGCGCTCAGTCATACCAGCCTGCTCGGTGATACAGTGTTAGCCGCTAGCCTTCACTCACGAAGCGCCTCGGCTGCTTCACCGCATTGGTCCCGCGCGACGTTGTTCAGCGCCCGGAAATAGTTGCGGTACATGTGGCTGAACGGCTCCACTGCCCCTTCCAGCGGCTCTGCAGCGTCATGCAGCTCTTGTTGCACAATCAGTGCTGGAGTCCCGATCAGGCTTAGGCCGGTTGACGCCAAGAACGCCGGATCAGCGCTACTTGAGACCCGTGAAGCGATGGCAACCATGCGCTCAAAAGCTGCCACCGCCATGTCGTCGTTGCCTACGTTGGAGTGGCAGATGCCCACTACACCCCACCCGTGCCCAACATCTAGGTGGATTTCACCATGCGCCGCCAATCGACTATGAACAGCGTTCTCGGCTGCTATCAACGCGTCTGCATGCTTCCCCATCTCCGTGTTGCATGTGGCGATGCAGGTCCAAAGGCTGGCGACTTGCTCGGGGACAGCCTCTTCAGAGCTCGCAGCGATTGCCACTCGAGCTTCCTCGAAGCACTGCAGAGCCCCGGCGAAGTTGCCCAGCGCCAAGTTGCAGCTACCGAAAGCGAAGTAGTCGTTACCGATTTCACTGGAGGCCTCGGCCAGGCTCGACGACTTGATGTCCACAGCCGCCTGGTAGGCCTCAGCAGCTTTGGCCAAAGCACCCAGCTGCGCCAAGCATTCGCCGACGCTGCCCCAGGACCTCCCGACCTCCAGGTGACTCTCGCCGAGGGTTGCACGCTGGATGGCCAAGGCACGCTCGAAAGACGCCAGCGCATCGGCCCAGGCTGACACATCAGCTTGGGCAGCCCCGATATGGCCCCAGGTCGTGGCCACGCTAGGGTGCGAGTCGGTGAGCTGCAGGACCTGAATCCGCATCGCCTGCTGGTAGGCCTCCACTGCCTTGGAGTGGCCCTCCATGGCCATGTGGCAGCTCCCGATGCAAATCAAGACCTCCGCGACATCAAGGTGATCATCGCCGAGCGCAGAGACACGGATACGCAGCGCGTGCTCAAAGGACACCCAAGCGTCTGCAAAGCAGCCCAGATGGTACTGCTGGGAGCCCACGATAGCCCAACCACGGGCGACCTCAATGTGATCCTCGCCCATGGATGCCTGAAGTCCGTTCCGCCAAAGCTCGTAGAAATGCTGCGCAAGAGTGATGTCGCCCGCCTTGCGCAAGGCCAAGGCGTAGTCATGATAGGTCTGGTGCAAGACGGGGTCGGTCTCTGCCAGTGTCGACTGCCGGATCTCCAGGCAGGCCTCAGATGCCTTGATCGCCTTCCCGTGATCGTCCAGCTTGTGGTAGCACACTGCAATCGACGACCAGCACATCGCAACCTGGGAATGCTTCTCGCCCAGCGATGCCGACAGGATCGGCAGACACGACTCCCAGCACTTCGCAGCGCTAGCGGGATCCTCCATCCCCAAGTGACCCGTGGCAATGTTGCTCAGGCTCCTGGCGACGTCGGGGTGAGACTCGCCCAGCGACGCCACCTGGATGCGCTTCGCGCGCTTGTACGCCTCGATGGCTCGGGCAAATCTCTTCATGCTCGACAGACAGATGCCTGTGTTGTTCCAGCTGAGACCCACGTCAGGGTGCCACTCCCCAAGCGACGACGTGCGGATGCGCAGTCCCCGGTCGAGCGCCTCCAGGGCCTCGGCGTGCTTGCCCGTGCTCGTCAAGCAGTAGCCGATGCTGTTCCAGCTCTGCCCGACGTCTGGATGGTCAGCCCCAAGCGATGCCTCCCGCACCCGCAGAGCCTGCTCGTGCGCCTCCAGCGCGCCGGAGAAGTCACCCAGCTTGGACCGGCACGCCCCGATGTGGAACCAGCTCTCACCCACGTCGCAGTGGTCGTCGCCCAGCAGCGCCGACCGGATGCGCAGGGCCCGCTCGTGCGCATCCAGCGCCACCTCGTGCTCGTCCAGCTCGAAGCGGCACACCCCGATGCTGCTCCAGCTCGACGCGACGCGCTCTTGATCCTCGCCGCCGGACGACACACGGCCGCGTAGCACGAGCTCGTGCGCCTCGAGCGCCTCCCTGTAGCGCCCGCCCTTCTGCAGAAGCTGACCGACCCGCTCAAGACCCACGCGCAGGTCGCGCTCCTCCCCCGCGGGCATGCGCGCGTAGTCCCGCAGCAGCACAAGCAGGCCTTGGTCCGGGGAGCCGAGCTCGCGGTTGGCCAGCTCCCCCAGCCGCCGCAGCACCCCAGCCTCGCTCCCCGACACACCACACTGCTGCCGGTGCCGCAGCTCAGCCAGCAGCGCCGACCCGGCAGCCTCCGCTCCGGACCGGAAAGCGACGCCTGACTCGGCGTGACTCAGGCGAGACTGCTGCTTGCCTCCGAGCCCGGCCATCTTGACAGACGACGACGCCAGACGCTGCAGGTACAGCCACGACCGCACCACGCCTGCCGTGCTCGGGGACTCCAGGAGCTGCCGGGCCAGCGCGCATCGGCCGGCGGTGTCGACGCCCAGGCCCTTGACGGCCGACGCCCGGCTCGCCAAGCACACCGCCGCCCATGCCGCCGAGTGTTGCCGGTCCGTCGCGCCCTGTCCAGCGGCCGTCCCGAGCATCAGCTGCTCCAGAGCCAGCGCTGCGCTGGACCCCGGACGAGGCAGGCAAGCGCTCACATACGCGCACGCCACCAAGCTGCCCGTGCCGTCAAAGGCAGCGCCTCCTGCCTGTGTCGGCGATGTCGATGCCGACGGCACGGGGCGGAAGAGCAGACCTCGCCACACCCTCCAGGCGTGTCGCAGCCCGAGCCCGCAGTCGTGCAGCCCCGCCTTGACAGCGCCGCGAAGCGATGCCACGTCATCCGACCCCTGAGCCGCGCAGTCCAGCACACTCCGACGCACAGCATCGGCGGCCCGTCCGAGGTTGGCCTCCGACAGCAGCTCAGCCGTCGCGACGCGAAGGCCGTACACGTCACCGCCGCGGATCAGCGCGTCGGGACACACGGCCGGCACATCCGCCGCCCGCAGCACCCCAGCCGCCGTCGGCGGATACAGCGCCGTCAGCCCGGGCGCGGTCCAGTACAGCGACGGGTGGCTCACGATCACCACCTCCTCGGCGCCGTCCCACGACACCACCACGCACCCCGTGCCGGCCGTATACTCGACGAAATGAGGACCAGCCGCGGCGGCAGCGCCCAGGCCTGCAGCCGTGGCAGCCGCCGCGGCCATGTCGTCGGCGCTGCCGCTGACACAAGCGCAAGGGACGACGCTCGCGGTGCCATCCGCAGCCACGACCACAGCCACGGCCTCTGCGTCAGCCGGTACCGCCGACGACGACTCCAGCACCTCGGGAATGCACAGCCGGTGCGTGTCCACGATGCACCGCTCGCCCGACGGCAGCATGTGACCCTCGACGTCAAACGGCAGCACGTGCACGATTGACCCGTCCGGCCCGACAGCCCCAGCCGGCACGCCCCCCTCGGACGCGAGCCACGAGAGGTAGCGGTTCCCGGCATCGCGGCACGGGTCCAGGACCACACCGTGCATGGCCTCGAGCTGGGCGCACGATCCGCTGCTCTCGGCGGCGTCCAGCCCGACGCCCAGCCCCTCCAGTGTGCCGCGGACAGCCGGGCCGACTTCGGCCAGCGCGCTCGTCTCGCGGCCCGGCGCCACCTGCAGCTCGTACGAGTGCACCGTCACGCAGTCTGCCGAGCCTCGGAAGGTGCCAGGCGCTAGATGGAAGACGCGAGCCACCGACTCCATCGGCGCTCGCATCGCCTCGCATACGTGCGTCGTCAGCCCGCTGTCGCTCGACCCCGCGCGGAGCGTCGAGCCGTCGATGGCAAGCAGCGAGAAGGCCTGCACGCGGTACACGCGGGAGGCCGCCCCGTCCCGCACCGTCACGTCCACGCACGACACCAGAGGCGTCGTCAGGTGCACGCCGTCGAGGGCCTCATGGAGGAAGCCGACGGCGGCGAGCTCATGCTTGGCCGGCTTGTCGGCCATGACTGGCGAGCCGGCGTAGATGTCCTCGTGGTCCTCGGAGATCTTGAAGAAAGCCTCGTTGCGAGTGTCCACGACCTTGATGCCGCCGGCGATGCCGCCGGGCACGAGCTTGAGAGAGTCACAGGCCCGCAGCTTCGCGATGGCGGCCTCAAGCCCGGCCATGGCGCCGGCATCAGAGTGGGCACGTCTGGCCTTGTGGTACTCGCGGGCGATGAGCTCCGCGGTGGACACGGTGCGGGCGACAAAGCCGCTTGTGAGGGATTGTAGCTCGTCCATCCTCGCCCTTTGCTGGTGCGGGGTGATGGAGACCCTGTTTTTGACCTCGGACAGGCGGGCCTGGATCGATACCGCGTCTGCGTCGATGCATTGCGAGTATGGCCAGCTGCATCGTGCAAAAGGCAAGCATCGACGCTGCGCAGGCAAACAAGCCTGCTCGGCTCGTCACCCGTGTCCAAGGCCAGCCATCTTACCGTCTGATTCCATGGTGAGGCCTACAAAGCCTTGCGCTGGGCCAGTGTGGAGTGGCAGGACCGGGACTGCTGAGGGCAAGGGCTCGATCGCGTCGGCGTGAGGCAATCAGTTGCTTCGAAGCGCCGGCTGGCTCATCGGGCGTCGCACGGGCGACACCCCCGCATTGCACATGACACAGTGACAGGGATATCGCGCGACCGTGGGACATCGTGTGTGTCCTGGAGGGATGCATTGTCAATGTGGTTGCGGAATGGCTTCGGCAGCCCCGTCCCCGGGCTGGATCGGTGGGGAGGTCAGGCGTGCGCTGGTTCGGCGGCGCATGCGCCACGGCCGGCGCGGGGCGGCGATCAGCACGCCGTCTCGCAAAGGTATCGCGCCGTCACTGGGCGATCGCGCCGGTGGAGCGCAGGTACGCGATCATGGCCTGCAGAGCTGCCGGCGGGGCCAGGCCCTGTGCAACCGCGTTGATCATCTGGCCAAGGGTGATCTGCGGGACGGCGGCGGGGGGCGGGGGAGCGGCCGGTGCCGCGCCGGCCCCGAGCGCCCGGGCGGCGGCGGCCTGCCGTGGGGGCGCGGCGGCGGCGGCCTGCGCCTGCCGTTGCGCCACCTCCCGCCGCTGTCTCTCCGCGGCCGCTACCGCGAGCATCGCCTCCCGTCGCCGCTCCTCCGCCTCCTTCGCCGCCTGCTCGACACGCTCCGCCACCCCCTGCCGCGTTCGGAACTGCCTGATCACCCCGCTGTGGTCCACCACGCCGTAGTGCGCGCTGCCGGGCCCGAGCGGGGAGCGGATGGAGACGAGCGCCGCCAGCGTCTCCGCCTGATCCCTGGTCGCGCACGGCCGAGGCACCAGCGCGGACGCCATGTCCAGCGCCGCCCGGCACCACGCCTCGCCCCGGGCCACCGGCTCGTACCGCAGCACCGCGCTCTTGAGCTGCTCCTGCCCGAACAGCCGGGCACCGCCCACCCCGCGTGCTTCCGCGGAGCCGCCGCCTCCTCCTCCCTCCCCGCCCTCGCCCTCCCTCCCCCCCCCCCCCCCCCCCCCCCCCCCCCCCCCCCCCCCCGCAAA
>Ga0136560_1001901_pt1 | contig 10689 bp, 9 predicted proteins | sample AntRauMeHopE1497_FD_104925 | JGI IMG/M metagenome (GOLD analysis project Ga0136560, IMG submission 104925) | Saline lake microbial communities from Rauer Islands, Antarctica - Metagenome Hop E1 #497 | ecosystem: Environmental > Aquatic > Non-marine Saline and Alkaline > Saline | place...
CCTGGCCCACACCACGCCCCCCGACCAGAGGTCACGCGCCCCCGTCCCCGCTCCTAGCCCCCCCGTGCCGGCAGGCGCCGCCGCCGCCGCCGTCGTCCCCCGCGGGCCCCTCCCGCGCCGCAGGCCGCCAGCCCACCCTGGCCGCCCCGCCGCGCCCGCCAGCCCCTCCCGCGCCGACGTCGCCCGGGCTCTGCTCGCCACCGGCGGCGTGTTCGTCAAGTTCGGCCGCCGCGGCCGCCCCCACCGCCGCTTCGTCTGGCTCCCGCCCGGCGAAACCGCGCTGTGCTGGCGCACCATGGGCATCGGCGAGGCAGGGCGCGACCCTGGGCGCCTTCCGCTGCAGAGCTCCTGCCGCGTGGTACGCGGGCCCCACACCGCGGTGTTTCGCCGCCAGCTAGACGTCGTGGGCGCCCAGGGCGGGAGCTGCGTGAGCGTGAGCGGCGCGAGCCGGAGCCTGGACCTGCTCGCCGCCTCGCCGGAGCAGCGGGACCGCTGGGCCGCGGCGCTCGAGGCCGTCATCGCGGCACTGTGACGGGGCCGCGACAACGGCGGCACGGGGTCGCGAGGCCGCGCCCCGCAGGCTGTCGCGGCACGTTGCCAACATCAGCATCGTTTTTTGGCGTTCGACCAACCGAATCATATTTGTGTGACACAGTCGTCAAACGAGTTTCGAGCACGCGCGGTCCCCGCTCCAGGGGCGAACGCCGGAGCCAAGCACGCTGAAAGCAGAAGCCTTCAACCATTCACGGCACCGCACCGCACACACGCACCTCGTCGATTCGGGGCCCGGCTCGCCCGCCGCTGCCTCGGCCTGCCTGCCGCCGCCTCGGCTCACTTGCCGCCGCCGCGGCCGAGCACAAGCGCCGCCACCCCGGCGCCGACGACGACACCGACCGCCACGCCCGCCGCCACGCCCGTCCAGTCCCGTCCCTCCGCCGCCGCCGCCGACGCCGCCCCTGCCGGCCCCGCCGCCACCGCCGCCCGCTCGTCGCACCGGGCCATGACCGCGGCCATCGCCGGCGGCATCTCCGCCTCCACGCCCCGCAGGCCCCGGCACATCTTCACGAAGCGCGCTGCCATGTACGAGTTGATCTCCCAGAGATCCCCCTCCGCCTCCCGCGTGAAGGCGGTGCATCGCTGGTACCCGGGGGCCCCGAACTCGGGCTCCACGAAGATCTCGGCGTCCCCCGCCTCCGCCCGCGCCTCCACGATGGTGCGCCACCACTTGAGGTGCTCCTCCACCTCGTACCGCGCCTCCCGCGCCGCCGGGTGCGGCACCTGCGGGCCCTCGTTGTACCCGACCCGGGCGTGGATGAGCGCCGCCCGCGACGCCACCGTCGCGAGGATCTCGGGCCACTCCGCGTCGCTCTCGCTGCTGAAAACGCGCTCGCAGGCGCACACCCAGTGGCTGAGGTCCGCCGTGATGCGGGCGGAGGGGACCGCCTGCGCCAGCGCCCAGGCCTGCCACGGGTTCCAGAGCAGCCTCCGCCGGTGGGTCTCGTGCGTCATGGCGACGCCGACCTCGGCGGCGATCCCGTCCGCGCGGTGCAGGTAGTCAATGCCCTTGTCCAGGGACCAGGAGTCGTGGCCCGAGTGGCAGTTTGCGAGCTCCGCCCCCATGCGCTTCGAGAGCTCCAGGCCCTCCCGCAGGCTGACCAGGTGGTCCTCCACCAGCTGCGAGCCAACGACGCCCTGGCTGTTGGTTCCCATCGCCATGGCGTCAGGTCCGGGGCGGGGCTTGTAGTCGCACGTGTGAATCTGCGTGATGAGGCGCAGCCCTGCGCTCCGCACGGCCCTGCGCAACAGAGGGCGAAAGGGGGGCGCACGACGGACGCGTGGACCGTCACGGGCCATGCCGGCGGTGAGGCAAAGGCCCGTCCCGCTGCTCACTTGCCGAACGCCTCCTCGTGGCCCTTGGGCACACCGTTCAGCGACGTCTCCACGCCATGAAACCCTTCATCCTGCGATTTCGTTGAGACTCGTGCGGGGCTTGTTGGCCGGGGCGCGCCGCATCCACAGAGAAGAGTCGCGCTTCGTGCCCGGCCCGCCTCACCCTGATCCTCCGCAGCAGGCCGGCCCACTGTGCCGGGTCGGCCATCTCATCGCAGCCCCACACCGTCTTGATGAGAACGATCTTCATGGCGCTCAGGTCACGGTGGGAGTGATCATTTGCGTTTGCTTGCCGACCAAGAATCTTCTCATGCAGAGGCACCGAGCCGCGACAACTCAGCATGCGGAGGCTCGCGGCGCACACGCAACAGCTCCCAGCAAGCAAAAAGCAAGAGCCGCGCGCGCAGCGGGGGCCGGCCGCTGATTTGCTCTCTCCGTCATCTCACGGTGTGTGGGTCCCAGCAGCACCGCCCCGACCCGTCCTCCCGCTCCAGCGAGTCGATGGCCGCGAGCTCGTCTTCGGTGAGGTCAGCCGCAGCGGCGTTCTCCTCAATGCGGGCGGGCCGGCTGGACCTCGGGATGACCACGAGGCCCCGGGCGAGGGCCCATGACAGGCAAACCTGCGCCGGGGTGATGCCGTGCGACGCGGCCGCCGCGGTGACGGGGCCCGCCCCGAGGAGGTCGGCGCGGGCCTGGGCGAGGGACGAGTAGGCCTGGGCGACGGCACCCCACCGCCTGCTCGCCTCGATGATGTGCTGCTGCTGGCAGATGGGCGAAACCTCAAACTGGTTCACTGCGGGAGCGGAAAAGGCGCGCCGGCCGGGCAGTGGCGGGCACACCGAGCCGGGCAACGCAGCCTCCGCCAGCCTTCGCTGTTGTGCCATAACCGGCACCCACGACCGCCGGCGGCCGAATCTCACCTGCCGGACGGATCGTGCATCCGTCCCATTCGCACAGGGCGTCAAGGTGCGCCGGGAGGTAGTTGGACACGCCGATGGACCGCGCCTTGCCCTCTTTCACGAGCCGTTGAAGCCCCTCCCACGTCGAGCGGCGCATGGATGCGTTGCTCGCGTCATCGGGACGCTTGCCTGCCACGCCAGGCCAGTGAACGAGAAACAAGCTGCGGGGGCACCGATTGCATCCGCGGGCTGGCTTGTGCATACGCCCGCACAGACCTCAGGGGCGCAGGCTGCCTTGCTCACTCGACATATGAAAGCCCAAGCCTTTCCAGCGACGTGATACCGGCTGCGTAGGCGCGATCTCTCCCGTGGTCGCGGGGGTGCAGCTTTGTTGTGACGAAAATCTCGCCCCGGGCGACACCGCTGTCCTTGATCGCGCGCCCCACAGCGGCCTCGTTCTTATAGACCGCTGCAGTGTCGATGAGTCGGTAGTTTGCGACGCCCAGCGCGTGGCGCACCGAATCGTAGGCTTCGTCGGCATCCAGCATGTAAGTGCCGAGGCCCACCGCCGGCATCTCGTGGCCAGAGCTCAGCTTGACACGCCGCCCCACCGCTGGCCTCGCGGCACCTGCCTTGGCGGCCGCCATCGTGAGCGCGGGTGCGCTGGGTTGGCGGACGACGACAATGTATGCTCTGCTGTCGATCAGAAGCTGCTCTTGGTGGCATGGCCACTCGTCATGAGCTTGACGGGGGAGGCAGAGACGCTGGAGAAGGCCCTGCACGCGGTTTCAGGCCCCGCAATGCCGGTGTGTGTCACCGTGACCGGGGCGACAGACGATGATCCCTTGTCGAGTCCGCCCTGCCGTGGGCCTGGGCGCACTGCACTTTCCGTGTCGTCACCATGGTGCTGGGGTGCCTCGTGGGGCAACCAATGACTCTGGCGGCAGCGCCTCGGTGACATCTGCAGACCGGCACCTCGTCGACTCTCTCGGAAGCTCCCCGGGGCCGTCGCTGGATATGCTCCGGCCCGAGCCGCCACGGATGCCCGCCCACGCGGCGTCCAGCCACCGCCAGCGGCAGTCGCTCCGCGGGGAGGGGTCACTGTCCGGGCTGGCGGCCGCGGCAGGGCGGCAGATCCAGCACTCCAAGCCCTGGGCCAGTCACGCGAGTGCTCCGCAGCGCGGGCCCGGGTCCGACGCTGGCAGCCAGCCTGAGTAGGGGCCGCTCCCAGCCTCAGGCCACGAGTGGTCGTCGTACTGCCGCAGGCTCTGTTCCAGCCTCGCACAACGCAACCAGGCCAGCACGCGGCCACTCCCCAAGCACCATGCGGCACGCCCTTGTCTGCATAGCCCTAGTCGCGGGAGCATCTGCCGCCCCGTTGTTCCCGAACGGCACCAGGAACAAGTACACCTGGCCATTTTCGTCAGCGAGCGTGAGGTTCGCACGGGGCATCGGCCATTGCTACCGATTGCGTGGGGCGCGCGTTTGTCACGTGATCCGCGGTGCCGTGCCGATGTGGCGCAGTTCTGGAACACGGCGATCGGCAGCGACGCCAAGTACGCCTTCGCCAACATCTCCTCGGCCCAGCACGTGACCGTGGATCCGGACTGGTTCATCGTCACGCCCCCCTCGAACTGGAGCGAGGTTCCCTGGTTCGCCCCGCACTCCTGGGATCAGCGATGCGGGACCTCGGACCGTTTCTTCGGCTATGTCAAGCTGGCGCCCGGTATGATCGTCCCCGACGCCACGATGCACCCTCACTCGACGCCCAACAACGCGGCTGCCATCCTGCAGCCGGACGGCGAGACCATCCTGAACACCAACCCGATCGCGAGATGCGTCGAGAACGGTCCCCTCTTTGGCGGGAAGACCCCTGCGGGCCTGAACCAGTCGATCTACGGTGTTGGTCAGTTCGGGGGGCACGGAGGATCCGGGCTCTCGAGCATCGGGGGCACCATCCGGCGAGGGGAGCTCCTGCCGGGCGCCGGCCCGATCCCGCACGCCCTCAAGTGGGAGTTCTGGGGCGCACGGTTCTACTACAAGCCGCCGAGCGGCAACAGCAACGACTGCTTCCAGGTGAGTGGCGCGGCGCTGCGCCCATGACCGGGGGCACGGGAGCGCGGTCGCCCCACGCCGCCCGCCCAGCCCCGCTCCTCCGTCGCAGTGGCCCGCCATGCGCTGCGACGGCTACTGGAAGGACAAGTACGGCGGCACGAACCCGCACGTGCGCCCCGGCTCGCTGCTTGCGGTGCCGCCGGCGGACGAGGCCGCTGTGAACGCCACCCTGACGACGGAGCCCGGCCGCGCGCTCCTGCGCGCGCTCGTGGACTACGGGGCGTACATCGTGAGCGACACGGCGTGGGACGCGCAGCAGTTTTGCGTGGAACACGGCGTGCAGGGCGAGTTTGAGGCGGCCTGGGGCCTCTCGATGAGCGGGACGATCGACCAAGCGGCGCGGGGCGGGTCCGACGCCTTTCTGTGCGACGTCACGCGGCTCTCGGAGGCGCTGTACGCCGTGGTGAACTCCGCCGAGGGCAGCGTCGGCGGTGGGGGCACGCCCCGGCGGGCGGCGCCGCCCCCCATTGGCAACTGACGGCTCGGCTGCGCCGGTCCCGGGAGGCCGGCCGCAGGTGCAGGGGGGGCGCTGGGCTGTGAGGCTGAGCGCGACGGGTCGTGTGGCCGTCCAGCGAGTCGCGTGTGCCATGCTGACCGTGAAGACGCTGCCTCCTTATGCGCTCTGTCTGCCGCACCGGCTCTCTGCCGCGCACGCGCGCGCAACCCTCTCGCCGCGGCGCGCAACCGCCCCCGGGCCCGGCCCTCGCCGTCGTCGCGGCGCGCACCCGGTCACCCGGTGAGGGGCCGCAGGGCTCCCTTGAGCGCCTCGTACGTGCCCCAGCTGATGGCCGCCGAGGGGGCGTGCACGAGCATGCGGGGCGCGAGGCCGCGGAAGAAGCCGGCGGGTCCCTCGGACCTGACGATCTTGCGCGCGGCGTCGAGGAGGCCGGTGTACTGGGGCGCCGAGCCCCTCACGAGGTGCATGTCGGCGATGCCGCCCGATCCCGAGGGCATGCGGAGGGCGACGCGGGGGCGGCTCTCCCTCGCCGAGGCGACGTCCCGCTCCGACGTCGCCGACGTCCTCGACGAGCCGTCGTTGGGGGCCTGGTCGCCCGAGGGGAGGCCGAGGGGGAAGGCTCCGTGGAAGGAGGCGGCCAGGGAGGCGCCGGGGCGGGAGGCGCCCGTGCGCTTCCAGGGGCGCGGTCCCGCGGCCCATGGGGTTGGGAGGCCGAGGCGGGAGCAGCCGCGGGCGCCGATGCCGACGGCGAAGCGCTGGGCGGCGGCGGCAGAGCCGGTGCGGGAGGCGGCAGAGGCGAGGCGGTGGGAGAGGAGGGCGTGCCGCGGGGCGGAGCCGAGGCCGCTGCCCCACACGGGGCGGAGCGTCCTTGCGTGGGCGGGCGCGGGGCGTGCCCAGGACGCGCCCAGGGACGACGGGGGCGGCGGGGCCCCCGCAACAGGGGCGGCGGCCGCGGCGCGAGCCCTCGGCGCGCGGGCGGAAGCGCCCCCCGGTCCTTGCCGGGGTCCCGCTCCGCCGCGCTGCCGTCCCGCGCGCCCGCCGCCGTCCTTCTTGCCCGGCCCGGCCCCTCCCGCGGCCCCCCTGGCGGCGCCGCCCTCCGCCTGCCCGCGGCCCGTCGACGAGGCCGCGGACCCCGCGACGGGGGGCAGCGGCGCGGCGACGGAGAGCCCCTGCGTCTGCAGCCGCGTCTTCAGGACGTCGAGGGGGGTGGTGAGGGCGGCGGCGACGGCGCCGGACAGGGCGCCCGAGGCGAGGTACTCGGCGGGCCTGAGGTCTTCGGCACGGCCGGCCTTGGCCTTGGCCTGCCGCAGCGCCTCCTTGATGGTCTCGTTGGTGCCCACGAGGACGCTGGCGTAGGGCCAGTTCATCAGCAGGGTGGTCGGGTAGGAGCGGAACAGGGCCCGGGCCCCCTCCTCCCTGACCACCGTGCGCACGCAGTCCGAGATGCCGCTGTAGAAGCCCAGCTGGAGGCGCTGCTTGACCACGTCCAGGGGCGTCAGCACGGCGTCGTGGAGCGTCGTGGCCATGGCGCCGCAGGCCGCCGCCGCGAGCGGGCTGTGCCCCGGCAGGTTAACCCCCAGGAGGACCTTGGACCGCTCGTACACGGAAAAGTACGCCGCGTGCGACGGGATGCACCCCACCATCATCACGGGGGCCCCGCGCCACAGCCGCAGCCAGCCGTGCTTCTGCATGAACCGCACAAAGTCAAGCGGGCGCTGCCCCGTGTCCCTCCGCACCTGCAGGTGCGTCTGCGGAGCACCATCAGAACGCTACGGAACAGAGGGAACTCGGCTCGCGCGGTTGCCGGGCACGCAGCGGAGAGGACGTGGCGGGCCACGGAGTCCTGGCGACGCGCCACGCGACGGCTTCCCCGTGACGGAAGCGCTGGCCAGCCAGGCCGCAGCGGGGAGTCATGGAGCGCGCCGCGGCAGCGGCGCTCCCCGCGGGCCGTGGTCCGCGCGCTCGTGGACAAAGGGCACGCGCGCACTCACCTTGTACGTGTCGACGGGAAACATCCCCACGTGCTCCATGACGCCAGCAAACGACCCGGCAATCATGTGCGTCAAAAATGACGCCTGCGACGGGTTCCATTCCTCCCAGTCGTCGTCAAACTCCTCCTCAGAAGCGTCGGAAGCCATGTCAGCCGCTCTGCCTCGTCGTCGTGCGGACCGCGCGTCTTGGGACGCCTACCCACCGACAAGCTGGAGCCGGGGCGTACAAACGTGTCAGGCTCCGACCGAACGCGCGGCGGGCCAGCGGAACAAGTGCCCACAGCGCCTGGCCGCCGAGACGCTCGAGACTCTGCCGGCGTCAGCGGAGCATCGCTTGAGGCACTCTCGCGATGGCAGCGGCCGGACTGAGCACCAGGGATATCGGAATCGTCGCGTGCGCAGCCCTCGCAGGCTGCGGTGTTGGTGAGCGAGGTAGCGGCCCGAGTCTGCGAGATTGCCTGAGCGGCCGCCTGGTCCAGCGCCGCGCCCGTATGCCTGCACGCTTTCTACGCAGGCGCGGCCGTTGCATGGGCGATTGGTTCCAAGTCCCAGAACGAGGGCGAGGAGGCTGCGGCAGCCTCGGAGACGGCGGCTGCCCGTGGCTCGGCGAGGCGCGTTGCGGTCTTTTGCGGCTCCAGCCTGCCCAAGGGGCCGCGCGCCGAGGCCATCGTTGAGGCAGCCAACGCGCTGGGCCGCGCCATCCCAGCGGAGGGCATGGAGATGGTGTTCGGCGGCGGGAACATCGGGCTGATGGGGACGATCGCGAGGGCCGTGGACGCGGCCGGCGGGAGGATCACTGGGGTGATCCCCAGGACCCTGGCGGCGAGGGAGGTGTCCGGGAAGCCGGTGCAGCACGAGAACGAGATCGTGACGGAGACGATGCACGAGCGCAAGATGCTCATGGCTTCGCTCTCGTCGTCCTTCATCGCGATGCCCGGCGGCTTCGGCACGCTCGAGGAGCTCTTCGAGGCGGTCACGTGGACGCAGCTGAACATCCACTCCAAGCCCGTGGGGCTGCTGAACGTCGGCGGGTACTACGACGGCATCGTCGAGCAGGTGAGAGGAGGCCCGCCCGTCTCGCTTGTTGTCGCGCGTGTGCTCTGTGCTGCCGCGCCGCCCCCCGCGCGGCGCCCCACAGCGCGCCCCCCTGTCCCGGCTTCGGCCCCCGCAGGTCAACGTTGCGGTGGAGGAGGGCCTGATCAAGGAGGCGATGCGGGACATCATCGTCGTGGACGCGGACCCGGTCAGCCTGCTCCGCAAGCTCAAGGCCCACCGGCTCTCCACCGAGACGCAGCTCGCCCTGGACTGGGCCGAGGGGAAGCCCAAGGCGGCCTTTTCGCTGTGATGGTGCCGAAACTCAGCGGCTTGCCTCTCCCGACCAAAACGGGGAATCCATGCACACCCATCCCGCACGCTCTGCTCTGGCCGCCGCCCGGCACTCCCACACGTCCCGCCGTTGCAGCAAACTGGGCCCCGCCACGCAGCCTCGGTCCTGAGCTTCGAGCCCGCCTGCGTGCCGGTCCGTGGACCGTCTTGACGCGCAAGGGCAGCTCGTGTTTGCGTGGTTGCGCCGGCAGCCGGCCTCCCATGGCCGCCAAGGCCCTGGACAAGGGACCTACCGTCGCGTACGATGCCCACGTGGAGCTCACCGCGCTGGAGAACCGCCTCATCCGCCTGCAGCGGAAACAGAGCGATGCCGCGGCCCCGCTGGCCGCCAGGCTGCTTGAGCGCGTGAGAGCCCGAGCGGACGGCCGCCCCGGGCCATGGCCGCAGCCAGGGCATGCGCGTGCATCGTTTCCGTGCGCCGGATCCATCGGTTCCATCGTCGCCGCGCGGCCGGCTCGTGCGAGGCGCCGCGAGCTGTTGCAAAGAAACCGACCGCATCCTCGCGTCACGCCGCGCGGCGCCCCATCCTCTCCGACGACCCGCCCGCCCTGCCCGTGTGATGGTACCGCAGTATAATGTCCTGGCGCAAGGCCTCATGATCGAGGCGGCCGAGGAAGCGAAGCGATCGGGGGGACGAAAGGCCCGGACTCGACGGACCGTGCTCGACAGCAAGCGCCGTGGCTCCATCACCAACGGGCGCACTGGCGCGGCGTCCGACGCGCGTGCGGCGCAGCGCTCGGGCGGCGCAGGCTCCGGGCAGGAGGCCAAGGAGGCCGAGGCCATCCGGCAGGCGGACGAGGCCATCGGCGTCCGGCCCAGGCGGTCCTCGCTGCCGATGGCCGACGCCATGACGCCGTCGAAGAGCTCCGCGCGGCCCGGCGCCGTTGTGCTACTCGAGCGAGCCATGGCGCTGGTCCAGCAGCGATCCCTGTTTCCGGACCAGCTCCTCCGCGCCTCCTCTCTGGCCGTGACGCTGAACAACTGGGCGATGCTCCACGCGCGCGTGCTCAGGCAGCCGCGCGCCGCGCTCACGTACCTGCGCTCGGCGCTGCGGGTCGAGAGCGACGCGGTGGTGGTGACGAGGCGGCGCAACAAGGCCGCGAAGCGAGCCGCCGGCAGCCGCGGCGGGGGCGAAGGAGGGAAGGGTGCTTCGGTGCCGCCGGTCGGCGGGATCGCGGTCCCGGGGGCCGGGGGCGCGCGCCTCTCCCCGCGGGGGCGCACGGCATCGCCGTTCTCAGAGGCGGACGACTACGAGGACGACTTCGACGGGGCATGGGCCGGGGGTGGGGGCGAGGAGGGGGAGGGCCGTGACGGCGTGGGCGAGCTGCCGTCTCTGCCCGGGACGATGGGCGGCGGGGGGCGGCCGCCGACGCTTCGCAAGACGGCCACGGCTCGCATGGACGAGCTACAGGCGGCGCTGGCGTCGGGGCGGGAGGCCGGGGCGGGTGGCGCGGGCGGGGCGTCGCCGTCGGCGGCCGGGTCCGAGGCCGGCGGGGACGGGGCGGACGGTGACGACGCGTCGCTCGCGTCGGACGAGGGCGCGTCTGACTGGACGGCGGCCCACACCGCAGTATGCTCCACGCACGTGAACATCGCCGCCGTGCTGTCGGGCATGGGCCGGCACGGGGAGGCTCACGCCCACGCGGCCCTGGCGGCGCGGCGGCTGTGCGGCTCCATGTGCGTCCCGCTGCGGTCCGCTCCTCCGCCGGCGTCGGCCGACGCGGCGGCGGAGATCGCGGCGTCGGAGGCGTGGGTGGCCGACGTGGCGGCGGGGCCCCAGCCGTGGGACGCGATGGGGGAGATGACAGGAGCGTGGGCGGACGGCCGGTGGCGGCTCCTTGTGCAGTCGCTGTTCAACAAGGGGGCGGAGGAGGAGCACATGCGAGACCACGAGGCCGCGGCGAGGAGCTACCTGGCGGCGCAGGCGGTGGTGCTGCGGTGGGGGCGGGGA
>Ga0136560_1001903_pt1 | contig 10680 bp, 9 predicted proteins | sample AntRauMeHopE1497_FD_104925 | JGI IMG/M metagenome (GOLD analysis project Ga0136560, IMG submission 104925) | Saline lake microbial communities from Rauer Islands, Antarctica - Metagenome Hop E1 #497 | ecosystem: Environmental > Aquatic > Non-marine Saline and Alkaline > Saline | place...
CACCATATATTCTACAATCCAGCGTGGTGTAAATAACTGTGTTGCTGCTGGTATGTCCTCTTTTTTTACTTTGCTCTTACTGGCAAAAACTTGATCCTTCTTTTCTGAGATGTAAAATTGATAAAGCCAACCTATAATTTCAACCTCTTTGCAATCTTCTGGCTTCATCCCAATTCTAATATCTTCTATGATAGAAAAACTAGAAACTAAATCGTCGGGCAATAATAACTCTGCATAATCATCTATCCTTTCAAATAGAAAAGGAAATACTTTATTTAAGTGATTACAAGCACCAACTAATAAATCTGCGTACCCTTCATTTTGAGCATCGGTACTTGGTATTTTACCATCGAGCAAATCATAAATACGCTGGTGTTGTACTGGTAATTCTTCAGGGATATTTCCTTGTTTGGCTTCTTGTAATATTGCTGGTAGCGTTCCTCCTTCCATAGGACTTACCACAGAGACTCCTATAGGTTCATAACCATTCACATCCATAAAGCGTAAGGCTACAAAGCGGTTGAACCAAGTGTAGGCAACTGTGTCTATCACTTCAGTTTTAGACGTTTTATTAATGGCTTCTTGTAGTTTTTTTAAATGACCAGCTTTTTCGCGTAAGGCGACACTATCGCTAGTTAATACCTTCTCTAGTTTAGCACCTATTTGGTCTATAAGTTTTATGCGGGCGCTTTGGGCAAAGCGTTTTAATTGGTTGGTGTTCATTGGTTTGTTTGTTGTTTGCTGCTCGATTTTTAATTTTATTTATTTTTTCGAAGTGTTCACTAACACTTCACTAACTGTTTCCGAAGTTACTCCGAAGCTTCTCCGAAGGTTTTCTCGGTTTACTCCGAAGTTTTAATAGTTGTTTTATTCTTTACAGTAACATTTACAGTGACATTAGAGTGACATATTATAGGACTTGATTGGATATTATCCATTTTCCTAGTTTATCTGATCCTTTTCGTTTTATAATATTTAGTTCCTTTAATTTAGCAATATAGGTCTCTACGGTTCGAGAAGACACCTCTAAAATAGCACTAGCCTTTTCTGCAGAGACACTGCCATCACTTTCCATTAACATTAATAATTGAATTATGTTTTTGCTACTTCCTCTCCGAAGCTTCTCCGAAGTTTCTCCGAAGCTTCTCCGAAGTTTTTGAGAAATCAGTTTCTAAATATTTTAAAAAATCGTCAAAATTTACATTTAATATACTGATAATCAATATTTTATTGAATTCAGTATTTACAAGCTCTCTCCGAAGTTTTTCTAAAGTTACTCCGAAGTTTTTTCGAAGCTTCTCCGAAGGTTTATCTGTTTCCTCTTGCGAATGCGTAGCTAATTTTAAAATGGTAGCATCAAAACTAATGTCATATTCTGGTTCGGTATTGTTGTAGATTTTCCAGTTTGCTTCTATACGGTCAAAACCATACCCTGCATTTTCTGCAAGGCGCACCATTTTAGACAATTTTATTTGACGTGTTTCCATTATTTAGGTTTGTTTGTGTTTAGAGTCCAATAGCCCCCAAAATCTGGACCTACGCGTTCTATAATATTTTCTGATTTTAGCTTTGCTAAATAAGTATTTATACTCCTATCACTAACACCAATAATTTTTGCTGCATGTTTAACTGTAATATTTTTATCAAAAACGATAAGTAATAATAAAGCGACAGCTTTGTCTCCGAAGTCTCTCCGAAGTGTCTCTGAAGTCTCTCTGAAGTCTCTCTGAAGTCTCTCTGAAGGATTTTCGAAGTTTTCAGAAATAAATTGTAGAAAACCTTCGTAGTTGTCAGACAAAATATTCATAACAGCTTCAATATCAGCGGGATTTTTATTTAATTCATTTTGAAGGCTCTCTGACGCTTCTATGAAGTCTTTGTAATACGTTTCCGAAGTTTTAACGGTTTCCTCTTGCTGTTTTGTGTTCAATTTTAAGATAGTAGCGTCAAAACTAACATCATATTCTGGTTCGGTATTGTTGTAGATTTTCCAGTTGGCTTCTATACGGTCAAAACCATACCCTGCATTTTCTGCAAGGCGTACCATCCTGAATAATTTTGTGATGAGCGGATTGCGAGGTAAGGATAAATCCTTAGCTTTTAACTCTTCCAATGGTTTAGGTAATCCGCCAGGATTATAAAACTCAATATGATTTGTAAAAATACGGATGCGCGAACACGAAGGCGCAAAGTAATCTGCGTGCATCAACATATTTACAAGTGCTTCCCGTATGGCTTTTAGTCCAGGAGAAAGTTCTTGGCCAAAACCTTGATCTGTTAATTGAAATTCAACGTCTACCTCTGGCTTTAAGCGTTTAAAACATTCAAAATAATAATCCCAAAGGTTTTCAAATTCACCCAATCTAAAACTATAATTTGAGGTGGCTTCGGATATAGATGTACCATCTATTTCCAGCAAATCGATTCTAAAATCTGGAAAATGCTTTTCTATAGTATCTCGTTTCCCTAAAAACAACAATCCTGAATAGGTTAATTGCCCTTCTTCCACGATACGCAATTTTGAAAGAAACACATCTTCATCAAAACGGTTGTAGCTCACATCTGGATTAAAGCGCGCCATATAATCGCGGTACTGTCTTAATGATGTGGCATCTATATCTTCTCTAGACGTTTTAGGGGCAAGTTCTGATGTTTTAGTGCCAAAGGTTTGGTCTCTATAAAAAGCATCAATTTCATTTTTACGTGCTTTTTGATCACTACTTGACCTGCGAATAAAGGTATTTGCTTGCGTATTATAGTACACAGGTTTTTGAGCTGAAACAGGAATATAAAATGCCAAAACTGTTTTACCATCAATAAAATAGCGCTGCTGTTTTGTGTCTACAAACACATTAAACTTCTCACTTCGAAGGGTATTTAAAAAGTCCTGCGCTATTTTTTCGGCATTTGTAACGCCTTGAATTTCATAGTTATTACCAATTTCTTTAATCCCAAAAACAAGCCATCCACCGGAAGTATTGGAAAAAGCACTCACCGTTTCCCAGCAGGATTTGGGTACGGCAGCCTTCGCTTCCTTTACCTCAAAATCTTCCCACTCTAGGTCGTTTAATTTTGCTATGAGTTCTTTTTTGGTCATTTACTTTAAGTTGATCTTAATGTTTTCATTAATACGTTTTAGAAAAGCAGCTCTAAGTGCTTCTACATAATCGTTTACATCGTCTTCTGTAACTAGCTCATTCTTGTCATAATCGACGTGAATTTGCGAGCGTCTTATATATTTTGCAACAGGTTCTGCAACTTTACCTTCTTCTTTCTTAGGCGCAGCCATATTGGCCATAAGATTCAATGCGTCTGTATGAATTTGAGATAACTCCTGTTTAGACTGCCGGATGTTTGCTATAAAACGCTCATTTGATACGGCGTGTTTTTTGTCGATTAAAACTTTTACGACATTCAATTGCTGATCTCTATCCAGTGTTTTAAAAGCAGGGCGATTATTTATATCGGCGATATATTCGTCTGCCGCAGTTATAAAACCGGTCTTTTCTTGCCTAATAAGTTCCAATACCTTTTTAGACAGTTCATCTTTTGCCGCCTTTGCTAACTGTACTCCACTACCTTTGTAGGGTGTATTACTAGTAATTAAGGTTTCTAGTGTGTCTAATTCGTCACTTTGTATATAGTCAAAGTTTGCAGTATTGCCTTCTAACAAGGTTTTAACATCGTCATAAATAGTACGTTGCTCCCCATTCATAAACCTTTGAATAGGCGAGAGTAGATCTTCTTTAGTATCTAACAACCCATCTTCAAATTCAGATACACTCGTGATGAAATAACTATACTCTTTTTTAGACCAGCGGTCTAGTTTTTCTGAGAATGGTTCTAGGCTTTTTAGAAAAGGATAAGATTGTTTGCGTGCCAGCAATTGATCTACGGCTATACGCATTTGTATTAATTTATCTTTAAAGGCAACCGCTACATCTTTAGCCTCACGTAATGGGCAACTTTCATCAAAGGCATCTTTAAAAACTTCTTTTAGTTTTTTTACGGCAGTAGCGTCAAACGTAGCTTGTGGATCAAGGATGGTATTACCGTGAAAAGAGCTATTCAATAATGCGTTTAAAAAAGATTCATTTTCTAGCAAATTAGAATCCTGCTTTGCTTCAATTTTACCTCGTTTATAAAGCTTTGCGGTAACAGTCCAGATAGCATTAGGATACCAACCATAAGGCTTTTTAATAAAGGTGTTTTTAAGATCATTTAGCGTTGTACGATCACTGCGCTTTTTCCGTTTTAAAATCTCACTTAAAATTTCGCCCTCTGCCTCAGACATTGTAGTGTCATCATCGGTAAACAAAGCATCTGGTGCAGTATGAACGGTGTTTTTTATGGTATCCTCTGAAAAAGCAACCGATTTTAACATTCGTAAATTAGGATAGACAACAGCCACTAATTTTTGAAAAGCATTAATTACGCGTGTTTTTCCATCGCTAGAATTTGTCATTTCTAGCTTGCCGCCATTCAAGTACACCTTAGATTCCCCTAAAGCCTTGTTTGCCATCAAAATTAAATTCTTCTTGCGTGTCACGTTTTGCATGGACTTTTCTTGAAGAATACGCGCCACTTGAGGTCTGGTTCCCGAACCTCTATTTTGCATCTCGTATTTGGCTGTTTTAATATACATTCTAACATCTCGCATAAAAGTTGCGTTAGATGCTAGTACGAGCTTCATTCCTGTACTTCCCATAGTTTGGGATTGTATGAAGGCTTCGTTATCATAATCTTGATAATTATCTGTTATGATTTCAATTTCTAGCTCTTTCTCTCGACCAAAGAAACTACCATCAATTTTACTCGTAAAATCATAGTCCTGTTTGTTCTCCAGATACCTAATTTTATTATCTCTTATGATTTCATCAAAGAGAATTTCTTTAAGCAATTGTGTAATGGCTTGCTCATCAATATCTGTATTCTTTATTTCTTCTTCAACATCCTTTTCATCATCGGTCAAAAACTCAAAAATATCGCCGTTACGTTGCACATAACTTTGATTTTCTAGAATAGTTAAAGCGGTATCAATCTTTATTTCGTGTGCTTTAAGATCTACATTAATGTCATCTATCATCAACACCGAAATATTTCGTTTTGTCGTTTTAAAGTTCCCAAAGTATTTTACTAGAAACAACGCTTTAAGTACTTTAATGGCGAAACGATCGTCCAGTTGTTTTTCAGCAAGAATGATAGATTGTTGTATTTCTCCACGTAACTCATTTCGAATACCTTCAAACATCAAGTCGAAACTTACCAATGCATTACTATCACGTTCTTGAATGGCTTTGATCACCTGTTGAAACACCCCAAGCATAGAGCGTTCTCCTACCGAAGCGTGTTTTCCTTGAAAAGCATTATGTTTTGATAATTCCCTTCTACAATGCTGAAACAAATCGAATTGATACGGTACAAATGGAAATTTATTAGCATAGTCATCATTGTCTCTATAGCCCTTAAACTGAACGCCAACATCAGAAAATGAAAGTAAAGATTTTAAGTGAGGTCCATTTTTTTTATAAGCTTTGGTTAACTCTTCTTGTGCTTTATCATTTTTATCTAACAAACGTTTCTCAATCACTTCATCAACGTTGGCAGAGGTCAGTGGTATTTTTATCTTGAAACGTGCCTGAATACGAGAAAAGTCATTTTGCTGACTTTTATTCATATCGCCTACAACAGTTTCCATATCCTCTTGAGAGGTTACTAAAATCCAAGAGTTACCTTTTGTTTTTGTAGCTAAGGTTTCTGCTATCGTCTGTAAATTAAGCATCAACTTTGTGTTTTCGCTAATGTATTGACCTACTTCATCTACAAAGAAATTTAATCGAAAACCTTTAGGCTTAGCATCGATATAGATTTTAACACGATTACAAAAATCTTCAATAGACTGCTTATTTCTATCTTCTAATTCATCAAGAATGTTTTCGTATTTCTCAGGACTTTCATTAAAAATGGTTGCTAAAATATCTTTTACTTCCAGTACAAAATATTCAAGTCTATCTACTTCCCAAGTTTTACTATTTACTTTTTCATATTCAGCTTTAAAAGCTTCATATTTTCCTTTACCATCTAACCACATTTCAAATTCCGCAACGTGGGGTTGAAAACCGTAATAGCCTAAATGGTCATAAAAAACTTTATAAAATACAGATAGAATAGCATTTGCATCTTCTTTACTAGTAATTTGAGCTTGTTGGTCTATATTAAACAAAACAGATTCTGAAGGTATTCGTGTGGCTTTCAAAATATCGCCTTTAAGTATGACATCATTGTCCACTTTTTCTGCAAAGAGTTCTCCAGATTTCCAGCCATCGTGTTCTTTGTTTTCGAGCACATAAGACAATATTTTTAATAAGTGAGATTTACCACTTCCGAAGAAACCAGAGATCCATACACCATTTGCCCCAGCATAGTCGTTATAAGCTTGAAAGAAATCTCTAACTTTCTTTCCTATCTCATTGGTAACTACGTACTCGGTAACTTCTGTAGAAATGTTATCGCGGTCATCTGCTTTTATTACCGTTTCAATGGAACGGTCTATGGGTTTTTCAAAATATTGTTTTATCATAGTTTGGCTTCTATTTTGTCCATATTAAATGCACGGTAATAATTATCATCTTTCAACAAACCAAAAAGGTTTAAGGTATGGCCGTTATAATCTCCAGGAAAGAAAGCTACCGTTGGTGCTTCTTTAGCAATATTTTGAAGGTTGTTAAGTACGTTATGGGAACGTATAAACGGAAATACTAAGCCTATTCCTGTCAGGAAATACACCTTTGCATTATTAGATTCTATTTTTTGTTTTATTAGTGGCATCAGTACTTGATGCATATTTAGAGAAGATTGTAATGCGCTTAAAAACTTGTCTTTTGACTTCGATTTTTCAACTTTAAACATTCGTTCCATTCCACCTTTAGCTTCTAAAATCTCACAAGCAAGATGGTATAGGTTCAATTCTAAAATGGGTACTCCTTGATTTTCTAATTTCTTTTTTAATAGACGTATTTCATCTCTACAAGCAATTTCTTCTTCAGCTTTATAGGATGCTATGAAAAATGGAATTTCACCACCTAAAGATTCTTTATTAAGGAAATTTGTTGATGAAATGACGTTAAATAAATGTTCGAATTTATGTGTAAGATTGCTCATTCGTATGTTTTCAAATTTTCAATATCAAAATCACTTAACAAGAAAATTTTGAATAGTTCAGTATTGTCGTCGAGAATTGCTTTCCTTGTTTCAGGCTCTAGAATTTGTGCATTTATCATTTTCGCTTTAATGTTATTTATTAGGCCTGCTTGCTCCAATATTTTAAAAGTGACTTGCTTTACTTTCTTTTGGGTTATTTCTGTAAGTGCGTTCATTTCTGGACGGTGCTCTGCCTTGCGCCGAAAGAATGAAATATAATCACCGTCTGTTAATTCATAATCGTAGACGAGATGCTTTTCCCGAATCACTTCAACAATAAAATCACGTATGAATTCGAAATATTTACAGACAGCAAGAAATGCTATTTCGTTTTGAACTTTAAAACTCTCATTGAGTAGGCAGCTTTTTTGAGTGTCTGTGAGCACTTCAAGCCATTTGGACATTTCATTGAAATAGCGCTTACCTGTAGTTCTTTTTCCGTTTCCTAAAACAGCATCAATATCTTCAACCGGATTTTCTAATCGATGCTTCGCAACGATCACCAATTCTCTTGTACGCAGAGAAGCAGCCGTAAATGAAAAATTATATTTTTTTTCTGCAACCATTAATTCGTCAACTCTTTTAATGGGATATCAAGTAATTCACTAATTTTCTGGTAATTTTTTAAGCTTGGCTGACTTTTTCCTTTCACCCAATTACTAACAGAAACCTCACTAACACCTATTTTGTTAGCAAGCCATTTTTGCTTGACACCTTTTGATTTAAGAAGTTCCTTAAGCATATTTAGTTTAATAAAAATTAAAGTTTAACTTCATTGTAAAGATAAAAAAAATGTTGAATTAGTTTGAAAATAAACACCGCAAATGTTTCAGCTTTAGACATTCTGAATTGACTCAATTGGGGTAGTGCCTATTGCGAGTTGATTAACGGGTTTAATTAGTGTGGGTTTTTAAGAAGAAGATGTTTTATAGTATTGAAATAACTTAAATCCGCAGCTCATAAATTTGTTTAATCTAAATGTTTTTGTCGGACATAAAAATGAATTTTGGGTTCATTTTGTTTATATTAGTCTGTAATTTATGAAAAGTAGGCCGTATTAAATCGCCAAAAATATTTTTGTGATTGTAATTTTGAGTTTTGATTTTTTTGAACGTCAAAAATTCTTTTAAAAAAATTGTAAAATACATAAAGTATTCAAAATCATATTATTAAATTTAGATACGAAACGCATTTATAGTAATATCGAACTTTTTGAGCCGCATTTATCACGTCAGAACTAAATGATAAGGTTTATTTGTAAAGAGTTTTAAGGTTTTTTGACCTGATTTTTTTATCCATTGTGATGTCACGACAACAAATCGAAAAATGAATTTCTTTAATCTAAAACTACTTTTTATGAACGTCACTTTTTTAGAAATCTTTTCCACTAAATATAGATAAAAATTTCTGCACATTGCCATAATCATCATACAAACGGTGTTCTGATTTAAAAATGAAAAAGGCAGACGCTTCCAACCAAAATCATTATTTAATTCATCAAATATTTTTCAGAAGCGCCACGTTGGTTATAGAATTCGATAACTTCTTGTTCCTATAAATTTGAATTGTTGGTAATTATAGCCCTGTAAATGAATGCGTCCTGCTGAAAAGCATCTATCTGGCCCGTACCGTTTGGCTCTCTGCTAACTACGTAACGGTATGATTTATCTTTTTTAAAGTGCTTGTAATCCAGGCTAAAGACTTCTACCTTTTTATAGTTGATTTCAATAGTTTGCCAACTTATAACTGTCTTGAGCTGTTGCAGTAGATCGTCGCATTTTTGAGCTCTTATGTAAAATGTTTTACAATTTGATGCTACTTTTTCAATTACATTTTGGGTAAATGAGCCACAATCCATTCTGGCCCTTCCAATTTTTATGTTGTTGGCTTTGAGTAAATTAAATATATTTTCTAAGGTTTGGTGCTGCTCAAATTTAACATTGGAATTTCCGTTCCTGTTCTCAAAATAAACGGTGTTTCTTCCAATTGAGGCCACAAAAGGAAAATAGCCGTGAATCATTTTATATCCTTTCTTTGCGTCGTATTTTTCAGTAGCAATGAACTGATTGTCAAAATCCAGATCGTGATATTTATGTTCATCAAAGACATTGAGTTTTCTTAAAATACTTAAATTAAGCATATTAAGCTTTTCATTTGTATTGATTTGATTCTCAACCTGGGCCTTTGAATGTATAAATTTGGTATCGCTTGCCAGTTCTTGTTGAACCGGCAGGATAGTATCGGTAGAGCTCACATTCATTTCTGTTGTGTTTTCAAGTTCAGTTTTTAGGTGTTCCTGAATATCTTCGGCACAATCGCCACCAGCGAAAACAATCATCCACATATTTTTGATTACATCAAAACTAGCTGAAAACTAAAGAGAGGTGTCAATAACGGGATTTTGTAAGTACCCTAATTATTGTATCTTGAAGTAGCTTTTGAAGGTATTTATACACGTGTTTTTACTTTCAATTAGTATGAACTAAAAGCTACGTATTATGTTAGAAAACAGCAGATTATCCATTCTTTTCTTCACTAGAAAACCTGAGAAGGAAAGCGACACCTTAAGAATTTATGCACGTGTCACTAGTGCAGGTAAAAGAGCCGAATTCAGTTTAAATCGGGATTTAAAAGCCACTTTATGGGATAATAACCGTAAAAGAGGTAGGGGTTCTTCGAATTACGTCCTTTCCCTTAATAAATATTTGGATCAGGTTTTTACAGGATTACATGAAGCGCAACGGCAGTTATTGGAAGAGAATAAGACCATAACATCCGCAGCGGTAAAAGCAAGGTATCTAGGAGAGGATGAAGAAGCGGGCAAATCCTTACTCGACTTAATTACCTATCACAATACCACCATGCATACCTCCCTTAGGCCTGGCACCATGAAAAACTATTTCATTACGGAGCGTTGCATTAAACGATTTTTAAAAGACGAATATGAACTAGAGGATATTCCCCTTAAGAAATTGGACTACCGCTTTATAGTGGATTATGAGCAGTATGTACGCAGGTATAAACCAACAACCCGAACCGGTTGCACCAATAACGGAGCTATGAAGCATATGGAACGGCTAAAAAAAATGTCGCGGTTGGCCGTGCGCTTAGATTGGGTGGAAAAAGACCCCTTTATAAACTTCAAACTGAAATTTAAAAAGACAGAACGGCAGTTTTTGACCGAACGGGAATTGAAACGCATTGAGGAAACCACATTTAAAGTGCCAAGTTACGAGAAGATAAAGGACCTCTTTGTATTTGACTGTTATACGGGTCTTGCCTATATAGATGTAAAAGAACTAAAAGCGAAACACTTGGTTATTGGCTTGGATGGTGGCGACTGGCTGTATACAAAAAGGACAAAAACCGATGAACCTTTAAAAATTCCCTTTATTGCCGAAGGCCAAGGAGATTTTAGAGAAATACCAAGATGATGCCGAGATCATAGCAAATGAGCGATTGTTGCCCATTTATACCAAC
>Ga0136560_1001904_pt1 | contig 10675 bp, 3 predicted proteins | sample AntRauMeHopE1497_FD_104925 | JGI IMG/M metagenome (GOLD analysis project Ga0136560, IMG submission 104925) | Saline lake microbial communities from Rauer Islands, Antarctica - Metagenome Hop E1 #497 | ecosystem: Environmental > Aquatic > Non-marine Saline and Alkaline > Saline | place...
AGGGGGGCGGGCACGGCGTGTGCGTGGCAGGGAGCGCGGAGGCGGGAGCACGAGGGCCGGGGCAGGGCGCCCGCGCGCCGGGGTACGGGCGTGCCCAGAGAGGCGCTGTCAGGGGCTCGCTGCGTGCCGTCACGGCTCTGCCGTCACGGCTCTGCCGCGTCGCTCACCGTTGGAGAGGGTTGCCTTCTTGGCCTCGAGGTCGACGGAGGCGACGCCGTGGCCGCAGCGGACGCGGGCGGGCGGGAGGAGGCCGGCGACGCCCTTCCAGATGGCGCCCGTGCCGCCGTGCGCCGGGAACCGGAAGGTGGCGTTGGGGCCCCAGCCCGCCGCCTCGCGCCCGCGGATGGCGTTCTCGACAGCCGTGGCGGCGTCGGCGACGGCCACGCGCTCCCCGAGCCAGCGGCACTGCATCTCCGTGGTGGGGCAGCCCCACACCTTAAGGTTGTAGGGGCGCATGAACACGTCGGCGATGCCGGTGCCGAGGCAGCGCACGATCCACTCGTCAAACGTGCGGGGCTTCACCGTCGGCGTGGCCGCGGCCGCCACGCTCGCCTCCACGAGGCCACGGAGGCACGTGACCTGCTCGTCCACTGGCAGCGCGCCGATGTTGTTCTGGAACGGGTACGGAACCCACGCGCCCTTGCAGCGGACGTACGACACCCGCTCGTGCGAGCACCACGCCTCCTCGCCGCCGCTCAGGCCCGCATCGCACAGCTGGTCGAAGTAGTCGAAGTGGGAGAAGATCACGTGGCCTGCGAGGGCGCTGGGGACAAGAACGGCACGACCTTGCTCGAACTACCATCTGCGGCACTGACGCCATCACCGGCCAGGCGCCTGCTCTCACCGCCCATGTCAAAGAGAAAGCCCTCAGGGGTGGTCACCGTGCAGGCGAGGCCGCCGGCCTCCTCGGCCTGGTCGATCAGAAGCCAATCCTTGTGCCCAAGCTGCGAGGACGTCCGGGGCGCGTATCTTGTCCCTGGCGCTGATGTTCTGGTGCAAGGCACGACGGCACGCGATCCCTGAACGATCAACTCACCATATGGAGGCGGGAGGCGGCCCCGAGGCCGGTGGGGCCGGCGCCGACGACGAGGACTCCCACGGACGAAGGCAGCGGGCCTGCCGCAGATCCGGAAGAAGACGCAGTGGCGGCCATTGTCGCGGACTCGATGATCTACTGGTGTTGCCTCGCTTCTTGAGGCGTGGAGTGCGCCCGCCAGCCCGTGGCTGCCACGCTGTTGGCATTGGGGGGTTTCTAGAATCGACCAATCCCCGACGGCAGGCGCTGGCATGGAAGCATGCGCCCATCGGCGAGATTATGACGAAATTTGCGCTGCTGTGCCGTCCCCCAAGCACACGTGCGGCCTGTTCAAGGGTGGGCCCCAGGACATCCGAGTCTGACCTCACTCCCGAAGCGCCCCCGCCGCCTGTTGGGTGCCCCGGACAAGCCTAGCCCTGCGATAATCGTGCTTGCATGACCAGATTGCGTGCACCAGGCGTCAGATGCTGCGCTCAATCGGACGAACTCGTGGAACAAGCCGGTCTGCGGCGTCGGCTTGTGCTGCCAACGAAAAGGGACCCCGCAGGGCGTGAACGGGCTCGCGGCGGCGCGCGCTTGGACTGGTCCGTGCCGCGCATGTGTGGTGCTCGCAGCGCCGGTGGTTTTCGAGCGCAATGATGGCGGGCCGTTCAGATTGCGCCCGCGCCCCCGCCCGCCATCCTGGGGGAGCTGTCCACGCTCCCGCTGTCCGAGGCCGCGTCGGCCGCCCTGCCGGCGCGCCCCCACGCCTTGGAGTCCGCGCCGCCGGCGGAGCGAGCGATCTCGAGCGCGCGAAGCGCCGAGACGGCCACCACCGCAGTCGCCACCGGCCTCCCGTCGGCGTCCGTCAGCGGCACCTGCTGTGCCGTGACGTCCTTGCCCCCCTCCAGCAGCCGAGATAGGCTCACCCGGCCCGACCCTGCCACCCTGCCGTCCGCGTCGACCACCCTGACCTCCGCGGCGCCGTCGTCGGGGCCCGCCCCCGCCCGCGACGCGGCGACGAGCGCCCTCCTGACGGCTGCCGTGCCGCCGCCGTCCGGGCACGTGGGCCAGGTGAACCGCACGGCGGGGTGGTCGACCCGGCGCCGCGCCGCCGCCACCGTCCCCTGCCCCGCCCGCCTCCACGCGCAGTCCTCACCCTCCGGGGCCGGCGGCCACAGCAGCTGCACGGTCACCGCCGCCCCGTCGCCGCCCAGCCTGTCCGCGCGCGCGTCGCCGACGCCCGTCACCTTGATGCGGACGCTGCGGCCGGGGAGGCCGTCGTCGCCCTCGGGGGGGCCCTCGTAGCCGAGCGGCGCGGCGGCGGCCTCTGCGGGAGCCGGGGCGGCGGCGGCACCGGCGGCCGGGGCCTCGGCGTCCGGCGCGGAAGCGGCCGCCTCTGCCGCTGGCGTGGCGGCCGGGGTGGCGTCGCCCGCCCCCGAGCTTACCCCCGCTCGGTCCGTGGGCCGCTCCCTCTTCGGCTTGGAGCCGGTGCAGGAGGCTGCGAGTCCGACCACCATCTCCCTGGCCACGAGACAGACAGGGACGCCGACGGATCCGGCCCCGGGGCCCGACGCCGCCTCCACCGCCGCCCACGCCGCCGCGGCCTCCCTCGGCGACATGCCGCCGGACGCCGGCGACGCTGCGGCCGCGGCCGAGGGCGGGGGCGGCGCCTCCCCCCGGCGGAGCGACGCGGCGTGGCGGATCAGGCGGCCAAGCCACGCGGGACCGTCGCCGGCGGCCGGCCAGCCCAGCACCGCTGCGGCCCTCGCAACGGCCTCCGCGGCCGGGAGCGCGGACCCCGCGGTCTCGCTGCCCCGTGCTGTGAGGCCCGCCGCGGCCGCCTCCCTGGCGACCGGGATGAGGCACGCGATCCCGCCCGCCGCCGCCCCCGCGCCGCTCACCGCCCTGTCGACCTCGTCCGCAACGGGCCGCCAGGGGACGTCGGCGTCGGCGGCGCTCCATGCCGCGTCCGACTCGTCCCCCGCGGGTGCCGCCGGCTCGGCCGGCCCGGCCGGGAGCGGTGCGTGGAGCGACGCCCACGCCGCCGCGGCGTCCCTCTCCGCGTCTCTCACCGTGACGTCGACGGCGCCGATGACGCGGTCGAGGCGGCGGCGCGGCAGGGCCGGCCTGCCGTCCGAGAGCTTGGCGAGGAGTCGCGCGGCGTCCCAGACGGCGCGGCGGGGCTTGGAGCCGGTGCGGGGAGGGTCGGCGGCGTCGGCGGCGGCGCGCTCTGCGAGGGAGGCGGCCGCGCGGCCACGGACGAGGGCTGGCACCGCCGCGGCGTCGGCGACGTGCAGCCAGGCGGCGACGACGTGGGCGGGGAGCGGCGCCGCGTCGCTCAGCGCGACGCCGGCCGCCTCGGCCATGGCCGCGACCACGTGCGACGCCGCCTCGTCCGACGCCGGGGCGACGCACGCCGACGCCTCGTCCTCGGGCGCCCCCGCGTCGCCGGCCGCGCTGACGAGGGCTGGCCACCCGGCCCGGAGCGACGCCGGCGTCACCGCCCCCGCCTCGCCCAGCGCCCCCGCCACGGCCGCCGCGGACAGGTCCGCCGTCCAGCAGAGCCGGAGCAGGGACAGGGCCGCGGCTCTGCCGGCGGTGGCGTCGTCGCCCCCGGCCGTCCAGGCGTCGCGCGCGGCAGCGGCATCGTCCGCGGACCAGCCGGACCCGGGGAGGCGGCCCCGGGAGCGCAGCGCCCACAGCAGCCGGAGGCAGTCCGCGGTCCCGTCCTCCGCGGCCGCCGCCCCCACGGCCTCGCACCCCTCCTCCGCCCCCTCCTCCGCGGCCTCCTCCTCGGCCCCCGTGGCCCTGCCGGCGATCTGCCCCAGCCTCGCGCGGCGGACGCGGCAGCTCCGGGGCGGCCTCGACAGCGCTGCCGCCATGCTCCCGACGTCGGCGGGCCACGGCCCGAGGCCGTCCGTGGTCGAGTCGGACCCGCCGACGTCCTTGACCCGGTCGTTGACGTCGGATACCGAGTCGACGAGCCGGAGGAGGCGGGAACGCCGCGCAGCCGCGCGGCAGACGGCGGGCGAGAGACGGGCCAGCCATGCCAGCGCCGCGTCGCTCACCGCGGGGACGTCGGCGGGAGCCGGGGCCTCGGCCGCCGCGGCAGCGCCGGCGGGGTCGGGCGCCGCGGCCTCAGGGGAGGCCGCGCCGCCCGCCCCAGCGCTGGGCTCGCCGTCCGCGGCCGGGTCAGCGTCAGGCGCGGGGGCGTCGGCGGGGGCGGGTGCGTCGCCAGTCTCGTCGGCGGGGGCGGGGGCGGGGGCCGCCCCCTCCGCCTCGGCCGACGCCGGATCGGCGGTCTGCGCCGGGCCCGGGTGGGCAGAGCCGGTGTGTGCTCTGCCGGGGTCCGCGACGGGATCCGTCGTCGCCTCACCGGCCGGGGTGTGGGCCGCAGCCCGTGACCGGAAGGCATCGGACGACGCCGCCCCGGCGCCCCGCTCCGCCGACGGCTCCACCACCTCGTCCTCCTCGTCCTCGGCGGCGCGGCGAGGCGCCCGGCGGGCCGCAGCGGCGCCGTCGGACCCGGTGGCGGCAGCGGCGCCGTCGGACCCGGTGGCGGCAGCGGCGCCGTCGGACCCGGTGGCGGCAGCGGCGCCGCCCCTTACCCTGCCGGCCGCGCTCCCGGCATCGACGACGTCGACTCCCAGTCGCTCGAGCGTCGCCCAGACGGCACGACGGGTGGTGAGAGCGCCGACCGCGCGGGGAGGGGCGGCCCCACCGTCGTCCTGCGCTGCCGCAGAGCGCGCCGCCGCCCTGTCAGCCTCCCTGACATCACGCTCCGCCGATCCCCGCCCGGCCGCCGCGCGGCCGCCCGAGGAGGAGGATGAGGAGGATGCCGCAGCGGCGGCGAGCCTCGCGCTCTCTGACCTAACCGCCTCCAGGAGCTGCGCCACGCCGATGAGGAGGGCGTCACCGGGGGCGAGGGACGCCACGGCGGGGGTGGCCGAGGCGGCGACGGCGAGGGAAGAGCAAACCTGCGCGAGCCGAGCCTCGGCCGACGCCGCGCGGGGGGCGCGCGGGGCGAGGACGGCGACGACGTCGGCTGCGGTCATCGTCGGCGGCGCGGCCGCGGCGTCGTCGTCGGCGCCGTCCGCGGCCGGTGGCGGGGCGAGGAGCGCGTCGCCCGAGGCGGCCGCGGCGGCGAGGCGAGCCATGACGCCGAGCGCGGCGGCGAGCGCCGTCCTGGCGTCGGCCTCCGAAGACGCCGGCATCGCCTCGCCGGCCTCCCCGGGGTCCGAGTCGATGACCACCACTCCGGCCCTGCCGCCGGTGACGGTGACGAGGGCGGTGCCCGCGATCGCGCCGCCCGCCGTGCCCTCCGCCTCCGCCTCCCGGCACCTGGCCACGCAGCCCCGGACCGCTGCCGCCGCTTCCTCCACCGTCAGGCGCCCCCCCGGCCTCCCCGCCTCCTCCCCCGCCACGAGCACGGCGGCAGCCCACCCCACCCCGGCCCCCTCACACCTTGACAGGGCTCTCCGGCACCGCTGGAGCGACGCGCTCCGCGCCCCCGCCTCCTCCCCCGCCACCGCCGTCGCCCCCATCCCCCGCGCCACTCCCCCGCACAGGACCGCGAGCGACGCGCCCAGCGGTGCCCAACGCACCGCCCCTGCCATGCCCTCCCCGCCCGGCGTCACCCCGCCGACGTCGCTCGAGAAGACGCTGCAGAGCTCCGAGAGCTGCGCCGACGTCACCGCGCCGTCTGGCATGGCCCCGGCGGCGGCGAGGGCGCCGTCCCGCCAGTGAGCCTCGACGAGCACTGTCCCCGCGGCCGCGCCCGATGGCGACACGAGGCGGAGCCAGCGGCGAAGGGAGGCTCCCTCGGCCAGCGCTGAGGCGGCGAGCGACGCGGTGCCGACGACGCCCTCGGTGCCGTCGGGGCCCGCGGAGGCGCGGTCGGCGTCGTCAACGACGACGAGGCGGACGCTGCCGGCGGCGAGGGCCGCGAGGCCGGCCCGGTCGACGGGCACCGGCCACTCCAGCGCCTCCTCCCACACGGGGGCGTCGGTGGCGGAGGCACGGGCGGTGAGGCGGGGGGGCAGGCCCAGGGCCGCGGGGAGGCGGACGTCGACGTAGGGGGACGGGGCGGCGCCGGAGCTCGCGGGGGGGAGACCCCTGGCCTCGACCACCCTGACGATGAGCTCTGCCACGCGGGCGGGGGGCCCCGAGGGGGCCCCCGGTGCCGTGGCGCCCTCGCCCCTGGCCGCGTCGGCGTCCCTCGCGGCCCAGCGTCCCTCCATGGCCTCCACGTCGGCGGGGAGCCGGCGGCGGAGGCCGTTCCAGAGGGGGCGGAGGGCGGCCGCGGAGCGCACCTCGGCGCGGAGCACCCCGACGACGGCGCCGCCCCTGCTGAGGAGGGGCGCGCGGCGGAAGGCGACGGCGCCCTTCTCCGAGGCGAGGAGGGCGCGGAGCGGGAGGGAGGCGCGGCCGACCAGGCGGGCGTCGGCGTCGCGGGCGGCGAAGAGGTCCACCGTCACGGCGGCGCCCGGCTCTGCCGCGTGCCACGCGAGAGCCTCGTCGTAGGGCACGCGGAACCGCGAGGCGAAGTTGAAGGCGGGGAAGGGGGGTGCAGCGGCGGGGGAGGCCTGCGACTCGAAATCCCAAAAGTCGACCACCGCGAAGAGCGAAGTGAGCGACGTCGCCAGGTCGCCGAGCGACGCGTCAGCACCCGTGAAGAGCTCTGCCGACACGACGTAGACCTCGATGAGGGTCTCGGACGGGGCGAGGCCGCCGGGAGCGACGACGAGGGAGGCCGCGGTGGAGGCGGTGGCGACCGAGGCGCCGTCGTCGTCGTCGTCGCCCGCCGCGCCGTCCGCCGCGCCGTCCGCGAGCTCGAGGGGCCCCAGGCGGCGCCCCGCCGCGGCGGTGAGGGCCGTGACCTTGGCCCGCAGCGCCCGGATGACCTCCTCCTTGCGCCGGCACGCCTCCTCGTAGCGCCGGAGCCGCTGCGCGGCGCCGTCCCCGCCCTGCTCCAGCCGCCGCGTGAGGTCCTTCACCTCCTCCTCCAGGTCCCGGGCTAACTCCCGCTGCGTGCGGAGCAGCCGCTCCGCCCTCTCGGCCTGCTGCTGCGACGTCAGGAGCGAGGAGCGCGCCTCGTGAAGCCGCCGCCGCAGCGCCGCCGCGTCGTCCCCCGCCTCCTCCGCCGGCACCAGAGCCGCCGACGCCCCCCCGCGGGAGCGCACCACCGCCAGCGCCTCCTCCAGCTCCCGCAGCGGCACTCCGTCCCCGTCGCCGTCCGCGCCCGTGTACAGCGACAGGTGCTGCCGCAGCGCTTCGGTGCCCCGCGCGGCCGCGTCGGCGCGGATGCGGAGCCTGCGGGAGCGACGGGGAAACAACAAAAAAAGGGGGTCAGGGCTTCGAGGGGGCCGGGAGCGGCTGCGGTGCCACGGGTGCCCCTCCGTGCCTCCGCCGCGTCTCTCACTGCGCCAGCTCCTCCCTCGCCTCGTCGAGCTGCTCCGACGTCCTCTCCCGCTCCCGCCGCAGCGCCTCCAGGTCGGCGTGCTGCCCCCGCACCGTGCCCTCCAGGTGCGCCCCCTTGGCGCGCATCTGCCGCTCCGACGCCTCCAGCTCCCGCACTCGCCTCTTGAGCGCGGCGAGGCCCTCCCCCTCGGCGAAGAAGGGGCTGGACAGGGTCTCCTCCAGCTGCGCCTCCAGGCGGCGCACCTCCTCCCTCGCCTCCCGCGCCTCCGCCTCGGCGCGGTCCGCCGCCAGGGCGCGGGCGCGTGCCCCGTCCAGCTCGGCCTCCGCCGCCTGCGCCGCCGCCCGCGCCTCCCTGAGCTCCCGCGCCTGCTCCTCCAGGGCCTCCGTGGCCTTGTCGTACAGCGAGGCGCGGGCCGCGCTCTGAGCCTCGAGCTGGTCGAAGCGCGACTGCGGGGAAGGGGAGCCGAGGGTGGCGGGGCAGCGAGGGTGGCGGGGCAGCGAGGGTGGCGGGGCAGCGCGCGGTCTGTCGAGGCCGCGCGGGAAGGCGGGACGAGGATGCCCGGCACCGGGAGCGATCCGCGCGGCGCGGCGGGGCCCGCCCGGCCTCACCTGCAGGCGAATGAGGCGAGCCTCCTTGTCCCTAAGAGCACGGTCGACGCTGGCGGACGGGGCGACGACGGTCCCCGCGGGCGCGCCGCCAGCCTCGGCCTCGGCCAGCTGCTGCCGGAGCGTCTCGATCTCCGCGTCCTTGTCCGCCAGGCGGCGCTGCAGCGAGTCGAGGCGGTCGCGGAGCTTCGCAACGAGACCCGACGACGCGGCCGCCGCCGCGCGCTCGGCGCCGTGGTCGTCCGGCACCCTGGGAGGGGGAACGGAGCGGCCAGCTTCCGGCTTGTGGCCCTTCCAGGTCTTCACCTGCTCCCACGCCTTGCGGGGCAGCGCCCCGCTGGCGGTCACCGGCCTGCCGGCGGCGGTCGCGACCGCGCGCGGCCGCCTCCCCCGCCCGATCTCCTCCGCGGCCCGCTTGGCCGCCTGCAAGGACCTGACACGGCGCCGGAGCGCCGAGATCTCGTCGACCTTTTGGGCGATGGTCGTCTGCATCTCGATGTAACGGGCGCCCTCATCGTCCCCCCCCGAGCGCTTCAGGTTCTCCTCATAGATGGCAATCTTCGTTGTTAGCCTGCGTGCGAACAAAAGCCGCGGGGGTGGCGCCGGCGTCGCCGCGGTGGGCCGAGGCGAGCGTGCAACGGCGGAGCCCCGGCAGCCCCCGACCGTCGGTGCCCTAATGGCCTTGCCCAACCCCCCAGGCCCACAGCACAGCGCCGCCACACAATCATTATCCTGCCCGCCGTACCACGGCGCGGAGGACCGGAAGCCCCCGGCCGCGCGACGGCGGAAGCCCGTGGGCGTCAAACTCGCCGTTTGCGGTCCATCGCGGCCAACGTCCCGCTGACGAGGCAAGACCCCGGCGCCGCTGCCAGCGTCTGCTGCGCTCACCTCTTGATGGACTCCCTCTGGTCGTTGCACGTCTTCTTGAGGTCGGTGTTCTGGTCCCTCAGGCGCAAAAACTTGTCCTCGAGCGGGCTCGCCATGGCTGACCCTCGGTGACCGGCCTCCCGCGCGGTGGCTGCTGCGCTGTTATTCGCCAGGTGCGTGTGCGGTGGGCCGCGGTGGCTGGCGGGCTGCCACGGAGGGTGTGTGGAGAGCTCGTGTGAGGAGCGCAGAAACGCGCTGCGACTCTGCTGGGCTCGCACGTTCCGCCGAGGCCGCGCTTCCGGGGCTGGCGGGCTCGCGCGCGCACCAGCGATCACGCGGCGGTGGTGAACTCGAAGCGGCCGCCCGGTCCGACGGAGAAGGTGACGGCCGAGGCGCCGGCGGTGCCCTCGGTCACGCCCTTGGCGCCGTGCTGGAACTTGCCCGACTGCCAGACGGTGACGCCGTTGCAGGTCACGGTGGCGGTGGCGGGGTCGGCGGGGATGACGACCTGTCCCGTGGCGCCGCCGACGGGGAGCGAGGCCATGACGCTGAGCTGGCCGGCGGCGGCCGTGGGGCCGGCTGCGGCGCGGGCCGCGGCCTTTCCCCCGGCGGCCGCGGCGGCTGCGGCGGACGTGCCGTTCGCCCACGTGATGGTGGCGGGGCCGCTGAGGGTGGGGATGGTGGCCGTGGCCCAGGGGACGGCCGCCTGGGAGGTGACGCTGGGGGCGTACCGGACGCAGGACATGCCGATGGAGCCGGCGCACTGCTTGATCCCGGCGACGTCCTCGTAGAAGAAGAGCTCTGCCCCGGCGGAGAACATGTGATGGGCGCGGCTGTTCATGCCCGGGCCGCTGACAGGGGCGGTCCACAGCTCCCACAGCGTCGTGGCCGGCTCGTACCCGTGGGTTCCGCCCTTGATCATGAAGCCGTAGGACGGGTAATCGGTCTGCAGCATCAGCCCGACCGCGAGGTCCGGCCGCCCGTGGGCCGTCAGCTGCCGGAAGAGGTTCTTGGCGCCGGAGATGCCGACGGTGAGCTTCCCGCCGTGCGTCGTGACGAGGTCCTCCACCAGCGACGCCACCGTGGCGTCGGCGTGGTCCACGCCCAGGGCGAGGGCGAGGGCGTTGGAGACCTGAAGCCCGTCCTTGTTCCCGCCCCCGGCCCCGAAGGCGCCGATGGAGTCGTCCCAGAAGGCGGAGGCGAACTCCTGGCGGAGGGCGGCGGCCTGCTGCTGGGCCTTGTCGGCGTAGGAGACGTTGCCGACGGCGTTGGCGAGCAGAGCCACGCGGTCGATGTCGCTGACGAAGTTGAAGCTGGAGACCAGCGCGGGGGGCGGCTTGGGGCCCTGCGTGGGCTGGTCTGGGTTGGTGGGGAGGGTGGCCGGCGGGGTGACCCACTCGCCGTAGTGGTGGAAGAGCTTGTTGAGGCCGCCGGCGGCCGCCTGGGTCATCTCCTCGGCGTAGGCGACGATGGGGTCGAAGAGGGCCTGGGTGAGGCGGGCGTCCGCGGCGTAGAGCCACATCTGCGCCACGGCGGTGGGGTAGGCTGTCTGCCAGCTCGGGTCCCCGGGGGCGGTCCCGAAGGTGAGCGGCGTGGTGTCGCCGACGGAGCTGCCGTGCGCGGGCTGGAACGGGTTCACCTGCTGGTCGTGCATGTTCTGCACCCACATGGAGAAGAAGGCGGGCATGTCGAAGTTGTAGAAGAAGGCCTCCGTCGACAGCGCCGCGTCGCCCATCCAGCCTGCGCAGGGGGGGGGGGGACGGG
>Ga0136560_1001905_pt1 | contig 10674 bp, 16 predicted proteins | sample AntRauMeHopE1497_FD_104925 | JGI IMG/M metagenome (GOLD analysis project Ga0136560, IMG submission 104925) | Saline lake microbial communities from Rauer Islands, Antarctica - Metagenome Hop E1 #497 | ecosystem: Environmental > Aquatic > Non-marine Saline and Alkaline > Saline | place...
CCGTTCTCTGTGCGAATGACCTCCGGCTTGGAGATGATGATGGTCTTTGCTGGCATGGGCACCGAGTGTTCGTGGTAGAACTTCGCCGTAGTCTGCATCGGCCCAAGAAGAAAATGCTAGAAAAGCTCTTCCTCCGATCCAGTCTGTGCTATCTTCTATGGCGTGACGAACACGCCAGGATCAACTTGTCGCTTTCCCAACACTGCATCCCTGAAAGGCATGTGCTCCTTCTCCCCATCGGTGGGCAATATCACCTTCGTGCTCGTCGCGAGCTACGATGACAGGGTAAGAATGGCCCTTCGAAGGCTCGCGCAGTGTTCTTCTCCCGTGTCAGCGAAGTAGTAACCCCCCGTGTCCGCCTGTGTCTAGACCAGCCATCCCACGTATTCCGCCAGTCCTCGGCCGGGGTCGCCCTCCAGGATCACTACTCGGTCCGTACTGCCACCTTCAGCTGAAGCGGCTCTTTCTGTTGGGACCGGTGACATGAGTGCGGTGTGGAGACCGGGCCGGGGCACTGTGGCGAACTCGCTGCCGATTTGCTAAGCGAATTCGACTGGGGTCGTGAGCTGTTCCAGCTGTCTCATCCGGGTCGCTGCCTCGCCTCTATCGTCGAGACCCATGATGACTGCCTTCTCAAGGTCTTGCACGACCTATCTCGCCTTCCCGGCCAGAATCCCAGGCGCATGGCCTCTCTTTACGTTCTCGTCCTCGGTACCTTTCATGCACCCGGAGCCATATATGTACTGGATGTTGACAATCTGCAAGGGGATGTCGCCTTGGGACACCCGGACAGGGATGATCTGACAGCCCCGAGTCTGCGCCTGGGTGATAAACGGGCGACACTCGCCGGACAGAGCGGGGACAGAGGCCTACTTGCATGCCTCTCTAGACAGCAAGAGCACAGCGCGTCCGAAAATGTTGCGATTAACAGCAGCGCTCGCTGCTCTATCCCCATATCCACCCCCTTCCCCGACAGACGCTGACGGGGCACTCGAGGACTCTCCTGCCCCGCTGTCTGCATCCATCACCCGAGGCTACACGAGGGAGTAGTCAGCTCCGCCATCGTCGCCATCGCCATCCTCAATGTCATCGTAAGCGCCACGGCCATCCCCCCCTCCCCCTTTCCCTTTTCCTCCTTCTGCTGATGCTGCTGCTACTCCGCTGGCACTGGCAGCAGCAGCAGTCGCAGCTGGTGCGGTTGGCGCTAACGAGTCCATGTAAACTTGTGCCTGCTTGCAAAGGGGTATTTGTTCAGCACCCACGGCCCATTGCATGGCGTGCTCAACGTAGGCCGACCTCAGCTCGATGTTCTCGTGGAAGAGCAGCTCCGGGGTGAACTCGACGAGCACAGTCGGCCCTCCCTCTCTTATCGCAGACGGCAAGTGGTCGGCGATGTACCTGGCCAGTGCCTTGGTCCACCAGTGACCCATGACGAAGATCCTGACTTCATCACCAGCCATGAGTTCTTTGACTTGCTCTACCGGGATAGAGGTGTCATCATCGTGGAGGGGGCGAATACTGCCCAGAGGGGTAGCGTGTACATTGGCGAATGCAGCTGCTGCATGTACGGCATCTGGGTTAGCAATCTGCCTACCAGGGCTCATCGGCTGCTCGAGCAGCCCGACAAGCCCTAGCATAGCTCGGCTGAACCGAACGCCGCACATGAAGTGGTCGAGATGTTGTCCCCTCCGCTTGAGCATCTCCTGTGCCTTGACTTCGCTGCCGGCATCGAGCTTCTTATCGAATGCCTCTTTGACCATGCTCTGGTACTTCCAGTCCGTTAGCTGAAGGCGGTCGTCGCTGTCAAACATTGAGCTGATGTCGAAACACAGCATATCCTGTGGCAGAGTAGCGGGCAGGCTGCATGGGCACAGTACAGTGCACAGGATGTGGTCCTAGAGGGATCGCCCCACAGCAGCCGCTATTTCGTTCAGGCAAAAACCGCCGTTACCGGCGTGGCGGACCGCATCTCGCACGCCCCACGGGGCCATCATGTACAGAAATCTCCCGTTGTCACCAGCGTTCTGCACATCGAGGATCCCTGCGGCCATTTCAGACGCCCAGTCGTCGCCTCCTTTGAGCCTTTTGGAGTCCATCCAGACCCTGTGACCTCTTGTTCGAAGCATCAAGGCTATTCGCTCGCTCACAGCTGTGAAACCATCGTGGCCTGCGAGCACATATACTTGCAAGACACTAGATCGCGAGACTTCGACCTGGATCGCGGCAGAATTGTTGGTTCAATCAAGCTTAATCCTCACCATAGCTAATAAAAACTGTTAAACGCGGTCCCTCATAGATTGGCTTGGCAATGACGTCCATTGCTTTTGACCAACGATGGACTTGCTCCCGTCGGTCGATATCTACTGGACCCTGTCGCCTGCCTGCTCCTTCCATCTGATACGCAAGCGTCACTACCAAGTTAGACAACAAACCCAAAGCAGCTTTACTTTCGCCAGTATTACCAAAGTGTGTTTCTTGTTTGACCTCTAGCAGTGTAAACGACCGAAATTTAAGTTGATCTGATGTCAATCGCATTCTTCTTCTTCTTAAATATGTGACGTGTGGTAATAAAAATAAACCACACAATCATTTGCTGTTTGAGAAGAATACTAACCCGGCGCCAATGCGTCTTTGCGGGAGGTTCCGTGCGCATGCGTGTTTTCACCGATCTATATGTGGTGTCAAATTTCGTGATATCATGTCTTTGCGCTTCGTAGCAAGAAGCGAGCTCTCAATTGGAGCGGGCACAAGCGATGATTTGACCGATGAATTCAATGCTGAATTAGAAGAGTTTTTTGGCGGAGCAATGGAGCAGTCATCTCTCTCAAGGGCAAATGACTAGCCTGCTGCGAAAGGTCCGAACCCACAGCTGATTAGTTCGTAGCAGCCCTAGAATCATGCAACATCGAATGAACGCGGATCACGTGAACACTTAAATCCATCAAGTCTGCTGGCAACTACTGACAGCATCGATACTAGCCCGAGCGCGGCTGCTCGGACGCATGAGATTCATATACACGTACACATTCACCATCACCACTGGGCGCAATCAGCTGCAGAACCCTCAGCAGGCTTAGATACGGATGCTCTCGGTGGTTCTGAGTTGAGGGATCAGCCGAGTATCTTGCATACATATTCCAGCAGTGACACTCCAGTGCTACGACCGGGTGAAGCCACTAGACGCTCAGACAGGGCAAATACTGCAGTTGGATGTGGCGCTGATGGGCACCAGCAGATGGCCGAGGAGCAGGCAGAGCTGAGAGCAGCTGCTAGAATAGCGAGCGCTGTTCGTGAAGGCCTTCAAGACAGCAGCATGGACGACTCGACGGGAGCAGGCACCGTGTCCAGCGACAATGCGGGTCGCAGATAACATTCGAGGACGTGATCTAATGTAGTCAGCTTGCACGGCACGGCACCTTGCCGCTTTGACGGCCTAGCTAGACCTAGACCTAGACCAAGATCGGATGGATGGATGGATGAATGAGATGGATGAGATGGATGGATAAATGAGATGGATTGGTGGATAGGTGGATGGTTCCCTGGCCCCTTGGTGGCATGGGGACAACGACGCAACACGGACTTATCCGGACTGTATGCAGGTCTATGAGTATGCATGCTGAGACTCAGGTCTAGATCCGACTGTTGGCCCGGTGGCCCAATGCAGAATGCCCACGTAGAACTGCCGGGATTTTGAGTCTTTTGCTCTGATCTAGATCTAGATAAATGATTGACGAGATCGAGATTAAGATTAAGTGCTCGAACAGTTCAGTGCAGTCATTGGTTGGTATATCATGGTTCCGTTTCGGGGCGCCGCGCGCCGCTTCTTTGGTTCGCAAGCGAGGCACCGCCAACTTCTGACCCGGACAACACAGGCGCACCCCCACCCCCACTCCCGTCGATTCCCCCATACCCGTCACCGCTGCCTCGAGCACGACCCCTGCCTTCATCAGTGCCATTGCCACTGCCATTGCCACTACTAGGTCTGGGTCTACCCCCCAGCTAGATCCCCTAGATCCCCTCGCCCATCTCACCAGCCACTGCTTCCTCCACCTGCGTTGCACCTGCCCCAGTTCCACTCCCCACTGTCCCTGTCCCTTTCTTTTTCTTTTTCTCTTTCCCTTTCCCTTTTTTCGCCTTCTTTCTTGCCAACAATCGTGCCTTTGCCGCAGCATTCGCAGCACGTCTGTAGAACGTGTAAGCAGCCATCCCAGCGATTGCAAGGGCAATCCCGCCCAAATTAACGGGAGATAGCGGGTACCCAAACAGGAAAAACGCGCCTACCAGCACAGCCACTGTCTTTAAATGTCCAACCACTGTGCTCGTCACAGCATCGGTAGCTCCGATCAGCAGAAACACTGAGAGGTTCACACCAACCGCCATGATGGCAGATAGCAGCAGCAGGCTCATGACTTCGCCCGTGAAGTGAAAGGACATCAAGGACGGTCCCATGCCTCGCCCAGCCTCCGCATCAATATCCGCGATCGACAGGCTCCCCTCCACCTCCTCACCTTCGGTCCTAGCTGCTTCTCTGAGAGCCACCTGGGCGAGGTCCGCCCCGCTCCGCAGCACCTCACCCTCGAAGCCCTCTGTGGTAAGATCACGGTGCGGGGTAACTGCCAGGAGCGGCGGAGAGAACAGCCCACTGGGCTCCACAAATGGGATGGCAATCATGGCGATGGCGGCTGCCCAAGGGGTGGCCGCAGCAAGCAGTTGCATGGGCGTCGCATCGAGCTCTTTGCGCTTCTGCTCTACCAGGAGTTGGTACTGCGCTGTAGTCACCATGCAAGCCACCGCAAGGAACGTTCCCCACACATTGGCGTGAATGTCGGCTGCGCTGGCGAGTAGCACTCCGGTCACCACAACAGCGCAGGATGCGAGAGTTCCGACTGAGAACTTCCGCTTGAACATAAACATCTGAATCGCTACCAAGTACGGCGTCCCAAGGATTCGTGCTGTCTAGAACATGCCTACGGAGTTGTGCGCCAGCGAGAGGTTGCTCAAAGGTACCGACAGGGCGTACGTCGCTGCCAGGGGCAAGATGTGCGCTAGAGGTAGAGTTTTGAGCTCGAACAAGCCATACGAAGCCATCATTCGCATGCTAACGCTTGTGCACAAGAAGTGTAAGGCAGTCACAAACATGGGGAACTGCAAAATCTAGATGTTAATAAAGAGGCCGCTGAGCGTCGACTTCGCGAGTGCGATCACAAATATAGGCTTGCAGTTGGTTCTACCAAGAAGATAATCTTACCCGAAACCCAATGCCATCGAATATAACTTTGTTTATTAGGACAATTCTGAGTACAGAATAAGTTCAAAGGGCTGGCGCATAGCAAATACATTTGGCATTTATTGCCAGATTAGCAAATGCCGAGAATCATGTATCTCACCCTGTGTTGCACGCTAAGTTAATCAATATGTACAAAATTGACTTCGGCACAAGTGATAACCCCCATGGGGCACTTGAAGTACTCATAAAATGCCCTGGGAGGTCTGGCGGTAGGCGTTTATGCATTTCCACAATGCAAAATTTATTCTGGTTTGATTCTAAATGACACGTTTCCTTTTGGCGCAATCTGAAATTCCGCGAGAACGAAAACTCGTTCCATCAAGACCTCAATTGAATTCCAGTGCCCCAACCGTTAATAAGGCCCATTGTTTCTTTAATATTCTCTCGCATGGCAGTATAGATTCCCTCTGCTTATCATCAACAAAGACGCGGGGTACGAGCATTCGCTTTGAAGAATGGCGCCGTGTTCGTAACAACGCCAGAGCTGGAGCTAGGATGTGGCTCGTTTGGCGATGCAATACTCGGAGAAGTGTTTGTCCCGAATCCGACTGGCGGCGAGCCGTTTCATAGACCTGCTGTTATGAAGAGGTTCGGCGCTGGGCTAGAAATACTCCAACAGGCTCAAACTGGCCAATCGAACTTTAAGAATGAAGGCGATGCCCTTGCAGTCCTTCAAGGTAGCACTAACGTGATTAAGTTATTGGACTACCAGAAGGACACTGGGGTATAGGTGAAGAAGGGTGACAAAGAAGCGCCATCAGAAGCTCTGGACCAATTCGGCAAAGCCGTAGTCCAGGACCCGTACTTGCTGCTCGAGTATCTTTCAAACGGTGATTTGTATCGGTATTGTTGGCGCAGTGTCCAATTTCCATCATTGGAAGACTCTCACAGCCGGCCACGCCCGCTCAACCATCGCGTACTCGCTCGCATAGCTCGATCATTGCTCCAAGGAGTGTGCGATTGCCATCGCCAGGGAATCGTTCACCTAGACATCAAGGCCGAGAACGTCATGTTTGGAGATGATTACGACGCAAAGCTGATCGATTTCAACCTTGCGGTGATGGGCTCTGCTGACGCGATCCGGGCAGCCACAGGAAGACCTGCCCTTGCCCGGCCGCCGTCGATCCCCGAAGAGTTCGGCTCGGCCGAGTGGCCATAGATTGGACGATACCTTGGAACTGCAGAGACAGCCGCGCCGGAAGTGATGGCTTTCATGCAACCAACGCGGCCATCAGATGGAGCCCCAACTCGCCTAAAAGCATCGCCCTATGATGGGCGCCTGGCAGACATGTGGAGCGTGGGCGCAACCCTATACCACCTCATGGCAGGGGATAAACTGCCCTGGAGTGGACTCCCAAACAAGCCCCAGCATGCCGTCCCATAGAATCCGTGGTACGATAGACATAGAAGCTCGTAGTGCTACACAGCTGGCGTCGCCGTCGGAGGTGCTGGAGGAGGAGGGAGGGGTATGAGGGCTGGGGACAGTTCCCCTCACGACGAAAGAGAAACACATGCACAGGCACAGACACGTTCGTACGGCACGTACGCCCCGAATGACGGCTTCCAGGATCTTATGCGCCCAGAATTGTTCCCCAAGATGTTCCTGGTTGCCCCGACCACACTTGCGTAGGCATACCTGAACCATACGCCAGTGCATCCTCTGGTGGCGGACCTGGTTCTCAGACTACTGCATCCGCAAGCTGAGCTGCGACCTTCGGCCGAAGCTCTCCTCCGGAGTCATCCGCTTCTGTAGGAAGCAACAGGCTGCATGGCCTCGTTCAAGGAGGCGAAAGAGGTACTGGAGCCGAGGAGGGTCCATGCTCGTGTTTTGATTTCTGACGCGGAAGATCTCAACGGCTTTGTAGCGAGTAGGCTGCACAAGCGGACGAAAATGGTACAACGAGCGATCGATAACCACTTTGGGCTGCTCGTGCAGCAGCTGGGCATGCAGCCCATAGCAAGGGGCTACGATCCAGAGGAAGAGGAAAAGAAGAAGATGCGGCTAGCAGCTGACCAGGCTCGCGGGGTGGCGGGTGGGAGGTCCCCGGAGTCGGAGCGTCCGACTGTGGCACAAGCTTCGGCACTATAGCAGCGAATTGGCGCCCACAGCCAGCAGATTGCCCAGCTGAGGTCTAGGATTGCGGCTCTGCAGCAGGGTGCCGGTGCCAGCCGTCGATCTACTCGGGCTACAATCGCCAATGTGAAGCGTGACCTCGCTCGAGCGTAGGAATTGCTCTAGTCTAACTAGGAGAGAGTGGTGCAGCTGCAAGAGGAGCTGTAGACATGGTGGACGGCCCGCAACGACGCGATCGCGGTGCATGATGCTGTGCGTACCGATGACCTCATGCGATTGTAGTCCGAGTCAGCAGCGGCAGCTCAGCTCATTGCATTTGCCGAGAGTCATCGGTTGTTTGCGCCTCCAAATCAGCGAAGCGATTTCATCAGGGCTGCGGGTAAGATCGGCGGTGGTCTTGCTACCCCTCATACTGACGAAGGACCGATCACTACATCTGAGCTAAGTCTGCCTCCCTCCGTGCAAGAGGGGGCTGGAGCGATGGAGTCAAAAATGAGAGACGAGGACGATGTCGGTATTCTCGCTGACGAGTGCAGTGAAGCTGGGCTCGATAACGGTGTCGAAATTGCCATGCGAGACAGCGAGACTCTCGCAGAGGGAGAGGGTCAGATCTAGGCCAGGATGGGATACTCAGAGAACTTGCGAGCGTCTCACAATGAGAGCTCGAACATTATTACCTTCCCTGGCGGCGCAGCCGGGGGGCAGGCGATCATGCACGGCAGCTCGAATCGTGTCGCCTCCGAAGAAGAATCCAAGAAGAACCACGCTGCCGCAGATTTGAAGAGACGGGTCCATCTTGCCAATATGCGACAGAGGGAGAGGGAGGAGCGGGGCAGGTTGGCCTAGCTGCAGATGCAGGCCGCAGAGGGCGAGACTGGGCTCGGTAGTTTGTCTGGAGGAGTTGGTAGGGGCAGAGGTCGTAGCAGCAGCAACGGCAATTCGACGCCGTTGAATTTTGCGGTCCCTGAAGATGAAGACACGGATGAAATCAGGATGCATGGCACGGCCTCGGGTAGACCAGGGCCTTCTAGTGCAGTGGCTGGGCTCGACGCTGCTGCCTCGGACAACGATGGTGACAGCGAGGGCGGTGGCGGTGACTCTATTGTGATGCGGAGCGCCGCTAGAACGATGCTTCCTAGAGACGAAGACGAGGATGAGATTGAAGTTGTGTGGGGTAGTTTGCTCCGTTCTGAGATCACGGCTGAGCCAAAACCCGTCCCGTCCATGAACCACACCCATGCATCCAGGCCGTTCGACGCTGACGATGAGGTACTCAGGATGAATGCGCTCTCCATGGCTCGCGGCTTGCTAGCTGCGGTCCAAGTAGACCCCCTTGCAAGTGCTACAGCTGGCACTGGCTGTCGCAGCGCGACGGCGGGTTCAATTTCAAACTACGAAGCGCTCCAAGCAGCCAGTACTGGCACTGCCCCAGCTTGTAACAAAGCTGTTACGGCAGCAGCTAGTCGAACCAGCGCTGCGTCAGTAGAAGCCGATATTGCATTGCAGCAGCTGCAGCAGCTGCGGCAGTAGCGTGCGCTTGATGACCAGATCTCTGTTATGGGCGAGGATGACTTCGAGGAACTTGTCGAGCCTGCCGTGCTCAGTCTACTGCGGGCAAGCCGGAAGGTAATCTTGCCATGCCCTCCAGAGAACGCCGTCCGGGCAGCAACATTCGCTCTCCTCGCTGCAGTGACGGCATGGTCCAAGTGCTCAGAGGGTGATGCATAGGCCGGGGAGGAGCAGACGCCCATACACGACCTGTCTGCCGATAAATCGGAATCAACTAGTCAGTTTAGGGATGGGTCCCTTGCCAGTGCCAGCGGGGATACAGATGCAGAAACAGCTGCAGATACCGCGGCACCGGCCATGGGACGAGTGGGACAAGACGCAGACGAGAGCCAGACGATCCCTCTGCGGCTCATCGGCACGGAATCGCTGGACGTGCTGCCAACAGGGATCAGAGCCGTATTCTTGGGCAGGGATGCACACGGACAGCTGCGGCGTCTTGGGCTGGCAATGCGAGCGCGATCATTATACTCTGACGACGAAGCAGCCAGGGAACACAGGGCAAATGCTGAGCGTGCATCTGCTGCTGCGACTGGACAAGGAACTGCCGGAGGTGGTGACGGCGACGGTGCTTGGCTGTCAGCGATTGGCACAGAGCCTGGCACGGGGAAAGCGACCAGCAGCAGGAGTGAGTCGCCCTCGCCTTCTGTGGACGGGGCAGTGATGCGTGCTATTAGTAGGCACAGTGCTTTCTTCAAAGGGTTAGGTTCTAGCGGTGACCTTGGCAGCATTGCAGCCGATGCTTCCATTATGGGCGGCGTGTTCTCTGAGCCAGCGGTCGGCCGACCGTCGTCCTACGAAATAAATGGGCATATGTGGAGCTACGATAGTTCTCGCACGGTGATTGGGATCACGCCAGTCGTGCACTCAGACGGATCGGGAGTGCGAGGGTCCCACGTCTCAACTGAGGCGGGGGAGGCAAGCGAGGGTGCTTCTATCGCCTTTGGAGAGACTTCAAGCGGCGTGGAAGTGGTCGTAGTAGGCGGTATCGAGCTTGAGTCTGTACTTCCAGCTTCTGCAGCATCGCAAGATGAGTTCGCGGAGATGGTACAGCTCCTGCTTGAGCCTGCACAGGTAGCTTCTCGATCTACTTTGGTGAAGGCAGCTTTTTGATTGGGTCGAGCTTGTGAATTTACTGACCTGGTACAGATACGAATACAAAAGTAGCCTTTACCCACACCCCTGTGAAGTCGATGCCTCCGTTTCGGTAGCGTCCCTCTGAAGTGGCGACCGGTGCGAGGAATAGATTTCTCTGTCAGGGGTAGCTGTAGCTAGTAGCTCTAGCCAAGTACATTTGCATGACACATCGGTACGCATTTGTAATACAATTTTCTGTTGTAAAAAAGAACTAGCTAACGATTTCCAACGGCGCAGCAACCGCGTCACGTCACTGTTATTGGCCTGCCGCCGGCGGGCGAGGCCGCCCCGCCGGAGGGCGGGCGGCCTTACCCACGAGGTGGAACAATGACAGGACTACGCAGGCGCACCGTCAGGTTGTCCAAATTCTTCTTCCGCCTTCTTCCGCCACAGCTGGAACATTGGGCCAAAGCTAATGCCTCAATTTCAGCTACTCCCATCCACATCGAAGAGTACATCGGACACCAACCAAGCTCATGGGTTGCATTTGAAATTCTCTACAGCTTGAGCCTACCGTCACCCCTTGGCTATCTGTGCACCAGAAAGTCGGTGGCTGCGTTGGGCAAACACACCACGTACCGCGAGACGCAGATACATGTTAGCGGAGCTA
>Ga0136560_1001906_pt1 | contig 10668 bp, 14 predicted proteins | sample AntRauMeHopE1497_FD_104925 | JGI IMG/M metagenome (GOLD analysis project Ga0136560, IMG submission 104925) | Saline lake microbial communities from Rauer Islands, Antarctica - Metagenome Hop E1 #497 | ecosystem: Environmental > Aquatic > Non-marine Saline and Alkaline > Saline | place...
CACCCGACGTGCATCCACAGGAATGGCACTCGCATCGTCAAAGAACACCCAGTGCTGATGGCTGGGACCTGACAGAGCAGGAGCCTCAGTTGATCTATGGCTCTGCTACCGCCGGTCCGGAACCTATCGAGACAACTCATGTTGCTACCTTCCGCGATGCTGTCGACATGCATTTTGTTTGTCTCCAACTACGTCACTAGACGTCATAGAGAAGGTGGCCGCCCTGTGTACTGGCGGAGGGGCATCATAGGCTGGCCGCTGATCGTCCTCAGTCCCATCGTCGTCATCGTCACCGTGTACAGGCGTGGCTTCGGACCCTGTGCTTGGATGAGACGACTTGGATGAGTCTTCAGTAGTGGTCTCATCGGAGCCATCACCGTAAGATCCCGATTCCACTGCGATGAGCTGCTGTGCGTGAGGTTTCAGCTGCGGAGAGGCCGGGGTTAGACTAATGGCGCGGGATCTGCGAACAGTGCCACCGGCACCCAGTCCATCACCCATGGCATCAGAGCCTGATAGCACCACCACAGGACCCCTCCCATTCACGCTCCCTAGGATCGGCCGGGTGGGTCCAACTATCGATACTTGACCGTTTGTAATGCGAATATTCCGCCGGGTGCTGTCGCCTCCATTCCCAGAGGCTTCAGATGGGCCGCCATCCCAGGAATCTGCTGAATCCAGCCCAAATGGCGACGGGTCCATTCCTTCCGGTGCCTCATGGATCGGAGCAAGAACCGGTGTCAGCAAAGGAGTCGATGACTGGAAGCTGGATCCGGAGAAATCAGTGGCTACATCGCTGCTCTCGCTCGGCGGCCCAGCTCCAGCCTTGGCAAGTTGCTTCCGCCTGTGCGATCGCTCTACCGCTGATCGCCGTAGGTCTTGTTCGCCTGCACTGACCATGCTAACCATGCCAAGAGAGGCGCTTCCTGCCTCGCGATCGGACTCATGTCCCGTGATTGCGCTGCTCCTGGCCTAACCTCTAGTCTCATCATCCTCTGACGAAGCCGTATCGCGATCTTCCTCCTCTAGCGACTCTCGCGAAGTGCTGGCAAACAGCTTCGACCTCGAATGAGAAGGTTTAGCATAAGCAGTATAGTGGCCTCCTCCCATGGAGCCCGAGTGATTGATCAAACCAAATAGCCCATAGCGCACCGACTCAATAACACCCCTTCGAACCTGCCGAGTTCCATCGGAAGCGCCTCCAGGGCCAGATCTAGCCCCAAGCTCACTTGGCGAGGTTGCAGGCTCCTGCATGGCTAGGTGATCTCCAAGTTGCGCTGTGCTGTTCGAGGTGGCAGCGTCTAAGCCAATCTTTGAAGAAGGCGCAGACGTGAGTCTCTGTCGCAGCATGTGTGCCTATGCTGCGAGAGTGCTAGGCTGGGCAGAGGCTCTACCAACTACGGTGCCGCCTCCACGTCCCGCACAGTGGTCGCGAGGATTGCTTGCTGAAGCTCCAACATGGTGGTCGAGAGACGAGTCGGACCGTGCCTCTCCAGCGACAGACCCGGTAAACGAGGGGCGGCGCAATCTAGGCACAGCACTAGAGTTGGGTACAAGATGACTTGGGGTACTTTCCTCGCTTGAGATCACCGGACGGCCAGGATGCAGCGCTCGACTAAAATCTGGGTGCACGAAGGAAGTCATATGCAGTGCAAGATCTGCACCGGCTGATTCGGCGCTGACTATGGCAGCAGGTACCAAATCAGGGGGAGTTCCATCATTGGTTGGTGCATCGGTTTGCGCGTCCAGCCGCCGATTCTCGCGAGCTGACAGGGGTTTCCCTCCGCCGGCATCGAAGAGAACCGGGGTGGACTTTTTGACCATGTCACCCCCCCCACGGGTAGAGAATACGAACTCAAACCGTTTCAGCATAACGGCAAGAACAGTGGGGAGCGATGCCAAGTACGGGCGACCCACAACAACGCCTCTTGACTTGCACGATTCGCACTGAAACGTGGATCCCAGCGGTGCCTCCCTAAAATAACTGCGCAAGCAGTCTTCAACGGTAGGGGATTCATCAAACTTGCGTCCAAGCCACCAGGGCCTTCCGTCGCGCTCTGTGGATCCTCTGCGGGGATTCTTCTGATCGGTACGTGCTGTGGGTCCACTGCCCACCCTGAGCTTCTTTGGATCGTTGCTTCGCCACATCATCGACAGCCGATAGCGGTGCCTACGAGCCTTTCCGAACGACATTGACTCATCGGCTTCCCTATCACGGCCAGTAACCCCTGTTTCATCGTATGCTAGAGCAGACTCAACGCCACCAATCCATCGCATGCTTGCCACCGGGTGCTCAGGAATCGGCAGTGGAGGTAACAACTCCCCATTCTCTGGGCCGTGGATTCTTTGCTGGTGCTTGCAAGAGAGGCAGCGCGTCTCGGTCACCGTGCGAACAAAGAACAGATCGCGAACGATGCTGCGCTATCGCAGAAGCACACCAGGTAGCTTCGGCCTTGCATCGCCCACGGGGGTGCTCTTGGTGTCATTGCTGCCTGTTCCCAACTTGAGCTCTTCGTGTTCCACGGCCAGTTCCTCATGGAGCAAATCGAGCAGCTCTATAAAGGCCTCGTGACCATCCTGCTGCATGCTGGAATCGAAGGCCGGACGACGTTCGCCGAGCATTCCTTTCAGGAGCCCAGGAGCGAACGAGCGAAAGCCGTAATGCCGCGGGATTCGCGCAATGGGGTCATAATTGCCAGCCAATCTCTCTGTCTTTGTACGTGCCACCAATTCAGCTTCCTCATCGGATCGAATTGCAGGTACTGCAGCTTGCCATGCGTGCACATGGGGCGAGAGGGGGTCATCTCGAAACCAGCTATTATGAAGCTATCGTCCTTTCAAGGCCGCCACACCATAACCATCAACATGGAACTACCCCCACGCCATGGCCAAAAACTGCTGAAACGCCGATGAGAATCGGCTGAGCATAGCTCCGTCGCCAACGCCTATTCCAGATTCGGCCATCCTACCCATAGCAATCGAACCGATCGATTTCGGTAGCGATGGCCGCAGCGGCCCGTGCATTCCCAAGCAATACTCTGAAAGAGGAATGCAGTGTGACAGCCCCTAGATTGCGGCAGACATGTAACAGCTATTTCCGAGATTTACAAGACCGGTAGCGCCTGGTCTTGGCTTCCGCCCGGTTGACACATCGGCTGCCCAGCATGCCGACACGGAGGACATCGGAATCAGCATAGAGCCCCCAGTCTCAACGGAGATGAAGGCGACAGCACCTGCCAGTATACTTCGCATGGTCCCAGCTTGCGACTGACCCGCTCCTGGTGCGGAAATATACGGTGTCTCACCTGAGCGTGCAGTCGCAGAGTCGCGAGAGCTACCAGTCGAACTCTGGTGCCCACTTAAGTGGCTAGACAAACCTTGTAGTGCTCTCGCTGCAGACAAAACAGTAACGTCTGCATCGCTCGAGTCCTCACTAGTTTCTCCTATGCCACTCGCTTCTAGAAGGCCCAGTAGGGCAGGGTCCGCCAGCATCTCGATCGCTTGCATGGAATCGAATACAAAACGCTGCTGGTCTGCTCTCAGCGCGTTCGTGCGTAGTACAACGGATTCTCGGTAGCTTGCAACGGATGCCGCCCCTCCCCAGATGAAGCAGTGCAGAGCTACCGATACGATTGCAATCGCATTATGCCAACCCTCGCCGTATTTCCCCTCGCGGCTAGTAGGACCACTAGCCCCCTCCAGACGCGGGTCAACGATGGCGGGATTGGGGCAAACACCGGCAAGTACAGACAAGCGAAACTTGCTCGCTTGGCTGTCGTGAGTCCAGATGCGCCTCCCGGCCAGCACTGGCAGTGAAGCATGTACGCGATGCCGCTCAAACGCCATGGATGGCTCGACGCCACCACCCTTTACCATCGTGGGAGACTGAGTTCCGCACGCGAAGCTAAGGGTGCTAGCACTCACAATGTGCCGGCAGCTGTACTGTGAAAGATCCAGCCAAGCAGGAGGAAACTTACTCCCGTTGTGGAACAGCAGATGGTGCTTCCCCGTTGACGGATCATACTACTGCACGTCAACCAGTTCAAACTGCCTTGGGCCAGACTCAATCGCCATGCAGCGCCCCGTTAAGGAGTGACCTGTGCATTCAGGAGCAATGACCATACCGCCGGCAAGCTCAACATCAACATCTTCGTTGCTATTGACCGACCGACTAGATTTATAAGCTCCACTGCCTGCACCTTTAGCGGGAGCTGGCCTCTTGCCATCGTTCCTTTCTAGCTCTGCTCTGTAACGCTGAAGAGCCTCAAGGCCTTTTCTAGGAATGGGAGCGTCTGAAAATTCCTCTACGAGAGCGTAGTCGCGGTCATGCATGTAGTACGACTATTCCCCTTCTCCATCATTATCGAAATCTACTATATGCGAGCCGTTTTCCTCTTCGAAGTCAATGACTCGCCCACAATAGTGTCGTTGGTCTCGCATCCATAGGACCTTCACCCGGGCACCCACCAAGCTACGACGGCGCAACCTACGAGCACCAACGCTGGTGCCCAGCTATCGCAAGACACAGCTGCGCACAGTGCTGCTGACGCCAGTACTTAACTTGCTGCTCGCATCAGCCAGGCTCTCACCCAGACCCTGAGCACCCACAAGAAGACCTACATGCCACTGCAAAGCTTCGACCAGCCGATTTGCCCCCTCCACTCTATCTTCGTGGTCTCCGGTTTCATCCCACAAGGCTTCAGTCGCTGACCCGCCAGCTGTATGCAAATTTTTCTATGATATGCTATCGCTGCGTATATCTGTGCGCTCCTCCCGGTATGCCACCCCATCTAGTGGCTTCTTCTTCCTTACGGCATCCCAGAACTATGGCGTCCCGAGCACAGCTGCCAGCCACCCAACGACATCCCTTTCATTCGCCACACCCATGGAACTAGCAACCCCTGCTCGTTCGGCTGCTGTGCCGCGGCGCGTGAGCCCGGCCTAGACGGCTGCGCAAGCCATGCCAGGAGTTGGAGCCATGATCAGATTCCTGCGACCCCCTCGGCTCCACGGCTGAAGGCCGCGACCTAACCGCACGGGGATTGACTCGGAGACAGATATAGGCACCATCGGTTCAACAGGCTTCTCATTGCCTCGGTTAGGCAGCAGCAGGGCCGCGCATGCCAGGAGCGTGCCAAGGCCAGCTCGGGCAGCAAGGGTCCGCGGTAGCCCAGCTGGAACTCCGACCCCTACTGCCCCACTGCCACCCATCGCTCGTCCACCAAGACGAGACACCGGTTCAGTGCCAGGGGGTTGCCAATAACGCCCATTCTCGCTATTACTTGAACTAGTTTTGGATCGAGTGCGCGACCCCAGCTCCAGCCCAACTGGCACAGCAGTGTACTTGCTCACATGCTAGCCGTGGCTTGCTGCCCTCGACGATTCTGATAGAACACGCGCATCCGCCGCATGCACGTTAATATTATGGTCTCGCGGATCACCAGTTTGACGTAGGTCGTCGCCTGAAGACTCGGACTCCGGGGCCTCTTCCGAGCCTGGGTCTGACGACGCCTCTTGGGATTGGGAAGCTTGCATCCTTCTCCCGGGCCGCCGCCGTCCAAGAGCCTAACCTCCAGCACCCTCACCAGCCAGGAGTCTCGCAGTTTGGCATCCGCAACTTCCTCGCAATCCGATCGTTGCCGGGAGGAGATCCAGTCTAACGGAACGCAGCTATGCTCGAAACGCCACTGCAGTACAGAGCGTAGATGCCCAGCTATTGCGTACAACTGCCCCAACTATGTTCGTGTCAATATTTGAGATAAAAGCGATGGGTATCCACTGTACTAATCTGCGGCGGGCGATACGAAATTGTATAGCTATCGATCGTGGGTGGGCGATAACGAACTGTAAACAATCGTGACATCGAAATTGCTCTCACTTCCGTCTGCCCTCCCCTCCGAAATGTACCAAAACCATACTTTTATCAGGACTCTCGTCGATAAGCTACACTGGTGCAACATAGCCCCCTAAGGTATCTACATAATGTTGCGCTCGCGATCCACTCGGAAGCTCCATTCTACTCATTATCAGGCTTGCAGTCCTTGAAAATATGATATCGTCATTCCTAGCCTAACGTGAGCATTTGTTATAATTGACTATTATTAATCAGCCTCCCCAAAATCCTGGCTGACGTCGACGTCGCTGAGCAAGTCGGAAAATACCGGCAGGGTGATCATCATGATCATCATGATGAAGATGATGAAGCAAGATCCGCGATTCATTTCTGTCTCAATCGGAATTCCCTGCCAGAGGTATGCATAACCACTTGTGCGTTGCTCAAGTATGCAGTTGAAACTCATGCACCAAGCATTCGCCGGTGAACCTAGCTCACGGATGGTGTGAGACAGTACGTGTCGATGTAAGCCTAGTGCAGCTTGCTAGTGATGCCCCCTCACTTCGCACACTACCTGATGTGGTAGGGTGCAAAGAAGCACAGTGCCTATGGTAGAACTTTTGATTTTTTGGGGGGTCGCTTATACGCGTGTGCTCGGGTATCTAGCGTGGAAAACCAGTAGCCCGTCGCTCCACTAGGCAGACAAGCACCACTGCGGTGGCCAGCTGATTGCTACATGCTTGGGCAGTCCGTGAATCATGAACAACCACGGACACCACTGTATTGATGGTGTTTCAACCATTTGCCTCTGTATTGCATGCATGCATGCATGCATGGTAGGATAGGGCCTGTTTGGAATTATGACGTACCTCATCCAACATTTGCTTTGGTTGCTGGACCACAATGTTAGCAGTACAAGCTCCAACCATCTCGTTTCTGGCAGCACTTAAGAAGGAATTTCACTTTTGTCAAATTGACTATTTGTTACAGATCTTTATCCATGCCAAGTACTGAATGGTAGCTTTAAAAATCAAGGCCATTGGTGCATTGTCGTCGAAGGAACCTATACGGCCTTTGTCAAATTGTATAACAAATTATGATTTTTACGACAATATGAAATAGCGCCGGCCGAAAATAAGTCTCAGGTTAACAACAATTTTTGTAGTCAACCCAGTTCAATGCGAAGAGAGGTGCAGCGACACTAAACCGAATCTAGTAGCTGGACGGACAACCTCCTTGCTGTGCTGATGTGGCTCAGTGATGTCCGGCATTTATCACGATGCACAATGTTTGGCAATGATTGAAGCAATAAGACATTCAGGGCGTACCATTTTTGTGTCTCAGGTCCTTATTTGCGCGCGGGCTCACGGATAGACGACTGTGCATGGCGAATTTAAAATTACCATCAGTGACGGACTCCTCGGAGCAGTTGCTTCGTGGAGTGTTCGTCGGTCTTCGCCAGCGGCAGGATTCATTTCGTCTGGTATTCGATCCTGGACAACGCAACAATAAATTCCTGTGGAATTTTCCTGTGATCCAGTAATATCCTTTTACCGAAGAACTCCGCAGATAAAGTGAGATACGAAGCGCGCGTAGGCGTTTTTGTCTTTGTTAAATGTATATCTTCCTATTTGATGCACCTGAGCATGAGCGTGCCAGAATGTGCTCCAATTCCGAAGGACCACCACTTGACGATCTTGCCCATCAAAAGAGTCAGTGCTCTGAGCCTTTTAACCTTTTATCAGCGTTCCAACTCGTCGTTGCAGTATTCAAAATGGCTGCTACTGGTGCTGCTACCGGAGGAGGAGGCGCTCCTGCGCCTGCTGCCGCAGTTGAGCGCGTAGACGACGGCACCACTGTCACTTTGCAATGCAAGGACAGCAAGCCGATTGAGTGCCCCACAGTGCTTGCCCAGCAAATGATGTACATTGAAGCTTTGCCGAAGCCCAGCACCGGTGACGACGACGACGACGATGATGACGAAGAGGAAGGAGCAAGCGGTGAGAACGGGCCGCAAATTCGAACTATTCTCCATTGCAGTTTGCCCACTGTGTCGTTTTCTCCTGCTCTCAAGGTCTCGCACGACGTGTATTCTTCAACCGATGTTTTGAATGAGTTAATCAGCAAAAAATAATCAGTTGCAGCTCGTCATCATTGATTTTTTCTCGCAGGGATCAAGGCAGGGTCTACATTGGAAATTTTCAACGTGTCGGCAGAACTTCTAGCACAAGTAGTTGAATTTGGAACTAAGAACCTGAAGGAAGCAAAGAAGTCACCTGAGGAAATTTCGAGGGTGAGGAGATCACTTTAATCACGGAACGCTTGTCAGGTGGTGTTCTGCACTTCGTCGCTTTTAACAACAAGCTTTTTTTACCCGCAGCCCTTGAAGACATCCTCACTCACGGATAGCGGAGTTCCCGAATGGGCTGTACAATGGATCACAGATGCCATTAAGGTAGACGGCAAGGAAGATTTGAACAAGTTGTTCGACCTCATGAACGCTTCGAATGAACTCATCTACAACACGCTCACTGAGCTGACTTGCGCATTCACGGCCGCAAAGCTCAAGGACATGGATGACAAGGTTTTCTACGCGACGTTTGGGCTCACTCGCGATTTCACGCCAGAGGAGGAGGCAGATGTAAGGGCGTCAAACAAATGGGTTGAGGATGCTTGAATGAGTTCATAAAATGAATCGTGAAGACTTTCAGAATTATCTTTGCATTGCCTGTGGGCCAGGCTGTGGCGATGAATCCGTGACACTCGATAAATCAGAAATGATTGAGTGTCGTTCGGCTCACGCCAATCCCTCCATGTCTGCGAGAGACTCCGCCATTGCTGCCAGAAGGTCTTCGTCGAGATCCTAGTCATCCGACGCTTGCACGTCGGTGGCACTCAGACTCTCTGCATTTCCCCCTATCGCGGCCGTGGCTTCAGGGCAACTTGAATCGCTAGCAGCGTGAAGGCATTCGCCGCCCTGGTTCTATTCGCTTGATCCCGCCTAGTCTGGCACCAGCTCGACCATGTCGATGCCTTCCAGCAACGCCTCCAGCGACTCGCCACCAGCCTCCTTGCGAGGATCGTCGACAGCAGGCGATAAGTCGCTATTCGCTTCCTTGTATTCAGAGGCACCGAAACCGCCCGCAGCCCTCCCCTTACTCGCGCTAGTCTCCCCAACGCTCCGACTGCCACTGCCAGCACGCTCGTTCGCCACGCCCGTCGACCCAGTCGCTTCTCCAGCTGTAGCCCCTCCTGCACGACCTGCCTGATTATCACCAAACAAGCGTTCGCGTGCTGCGGCAAAGATTTCCCTCCAGCGCGGCTGTACCGCGTCTCCCTCGGCATTGAAGTCGCGTGCGATGGACGACAGCCTGCGGTTCCGATCCATTTGCCGACTTATGTCAGATATCATCGTCATGGTGGATCTGAGACCGAACAAGTCACCGTCACGCTCTTTCCGTGCCATCAGGCCAAGCAGACCATTGGGCCCGTCTACCCATGCCAGTCGCATCCTGCTGGTGACCAGGTGATCGCTAATACAAAGCACGTCTTGCATCAGTTTAACGCACTGCTCCAGGTCGAGACTCGCACGACTGGCGATAAACTAGTCAGCTAATGCCGCGTACACCACGGCGGTGGTTGCAATATCACCATAGCAAGGAGCTATTAACACCTGCTTGCATGCAGTGAACATCGCAGGCGGTGCCACTGAGACTACACCAAGTATTGGCACTGCAGCAGCTAGGCTTCGCATTTCCGCCTCAACGGCGTGGGGCGGCGAAATGTTGGCCAGCTGGTAGAATTCTTTCGATTGGGCCTAGATATCATGCCTACCATACTTCGGCATCTGGTGACCAGCAGAGTAACTGTCCCCTCCAGCAGTGCAGGCATCCCTGCGAACCTCATCGTGCAACACAACTCGAATGAGCCATTGAAGGCAACCGGCGCTTTTAAAGATCAGCCCATCGAGAGCAGGAGCAGATATCGGCGATAAATGACGGGGACTTCTGGATGGTGCATGCGTCTGTGCTTTTCGCCAGGCTGATGCGTCCTCCGTCGACTTGGTCTCGTTCTCTTCGTGATCTAATGACGTGGCAAACACCACGTCGATGCTTGCCTCGTCCTGTACCAGCTGAGCGACGGCAATCTTCGTGTCTTGGGAGTCAAGGGATTCTACTAGCTCCTGTTTCAAGACAGCAGCGCGTTCGGGATCCATGCCAGCACCCGCACCATCTGAAGCCTACAAAATCGCAACAAGAGCGAGCATAGCTTCTTTGCTCGAGCGATGCCTAGCAGCAGACTCTTCATATTTGCGAACTAATCCGCTCAACCATTTCTTACGGCTCACTTCGCCAGGCGTGCATGTAAGGGGTAGCAACTGGGCCGCCGCCATAAGGTACCCATGCAAAGTCGCGCGGGCAAGCTACAGAGGAGGCAAGCGTTCGAGAGTTCTCGCGTCAGCACTCCGAAGGAGAAAGTGCCTTGGAGAGGGTGAGCTAGTCCCCCAGCCGTGTTGCTTTGCTGGCGAGTTATGGCCCACCACTATGTCGAGTGCAAGACTGGCAGCCCCCATGGAGGCCAAGAAGCGGGCTGCCCAAGGGTGATTGGATGCACTCAAATCCGCGAGGAGCCATTGCACTTCTCCCCATCGGGTGTTACTTACCCTGGCGTCAATCAGGGCGATGCGAGCAATGGATGCCACTAGCTTTGCTAATGGGGTTAGCAAACTGATTGGCTCTGTCGCGTTGCTACTGCCATGGTTCTGCGACGCAGCGTCATGCTGTACTACAGAGGCTCCGCAGCTTACACCATCACCTGTAGCGGTATCAGTTGCG
>Ga0136560_1001907_pt1 | contig 10667 bp, 7 predicted proteins | sample AntRauMeHopE1497_FD_104925 | JGI IMG/M metagenome (GOLD analysis project Ga0136560, IMG submission 104925) | Saline lake microbial communities from Rauer Islands, Antarctica - Metagenome Hop E1 #497 | ecosystem: Environmental > Aquatic > Non-marine Saline and Alkaline > Saline | place...
ACAAGCACATCCTGGACCAGGAGGAGGCCTTCTTCCAGGAGGCAACGCCGGAGCGGGGGGCGTCGTCCGCCCTCGTGGCGGCCGCGCTCGCGGGGGAGGACCCGGAGGAGGAGGAGGAGGAGGAGGAGGGGGTGGACACCACCGAGGTGGCTGCGGCCAGCGGCCGGTCGACGCCGTCGCGGAAGCGGGGCCGCCGTGCGGGCGAGGCCGGCGGCCGCAAGCGCGTCGCCCGCACGCGCTCCAAGGGCCCGGCCCGCGTGGAGACGTCGACGGCCCCCGGGGCGGACCGGCTGACGCTGCGGGTGGACCTTGAGCAGGAGCTGGCGGCGGTGGTGAACGAGGGTGACGCGGACGTGGACGTGTCCGGGTGGTGCCTGCTGTCCGAGGGAGGGCAGATGTTCCGCTTCCCGGAGGGGCAGGTGCTGGCGCCGCGGCACGTGGTGCTGGTGTGGTCGGGGGAGGAGGGCAAGCGGAACAGCGAGACGCACCAGTCGTCGCTCATGTGGACGTCGCAGGACGTGTGGAACAACAGGGGGGACCTGGCGCGGCTGGTGGACGCGGACGGGGACATCGTGGTGGAGACCAAGGCCGAGCCCGGGGCCGACAGCATCCCCGTGGCGGGGCTCCGCCTCGGGTCCGCGGTGTCCACCCCGGCGGCGGCCGTCCCCGTGGCCACGTCCGACTCGGGCTGCTCGGTCATGTGACCCCGCAGGGCTCTCGCGCGTGCGTGTGGCAGCATTGGTGTCCATTCCAACATTCCTTACCGCAAGCCGAACCGCCCGTTCCGCGAGGTGCTTCGCGTGCGAGTCGAGTGGAGCGAGTGCGGCGTCCCGGACACGCGAGCCTCATCCTCCGCTACGATTGGGATCCTCGCGCGCGCCGCAACACACGCTTACGCCTCAGTGGGGGGGGCGCCGGCACCGCGGCCGCGGCCGCCGAAGCCGCGGCCACCACCCTCACGGCGCTCGCCGCCGAAGCCGCGGCCGCCGCCCTCACGGCGCTCGCCGCCGAAGCCGCGGCCGCCGCCCTCACGGCGCTCGCCGCCGAAGCCGCGGCCACCGCCCTCGCGACGCTCGCCGCCGAAGCCACGGCCGCCGCCCTCGCGACGGTCGCCGAAGCCGCGGCCGCGGCCGGCGAAGCCACCCTCGCGGGCCTGGCCACGGGGGGGGGCCTTCACCTTGAGGGTGTCCGGGACGGTGTCCTCGGGGATGGACATGTAGTCGCGGAGGTAGGCGATGCCCTCGTCGGTGAGGGTGTAGTACGAGTACTGCCAGTTGAAGGTCTCCTTGACGAAGCTGCGGCTCTTGAGGCTGAGCAGGAGCTTCATCACGTGGAGGTTGGGCACGGGGATGGCCTCATGCTGCTCCTTCTTGGTGTCCTTCTTGCACACGACCACGCCCTCTGCGAGAGTCAACCGGACGATAGGATGGGGGTAGCGGTCAGTGCGGCGCGGCTCGGGACTCCGGGCAGGTGCTGGGCGCGCAAACGAGGGGGGCGCGCTGGCCCAGCCCTCCCATCCAGCCCGCCGAGGACGCCCCGCCCCCGGCCGCCGCGCGTGCAGCATGGTACACCCGTCCCCGTGACACAAGACCGCCCGAATCCCCTCCTGGAAGCCTCCGTCGGCCGGCCAGCGGCCATGCTCTGCTGTTTGCACGCCGCCTCACCCTTGAAGAGGTAGCCGTAGATAGCGAGGCGGTTGGCCTTCTTCATGAACATGGTGAACAACCTGGTACCCTCGGGCTCGGAGCGGCGGGCTGCTCGGATGAGGTGGGGCACGGGGGAGAGCACGGCGTCATGGCGGCGACGTCGCTGGTTTTGATCGTCTCGCTCTGCCGCCTGGTGCAGAGCTATCGAGGCGGTCGTGGTTGTTGTGGTAGCGAGTGGTGCTCAACGGCCGACCACCCGCGAGAATGGACCGCGCGGGCCGGGCAGGCCACAAGCGGCCGAGGGAGGGCAGCGATGACGAGGCTGCCGCCGGCTCGGGGTCGCGCCGGGTACGGTTCGACGCGGCGGCCTCCGTACCGTCCGCAGCGTCGTCTGGACGGGCCCAGCCTAGCGCTGCGGCTGGGGCGAGGAACTCGGCGATCCCGTCGGCGGACGAGGCGGTGTCCGAGCAGGAGTACCTTGCCCGGGCGGTGGCGGCCCGGGTTGCAAAGGGCCATAAGGCCAGGCACGGCGTGGCGGACGAGTTCGAAAGCGACGACGAGGACGAGGTCAAGGTTGTGACCACGAGCGGCGGGGCCGGCGCGGCGGCTGACGCGGACGGCGGCGCCGACGAGGACGACGAGGGCGACGAGGACGACATGGCCGACGCGGACCCGCTCATGGAGCAGCAGCGGCGCCGCAAGGAGCGGGCCAAGGCCAAGGCGGGCGAGGGGCAGGCCGACAGGGACGACGACAGCTCGGCGGGGGAGGAGGAGGACGAGGCGGAGGGCGCCGCGGGCGGGGCGGATGGCGCGGCGGCGTTTGACTCGGCCGACGACGACTCTCACGCCGAGGACAAGGCGCCGACCCGACGCGTGGCCAAGGTGCGCGGGGAGGCAGAGGCGGCGTCGGAGGGCGGGGAGCGACTGGAGGCGTTCAACCTGGACGAGGAGCGGCGGCACGGGTACTTCGAGGAGAACTTCAACTACGTGCGGACGGGCGGCGACGACGACGAGAAGGAGGATGACGCCTGGCTCGAGTCGGTGAGGACGGGGAGGCTCCGGGCCGCGGACGCCGCCGCCCCGGTGCCGGCGGCGAGGGCGCCGGCCGAGGCTCGCGGCATGGGGGTTCGCGAGGCCGCCGTCGCCGTCGCCGAGCTCGCCGGGAGCGGCGAGTCGGTGCAGCGGGCCCTCGCGAGGCTGGGCCGCGCCGCAGGGTCGGGCCGAAGGGCCGGGCGGAGGGCGCCGGCGGCCTCGTCGTCGTCGTCGTCGGCTGCGGAGGCTGCCGCCGCCAAGGCCGCCATCGGGCGGCTGAGCGACGCGGCGAGCGCGCTCCTGGCGGCGGGTGACGCCGACGCGTACGACCGGACGCCGGAGGACGTCGGCGCCGTGGCAGAGGCGCTGTGGCGGGCGGGGGAGGGGCGCGATGAGGCGGCGCGGGAGGCGGCAGCGGCGCAGGCGGCGTTCGCCGCGTCCGCTCGGACGGCGGCGCTGGGCGACGACGACGCCATCCTGTGGGTGTACCGCGTGTCTGGGGCGGGGGAGGAGCACGGGCCGTTCAGCTCGACGCAGATGCTCCAGTGGTCGCAGGGGGGCTTCTTCGACGGGGAGGCGGCGCAGTGCCGGCGGGTGCGCAAGGCGAGCGGGGCGGCGCAGCTCGAGGCGGACCTGGACATGCTGGACGGCGGGGACGGGGCGGACGCGGCCCAAGTGGCGGTGGAGCCGGCGTCGGGGTGGCAGGCGGCGTCGGAGGTGAGCTTTCGCGCCTTCGCGGCGAAGGAGTGAGCTGGGCGGCTGTAATTAGTGAGCGGCTGCGTGTCGCGGCGTGCTGGCAGCGGTGGGGTGCGCTCAAGCCGGAGTTGCGAGGGCACCGGGCAGCGTCACCCGGCAAGACCACTCGATGCTCTCGCGGCTCCGTCCCGCGGGGCGGGGCGCGCGGCCTCGCGACGGGCCACGGACGGCCGTGCGGGGGCCCGAGGCCCCATCCCGCACGGCGCCCTCCCGGCCTCGCTCGCCCCCTCCCCCTCACACACTCGGCCGGCGGTCCTCTGGCCTCCCAGAGCGCCGCTCGGCTTGCCGGCAGGCGCGGAGCTGCCTCCTCCCCCTGCCGCGCGGGACGCGCCCGGCGGCCCTCCCTCGACCGGCGGCCCTCCCTCGACCGGCGGCCCTCCCTCGACCGGCGGCCCTCCCTCGCCCTCCGTCCTGCCGACTTCTGCCGGCCGGCGCGTCCGGCTCGTCCCCGCGGCCTCGCGGGGCCATGGAGCCCGGGCCGGGGGCCGGCGGGGCGCAGGAGGGGCGCGCGCGCCCCTGCCTCTGCCCCGTCCGCCCATCCCCCCGGCCCGGCGCGCGCGCCTGGGGCGCTCACATGGTGCGGGGCCCCATGCCGCCGAGCATGGAGGCGAGGCCTCCGAGCTTGCCCTCGTTGGCCTCGCGGGTAAAGGTCTCGAAGTACTGGTAAATGATGGTGACGGCGAGGAGGATGCCGGTGCCGCTCCCGCGGGCTCCCATGATGTCGGAGAAGACGGAGAGGGCGCCGATGGCCATGCCGCCGAGCATCGCCGCGGTGGGGATGGTGCTGAAGAGGCGGTCCCTGAGAGAGGCGGAGGTGTTGGAGCCGGCGAGGTGGTAGCCTGCCTCGTCCTCGCGCTTGAACACCTGGTTGGCGTCCTGGCCCGAGATGCCGATCCACATGTAGGAGAAGAGGCCGCAGGTGACGAGGATGAAGGCGAGGTAGAAGAGGCCCTGGAAGGGGTCGGCGGCGATGCTGCCGAGGGAGGCGGGGGGCGAGATGTAGTAGGCGAGGCCGCCGATGGGGCGGGTGTTGCCGCCCGTGGCGGCCTCGTCGGACCAGATGCCGAGCAGGCGGATGAGGGGGTTGGTGCCGAAGCGGCGGTAGAGGACCTGGGAGAAGAAGTAGACCTGGGAGACGAGGGCGGTCTGGAGGATGATGGGCATGTTCGAGGTGTAGAAGAGCTTGATCTCAAAGTCGCGGGGCTGGTACTTGTCGTGGCGGAGGGGGATGGTGACCTTCCAGCCCTGGAGGAAGATGACGACGATGGTGACGATGAGCGTGGCAGCGAGGTTGGTCAGGTTGGGGAGGCCGGGGCGGTAGAGGGCGTCCTTGAGGGCGAGGAGCTTGTTGGAGCGGGTGATGAGGCCGTGGAAGAGGGCGATGATCGCGCCGTGGAACTCGGTGCCGCGGCCCACGTTGAGGGTGGTGGGGCTGAAGGCGTCCCAGACCACCTGCTCGCAGACGTTGGTGGCGATGAACAGGGAGATGGCCGAGCCGAAGCCGTAGCCCTTCTGCAGGAGGTCGTCGAGGATCATGATGATCACGCCCGTCATGCAGAGCTGGGCGATGATGAGCACGGCGTTGACCACGCCGATCTCTCCGATGGGGCCGTACATGCCCGACATGACGTACACGAGCGCCTCGGCGAAGACGATGAGGAGCGCGATGAACTTCTGCGCCGCGTTGAACAGCTTGCGGTCCTCGTCGGACGACATGGAGATGTTGATGAGCTTGGCGCCCTGGACGAGCTGCATGATGGTCGAGGCCGTCACGATGGGCGTGATGCCGAGCTCCATGAGCGTGCCGCGGTTGGACGCCATGATCATGCGGAGCCAGTACAGCGGGTCGGAAGACCCCTGGGAGTGGATGCCGTAAAGCGGCACCTGGCAGCACGCCAGGAAGACAAACAGCGACGCGGCCGTCCAGAGGAGGCGCTCGCGAGCCTCGATCTGCGGGGAGCAAACGGGGCGGCGTGTGACGACAGGATGGCGCGGGGGCCGGGGGACAACGAGCGCGCCGCGGCTCGCGGGCAGGGCAAGCGTGATCTGCGGTGCCACAGGGGGGGGCGAGGCCGGGCGGGGCCGGGCAGGGCGGGCCGGCAGGCGTCCCGTGGTCGGATCGCGCCGTGCTACGGCCCGTCCGCGCCCTCGCGCCGCGCGCCGGGCTCACGGGCTTGCCTGCCGGGGGCGCCCTGATATCCGGGAGGAAGGGCACGACCGGCTTGACGAGCTCGATGATGCGGAACGTGGCTGCGCGGGGATGACACGTGGGGACGAGGGGAGCAAACCAGTGGGATCGTGGCGCTACGTGCGTCCTCCCGGGGCGGGACCCCGGGGCGCGCCCCGCGGCCGCGGCCGCGCGCACAGCGTGGCAACGTCAGTGACTGCGGCCCTGGCGGGGCGGGCCGGCCAGCCAGTCCGCCCGGGACCTGGGGCGGGCGCGCCAACTTGCAGGCGGGCGGCTCGCCAGCCAAAAAAAAGTCCCCACTCTGCAGGCTCTGTTGCGCCGTCACGGGCCGCGCCACGAGGACGAGAGGCCGGCCGGGCGCGCGCGGCCGGTGTGCGAGCCGCTCTCACACATGGTCCCTGCTCCGTGGGGGTCGCCGGAGGGGCGGAATGTGCGCCCTCCGCCGACGAGCCGACGTCTCGCGGCCGGCAGAGGCACCGGCCCGGAAAACAACGCGGCCCCGCAACGACACATCGTGCCGGCCACCATGGCTACGCACGGCGGACCGTCGAAGCCCATCCCCATCGTCAGTCGGAGAGCCGGCGCTCCCGCCATGGGAGCGTCGCACGGCCTCGGCATGGGGAGAGGAGCGGTCTCCGCGTCGCTGCCGCCCCCCAAGCCCCACATCGGGTCGGTCCCGGCCCCCAAGCTGCCCATGCCCATGCCAGAGCTCGACCTGCCCCCGACGGACCCCGAGGCGGCCAGCGTCCTGGTGAGTCCGGCGCGGGCTTCACCGTCGCCCCAAGGCTTCCCCGCCTGTGGAAGCCGCTGCCCCGTGGCCCACGCCCGCCGCCCGCCGCCAGCCCGACCCCGCCGCAAGATGCCCGTCCGCGCTCGGGGCGCGTGGGTCAGGCGGCCGGGGCGACGCGGCCCCGTGACTCGTGCCCGGGAACACCCGAGCCTGCCATTGCCGATGCCACCTCCGGCTGCCCGTTCTTGCTGTCCCCGCAGTCGCTGAGGTCACGCGGGGCCGCGGGCGGGGTCGCCATGTCGGCACCCGCGGCAAACTTCATGCACCTGGCTCGGTCCAGGGCGGCGGCTCCGGCGCGGGCCGCGGCGGCGGCCGACGAGGCGAGGTGAGGTTTCCGTCCACGCGCGCAGCCCGCGCGCCAGCCTCGGCGCGTCGCACCGTGTTTGCGTTGCACGCAACCGTGTCGTACGTTTCATCCCGCTTGTGTCTCGCAGCGCTGCTGGCGGGGAGGCTGTCGTGACGGCCGCGGCGGCGGCAGGGAAGGCTTCCATGTCGTCGTCGCTTGCCAGGAGCCCGACGATCCTGTCCGTGCTCAAGGAGCGGCCAGGCGACCTCGGGGCGTTTGCAGAGGGCAAGACGGCGAGACCGGGCGCGTCGGGCGCCGGGAGGCTGGCGGCGGCGGCCGCGGCGCCGGGGGGCAAGGTTGCGAGCGGCATGGTGATGCAGGTCCGAGGCAGGCCGGTGGCCGGCGCCGACGCGGGGGCGCCCGCGGGCGCGGCTGGCGACCCCGTTGACGGTGCCGGCGGGCATCCGTGGGAGGAGGACGACGGCGTCGAGGGAGCGGTGGCCGAGGGCGAGGAGGAGGACGAGGAGGACGAGGACGAGGAGGACGCTGTCGGGGGAGGGGTGTTTGACATGTCGTGACGCGGGAACGCAAGGCCGAGGGTCGGACTCCAGCGGCCAGCCGAGCCGGCGGAGGGGCGTCTGCCGGCCGGGTGCCTCCTGCCGGGAGCCCGGCCCGTGATGCCGTGCCTGCTGTCGGCCGGCCCTGATGCCTTGTCTTCTGGCCCGTGTGTCTGTGTGTGATCGGCCGTGGAGTCGTGACGGCTCGTCAGCCGGCGCTCGGAACTCAGGGGAATTCGCGACCTACGCTCGGCACGCCACAGCCGCCGCCCTCGGCCCACGCTCGGCACGCCACACCTGCACTCGACCCACGCCGATAGACAGGGGACGCACGCCCCCTGCCTCGAACCACGCTCTGTGCGTCGCATCGCACGCTTGCCCGGGGCACGACCAACGCCCCGAGTGGCACTCGCGGCAGGCGGCTGAGTGTTTGCGTGTCGCAACCGACACCCACACACTCTCGCGTGTTTGCTCGCCCCGTCGCCAGAGCGGCCGACCCGGCCAGCCGGGCACGTGACCTCCCCTCCGCCCCCGCACCACGGCCACCGGGGCGCCTCACTCCTCCGCCCCCCGCGCCCTCTTGCCCCCCGGCGGCCCCTCCCCGAGCCGGCGCCGGTCCCGCGCCGCGTTGCGAGCACGTTTCTTCCGGACCACTCGGTCCACCGCGCCCGCCCCGCCCTCGTCCCGGATCTGGCGGAACCGCTCCTTCAGCACGAGGTCCTTGAGCTCGCGGCGCTTCGGGAAGTACACGCCCTTGCCGGACTTGGCCGCATCGCGCTGCGCCGCCTTGACCTTGCGCAGCGCCTCGGCCTCCCCGAGCCGCACGCGGGCCTCCCCGCGCTGCTGCTTCATTTCGCGCAGCTCGTTCTGCAGGCGGTCCCGCGAGTGCTGCTTGCGCGCCTTCTTGAGGGCGCGCTTCGTCTTCTGGATGTCCGTCTCCAGCACGTCGTCGATGAGAAACCCGTACTTGTGACGGAACTTGATCGCGTCCGGAGCGACGCCGAGCGCGTCGTCGAAGCGCGGGTCCCGCGTGCGCACCACCGGCGTCGTGATCACCTGGCGCCGGCCGGAAACCCAGCGCTTGCTCGGAATCTCCTTTGGTGCCATCGCGCCCGTCGGGCCCGAGCCGTCGCTCTCGCCGCCCTCGTCCTCGCCGTCCCCAAACGCGGCGGCAGCGGCGTCGGCGTCGGGCCTCGGACGGACCCTGGACCGGGCCGCCGGCCTCCGCCCTTCGCTCCTGCCAAAGCCCTCGGCGCGCATCGCGATGAGCGCCCCCAGGGTCTCTTCGTCGCTGTCGGACGAGTCGCTCATGGCTGTTGCGCGGGTGCGCGGCGAGCGCTTTGATGTGTGGCGAAAAGCGGGGGAGCCTCTGCAAGGCGGGCAGCGGCCGTGTTCGGGGCGACGCCACGGCCCAGCCGGGAGCGGTCGAACCAGGCTCAGATGCACCGCAAGGCGCCACATGCGCGGGGCACCGCGCGGCGCGGGGCTGACGGGCGGGCGCAGCGCAGCCCCGCCGACGAATCGGAAGCCGCAACCTCATGAGGCCCTGCCGCGCGGCACGGCGGGTGATGGCCGGCGCGTGTCCGCGCTAGGTGGCCGCGGCGGCGAACGGGTTGGCGTGGACGACGACGCTGCGGATAGTTACGCGGTCGGCCTCCGTCGCGGGCCGCCCCTTGCGGGTCACGGGGCACGACTCGAGCGCATCAAGCGCCTTGGCGCTGCCGAGGACGACACCGACGACGGTGAAGGCCCCGTCGAGGTGCGGCTGCGCCGAAAACGTGACGAAAAACTGGCTCCCGTTCTCGTCCTTGGCCCCGCGGGGCTTGGCCATGCTCACGACGCCGCGGCCCGAGTGCCCCAGCGCCTCCGTGTACTCGTCGCGCACGAACCCGCCGAGCGCGGCCTCCCCGCCCTTGCCCGTGCCGGCGGGGTCGCCCGCCTGCGCCATGAAGCCCGGAAGGACGCGGTGAAACCAGGTGCCCGTGTAGGTCCCCGCGGCGGCGTGCATCAGGAAGTTCTGCGGGGCGGAGGGGTGTCAGCGGGCGCGGCCGTGGCGAGGGGCAGCAGCGCCCAAGCTCGGGCGACGGGCTGCGCGCGCCCCCGCCTCACCTCGGCGTTCTTCGGGGCGTCCTCGCACGCGAGCTGGATCTTGATATCGCCCACGGTGGTGCGAAGGGTGACGGACTGCGAGGCGGAGACGCGAGCGTGGCATGTGGCGAGGCCGTGCAACAAGAAAGGCAGCGCGCGCGGTTTGCGGCAGGGGGGCGGTCCGCCAACCCGCGGCCGGCTCACCATCGGAGCGTGTGTGGTGTGCGGGGCCTGGCGAGCTCGAGAGTGCACTGTCTGAGTGGCGGGGCGGCAAAGGTCACGCAGGGCCGGCTCTGGCCGCCTCGACAAACGCCTTGACGGACGCCACGGTGGACTCGCGCCTCGACCCGTCCGGCACATCGCCCGCCCCCATGGGCAGAAACGGTTCTGTGCGATGGTCGGACCGCCCCGGGACCGTTGTCCTCGCTGCGAGCGGCACAACGGCGTTCCAGAGGGCCCGATCGGCTGCGGGACGCGATGGCGCGCGGCGAAGGCGGGGCGGCCGCCAGTCTCACCCGACCCATGGACCTGCGTGACGCCCGACGCGGCGACGACGGCGGCGACGTTGCCGGGCGTGAGCCCGCCCCCTGCCACGATCGACAGCGGGGGCACGGCGGCCCCGCGCCCGTCCTCCATGGGCTCCGATGCCGCTGCGACCATGGCCGCGAGCGCCGCGGCGCCGTCGAGCGCCGAGGCACGGCCGCCTGAGCTGAGGACGCGGCGCACGCCAAGGCGCCGGCACGCCCGCACCGCCCCGCACGGGTCGCGGCACACGTCCACCGCGCGGTGAAACGTCACGGGAGCGCCCCCCGCCGCGGCCACGAGTCGCCGCATCGCTCCCTCGTCCACCCCGCCGTCCGGGAGCAGCGCCCCGGTCACGACGCCCGACGCCCCCGCCGCCAACGCCGCGCGCACGTCCGACTCCATCACGGCAACCTCGCCCTCCGAGAACACAAAGTCCCCCGGCCGCGGGCGCACGAGGACAAACACCGGGAGCACGGCGGCCGCCGCGCGGATCAGCCCCGCGCTCGACGTCAGCCCGCCCTCGGACAGGCCGCTGCACAGCTCCACGCGGTCCGCGCCCCCGCTCCGCGCCGCTAGCACCGAGCCGAGCGTCTCGGCGCAGATCTCGACGGCCTCGACCGTCGACGCTGCTGCCATGGCTCCGCGCTCTGCAATCACCGCCCGCCCGGCACACGCGCGCACGCCAGCGGCTGGCAAAGCGGAGATGCAGGCAAGCCTTTCGCGACGGGCGCGCGCCGGGGTGACGCCGGGTGCCGTCCGCTCCATGAGCGTCGCCGCTACGTGGGGGAGCTCTGCGACG
>Ga0136560_1001908_pt1 | contig 10664 bp, 14 predicted proteins | sample AntRauMeHopE1497_FD_104925 | JGI IMG/M metagenome (GOLD analysis project Ga0136560, IMG submission 104925) | Saline lake microbial communities from Rauer Islands, Antarctica - Metagenome Hop E1 #497 | ecosystem: Environmental > Aquatic > Non-marine Saline and Alkaline > Saline | place...
GACGAAGGCAACTGGCGGTCGAAGCGCGGCAGATCGTGCTCTCCAATGCAGTCGGTTGTTCAAGGACCCTTCGGATAACAGCGTGCCAGAACCCCAGCTGGAGTACTTGCTCAGAGGAGGCAATCTTACACTAGCAGTGTACCAAGTTTATGGGCTAGATCGGCCTCGCAGAGATCGAGCATGCTGGTCGAGCGCGATGGGGGACTCAGAGACAAGGGTTTCTCAAGTGCAGTGCGAGCCAGGGACCTACTGCCTCGGCGGTCGCAAGTACGAGCTGCCACCAGGAAGGTACGGGTCAGCCATAGGCGAGACCAGGCCTCTGGGTGAAGGGGGCTGCGCTGCTGGCTACACGTGTGGGTATGCCAGTATAACCCCGAGAGAGCACGAGTGCGGCAAGCTGACCCTCCTGTGTCCAGCTGGGGCTGCCGTTGCGACCCCCGTCTCGCTGGGCTACTATTCAGATCCGCACTAGCCGCGGACCCGCCGCACGAATCAGTTCATAGCAGAACAAGGTTTTTTTGCGACCGAGGCTGTCGTGTTCCCTTGTCCAGCTGGGCGCTACGGCGACCGCAGAGGCGCTGCTTCTGAGTCCGGTGGATGCGCCAACTGTGAGGCCGGTTGGTACTGTCCACATGAGGCCAATACGAATCCGCGTGCGGTGCAGTGCGGAGGTTCCGGCGTGTACTGCATCATCGGCAGCACTGCGCCTCTGCCAGTGCCAGAGGGGCACTATTCCACTGGTGGATTCGAGGGCGTGCCAGGCTGGCCAGACAACACGACGAGGACGTGGTTCGCGCCTGCGATGGGGGGACATTTTGCGGTCGGTGGCAGGTTGTACCAATGCCCTGCCGGTCGCTATGGCAACCGGTCGCTAGAGTCGAACCCGCTGTGCGAAGGCCCTTGTGAGGCGGGTCATTTCTGCCCGCCTGGAAGTGTCAACGCATCTGCCTACAGGTGTGGGGAGGCGTACCAGCCTCCAGGGTATGAGCAGAGGGGTATTATCGGGGGGACGAACGCGGGTCTCCCAAGCACTGATGCTAGGAGGCTCTTCGACGCAGGTATTGCTGGCATACGGGCTCCTGGATCGGCGGCGACCGGTTCCGTTTCAAGTACCCTGCTCGGGCCTGTCTAGGAAGCTCTTGCGTCCAGAGGGCTGGCAGCCAGAGGTATTCCTACAGAGGCAGCAGATAGCGTCATTCCGTGGGAGAGCACGGTGCGAGGGCGGCTGCCGAGGACTGAGTTCTAGATCGCCAGCGATGCTAGCATATCGGAGCGAGTCGTCGTGGGGGGTCCATCGTCGATCTACTGCAAGGGAGGCTCTGGCCTGCCATTGCCAGTCCCGTCGGGGTATGTGTCAATCACTGGAGGGAAGGCAGATGGCAGAAACGACACGCGAGACGGCATTTCAAAATGCCCGCCAGGGTACTTTTGCCACGGAGGGATAGTCGAGCCATGCCCACCTGGCACTCATGGTGGCGGGAAGCCGGGATAGATATCTAAGCGATGTGCCGGCCTTTGCCCTGCTGGCTTCTACTGCCCGTTGGCTTCGGCTTCGCCTCTGCCTTGCCCTGCTGGCAGGTATAGCGCAGGGGGCAACGTACAGTGTGCCCGGTGTCCCAACTAGTCAGTGGCCGTCCGTTGCCAGACGGGGCGCCATTGCTGCATGCAACGAGCATCTACCGCGTGAGCGGGTGGTGGCTCATTAGATAATAGTCGACCTACTCTTGTAAGCGAACTGGATTTAATAGATTAAGCGCTTAAAATAAGATCTGACCGACAAGAATTCTCGTGTTCGATTGGCAGTCAATTGTCTTCGTCCATTGATACTTGGCCGTCTACAGGTGCCTTTGGTCCGGACTCTAGTGCTTTGGCTTCCAAGGACTCCGCAGGGAACACCCCCTCCCCTCCATGTGCGCTCTGAGCAGCACCGCCCATCGCCCGAATAGCCATGCGAGCCCTCTCGACTGAAGCTGCCGTCTCGTCCCGCTTCTACAGATTCAAGGCGTGAACAATGAGTCCCATCTCGGTTGCATTCGTAACCCGCGACACGTTCGGAGCATCGCCAGCGCTGGCACTCCCAGATGTCTCAGATGCACCACCAGACACGTCTTCCGCGCCTGTGATGCTCTCTGGCCGCTGCGTCGGCCAGACTTCTCCTGGTAACAGCTGCAGCACTGAGGGTTTGCTCAACAGCACGTTGAGAGCCGGTCCGATCTCCACGCAGCTCTCGAAGAGCTCTTGCCTGCCGAACACGTACAAGCCGAGCCTGGCTCGAGACAGGGCCACCACCAGTCGTCGCACGTCTCGCACGTGACCGACTGCTCTCGTCCTCACCAAACTAAGCAGGACAAAATCATTCTGCTGGCCCTGGTATTTATCCACCGTTTCGATCTTGCGGGGCTCTCCAAACTGTGGAAACGGCGCGCAACGCTTTGCGACTACGTCTCGAAGAAGCGACACCTATCCGTTGTACGTTGACAGCATTGTGATGCGTTCCGCAGGATACCCGAGAAGTCTCATGTACTAAAACACCGCGACGACAAACTCGGCTTCCCCAAGATTCTGGTAGAAATACGGAGTGGGCGTACTCTCCCCCTGCTCCATGAAATCAGGCACGTTAACGAACTACGACGTGTGGCAAAAACCAGCATTCCCGTACAGATATGATCCTGTCAGCACTCGGGGGAGAGGTGCAAGTCCGCCATACCTCCAGTGGTACGTCTCTGCGATGGTGGGGCGTGCGCGTCCCTGAGATTCGAGCATGATGTAGGGAAACCCTAGCCGAACGAGTCGTGTGAACAGAGACTGGTCCAGCTTTGCATATCGCTGTAGTGGCCTGCACTTGATTACGGGCGGCAGCTGGTGGTGATCACCGATCAGTACTATCCGCTTGAGGCGTGACGTCTGGCGCTCGGCTCCACCGGCGGCGGCGAATCCGCTGGATCCATGACGCTAAGATGCCTGCATGAACATGGGCAATAGAGTCTCTGCTTCAAGGACTTGTGCTGCCTCCTCCATCACGATGGTATCATACTCAAACCCGAGCTTTAGCAGATGTCGCCTGGTTAGGGCTGCATGCGTGCACGTCATCGCGACAACTTTTGCCTCTTTCACCAACATGTAGTCCGTGCGCTGCCGCTGCGATCGGAGCAGCTCGAATGCTCTGTATGACTGCAGCTCTTCGAACATGTGAGCCAGGTGCCGTTCGCACGACCGGGCGGACTCAAGGTCTAATTCAAAGCTCTCCCCAGAGAACAGAGGAGCCCCAGTCCCTGCATCACCTGCTGCAGCTTTGGTCAGTCCACCTGGCACGTCGGAAAAATATCGCGTGAAAGGAAATGCATCAAAGACTGCCTATGCCTTATCTTGTTCGCTCATATCTGCGCCCTCAGCCAAAGCCTCTTCTTCGGCCTTTGCTCTGACCAGATCGATCTCAGACCAGAACTGTTCGAGCCGGGCTTGCACGTGCTGCAGGCGGAAGTATTCCGCCGTTTCACACGTGTACTCCGGGATTCCAATCCCGCCGCCTTCTTGCGGCACCCCCATTCCAAGCGATACTGCAAGACGCCCTACCTTCTAGAGGAGGATATGCCTCCGGCGCAAGGCCTCGTCTACCCTACCCCATTTGGAGAAATCCTCATCAGAGTCAAGGTCCCGCTCGCCCCTGCCGAGGCGAAGCAGGTGCCTGCCATCCACATCACGGCCGGCTATCTTCTGGAAGAGATCGTTCAGGGCTTGGTTACTATGAGTTACCAAAAGGATGCGTTCTTGCGGGCGGGTGCGGTAGAGGGTTGAGACAATCTGGACAGCCACATCACTCTTCCCTGTACCCGGGGGGCCGACCACAATGGTAACTCCAGGGCACAGACCTGACTGGATAGCTCGAACCTAGGTATGGGTAAACGGCACCGGGTTGCGCGGTGGTTCATCAGACGGATACGGGCCTGCCGCCGGCTTCTTGTGCTGTTGCACTGTTACCCCCGTGCTTGACGTGGTGACTCTAAACGGCGGCCGCAAGAGCAGCTCGGCCGGATCTCCCGCCTCCACAGCCACTCCATCTGAGTTCAGCACCGTGGGTGCACCGCCTGAGGATGGATCGACAAGGCATTCTCGTGCGTGTGCTGCATTCAGGAATGTATCTCCGACTTCAATGACAGAGGGGTGGCCAGGCAGCTTGGCCGGCGTGGCGGCAGCCGGGTCCCCGTACCCCAGCAGCAGATTCTGGAGCCAGGTCGGGATGCCTTGCCCCATTGCGTGGGCATTCATGATGTCGCGCAGGCTCTCGAGAACCGCCCTGAAATTGTTCTCCTTGGCATCGCGGCGCACCACCAGGTTGAATTCAGTGTACGCTTCTGCAGCAGAGCCCTTTGAAGACTCTTCGCCGCTTTGCAAGTCCATGTGATACTGGGCTGCATCGAGTCGAAGCCGCAGAACTCTGCCCGTGCCCCTGGGCTGGGGCATCGAACCCCCAGGAGGGACGTTCGAAGGGTCGTTGAAGTTCTTCCCATCTTCATCCAAATGAGCAGTCACCTCGGCTCCCCGCACGGAGAGCACGCCCCACCTCTCCGCAAACTCTGGATCTTCCACGTCGTCCCCAAGCGAGGCTGGCCGTCCTGGAGCACCGCCAGCTGCTGCCGCCAGGCCGCCCGATCCGTCTGACTCACCGACTCGTTTCTTCGGCGCGGGCCTGACCGTAACCAGGAACACAACGTCGTGTTCCCTCAGGGAAGACCACTCTCGCCTGATGTGGTGCGCATACCGGGCCAGGTCATACCGGAGCTCAGCAGAGACATGCGAGGGGTGTTCTTCGCCGACCTTGGGCCGTCCGACAGATGTCACCTTAAAGGACTGCAACGTGACTGCTCGACGAGACCACCCATCGAACCTTACTTCAGAGCGCATGTCTCCTGTAGGCCCCTGTGAGACCACGGTCCGCGGGGCGCATCGGCGGACAGCATCGACAAGATCCTATCGAATCTCGTACGCTGCCTCCAGCCTGTACAGGTGGAAAGACCTCAGCATCATGTCGAAAAATGTGAGGTATTGCAGGTTAAGTTTCGGCAGCGCAAGTGCATTCGCCGGTTGAGCCGCTAGCCTTGAAGTACTCCCACCAGAAGCAGATGCAGCTCTGGCACCGCCCCCCTTCCTGGGTGCAAAGGGCACTCGATTTGCGTCCCAGATTAGTTCCTCAGTAGGGTATAGAGGCAAACCATTTACAGCCTGCAGCTGCGACTTGCGTGCCCGGTGCCAGTCGAGCAGCACCTCAGCAGCAAGGTCCCGCGTTGGCACGCGGGGTAAGCAGGCAGCCGCCAGCGGAGCGCATCTGGCCTATGGTAGAACCATTGCACCTCCTATCCCGACATCTGGCTCCCCCACGAAACGTACCAGCGCTGGAAGTTGCATCAGTGCTGGCGCGGGGAGCAACTGCAACCGATGCGCGAGCTCCACCAGCTGTGGGTCCTCGAATGAGTCCAGGTGTCTAGCGAGCACGGACCTTCGGCTGAGTGGCCCAAGGGCTGCCAGGGCAAGGTCAGGCGCTTGGTCGCGGAGATGTTCGTGCCTGTGCACAAGCCTCTGCATGGTTACCAGTCGCTCGTAGTGGTTCTCGGCTGCTTCATCCGGATCTACCGGCTTAGATGTTTGGTCGTCGATTGGGAACCCAAGGTAGTAGTCGAGCAGCGCGGCTAACTACCCTGTAAGTCTCCCTCTGGGCGCCTGCACGAGTTCGGAGCCTCGCACGATTAGGAGCAGCTTTGAGTCTTCAATCAGGAGCCGTGAGAACCTGCGAGTGGGAAACTGCGCAAGCAGGTCCACAAATAGCTCCATAAGTCGCTCCACGATCTTGCACAATCCGGCATGCGGAGCCAGGTGAGGCAGGTCGCCGCCTGAAGCGCTCTCGACCTTAGCAGAAGCAGCCTCCAGCTGTGTATCGCATGCTTCGATCGCGAGCACAGCCATACGAATTAACGAGGCCAGGAACCTCTCTTGCAGCCAGGGTTGGACTTCGGCGAGTGTCACCACAGTTGGCGTGGCGGAACCTGCGGCTTTCGATGTCCCTGCAGCAGCATCCGACGTTGACGCAGCGCTCTAATCGGCAGTGGCAGCATCGGTATCAGCGCCGCTGTCACTGCCAGTTGATGCCTTCCTCCGGGAAGACCGGCGGGGCCGCTTGGACGCCCGTTTGGATGAGGCGTCGGGGGATGACTCTGAAACCAGGGCCGCTGCTGCCGGTTCGGCCGCCCGAGAAGGCTTGGTCGCAGGTCCCGCATACAGCGGCGGAGGGAGCTAGCCAAGCGGCGAAGCATCTGATTTCGAGCAAACAGTGGACCAAGGACGCTGCAGGGCCGGGTGTCGCCGCAGTTCCCTGGCTACCACGCCTGGGCATGCGCACCTCCACACTGGCAGCGACACGTGCCTGAGGACTGCTCGCCGGACGCCCGGGTGCTCGAGGCTTTGAAAGCATCGGATGAGAGTCGAGATGAGAAGATGTGTCTCCGCGTGTGTAAGAGCTTCGCCAGGCCTCCTCGGGTCACGTAGTCCGTCAGGCGGGGTATACGGGGACTGGGAGTGGGACTGAGACTGGGACTGGGTCGATGCAGGAAGGCTACGGCTCGTCATTGCACTGCTTTCAATTCCTGACCCAGGTTCCCTGTCTGCACTGACTGTTCCCGTTCCCACAATTGAGGCCGATGCGTCGCTTCCCGGAGCAATTGCCGCCGCTGCTCGTGTAGTGCCTCCCACGCTCGAGTCGGCGGAGGTATAGAGACCATCTTCGTCTGCCTCCGCATCCCGGTCACCATCAGGCTCTGCGCTATGATCCTGGCTCTCTCTTGCTCCCGCACTCGCTTCTGTCCACGGAAAGGCAAACTATAGGAGGGACGTCTGCACCCTCGCTACGAAACCTTCAACGCCACCAGAACCGCTAGGCGCAAGCTCAAAGCTCCCCCACATGTCTGCATTCTCTCTTCCTTTTTCACATACGATTGCGCACATCAGCAGAATCTACTCTAGGGAAGCTTCTTGGCACTCGAACGATGGGATCAACATCTGCTCAAGTGCCCCGCTGAGCTCAAGAAGTTGAATTCCCTAATGTGACAAAACCCCCCCGGCGTTCCCAACATAATTGTAGTAAATATCCCTAATTATGCATTGCTGCATCTATACTGACATGGATGATACACCAGTCGGCTGCGAGGGTGGATACCGAGACTTGATAGAATAGAAACGCTACTGAGCTGCAAGACAGTTTCAAACGTTTGGGCACGGTAAAGCGAATGTCAACTCACTGACGCCCAGGTCATGTGTGCTAGTCGTGTGATCGGGTCAGATAGAACCGTATCAACAGTTAGCGGGCCTCGAGAAGGCTTCGAAGGGTACTAATCTCTATTTCGGGGTCGCTTCGCCCCGGCGAGCCCACATGCTCGGCCTTGGCTGGAAAAACTTGCCATTGGAAAGCTAAAAGGCGGGCCGAAGAGCGAGTTACTTTCGCAAACGTCGGTCCAGCGCGGAATTGACCTCATTCAGAGCTCTAGCATTATTTTGAGGCATTTATCGCTCCGATCGACTACAGGGAATCCACGAAATCTTCCTGACGCATATTCGCTTTTCCTTGCTCGTAGGAAGATGGCATCGTCGGGTGCTGCAGACCAGGTTCAGTAGGACCGCTCTGAAGGTGAAGCGGTGGATGCTCTACCAAAGGGCATTGATTTCGTATTCGCTCTCAAGGATAGGTTCGGCTTTGCAGCTGCAGAGACCGAAGTTCTCTAGTATTGGAAGGAGACTGACGCGTTCAAGAAGTAGCTGGACCTAACAAAAGAATGCCCCGAGTTTACATTCTATGACGGGCCGCCATTTGCCACCGGTGAGCCAAGTGTCGTGTTCCGTCTCGCGCTCCTGGATTCGCCCCGTGAGAAAAGAGTGCTCACCTGATGATCCACCAGAGTTTCCCCTCTATTTGCAAACAAGTCGGACGCAGGAACACCGCATTATGGGCATATCCTAGCTGGTACTATCAAGGATGTTGTTACCCGATTCGCCACGCAAAAGGGACGGTTTGTGAAACGACGAGCAGGCTGGGACACACACGGCCTTCCAATTGAGTTCGAGATCGACAAACAGTACAACATCCGGAGCAAGGCCGACGTAATGGCACTCCCTGGCGGTATCGCTGAGTACAATCGCCGTTGCCGCGCTATCGTGATGCGCTACACGGCAGAGTGGGAGTCTACGGTTGGTCGCCTGGGGCGATGGATTGATTTCCGTGACGATTACAAGACTATGGACCCTACTTTCATGGAGAGCGTATGGTGGGTATTCTCTCAGCTCTTCAAAAAAGGCCTAGTTTACCGCGGGTTCAAAGTGATGCCTTACTCGACTGGCTGCACGACGCCAATCAGCAACTTCGAAGCCGGTCTCAACTACAAGGACGACATCGCCGACCCTGCAGTGGTTGCATCCTTTCCCCTAACGGGCACTCGTCATCCATCAGTAGAAGGACCGATGCCCACGTTCCCTGGGGGCATTGCTGGGGTGGAAGTGGTGGCGTGGACGACGACGCCCTGGACCTTGCCAACCAACTTGGCACTCTGCGTGCACCCAGAGATGGAGTATGTCCTGGTCAGAGACATCAAGACGGACAAGCGAAGGCTTATGCTCAAGGCGCGTATGGAGCAGCTTTACCATGGCCTTAAAAAGCTGGCGTCGTACAAGGGCGGTGAGTTCGAGGAGCTTGCGGTCTTCCGCGGGGAAGAGCTTCGAGGCCTCCAGTACGAACCCCTGTTCGATTACTTCACCAAGGATCCCCGTGTGGCCGGGCAGGCTTGGCGCATTCTGATCGACAAGTACGTGACAGACGACTCCGGAACAGGAGTTGTGCACCAGGCCCCTGCCTTCGGCGAGGACGATTTCAGGACCTGTCTCGCGCACGGGGTCATCGAGAAGGACGGCGGAGTGCCCTGTCCACTCGACGACAAGGGCGCCTTTACGGAGGAAGTGTCTGACTTCCAGGGCATGTACATCAAGGATGCTGACCGTGAGATCATCAAGAATATCAAGGCTAGAGGTCGCCTAGTCTAGAACGAAAGCATCAAGCATCGATATCCATACTGCTGGAGATCCGACACCCCACTCATATACAGGACAGTGCCTTCCTGGTTCGTGCGAGTCGAAGCTATCAAGCATATTTAGAAGGAGGAAGGCGACATGGATGTGCGGCCAGCGGATGATGATGTCGCTGATGCTGTCCGTGCGGCTCACGCCGGCGTACCGGAGGAAGCTGCAACTGCCGGCAGCTCCAGCGCAGTCCCAGCTTCGGGGGCTGGAGGCGACGCAGCCTACTCGCCGGATGACGTCGGTCTCTTGGCCAACAACTCGAGGACGCACTGGGTGCCCTCGCACATCCGCGATGGCCGTTTCCACAACTGGCTCAAGGAAGCACGAGACTGGGCCGTGAGTCGGAACCGCTACTGGGGGACACCTTTGCCCATCTGGATATCCGAGGACGGAGAGGAAATCGTATGTATCGGCTCGGTCGACGAACTGGAAGAGAAATCCGGTGTGCGAGTTACCGACCTGCATCGCGATACGGTAGATCAGGTGACCATTCCCTCTGCAGAGGGGAGGGGTGTGCTCAAGAGGGTCGAGGAAGTCTTCGACTGCTGGTTCGAATCTGGGTCTATGCCCTATGCACAGGTGCACCATCCGTTCGAGGGCAAAGAGGAAGAGCAGGCATTCCTGGAGAAGCGCTTTCCGGCGGATTTCATCGCCGAAGGAATTGACCAGACTCGCGGTTGGTTCTACACCCTCATGGTACTGTCCACGGCGCTGTACCACCGACCCGCCTTCAAGAACGTGGTCGTCAACGGATTGGTCATGGCGGAGGACGGCAAGAAGATGAGCAAGCGTCTCAAGAACTACCCGGCTCCGGAGCTGGTGCTGAACGAGTTCGGGGCAGACGCCCTCCGTCTGTACCTCATCTCGAGCCCTGCAGTACGAGGCGACGAGGTCAACTTCTCCAAGGCCGGTGTACACGGAGTCATCCGCGAAGTCATGCTGCCGTGGTACAACGCCTTCCGCTTCTTTGCCCTTGGCGTGGCGCAGTACGAGGAAAACAAGGACGACAGCACTACTTCATTTGGACCCAACCTAGACCTGGCGAAGTCCTCATCGAACGACATGGATAAGTGGATGCTGGCTACCATGCAGAGCCTCCTGCGGTTCGTTCGTGCGGAAATGGAGGCCTACAAGCTGTACACGGTGGTGCCTCGCCTATTGCAGACGGTGCAATAGCTCACCAATTGGTACATTAAGCTGAACCGCGGCCGTTTGCACGGCAAAGAAGGCAATGACGAGGCGAATCAGTCGCTAGCTGTGATGTACGAAGTCCTAGCGCTACTCTCCACTCTCATGGCGCCGTTCGCTCCCTTCTTCTCCGAGTGGAGCTACCTTCGCCTGCGCGCTCTGCATCCGCTGCAGGGATAGCACGAGCAAAGCCCCACGGTGTTTGGAGCCGCCTTGTCGGTACACCACCTCCGCCTGCCGAATTTCGACCCAACTCTGATCGATGCAGAGATCGAGAAGAAGGTCATCGTGATGCAGCGCATCATCGAGGCTGCACGCAACATCCGCGATAAGATCAAGATCAGCCAGCGCTTCCCTCTGCAGTC
>Ga0136560_1001909_pt1 | contig 10656 bp, 13 predicted proteins | sample AntRauMeHopE1497_FD_104925 | JGI IMG/M metagenome (GOLD analysis project Ga0136560, IMG submission 104925) | Saline lake microbial communities from Rauer Islands, Antarctica - Metagenome Hop E1 #497 | ecosystem: Environmental > Aquatic > Non-marine Saline and Alkaline > Saline | place...
AGATTCAAGCTCGTCGCTTGCCCTTGCTGGCGACCCTCGTTGCGATTGCCCTGTGATTGTGCTCATGCCAGGCCCCTGCCCCTGTCCATTACCCCCTGGCCGCAATCGCTCATCGGCCACGCTACCAGACGTGTCTCGTGCAATAGCCTGTTCTCTAGATGCTCGACTTCCAACAGATACTAACCTCGACTCGACTGGCTTTGCCCCAGTAGGGCGACCAGTGCTCCCGTGCGCAGTCTCAAACTGGGACCGAGGCGCCCCTCTGCCGCGACCTCGACCTCGGCTTACTCTTTGAGTACGATCGGATGCCTGACGATGGCCTCCCCATGATGTTGCGCTGCTTTGCGCCCCATTGGACGCGGAAGGAGCGGTGCCGTGGCCACCTTTGCTAGTCGTTTCTCTTCTAGCAGAAAATGGACCATGGCTACTACGTCCTTCCCCTCGACTTAAATCGCCTGTTTGTACTAAGCTATTAGATCTTGGATCAGACTCTGACCGAAATGAGGCTTGCTGGCTTCCTATCGGCAGACCTTTCTCTGAATCGGAGCGAGAGGCTTGCGGCTGCGGAAAGCTCTTAGAACAGATATGTGAGCACAGAACATGATGTAGCCAAGTGCGATGAACTCATAAACGCAAATAGAACTATATACATGCAGGTGTGGGGTAATTGCCCATTGACGCTAGCACGGTGACTCCCTGGAAAACTATTGCGCGCAGCCACTCACACCCCCGACCTACGTTCTAGTTGTAGTGAGCTTTCTTCGTCCCCGCTCTGGCATGATCACCTCAAATATGCATATACTATTAAATTCATCAAGCCTCTGTGTTAGTGTCGAGCTGAGGCAAGTGTACTGGAGTAACTAAAATGCATGGGAATGGTCTCGAATGTGCGCGGCGACATCGCATCGCACAGCCAGCGGAGCAGGCGGGCGAGCGGTCGCAATCCTAGAGCCTGTCGGAAATGCACCGGCTCGCAAGTGCTCCAAGGGTTAGATCGCGGAGGTCGTGTGGTCATTGATATGTCTGCTAGCCTGTTGCGTGTCGTCGCGGCACCGGCGCAGAATCAAAGAATAAATGGCTACGGCAAAATAAATATATATCCATTGCAACCACGTATTCAAGAGCTAAACCAAATTTACTAGTCCTTTTGAGATGAATATTTGATACCGCGTATTCTTGATCGCATGTCGAGCTGCCCTCTCTTGCATTCAAAGTAAGCCATGCGCTCCATCTGCGACGGTGTAACAACACAATGTCATGTTCGAGGCGTACATTTGTCAAGCATCACCAGGCAAGCCTCAGAACGCCAAGTACTAACGTCACATTCGCTAGCTCGCCCTTCTGCCAAGCATTCTCTTGAGGAGTATCCGGCTTTGATGCACTCTGTGCCGTTCAGGCACTTCGCTAGCGCTTTCGTCTCATCTACGCATGCAACTTTGGGTTCTGGCATGCGTGGAGAATGAACCAAGAATCAATATTCGTAGACTACTGAAGCCGCCGTGCTTGCTGTTCAGTGCTATGTGCACAGAAGCATGGTAAGGTCCTCAAGGCTCGGAAAATCAATGGATCTCGTGTGACGAGCGCTAGCTTTCCTGGCGCATCACGTGTCTCATAGCAACCATCAGAACATTATTGAGCGCGAGCGAACGATGCCTTTATGAATATAGATATACCGGATCTGGATGCTGCCGAAGAGGCGGCCCGGCAATCGGGCTAGAGCGCCTAGAGCGGCAGTTTGTCGTCAAAAGCAAATGCTTCTGCTCGCTCTACCCCAAGCACGGGCCGTGAGAGTCGACTGGTACGGAGTGCTATCACACAAACTTAGGATTTTGACGCGAAATAGTCTCACGCGAGAGTGGGGAGAGCCATAGCTCCGAACTTAAGAGCAGTTGTGCCGCCCCAAACCGTTGGACCCGCCTAGCTTTCAGAGTTGCCAGAATCTCACGTTGCCCGGCAGGCCAAAGGACCAGCGGCCGCAGATCCCACCAGAATTCTCGTAAGTCCTCGGCAGCGAGGCAATCCACTGCTTGGCCTCATTCGAAACGTTCCCTGGCGATACGAGGAACGTTGCAGAGCTGATTTCGAGCTTGGGCGAGGTGTTGGATCGCTCTTCCTCTCGCTCCGATATCACCTGCGTTACCCCAAGTACGCCCGAGTCCGGATGCGAGACGTACATGGATACTACACGCTGCGGCTGCTGCTCATTCTGTCGGATGTTGACGACCCGACGAGGCCGCTCTCGGAGGTTTGCAGGGAGGCCTGCCAAGAGGGTTTTACCGCAATCGTCGCGTGGTCTCCGGCCGAAGCTGCACGCTACATAGAAACGTACAAAGCCTATGAGAAAAAGTCGGCCAAGCATATTCAGGCTCCTCGTGACCTGACAGCCGGACAAGCCATCGCCGGTGCTCTCACCGCCGTGCGAGGCATCAACTCGACGGACGTGGTGACCATCGCGGGGGGGGTGCCCCCGCCAGGGAACAAGGGAGGTGGGGTGCCGGGGGAAGAGGCAAAGGGGCGGCCCGCAGCTGCCACCTTCGCCGACCTCCTCCGATGCCCAGGATCCGTCCTCCGAGCCATGCCTGGACTCGGAGACAAAAAGGTGGACAGGCTCCTGGCAGCGGTGACTCGGCCTCTCCGTCCCTCACTGCCGCCCGACCCGGTGAGAAGGCAGAGGCTGGGGCTGCAGCCCGTGGGCGCGGGTGGTCTGCCGGTGCAAGGGCACGGCAGTGCGATGCAGGTGCGCGTGCAGGTCTCGATGCGACAGCAGGAAGAAGATGAAGAAAGCGTGGGAGAAGAATTGGGCGCAGGGGTTCGAGCTAGCAGTGGGGTGGGGGCTGCCAGCGGTGCTAAAGAGGTCGAAGATTTAGAAGAGTAGTGAATGGGATGCTGCGGGTTCGATCAGCTGCCGAGCAGGATATCTTGTGCCGTGCGGCACCACCATTGCCATGCTTGAACTTGGGCCGGCCAGACGGGCTATCGTCCCTTGTTCCGGTTTTCCTCGCTTGGATGCAAGGGGATCGCAATTACATTCGACGCGCCATTCTTGTGTAAAGAATGGTATTAGCGTGCCGATCCGCTCGTAGCTTAGCGTCTCGGAATTGCTTTATGCGCTCCTGCAGCCCTACGTTTATAAGGTTGGGCAAGCGTAGCCTAGCGACAAGTGCTAACCTATAGGACCGGGATGCTGAATTACACGCCACAGGTCTCAAACTTGCGACAGCAAGAAAATGGCAGCATTTCGTCGTACCATAGGAAGCCATAAGCCCAACGACTCCACCAGACCGAGTTGTTGACGGTGGCTCGTTACCTCAGAACCTCGAAGAGGCGTACATCGTGCAAGCTGCAGCAATCCACTACGCCACCCAAGAGCTCGAGCAGGAGCTGATAGGATGGAAGATCGGGGCTGCTAGTGAGAAAGCACGTTCTATGCTTGGCCTGGACAGACCCTTCTTCGGCCCAATTTTTAAGAGCGACCTGCGCTCGTGTCCGGGATCCATTAGCCCAGCCTTCGCACCAAGAGGCGCTGAGGCAGAATTCATGGCCACGATGGAGCGTGCTCTCCCGGGCAAATCGAGCGGGGGGCATCCTACCACCTAGCACGATGCAGAGACGGCCACCCGTCGTATCGAGCCTGCGATCGAACTAGTCGGATATCGGTGGCTGCCTGGCTCCCATGTTACCACACCCATGGCCATCGCCGACCACGTGAGATGAGGTGATCGGAATCGTAATCATGCATGCGGTTTAAGCGGACTTTGATCCCACGACACTCTAGCTATGATTCGATTCGTGAAGGCACTTTACCGCGTGACAACCCCACTTTACCGCGTGACAACCCCCCCACCACCCCCACCCTAGCTCCCGTCCCCCCCCTTGCTTGACCCCATCTCACGCACTATGGTCTCCTACCCCCTCTCCCATCTCGAGACACGCAGGGAGGCATGGGAAGCGTCTTTAGACTGGAGCACAGCGGATGCTCGCCCTAGCACTTCAATGCAATGCAGGCGCAGTCTATGGAACAGGAGGGGAGGCCGCTTCATGTGGTTGCAACCGCTGGACGTGCGGAGGCTCGAGGCGAGTACACGCAAGTGCTCGGGCACCCAATGGCTGCGCTCGCATGGCTGGCGACCGAGCTCGAGCTCGTCGGGGAACAGTTGCGCAAGGCAGGGGTAGAATCTGGCTTGATTGGATCAGGCTTGCAACCGGGTCACGTTGTTATGACAGGTACTACGCTTGGGATGGTGCCTTTGGAAACAGTGGAGGGGGGCGGGGCCACGGATGTGGAGCTATCCGTTGATTATGAGGGGTTCGGACGAGCAAGTGTTGTAGTGAAGGGGCTATAATATTACATCGATGAGATGGGTGTATTCTTATTACAGCCGAGCCATGTGGCATCGGCATTAGTAGGCCGACCCAGTTCCGTTTGCATGACAGGCTGTAGCTCAGCATTGCCCTAGAATGTGCGTGTCAATCAAATGCACAGATGACTGTGCTCAATGTTCCATCGCATCCAGATCGGTAAACCCATGCACAGACTCCCCGTCCACGAAACTGCTTGCCTTCGACCGATCCATTGAATGCGAACTGTCGGGCCGGGGCTCCCCATCGGCATCGTGAAGGGGGTCTTTGCCCAGGCTGATGCCGACATCGACAGCTGCCTCGGGGAGAGAGAGATCAGGGAGCCCATCCCTACCGCTGTGCCTGCCCCTATTCCCGTGGCCGTGGCCGTGGCCGTTGTCTATCGCATTGTCCTGTTCCTCTGCGTCAAGTGACAATGGGACCATGCCTTCGGGCCCGCTGCTTCGATGCTGCCGGCGCACCACGTAGCTGGACCGGGTTGCATCGCCCCTCGCATCCTCAACGTTATTTCGCTCCGTTTCATGACCACTCCCCGACCGGCTCAGACCCCCCCCTGCGAGAGATGCCTTGGCAGAGAGGGGACGTAGCGATGGACTCGCATGTATGCTCCTACTCCCGGCCCGGTTCCTTCCCAGTGCCAGCAGGTCCGTCTCCATGGCATCGTCGCTATTGTCGGCTTCTGCATCGCTAGAGCCATCGTCCTCAAATACGTCGGGTGAACCGGCACCCCCACTCCTGCCAACGGCATCTCCCGTCTGGGCAGTGGCGTTGTCCAGACTTGCAACCCGAGCTCGCTCCTGCCCCCCTCGGACGGTGGCACGCCCGCCAGGCTATGAAACTACCGCTCCAGTTCCCTTGCCTAGCTGTCTTCTCTCCCTCTCGTCCCTCCGCTCCAGCCGCTCGAAACTGCCTCCCTCCACATCTACAGCTCCAGCTCCAGGTCCGGCCCCATCCCCGGCCTCGGCCCCGCCCGCGAAGAGATCCGCCGAATCCGCTCTGCGCCTGTTTCCCTATCCCGATCGCGGGAGGGTCGCGTGACCTGCAGCAGCCCTAGACTCGTACATGATCTTGTTGCCCTCGAGACTGAACTGCAGGTCCTCCGAGATGTGCGGCAAGACCTTCCTCACACTGCGAAACGTCGGCTCGATGATGAAGGCAATGAATCCAAGCTGGCACTTGGCCTCGTGAGTGCTGTGCCGGTCAAAGTTGGGAGATATGGGCATTCCTCTCTCTCTCTCGATGTCTCCTTGCCGGTAGAACTCGTCCATGCATCTGCGGGCCCACCCGAGGGCCACGTCTCTGGGCTTGGTTGGGTTGCTGATGTCGGCCGAGTGCACGATGGCCTTGCACAGATGTAGCGAGTGCTCTTGAAGAGCGGCAGCAACGGCAGATTCATCAGCTCCGTACCACTACCGCCTGCCTGCGATGGCGAGCTGCGTCGTCACGGCACTTTGCATCGAGATGCGACTGTCGTTGGCATGCATACCCGACCGCTGACTGCTGCCGAGGAGGCTGGCAGGTTCCGTCGCATTATGGCTCGATTGTCTGCTCATACCATCAGCTGCTGTGCTGATTTCAGACAGTCGCTTGCCTGCCCCCCGCGCCAGCTTATCAACGCCGCTTCCCACCTCAATCGACTGCCGCAAGTGCTGCATGGAGACGAAAGACCCAGCCCTTGGAACGCCACGAGACCCGCTAGGTAGAATGATTCCATCCTTTGAGCCACGACCACGAGGAGAAACCGCCGTGGGTGCACCGACCCCGGCCCTGGCCCCACCCCTGCCTACCATCAATTGCGAGCTGGTGGAGCGATGAGGACCCCCTCCTGCCCCGCCAAGAGCGCCGACTGCAGCAGCAGCACCGCCGCCTCCACCGCCTCCCCTGCTGATCATCGACTTGAGCTGCAGCTCGGTACCCCTCCGCTTGAGCCCAGGATGCATCGCCACCACGGACCTCCCCGAGCGGCGGCTGCCCACCCGCAGGGCCGTTCTGAGAGCGGATTCTGCCGAGGCCACGACGTCCGTCTCGAAGGCCTCTAGCATCTGAAAGTGCCTCGCCATGTCGGTAGCAAGGACAACCTCGATCATTGCCCGCCTGGTTGCCTGGTACTCGCCGTTTCCCAGGGTGCCCATCACGTTGCGATGCGGCGCCGCCATGAGTCGGAATGCCTCCGAGATGTGCATGTTTTCCAGCACGGACTGGTCGTTGTACCGCACGGCGAGCGGATGTGCCGTCGCAGTAAGGAAGTTATTAGTCAGGCCAGGGTGACCCAGATCGTGCAACAATGCGCCCAGGATCATGGCCAGCCCCTGTTCTGCGGAGAATACTTCGAACATGAGCGGGGACTGCAGCATAACGAACACAGTGTGCATGACGTCAATCGCGTGAACGTCGTTGTGGAAAGAGTTATGAGCGCGGCGGTATCCTTTCAGAACGGCGTGGAGAAAGCGAGGCATCTTGCTGCCATCCAGAGCAGGGAACTGGGAGAGGGCGAGAGCCCGCGCGGCCGCAGTCTGTCCAGCTTCCTCGGCCCCGGCGCCGGCATTCTCTCTGCCTTCCGCGGCTTCCGGGAGCCTCACGCAGAGCATCGGGTCTGCCTACGGCCCCACCCGGAGGTACCCACCCGCTCTCAGCAGGATCGGAGCAACGATCGCCACGGAATGGCCTCCCGTATGACGGTCCAGACCGATCGGATCGAAATCGTACGACCCCAGCAGCTGCAGATGCTCTGCCGCCCTGTCTCTCGAGCTGTGTCCGATGCTCCGAGGCAATCCAGCGATGAGGCCTTCGTAGCTCTCCTCTGTCAACTGCATGCTTGACTTGGACCCCTTTCGAGTCATCTGCACAGGCTTGACACCGGCATCCAACACGATGTCATCCTGGTCAGCACTCTTGGACCTGACTGATCTCGTGAGGTCGGCATGCGGAATCGGAGTCGATCGAGGCATTTCGTTGCTGCTATCGGAATCGTTGCAAGACTCCTCGTCGACGTTCTCGAGCTGCAGGGCCGAGCCACCCGCACCGCCCATGAAATGCCGCACCGCCAGGCTAGATCCTTGAGTGCCTACTCCTCCGATCACTCCAGCCATGGATTCTTCTCCTCTGGAGGCAGAGCGTATCACGCGCAAGCTGCGCACTGGTCCGCCTATACCTGGGCTAGCAACCGGTTGCCCCTGACCCTGACCCTGACTGACATCCAAGCCGGGCCTGCGGGTAGAGCCATTGGTTCCTCGGCTGTAACTAATGTTCCCTGGAGTACCCAAGCCTACATTCGACCTAGCCCCAAAGAAGCCAGCAGATCCGGGGCTTGTGTATCCAACACCGACAGGGGACTGTCCGAATCCGCCCCCGCCCCCGCCCCCCGCGATGTCACTCGCGTACGACGACTTCTTGCTTATGTTGATGGACGAAGCTACGCGAACCAGGTGGTCCATGCTTAGTGATGACTATTCCCTCTTGCTGCGGCTCCTCCGGCCTGCCAGACTCATGCTGCTGTTCCCTGTGCCATCGTCGGTGGGCCGAGGCACACCCAGCGATGCATGTCTTGCATCTCCATATCCATACCCATCTCCATCGCTATCCGAGGAGGACACAGAGGCCCCCACCGCAATATGCGCCTGGTCGTTTGTTACCCTGGTTATTTCCAGCTGGGCCACGGCCCCGGCCATGGCTCCCATCGTCGCGGAGGAGGAGCTCGGATCCCTCCCGACGCGCTGCAGCTGTCGTCCCCTCTTCCCCTCTACCTTCGTGGCTTCTGAGCCGGATTTCGAACCTGACTCGGAATGCTTCTGCGGCTACTGGTATGTATCTGCATACAAGCTCTGGCCGTCACGCCAACTGCGGCCCTTTCTCGTACTATCTCCGCCTCCGCCACTACTACGCCTGCGGTTCTGCTGCGGCCCTTCGAGTTGGATTTTTTGGATTTCTTTCATCGGACTCAGCCCTACCATGACAGGAGACGGTAGTTGCACTGTTGCAGGTATCCCGAACGATCCCTGTCCGCTTGTTCCTCCGCCCTCGCTGTCCCTGCTGCCGGAAGGGGTCAGCAATACGGAGCTGCCCCCTCCGTCCTTGGAACCGCCAGTTCTTTCTGCCCTGGATCGTGATGCCACGTGAACACTACCTTGAGCAATTGCTCCGCTGAATTGCTCCTGAATGAACGCAGCTGTCTGCCTATCGACGTTTGCGCTTCGCCCCATTTGAGCGAGCTTGTCGTGTATATCTGTTCTTGATTGTCTCGCGTGCATAGCCGCGAGTGAAACGGGGTCCACAGCGAGACTAAGGCCTCCTTCTACTCTGACCAGAAGCTCGTGCATATCTTTCGCGTCTGCACTAACTTTCAGGTGAGGCACTGGCGCAGGAATTCCCGAAGCTATCGAATTTGCTGATGACTGCTTTGTAGTGCGCTTAAGGAGCTTTCTGACCTAATCCTTCAGAGAAGACATGGCCTCAAAGCATAGCTACAACTAGCGATCTGCGACATTATGAATACAGCCATGTTTGAAACGTCGACTGCTCAACCTATGTTGGCTCAGATAAACGCGCCTTCCCTCGGCGGCGAGTAGAATAATTTCAATCGAAGTTGGACGTGCGCGAGTGAGCATCTGATAATATTCGCACTATGGAATAACTAGATGCAAACTTAGTCGTGCTCACCCACTGGCAGTTGACTTTTTGCCTTGTCATCTATCGTCAGCTTGAATAGCAGGCTTGATATATCCAGATGCTCAACAACGTCAGGCGGTCTCTTCTGGGCCAGCATTGATTCATGCTGCAACTTTACGGCTCGTGGCACTCCAGAGTCTTCTTCCCGTGGAGAGTCAGCAATGGATATATCATCGTATATATCATCGATTGAACAACATGCTCCCATGGCACAACAAAACGGAAGTGGGCACTTAGAGCTCACCTCAACCGAACTCTGGTTTATTTTAAACATGCGTTACTTCGATTATTCGGAATATGAATGATTGCGAAACAAGAAAGCCAATATCTCATTCATACGTCGGTGAAGCCCTATTCCCGCACACAAACTTCCGTTTATTGAAAATTATGTCATAATTTGGGGTAGTTGAACCAAAATATGGACATGATCGAGATGAACGATCTCCTCGAGCGGTAGGAACATCCTCTGCGGAAGACCTCATGTCGCACAAAACTTGAAGCAGAGGGAAGAATCGCAAGGTTTTTGCAACAGTCTCAGAGAATGGTAGCTCAGACATACCGATCCGTCCGAAGCAATGCCAAAAAGCACTGGATAGCTTGCAAAGACGCAAGCCGAACGTCGAAAGCGGACCATGAGACCACCCTGGCCCGCCTGGCGGGGGCGGCGACATTTCCATCCTGGCGGTTCGCCCGCATCGTGCTTTCGCAGGTGGAAGGTCGCTTGCACAAATCAGCCATTCCGGACGCAGCTGTCTCATTGCCTCGCAGCAGCGGGTCGCATCGGGAAGACAACGAGCGAGTGGAGCGGAGCGATAGCGCATCATCAAGACATAGAAAGCTAGGGTCGGCAGGCGCCCGAGCCGGTACTACCCCAGCATCATCAATGCTCACCCAATTCCCCCCCGCGAGGTCTTTTTCTGACTACGAGTCCCGATCCTGGGTGGAGGACCCACGCACGTGCCCGTACCCCGCCCTCGGGGAGCAGATGCTCGATTGCCTCGCGCACGACTACTGCTGTTCCCCGGCTGAAGACAGGTATCGCCTGGAAACCGGGCGTAGGTTCGAACGCCATCTCGAAGGCTGCCTCGATGCGATCGGAGCCGAGTACACGACTGAGGAAGAGGGCAGGAAAGTGGGACTCCCAAAGACGCCGGACGTGCTGCTTCAGGTTCCGCTAGGCATCCTCGACAGCGAGGGTGTGCCGCGTGTCATCCACTGGATAGATTCCAAAGCCATGTGGGGGGACGAGCTGGCCGTGTCCAGGGAACACGCGAGCCAGCTTGAGGGCTACACGGCGCATTTCGGGCCTGGGCTTGCTATCTTTTGGTTCGGAATCGAAACGGGAGCGGCGGCACTCGCCCCAAGAGGTGTCGTGGTGCTTCAGCAGTTCCCAGAGATTATCATTGGGCCTGGACGGCGCCGCGCAATCCGTTGCGTAACCTTTGAGGCGGATGCAGAGGCGGTGCACGCCGCCCCAGGGGTGGCTGCCGCAGGTGATGCGTCGACTAGAGGGTCTCTGGCTGTGTCACCAAGAGTGCAAGAAGTGCCACTGGACTCGGAATCGAATCCAATGCCAGACTCGCAACCGGCACGGGCACCAGCACCAGCACCAGCACCAGCACCAGCACCAGC
>Ga0136560_1001910_pt1 | contig 10656 bp, 11 predicted proteins | sample AntRauMeHopE1497_FD_104925 | JGI IMG/M metagenome (GOLD analysis project Ga0136560, IMG submission 104925) | Saline lake microbial communities from Rauer Islands, Antarctica - Metagenome Hop E1 #497 | ecosystem: Environmental > Aquatic > Non-marine Saline and Alkaline > Saline | place...
CATAAAGGAGGACCCCGTGAACCGTCGGGTGTACCCTACCCAGGATCGGGACAGCCGAGGCAGGTCATTTTCCCGCCACACGCATTCCGTCTCGCATACCACCACAGTTCCGCGTGTAGAGCAACAAGCATGGGCAGTACCTGCTGCAGTGCAGTCGCCTGTGGAGGCGAGTCGGGCTAAGGACGAGCACAAGGAGAACGACCATGAACTCGTAGATCTACCGCAGTCTAGATCTGCCGCAGGTAGACCTTCAGGCATCGTCAGGGTTAGTGATGTCCAGCAACAAGACCTGATTGGTGCGCATGGAGTTCCATAGGGCGATCAATTGCCGAACAGAAATGCTGCAGCCAGCTTCGATTCAGCCCACAGTCACGGGATTGTGGCAGCGTTATCCAGCATACCCTCGCGCCTTGCGAGACGCAGTGCCGAATACATGAATGATGAAAGCAAAAAACTAACAGCGGTTGGTATGTCACGTGGTCCGGGGGGTTGGCGCACACGTGGGGCTGAGATACGCTCATTTCTGGTCGATGGGCGGAGGGACGCAGCTGTTGGGCCTGGTAGAGTGGGAGCCGCAGGCCGGGGAATCGATGCTGCTGAATCTACCCCAAGCGTGTGGACTACAGGAGTACAAATCCTGCAGCCTAGTCATCGTTTCCCAGTACCTACTGGAGCAAGTCCGCCAAGGTAGCGTGGAGACGACGAGCATCGAGGAGCTAACTCGCAACCCTATTGAATGTTGTATATAGTGAATGTTAGCGTTGCACCCATTGAACTGTATATGTCGTAGCTTTGTGTTGAATCGACTCAAGCATATCAACTTGATGGCAACGTTGTGCCGGGCTTATACATATTCGACAGATCCTCCGCATACCGCAGCTGCTCATAGGTAGGGTTCAACCGAACTCGCTCCTGTTGCAAAAGGTGTCTGGATTGCCACAGAAGTCTGTCTGGAGACGACGGGCAAAACTCCCTCAAACCGGCCCTTTGAATAGCACACGACCGATTAGAATGTAAAACTGGCATTATATTGGCCTAGTCTTGATCTGACCGAAGACTGTATTAGATCGCTTCGAGAGTTCTGCTAGATATTCTGAAGTGGGCGATCCCGGGACCATGTGGTCGCAACACTCGCGGCGCCGCCGGCGGGGCGCCGCGCCGCGAGGTCCAGGTTCCAGATCTATTTCGAAATCTAGACCAACCTAGACACCCGCGTTCAGGAGTTGTCATATGAGTCGAAGCCTGAGATAATTTCTGAATGCCTGAGAAGAAGCGCGACCGCCTCCGGAAGTGGTAGCGCAGGCGGCTGCGGAAGCGCAGAGAAGGCAGCGACGCAAGCCATAGTAATAACGTATCGTCATCTGTAGCATCATCCGATTCTGACGTAGAGATAGATGGGGCTGATGTCAGCCTCGTCTCTGTGACGCCAAGCGAGGCCATCAATGACAGTAGGGACGCAGACGCAATGCGAAGGGTGGCTTTGGCTCAGTCTCGTACAAGATCCGCTCGAGTGAGACAAAGCGAGGGCGATGGTGATCTGGATGACTTTATTGTTGCTGAAGATGAGGAGAGCTCATTGGGAAGCAGCAGCGGGGGAGAAACACCGGCAGCGGGTGGACAAGCATTTTCGGGACGCGGCAAACAGGCGGCAAGTCACGATGACGAAGAACCCGGTACAGCCATGTCACATTTTGGACTCATGCTCCAGCAAGAACTCCGCGAGGAAGAAGATGCCGCGACTCCTGGACTTGGGTTTCTTCGCACCCTTCAATCCAGAGGGCTGCTTAGGGTCCCAGTCGTTGGCGACGGTGATTCTGGTGACGCGCGCGCTGGTACAGCGTCGGGCGGGTGGGAACTCATCGATGTTCGGTCATTTCTGGACATGGGGAGGCGGCTCTCGGCTGTAGTTCGGTTTTCACTCTACCTCCGTATGTTGGCGCTGCACCTGGTGTACCGACATGCAGGTCGCTATCTGCGTGCTCGGCCGAGATCCGAAGACAGTCGAGGGTGGGTGCTTGCGAGAGATGCAGTGGAGGCACTGCTTAGCAGGCATGCTGAAAATGTGCGGTCAGCTGCATGGCAGCAGAAAGGAACGGCAGCTGCTGCTGCCGATGGAGCTTCTGCAAAGTTTGCCCTTCAGAATGCTCTAGCAGGTCGACTGGAATCAGCTATCACCGCGTCCGCCGTGGCCTCGCATCACCTCCCAGGGCTGGCAATTGCAACCCTGCCGCAGAGTTTGCGCCCTGCACGTTGCGGGCTCTGCAACCGTCGAATGCCCGCACGACTTGCACTCACGATGTTCTCCATTGGTGCTGCTGCTTGGCACCCCACCTCGCTAAGGGATGAGCACGATTTCAGAGGATCGGCATGGGCCCGCCGGAGTCAGAGCAGAAGCCAGCGATATCAATCAAAAAAGAAAGACAGCAGTGTTCAGGATCCTATCACCCGTAGTGAGTGGCTCTCCGTGCCACTGGGCTGGGAGGCCAGCATCCCAAGAACCATGACGAAGCATGTTTCTACTCGGCCAAGCGAATCCGGCACTCGGGCAGCCATCGAGGCCTTCCGCACACAGAAATGCAGCCGAGACACCGATCTACATGCAGAGGATGGTCATCATGATTTTGTGCAGGTGCCTTCTTGTGCGTGGTATGAGACGCAATCTTCCTGGAGTGCTTCTGCGAGTCCAGTTCGGAGCAGTCTGGGAAGTAGGGGCAGCCCGGGGCCAGCTGGCAACATCGTGCCCCCCCGCTATTCGGTGACCGTTGCAGCAGGTACAACATGTGCTCAGCGACTTGCCATGTATTCTTCGTGTATCCATTTCAAGGGGAGACTTTTGGCGGCAGTGTCTGCACATTTGAGAATGTCACTACGATACAACTCTGCGAGGTCCCGTGCAATGCAGCAAGCTCGTAAGTTCGGACTCGACGCCCGGCAAGCGAGCTCCTCAGCTGACCCAGAGGAGTCGCACCGAGGGACACCGGGTAACGAGAGTCGTGCAGGAGCGGCTGTCGGAGCGTCTGCGACTGCTGCGAAGGGATTAATCCGAGCAAATACTACCATCAGTTCGGATTCGGACCTGGGTGAAACTGGAGCAAGGAGTCAGAGCGACGGCAGTGACTCCGATGCAGGAGAGGTGGATGCATCCGACTGGTTGCTGGGGGGTGTGAAGGGTGCCGGTACTGGAGCCAGTGGAGAGAGGTCAAGGGCCTCAATTAAGTAGACGGTTGCATCAAGATCAAGGCTGCGGCCAGAGCACAAGGATATGGTATCTACAGTCCCTGCACACAAACGTGGCTCCGCGACAAAGGTTGGAGTACCTGTCGCATAGAATCATTGGAAACATCGGCCGGCTAACAAATCGCAGGTGCGGGCCGCTCTGCCTGCTTCACCGACCATGGAAGACCTCGCGAGAGCTCTGAGTGGTCCTGCTTGGTAGATGCTCGAACGCACATGGTACTAGCGTTTGGTGTAGCTGTAGACCGAGGCCACTGGATTCCTCCTAGGCAGTTCGAAGTCCGAGCGACATTCTGTCCGAAGCATGCTGCATCACATTGCTGAATGTGCTACGAATGAAACTGACGAAGATGCAGTTGCATAGCACGTATTGGATGCATTTTCCCAGAGAATTCGTGCCCAGAAGCGTGGTGGCGATGAGAGCAGTAGCGATGATGAGTTGGGAAGTCCATTTCGGAAGGCCAAGAACTTTGACCTCGAGCAAGTACAACGCGAACCTGCACCAAGACTTGCATCTGAATGGCTTACAGCGTCAATGGATGCGGAAATGACGCAAGAAGGGTAGGGGTTGATTGCCTTTAGAGACTCCCTCCCTGCAGGTGGATTCGGTGCCCACACCAATTCCGACGCATCTGCAGGCAGTGACTATGCATCCTCGGACGATTCCCTGGCCTTCATGCTAGCTGATTCGCCTACATCAGTCCATTCTAGTGATGAAGATGACGCGGGCTCATCGACTGCAAATAGTCACAGCGATAGCAGCAGTGATCCTGAAAGCCTACTTGCAAGCGGGACCGAGAGACCAGCAGCCGCACAGCTCGAGACCGATGGACCGACCACCTGGGACTCATCTGACGATGACCATATCTCATAGCTGGTTGAACAAGCAAGAGACATTGACAGCGATGGTGATGAATAGGGATCCATCCCGTCCAAAACCACGGCAGAGGGTGGCCTTGCACCGTTTCATGAGCTTCCTCCGCTGGCCGTATGCAGGTATCTGGTGGGCCCAAGGCCCAAACCACCTGCGGAAAGGAAGCGCAAACGGAAGGCGAGGCAGTCCTCAAGCGATGACGACCAGTCCTCGTTCAGTCCTCCTGAGACAGAACTACGATCAGTCCAATCATCCGGCTGCCGCGGTGCGCATGACGATGCTGCCGGCGGTGCATCTGTGTCATCGTCTAGCACTTCTGCCAAATTAGAGAAAGCTGACACGTCGGAATCATCTGACGCCCCTCGCATCAGGCTTAGACATCGAGGCAAGCATAGCGGTAGATTTAAGAGGGAAGATAAATCAGAGTCCCGACGGGACTGGCAACATTCGTCACTCGGGCGGCTCGCTAAACGCGGCAGAACTGGCATGTGACATCTTCCTGAGTACACAATGGATAGTGTACCGCAAGGCGCTACCATAGTCTAGTCCACAATGTTAAGCCTAATTGCCAACGATGCATCCATCCAGATGGTGGAGAAGGTCTCACAAGTCTCACTGGGATTCTACCCAACTACTTCCACGGTACTTGCAAATAAATACTAAATATTTGTGCGTATCTTTAAGTAATTGAAGGATACTGCCTTGAGAGTGAACTTTGTAACAGAGAAGTAAAATGCAAGTCGATCTCTTCATTGCATTACTTGTTAGTATAGGCTCCATCAGCTGTGCGTGTGCCCGTGTGTAGAATGTGGATGTTGCAGAATCCCTCAGATACTGGAGGCTTTCCCATTCCACTCTCAAGCACGGGAAAGATAGGATAGCTGGGCGGACATTTTTCCCGCCGTTCGCTCATGCGGCATGCCCACCACGCGAATAGCTGGGATCAGCAGACACTCCTGCAGCGATAAGCGCGGAGCTTGGCGCTGTGTTTGGTAGCGAGTAGAGTACTGCGTTGCTGTTCGACGCTGTTGCTGGATTTGTAGTTTACAACTCACAACCTAAATCTAGTAGCCAGAAGCATCTTGGCGATGGTGACTGTGCTGCGTGGCAGAATCTAAGTTCTCCCGTAAGGCTACAATCGTTCCTACCTTCTTACGGTAGAGCACCTCTCTCTTCTTCGCTTATAAATCCAAGGCTTGCTCAACAGTTCTGCAAATGCGCCCAAGCTGGAGCTGTGCCGCCGATTATGATTGCTCAGGATGAGATGGGCATGAACGTCGTGTACGACACAAATGCTAAACAATTCGACGCTGCAAACTTAGAAGTTGGTCACTTGCAAGCAGTTATTGATGCTCCACATGAATGCGACGCGTTGGCCAACCGAGTATCTCCGAGCCAATCTCTCGATGGCCCCATGGCCGGTTCTGTACTGGAATAGTCTGACAGCTTGAAGCTGAATGCGAGCAATATGCTTCATAGGCTAGGAATACGTGTGCCTCCTAGTCCCGTGGATGGACCGGGTGCCTCAGTCCTGGGTGCTAAGCTCCCGACTTAGCACAATGTGGCTCCTGCTGGTCAATTCGCCTGGTAGTGGCTGCCACGAGATGCACTTGATGTGCAGTGTCCCGGCCTAGCTGCCATCACCAACACCATCATGTGTCCAGAGCCAGAAACTCGGAACAACTTAACAAGCTGCCGGATGCAAGACCCCACTACATGGTGGCACACATGGGGACTAGCCGCTGCAGCTGCATGTGCTGTCGGTGCACACTCTGTGATCGACCCCGCCATATGTGTTAGAGTATAGATCATGACGGCACCTGATTTGGGTCTATTTGCAGCTGCTATTCGGCTATTACCATTAGAATCTGCCGGTGGCGCTTGGCTTTCATAGGCCAGGCAGGCCTGGAGAGCGATGAGGCAGAACCTACGGCAGTCGGGCCTTCCTCTGAAGGGGTAGGCAACCCTCAGCCGGTACCATCGTCATGCCAACGAGGCTCTCAGACCTGTTTATCGCAGAGGAGTCCCAGATTGGGCTGTTGATGTTGGTGTAGCCGCTAGGGTGGTGACTAGTATCTGCTTTGGCAGGGTGATATATCCAGATGCATCTAGCCTCCAAACCCAGTCTACAGTGATACGAGTACAGGACAAGGCACGAACAGGTTTTCAAGCCACTGAAAGGATCGGCTTAGCCAAGCCATCTCCGCTTATCGGTGTAGGTATGCGTCGCCCTGAGAACGCGTGGACCTCCCAGCGGCAGCCACTGCCTTCGTCACAGGATCCGGCACGAATTGCATTGGCTCGACAACGTCCATCTAGGGGTGTCGGTTTGCCAACTGCAGCTGGTATACAGCGCGGGAAGTCCATTCCTGGCTCACTTACAACACATAGCTACAATCCCGTCCAGCGCTTCTAGGATGGAGTCGAGGTTCTGCGAGGGCCAGGAGCTGCAATCACCTCGATGCTGCTAGATGCCTGGGGTCCCCACAGACTTGATGCACTCAGTGCTGCAGCAACGGAAGCACTTAATAGCACCTCACAAGAGCTAGAAATCGGAGTAACCTGGAATGAGTGCACTTCACTGACTGATGACTATGGCATCCAGTGGCGACCGGTCATTGCATAGAGAGTCATTTCCACTGCGATTCGTGACTTGGCTGGAACCACACGCAAGCTATGGGGCAGTCAACACTCGAAGTGGTGCCTAGAATCCGCATCTAGAACTCTGGCTGCGATTGAACTAAATGATCGCACGATTAAGTCAGCGGGTATAGGTTCGATCAAAGATAGCTCAGCTTCAGATTCCGCTACAGGCACGCCTTCTGTGTTATCTGCAGCCACCCTGCTTTGTCCAACTCTACTACGGGGGGTGGCAATGCCATATGCGGCTTAGATCGGGATGGAGCAGGATCAATTTGTTGCAGAGATTGTGTGGCCTGGGCTTGAGGAGGGTTACTTTGTGGAGGCAGGGGCGGTAGACGGACGTCGGCATAGCACAACCTGGTCCCTTGAGCAGGCAATGGGGTGGCGAGGGCTTCTAGTTGAGGCGAGACAGGTTGAAATCGCACCAATGAAGCTTCGTCGACCACGATCCTACTGCGTGCATGCAGCTCTTGGTGCAGCCGATAAAGGCCATCTGGAGCTGCGGTCCTGGAAGCAGGACATCACAGGTGTCATGGCTAGGCCTGCAGGTGATACATCAGCTGAGTGGGAAGCCAGAGATCCCAGTGGATTCAGAAGTGAGACAGCACCTTTCAGAGCACTTGGCTCCCTATTAGAGGAGGCTGGAGCGCCCAGCCTGCTTCACTTTGTTACGCTCGACACAGAGGGTGGGGAGCTAGCTACGCTCCGCACCTTTCCGTTCGAAAGGTACGAGATCGGGGCGCTTACAGTTGAGCATGCCTACAGCTACAGGTACCGAGGGCAGCTCGCGGCTTTGCTGGCATCAAATGGAATGGTATACGTGGGACAAACAGGCTGGGACGATCTTTGGCTTTCCAAGTCGGTGGCATCTCGCGTGCTGGAGCGCCTGTGGGAGCAATAGAAGCGCAGGCGCGGACGCGATCGCCGTACTGGTTTCGGTGGGCTCGTGTGAATATAAGGTGGAACCAGGTGCAAAGTAATAGCCACACATTCTAGCTGCAGGACGTGAATAGAATACAAGACTAAATCATGCATGCTAGTAGACGTTTGTGTTTGCATGGTTTCGATTCGCCCGCCTTCAAGAAGTTCTGCAACGACTCTGGCCCCAACGCTCATCCAGTCTGAGCTTGAATTGGGCTTTGCTAACAGGGCGCCTACCAGGGCTTAAGACTTACCGCCCGAGGCAACACAAGCGTACGTAGCCCTTTCCTTTGTTAGATGCTGGTACCTACATAATGCCCCGTGGGCTGGGCATCCTTGGGCTCGATGGCGAATGACCAGTTGTAGATGAACTCGCGGGGCACGTTGGTGTGCACCAGCCACGGCACCACGAGGCGGAAGAACTGCGCGGGGCGGGTTCCGACGCGAGTGTTGTTGTTGAACTTGATGTTCATGTCCTTGACGGGGTCCAGGATGGAGTTGGATACGGGGTCATCGTACCCGCCGAAGTTGAACCATTCGTTGCTGCGCTCGGCCTCCTGGCGGCGGATGGCAACGAAGAACTCTGTCACGACGTGGTTGAAAATGATCCTCTCCGACACCATCTTAGGGGCGGTCGTCTCAGTGGCCGACGTCACCGTGTCGGAGATGGTTTTCTGCTGATACTGGGTGCTGGTGATGCTCTGCTCGAACTGGCCGTGGGCGAACTTGGAGTGCTCATCCTGGTCCAGGTACACGCCGAACGTCTCGATCTCCACGTTCAGGTCCTGGTTGGTCAGGAGCGGGGTCTTTGTGTCGGCCTCGATCTAGGGATTGGTCAGGCCGTCGGGGCGCACGTGGATGTCGGCGTTAGTGGAGGGGAAGGCAGAGGGCTTCACCACGCAGTCTGCGCGAGACGCCAGGGCGCAGTTCAGCTGCACCTGGTGGAACTGCAGGGAAACAAGGGGGAGGGCAAAGCCAGTGTTCTCCGTGAAGTAGAAGGGCAGAGGCATGTACAGTGTGCGACTGCGGCGCGACTGAGACTGGCGCATCTGGATGGTATCAAACTTGCCTATCATTTCGGACAGGTGCTTGCCAGGCTTGCCGCTGAGCTCTTCCCAGAAGAACAGCTGGTGGTTGTGGAGCTTGCCAACCTCGGTGGAGCCCACACAGAACGTGGTAGTCTTGAGGATGAATTGCCCGATGGCGTTGGTCCAGTAGGGCTCCTGGTTGGAGCCCGACAGCACGGTGTGGCTCTCGCCAGACGTGTCAGGCCGCAGATGCCAGGGATGGTCATCTTGGCGAAAGTGGCCCAAGAAAGATCGCACTGGCGGGGGAACATGAACTGGACGCTGGGCTGTCCGAATGCCACGGTACCTCCCTGATGGATAAAAGTAACGGGCTGGATGGCGAAAGAAGTGTGCTTAAGGTACACAAAGCGCCAGAAAGTGAGCACAGCCTCCTCCAAAGTTGCTGAAGTCAGGGTGGCATCTTGAAGGCCAGTGGCCATAACCTCATGCAAGACGGCGGTGTTGGCACACGAAGACATGGTTACTCCGTCTCACCCGAAATTCCAAAATCGGCGATGTTCACTTTTTTCCTAATGGTATTTCCCCTTTAAAAAAAAGTCGAATTCGGAGACACAACCATCAAACCGATTCGGAACGAGCCGCGACCGTTCGCGGATCGGGCTCTCGGCGGGAACGAAACTTTCTCCAGAGCCACCTGCTTACGCCGCCTGCCGCCAAGCCCACGCAAAACAGGAAAATAGCCACGCTGTGGTCTTGCACGCCACCATGGACAACGCGCTGAACCTGCGTGTAATCCGTGTACAGGGCAACCACGAAGTCCAGAAGGCCTGCCATGATGCGCGCGGAAGCCGAAGACGCAAAGCCGATGGCGAACGAGGCAGGCCGGAACACCCAGGGGCGGATTTTTCGCGCATACTTGGTCGCTGCGTTGTACATGACCCTGTCCGCCGAGTTGCACACCCAGGCCGTGTAGTCGACCGCGGCCTCGTTCCTTCTCAGCTGCGCGACCGTCCACTCCTTGAATGACTCGTGCACGACGATGGGCCGAAGTTGAGCCCAGTGCAGGACCGTCGCGTGAGGGCCGCTGTCGGGATTCATCAGCATGTCTCGAAAGGCATAGGACCCTAACTTCAAGGGGGTCTATATAGTCCAGAACCCTGCGATTGAGACTGAGGGCGTCAAAGCCATCATCCAGATGATCGCGGATAACCCGTCAATCACCAATCTAGGACTCGAGTGTAAGCTTGGCGATGACGAGGCGGCAATGCTCGCCGAAGCCCTCAAGACCAACAAGACTTTCACGACCTTTGATTTTGCCGACAATAAAATCGGGGACGAAGGCGCGAAGGCGATCGACGAGGCCCTCAAGACCAACAAGACTATCACGGACCTGCACCTTAACAGCAACAGTATCGGAGACGAAGGCCTCGGTGCAATCATCGAGATGCTCAAGGAGAACAGCACCCTGACCAAGGCATCGATCGGTGGCAATCCATTCAGCGCCGAGGGCATGACTGCCTTCGGCGAGGCATTCGCTGCCAGCGAGACCATCGATGATTTTGGCCTGGGAGGACCCACGGACGGCGAGGCGCTGCAAGCCTTCATCGAGGCAGGGTCTGGCGGCCAACACCAGCTGCAGCAAACTCGATCTGGGTGCGTGCGACATGGATGCAGAGGTGATGCAGACGGTTGCAGCTGCCCGTGCGACCAATACCGCCGCGAAGGAGCTGAAACTCTGGAGTAACCGGCACGCAGGCCCCGAGGGCGCAGCTGGCATGGCGGAGATGCTAGGCACCAACTCCACCATCGAGAAGATCATCTGTACCGGTTGTGGGTCGACCCCTACAGACGGTGCAGCGCTGGTGGCCGCGTTCAAGGCCAGCGATTCCCTCAAGAGCCTGGACCTGAATTACAATGATGTGGGTGACGAGGTGGAGGCGGAGCTCAAGGCCGCGA
>Ga0136560_1001911_pt1 | contig 10655 bp, 13 predicted proteins | sample AntRauMeHopE1497_FD_104925 | JGI IMG/M metagenome (GOLD analysis project Ga0136560, IMG submission 104925) | Saline lake microbial communities from Rauer Islands, Antarctica - Metagenome Hop E1 #497 | ecosystem: Environmental > Aquatic > Non-marine Saline and Alkaline > Saline | place...
GGTGCTGCAGCCATTCGATCAGGATTGGAGGTTCGACGAGCAGCCAGAGAAGCTCGGACCCAAGTCAAATCCATAGCACCCCATTTGCCTCAGTCTCAGAGCTTGCATACACGGTCAGCAGATCCAGGTGCAGAGGAAGCAGAGGAAACTAAACTCAAGGCCGAAATCGAGGCCGATGCTGATAGTGCAGCCGCTATAACTAGTACTCTCGATGCCACGGAAGACTGGACAGGCTGGATTCATGCTATAGAGCCTCATAGACGTTCTGCCGAGGGGGGTGCCACTGCAGCTGCTGCTGCTGCTGCGCACGACGAGCCATCACACCATGGAGCGCGTCCTGCTGCTGCTGCTGCTGCTATGGACATCCAGTGTACGTATCAGATTGATGTTCCGCTGGAGCACGTGCGAGGCGGTTTCTCCGCTGTTGTTGCTTCTCGGGCTGGAAAACCGTGCACTACATTTGCTCTTCCACTGAAGTATGATCGAATGAGCGATTGCACCCTGGTTGTATGCAGGCCACGAAGCGGTAGGATCCACTAGATCCGTGCGCACCTCGCCTTGACGGGGCACCCTATCGTGAACGATATCGCATACTTGCCCGTGCCAGGTCCACTTGACGAGCTTGATGCGATGGCAAATCAAAGGCAGTGTGACTCTACGGAGACAGTGCACACCAAAGGAGACCATGTGAGCTACTGCCCAGTGCCTATCCACGAAAGTAATTCTCTTTGCCTCCCACAGGTTGCCAAAGCGAGTATGCTTCGTGTGCGTATCCAACTGAAGCCTTCCATTGTGCATCGCGCTCCTCCTGTGATTGTGCCATCACAATCGGTACCCCCTAAAGCCTGATCACCTAATCTTGCCCATGCATTATCACCTCTGTTTTGCAGCCGTCGATGCTGCTCCCTTCTGGCCTCTGCTTGCACTCGATGGAGTACACGGTGCTTGGCGAGACATTCAGGTCACCAGCACCGTGGTGGGCACAACTTTGGCTGGCACAGGCCGGGTATCATCAAGGTGTCATGGGCACCGAAGGGGACGATGAAATGCAAATTTGTAGCAATAATGCGACGGTGTCCGGCTCACTACTAGCTTGGAGAGCCAGTGGAAGCCACCCGCGGAACGCCCCGGTCACCCCGGAAGAAATGTCCTGTGCTACTGAGACTACCGCGGCATATCAGCGAAAATTCTGCGCGTCGTACGACGCCGCACTTGCGCATTTTGAGGCAAGTAAGACGGCATCGCAGCAAGCGGAATCAGGGCCGTATTCACCTGGAGATGGAGCTTCTTCTGGCCCGGTTCTGCTTCTTGCCGGACCAGAACAGGAGATACCGTGGCCACCGATAATTCGCGATGGTGCAGACATACTCGGCAAAATTCGCTGGGAGACCTCTGGCACTACTGACAGTGACGACGATGGAAACTGATTGGGTTCTCGAATGGCAAGTGGTCGAGGTGTTAAGCATGCACATCTGAGGGGGAACTTGGGTATTGTCACTGCCACACTGTCGCGCTGCAAATCAACTGTGCATCAGAGTCTGGATCCCGAAGTATTACCCACGATGGCGCGCCCAACGGATCGCACAGATCAACAAGGATGGTCACGCGTTAGTCTACAGATGCTCATACTTTAGCATTGTTCTAGGTGCACTGTGGCCGCTGCTCGGAATCTAACCAGATCCCCTCTGGATGCGACGCCGCTGGCCCACATGATCGATGACCTCACGATCTACTTGCAGCATGCTATGAATCCCTCCTAATCTATCTATATTGCATATGTGTCTGTGCCTACCTAGGTAGTAGGACTAAGTGGGTCAACCAGCTCAGCGGAGTAAGCCTCTGATAGCGGAGTGCCGAGCTCGAAGTGCTTTACTCCGATTGGTACGTGGACATCGGCTTCGGCTTCGGCTTCACGGCATCCGTGAGACATGCTGGGTCCAGACTAATCGTGACCGACAGCACCTCCTGGTGCATCCATATTCATACCATTGCCATGATTATACTATGACGGCTACCGGTGTGTATAACCTACGAATGGCCGGATACTAGGATGGCATGCAGATACCGTCCAGAGCCTCCGCTGGTCACAGAGCCACAAGTGATGTGTGTCTATTGCACTTGGAAGTGACTCAAGTGCGACTGTGCGATTGGACGTATCTAGGGCAAGTGTACTGCTACTATCTACAGCGATCGAGCCAGAGCCGCCGCAACTGTTTCTTGCTGTAGTGCCAGTGATCGCTGAGGCTTTAGATGGACGCGTCTGCTGATCGGAATCGGTATCTTGATCTAGATCAAGATAGAATTCGCAGACGGTGGCCAGCGTACAAGCGATGTTAGCTGTCTCATCACATCTAGATGGCTCGAAGTCGTTTGGCATGCCGATCGATGGGGACCATCTACGGCCAAGTGAGCCCCCTGATGACAAATCTTCTCTGGTCCACCCCTGGGTCATGGTCATGGTGGCAGGACCACATCCAATGCTTCTAATGAGGTCAGCAACATCCTAACTGGCTCCAGCCAGACAGCATGCTGCCAATTCGCATGCGTTCGGAAGTAGCAGCCGGTGTCGTACCCTAGTATCCAGCTGCTGTCTAGCCCGCAAAAATGAGGTCGCGATCCAGCGCCTGGAGTCTGCGCTAGCCCGTGATGCAATCAAAAGCGTCAGAGCTGCGCCAGAAACATGATTGCACTCAGTGTAGTATGATACCTCCATATCTGTATATGATTGAAGCACCTGGAGGCAGCACGCTAGCGCGCCTCTTCTTGAGCTCGAAAGTACGGCCGGGATCAACAGTAGATCAGCAAGTGGAGGCAGATAGTATCGACATATGCATGACATCACTGACGCCTAGCGACTCGGACTATGGCAAAAGCTAGCACAATTGATGGCCAATCTATGGATGTCGTTTGTTTGCAGGTATCTTCGCACGGCAGTCATCGGGAATTTTCCGCTGCTTCGGTTGAATCTCGCGCTCTGAAGCATACTTTCCAGTGCAACTGCATCGAATCCAGAGGCGAGTTTTGCCAAAGACTTCAAAGGCATCGCATCCAAAAGTGGAGATATGGCTGCACTGGTTCCACCAAACCAATCAGAATCATCCATGGAGGCTCGATGCAAACGATGGTCAGGAAGACAAAGTTCAAGCTGAACTCTTGATCTAAGCCTTAGCCCAACGAATCAACTTGAGAGTATGGAAAACGACTAGTATAGGTGTGAATCTTAACATAGAATATGTCCAGCGACTTTGCCTTGGTTTTTGGTGGCGGCTTCGCTCCTGTGGCTTACTTTCGTTTGGAATACGAATTTTGCTTTGTGTCGCGGCTACCGGCCATATTCACGAACGTTCGCTCCTCGAGGCGGTCGATCTTTCTGCCGAATTTGTAGGCGCAACTCAAAGACTGATCTTGCCATTCTCCCATTCGACATGAAGGCCTCGAGCGGAGCGAGCAAGAGGATGTATGACCTAGTTGTTTACGGCGCTACTGGTTTTACTGGGAAACTGCTCACCCGATACATAGCGAGGCAAGTTCCAGCCACATTTCGTTGGGCGATTGCTGGGAGGTCAACGACAAGATTGGAGGCTGTGAAATCGGATGCAGGTGCGAGTGGAGCCGATATTCTCATCGCCGATTCTAAAGATGATGCATCAGTTTTTGATATGGTCGGCAAGACCAAAGTTGTGAGATCGGTACAGTGGCTGTGTACTCCACTGCTCTGTTGCGGCCATATGCTGACGCTCCTGTTTCGAACAGTATGCTCACTTTTGCCAGCTGCCATCCGCAAGCCCAAGTAGCTATTTCCGACGTTGCATAATTTCGCAGGTTGTATCGACAGTAGGACCATACGCAATCTATGGGGAACCACTAGTGGCAGCTTGCGCGAGGCTGGGTACCAGCTACTGCGACATCACTGGCGAGACCCCATGGGTGCACAATATGATTGAAAAGTATGGCGAAGAGGCCAAGAAATCTGGTGCAGTACTTGTCAGTCTGTGCGGGATGGACAGCGTTCCAGCTGACATGGGAACATATTTCCTCGTGCGGGAAATGCGCAAGCGCGAGCTTCTCCCAACCTCGGTGCTGGCGGGAATCAGCGCCAAGGGTGGCGTTAGCGGAGGAACAATTGCCTCCGGTATCAATCTGATCGAATCGACTGATAAAAGCCTGCGGAAGCACCTGAGGAACCCATTCGCGATGATTCAGGACGATGAGAAGCGCAGAGCTCAAGTCGGAGGTTCCGCCAGCGGCGCCAAGGCAAGCGACTCTGGTTCCAAGCGGCCTGGGAGCCGTTCTTCAGAGGAGACTAGTAGCGCAGGCCCTGCCTCGCTGGATGGCGTCCTTGTTGCCCCGACCGATGCAGCCCTCCCGGGGTGGGAGCCGGCCCTGCAAGCCTATGGGGCCCCCTTCATCATGGCCCCGGTCAACATACGTGTCGTGCTACGTTCCGCAGCCCTCGCAGCCGGTCTAGGCGCCGCGCATAGGTACAGTCCTAGCGGAACTCCATTTGACTACTCGGAGCGCATGCAGACGTCGTCCCTTCTCACTGCGCTCGCCGTGGCAGGCGGAACCGGCGCCGCCGTAGCAGGCCTGGTCATACCTTGCACGCGTTGGTGTTTGAAGCGCTACCTGCCTAAGAGCGGGGACGGGCCTGATTTCGATACGATGAAGAACGGTTTCCTGTGCTATACGTTCGTAGCCGAAGCAGCTCGTGCCGTGGGGCCCGAGGCTGGGGAGGCGAGCAGTGGAGCAGGTGCTTCGGGTGCAGCCCCTGGGCGAGTGTTCGCTACTCTGACAGCGGACGGAGACCCTGGCTACTTCTTGACTGCGCAAATGCTTGGGCAGTGCGCTCTGGCACTTGCTCAGGATGGTGACTCGATCCCTGGGCGAGCACTGCATGGGGGCGGGTACTTGACGCCTTCTGCTGCATTTGGGGATATGCTGCTTGATCGTCTCACTGAACATGCAGGCTTCAACTTTGAGTATCACGGGGAGGAACGCCCGAAGAAATTCCGCTCGTCGCCCGCCGACATGCTGGGTAGGTTGGGCCTCGAGGCGGAGATCGAGAAGAAAGGTGCGAAGAAGGAATGAGCAGAGCTTCTTGGGAGAGTACTTCTTGCACGCCTTGAAAAAGTGTATGCTCTTGAATACGCACGGCTGCTGTCATGAATGTCTACAGTAGGGCCTAGTAGCCTCGAAATCACGGATCCCCTGTTCGATCGTTTGCGGAACACAGTGCTTGCGCGGCGCCATATCGTGCTCAATCCTCCCAAACGCAATCAAGCGTGCCACTAGCAGAGAATCGCGACTGGAGCAACTCTAAGCAGGAAAATGAACCGTACCGACGGTGTTTCACCGAGGCAGATTCCCGTACTGAGAGCTGCGAAAATTGGGGACCTCAGAGAAGAACTGCAAAGAGTCGCTGCTTCCCAGCAGCAACTAGTAAATGCTCATTAGCGAGAGCTTCAAGAAATAGTAGACGTGTATGGACAGGCCACTCAGCGGAAAGAGGAAGCTGAACAGAGTTGCCACAGCTATGTTGAACGAACAGCTCGCCAATTGCTTCATGCCGCGATGGAAGTTGGGCGACAAACTCTATCGACAGACGAATCCGAAGCTAGTGCAGTCGCAGAGGCACAGCGACAACTGAGCTTGGAAAGAGAGAAGATTCAGAAGCTGATAGACTAGCTGAACGATGAGAAGTCAAGGATCGCTCATATCCACAAGCAGCTGTCGCTTAACGCTTCGTCAACCGACAGATTAAAGAAAGATGCCACTGCTGAGTATGTGAGACAGTTCACACGTCATTTCCGTTCGTTTTAATTGTATCAACGCCAGATGGAAGCAATTTCCTACTATCACTAAACAATCAAATTCCGCAGGCGGCAGTCTCTCCTGCAGAGGCGAGAATGTTGCGTCGTCGCTAGGCAGCGCTGGACTCGATTGCATATGCAAGCAAGGGTAGTGCATCAGTGCTAGCGGCAACTTGGCAACAGGAACTCAAGTAGTTAAGGCAGGCAGTAGATGGCGAGTTTGCAATCAAGGTAAAAAGTATGAAGCCGGTGCGTGACCAGCTCGCAAAGTACTCTGAAATTGCCCGATCTCGTGCTCGCCGGATGGCAGGTCAGCTCGCAGAAGACGCAGGGGCAGCGTATGACGAACATCTAGGTGGCGTGATGACAGCCATCGATGATACTATAAAGAAGTCTCGTAGAGCATAGAAGGAACGGGAGCCAGCAACAGCAAGAGGACCAGCAGACAAACTGTCCGGCTTGTCAACACCACGAATGTCTAGCATTGAGATGGAAGGTGTGTCATCAATGACTGCTAATGAAGCCGTCAAGCTGCGTACGAATGGCCTCCATGCATGGTAGAACATGGTGGGGTTTTCGGAAGAGGCATTAGATGACATGCTTCGATCTACAACGTATCAAACGGTAACCATGCTTCCTGCCAAGGCCCTTGAAAAAACGAGGGCATTCGTGTAGCTTTAGGAAGCAAAATTGACATCGCAGCTTCATGTCCGGGAACTCGCTGAGCAAGTACTGGGATTTAAAACATCTCTAAACCGTGCGAGTGTCTCGAGCACGGTCCGCGGCAAGGCTGGTGCATTAGACAGCTCTGGGGCTTCTGCTCCAAAGAAACCGGAACAGCCTTCAGCTGCTGGGGGCCTTGCTAGTATGAGCATCATCGCTGCTGCGACGCCGGTGTTTCAATCGCTTCATGCTGCTGTATAGTTACACATTTCCAGGTTTGGAGAAAGTCCAGATGTAGCCGGGTTGGAAGCAGCGATGGCTGATTTTTGCTGATGTCATAAATCAGTGATGTGGTTCGGTGGGATGACGTGGAACGCATCTGTAGCGCCGCGGCTATTGCTGGCTGGGCAGGCTGGTCTGGCTTTGTGCGCGCATGTGAATGAAACGGTAGACCATACAATGGAACCTTATTGTGCGTTTTCGTGCTAGTGATTCTCACGACGGGCCGTTGGAAACAGAATCAACGTGTTGCAGATCGAGTGGGGGAGGTAGCGCGTGCTTCGGTTTGAAACCAGAGTTCATCCCACCTCGCGAACGCTCATGGTATCACAGTTCGACCGTGGTATCGCAGTCGGAATGGCGGCTGCATCAGGTTCCAAAGTCACATTTGATTTTTCGTCAGCCATTCGAGTTGTGAGCACATGTCTTTAGGGCGGTATTTGGCTAGCATTCCCTCGTGCGATGTTGATGTGCGCCACTCCTCAATTGTTTGCATTCGTTCCACAGTCTGGAGGCGTCGAAATTCCGGCCAGCGACGAAGGTCGGGAGTATGCCTACCGTGTACTTCCCAATGGTATGACCGTCCTTGTTGTGTCTGACCCTGTTGCTACGAAATCGGCCGCTGCCGTCAGCGTTCGAGCTGGATCATACGATGAGCCAACGAACCTCCCAGGGCTGGCCCACTTCCTCGAGCACATGTGCTTCATGGGATCTGAAAGTGTGAGGTAGTTGTGTGCGTGCCTTACTCTGCGCTGCAAATCCAACAAAAGTTCGATGAAGCATCTGTTCCCGACTGGTTTGCACTCGTGACGTCTCACCCACGTGTTCTTGGTTCGCAGTTTCCCGACGAAGAAGGCTGGCATAAATGGGTTGCTGCCAATGGTGGTATGAGCAACGCATTTACAGCTGCAGAGGAGACCCGGTACTTCTTCGAGGTTAAGGCAGAGCAGCTGAGGGAGGCGTTGGATCGATTTGCCGGGTTCTTCACGTCCCCTCTGCTCAAGGAGGAGGGTGCTGCACGAGAGCTCTTGGCAGTAGATTCGGAGCATGCAAAGAACAAACAGAACGATATGTGGCGCGAAATGCAGCTGGATCGCTCCACTGCGAACCCGGCGCACGTGCACAACCGATTCGCGACTGGTGACAGCAAGACTCTGCGTGATGAGCCCCAGGCAAGCGGGATCGACGTCCGAGCTGCTTTGCTTGAATACCACAACTCGAACTATCACGCCGGCCGCATGTATGCCGTCGTTGTTGGGAAGGAAAGCCCGGCAGAATTGCTTGAGATGGCTTCAGCTCGGTTCGGAGGTGTTCGCTCAGAAGGGGCTGAGAAGCAGCTGTACCCTAGCGACCCGTACGGCGAAGAACGAACAGCCGTTGTGCAGTACATGCTTCCCCTCAAGGAAACTCGCCGGCTCAACCTCAAGTGGGCACTGCCCCCGGCATCGAAGCACTGGCGATCCAAGCCTCTCAACCTGCTCTCCCACCTGATCGGACACGAGACAAAGGGCTCCGTGGCTCAGTTCCTGCGGGAGAAGGGTTGGTCTGTTGGGCTGTCGTGCGGAGAGCTCGACAGTGCCGAGAGCTTGTCCTCGTTCGGAGTCATAATTGATGTGAGATCGGAATCTGGATCGGAATCGGAATCTGGATCTGGATAGAACCGTGCTGTAATATGCACCAGCATGCAATGCACTAGCATGTGCAGGAGTGCCTGCCACGTACTTGGATGCCCCCGCTAATGGATGCCAAACCCCCTCTTCTCCTAACTATTCTCTCGTTGTCCACGCAGCTGTCTGAAGATGGATTGGTGCATTGGCAGGAATGCGCTGCCGCCGTGTTTGCATACATCCGAATGCTAGTGCGAGAAGGGCCTCAGAAATGGGTGTTCGAGGAGGTGGCCGCTGTCCACGCCATGCAAGTGAGGTACAAATCAAAGTCAGGGCCATCCGGGTATGCCTCCAGCTTGGCGGGCAAGATGTCCACGTACCCGCCTGAGAAGTGCGTGGCTCACGGCACGCTTATCTCCGAGTGGGATCCAGCGACATACGAGGAGTACCTTGGTTTGCTGACTCCAAAGCGCTGCCGCATCCGCATCCAGGCCAAGGAGGTCGAGGAACAGTGCACGGAGGAGGAGAGGTGGTACGGTACGAAGTTCGGGCAGCGGTCGTTCACGGCGGACGAAAACGCTGCATTTGTGGCAGACACGGATGAGTTCACGAGCAGTCTGCACCTGCCCGAGCCCAACAAGTACATCGCGACTGACTTCTCGCTTCGAGGGGGCGAAGTACCAGGCAAGCTGGTTGAATAGCGAGAGAGAGAGGCAGCAGAGAAGGCTGGAAGCGAGGGCGAATCGAAGGACGACGGTGGCGCTGCAGCTGCATAGAGCGGGGCGGGTGCGGCCGCTGCTGGTGTTGCTGCCCCTGGTGTGGCTGAGAATGTAGCGTGCGATGGCGTTGCTCGGGTGGGTAGGCATCGCATGGTGCGACCCAAGATTTTGTTCGACAACGACCGCGCGTTCATTGTGTACCACACCGACGCTTGGTATGGCGAGCCCCGAGTTTCAGTGGAAGCGCGGCTGTACTCGGCGGCTGTGATGGCCACCACAGCACGAGAGGCGGTGCTCGCGGACATCTTCACCAAGCTGGCAGTGCACGCTCTGGAAGACAAGACTTACGACGCCGAGCTAGCCAAGCTGAGCTTTGGACTTTCTTCACGACCGGGCGGACTTGCCCTACAGCTGTACGGCTTCTCGTAGAAGGCCAAGCAGCTTATGGACACGATTCTCTCCGAGGTGAAGTCCCTCACGTTCACTGACGAGGAATTCGAGAGGTAGAGGAAACACTACGAACAGACGTGCTCTGCGTACAATTTTGCGCTTCCCATTAGTATTGCGATGACTGAGGCTAGCGTGGCGATGCAGACATCCGGCTGGGCATCCCCGGACCGGCGAAGCGAGGCGGCCGCGCTGGAAGGAGCTGCCGGAGCAGAGCTGTGCCGCGATTGGGCGCGGCGTCTTTTCCGGCGAACGCACGTGCGCGCATCGATCTGCGGCAACGTGACTCGCGAGGAGGCGGAGGAGCTCGGCACTGCGATGGCGGCTCCTTTCGGAGGTATGCCCATCATCGCTGCTTCTGCTTCTGCCGCTGCCGGGGCCAGTGAGGCCAAGACTGCTGCTGCAACTGACCAGAGCCTTCCCTCCCTGGGGGAACTGCTGCGTTCTCCTATCATGCCTCGTTGCATATCATTGCCAGAGGGCGCTCTCATCCGCATCAAACACGGGTCCTTCAACCCCGAGGGGGAGGATAATGCAGCTGCGATCGTAAGCGTCTGCCTCGGAGCGGAGACGGCGGAGACAGCTGGCATTGCCAAAATGCTGTGCCAGCTGATGCAGCCCGAGGCATTTGGTATGCTTCGCACACGAGAAAGCCTTGGTTACATTGTGCACACGTTCGACCAGGCCATGTCATAGACGCAGTTCGTCACCGTGGCCGTGCAGAGCACGCGCCTTACAGGGGTGCAGCTGGAGCGCCGCATCGAAGCGTTCCTCGACAAATTTGCAGGTATCCTTGCGGCGACTGAAGAAGAAGAGATAGAGAGCACTCGAGAGGCCTGCCTGATGCAGGAGGTTGACGAGCAAAAGAGCCTTGCTTCTGAGGCCGGTACCCTCTTCGGGGAGGTCGTTACTCTGGACTTAGAGTTCGACCGCGTGGCCAAGGCCGTGCGTGCCATGCAGAGCATCGACAAGGCCAAACTAGTGGAGGTCTATGACGCGATGATCCGCCCAGGCGCCGCACGGCGCCGCGCAATCTCAGTCGTGGTTGAGAACGGGAAAGCGCAGGAGAACACAGCTGAGGGCACGGCGACTCACCAGGCGCCTCCTTGCGGGCCCGTGCTCTCGCCACA
>Ga0136560_1001914_pt1 | contig 10639 bp, 3 predicted proteins | sample AntRauMeHopE1497_FD_104925 | JGI IMG/M metagenome (GOLD analysis project Ga0136560, IMG submission 104925) | Saline lake microbial communities from Rauer Islands, Antarctica - Metagenome Hop E1 #497 | ecosystem: Environmental > Aquatic > Non-marine Saline and Alkaline > Saline | place...
CCGGCGGAGGCGGCCGTGGACCGGCGCCTGGGCAGGCTGAGCAGGCTTGCCGGCAGCATGGAGGGGCACGGCGTGCTGGGGGGGCAGGGCGGGGTGACGGTCGACGAGCTGATCGGGATGGTGCGGCGCGAGGTGCTGCGGGCAGACTGATCGGCTGGTCGGGATGGTGCGGCGCGAGGTGCTGCGGGCAGACTGACGCGTGTTGTGAGCGGTGCCCAGGCAAGGTGCCGCGCTGGCTGGCGTGAGCTCGGTTGGCTGAAATCATGCAATGGCACCCGAAGCGGGCGGTCCCGCAGGGCTCACGACGGCAGCGCCACCTCAGGCATCCACGTGGCCGGGGGGCCGCACGGCACCGCCGCCGAGCACCGCGGTCTTGGCTCGCGGCCCGTAGGAGGCGGCCTGGCGGGAGCTGCCGCCTCGCTCGATCCCGACGGTGGTGCCTCGCTGCATCCCCAGCATCGGCTCTGCCGTGTCGCCGATGTCGTCCAGGTCTGCCCGGCCGCGGAGGTTGCCGTCGCCCGCGCCGAGCGCCTGGTCCATCGACGCCGCGACCCTCGGGGTGGCCTCGCCCGACGCGCTCATGGCGTTGCGGCCGACCCTGGCGCGGACGGCGGTGACCTGGAGGCCTGCCGCCTCGCCGCCGCGGCCGACCACGACGGCGGACCCGCGGGCGCTGGCTGCCTCGGCGCCCGACGCGTGGATCTCCTTGGAGTCGGAGTCCTCGTCCATCCGGGCCCGCACGCGGCGGATGCGCTGGGCGTTCCCCCTGCGCTGGAAGGCCTCCACCAGCTTGGTGGCGAGGTCCTCGACGCTGAAGGGCTTTCCGAGGACGACGTCGAAGCCCATGTCGAAGTAGCGAACCACCTCGGTGGCGGCGGTGTGGCCCGTCATGGCGATGATGGGGCGGGAGAACTTGAGCTTGTTGCGGAGCATGCGGCAGATGTCGCCGCCGTCGGTGCGCGGCATGACGATGTCGAGGAGGATGGCGTCGAACTGCCGCGTGGCGGCGCGGAGCACACCCTCGATCTCGTCGCCGTCCTCCAGCAGCACCGACGTGCACCCGAGCCGCCGCAGCGACGCGTCCCCGTGCCGCCTGACCGTGGCCACGTCGTCGATGAGCAGGATGTGGCGGTTCCGCAGCGTCTCCCACTCCGGCCGGCCCCGCAGCGCCACGGCCGTGTCCACCTCGCCGCCCTCGGTGCCGCCGCGCTCCTTCTTGCGGGTCTGCCGCCGCGCCTCCCGCTCCTCGCGGGTCCGGCCCCCCGGCTTGGCGGCCGCGCTCGCCCGCGCGGCGTCCGTTTCGGCGTCCACCTCGGGCTTGGGGAACAAGGACGCCACCGGAGTGTCGCGCATGATCACGGCCATGGCGGCGTCCGGCATGATGCCCGCCGGCACCGACGTGGCGAAGAGGAGCGGGGGCACCGGCTGGTCGTCCTCCTCCTCCTCCGCGCCGCCGGCCGCCGCCGCCCCCGCCCCCGTGACGGTGCGCACGGCGGCCGCGACGGCGTCGGCGTCCCGCCTCGCGAGCCGGAGGAAGTCAGCGCGGGACGTGGCCTCGAGCTCCGGGATGCCGTCCCCCTCTAGCTGCGCGGCCGGGGGCGGGCGCCACGGCACGGACATGGCGAAGCGGAAGACGCCGCTGCGCTCCATCATGTCCACGGTGCCGTCGACGTCCGAGGCTAGCTGCGTGGTGACGGCGGCCATGAGGCGGAGGCGCTGCGCCCGCAGGCCCGACAGCGGTGTGCCGCCCGTCACGGCGAGGCGCTCCGAGGCCTCCCCCCTGCCCACTGCGGTGAGGTCGGCGGTGATGTCGCGCATGGAGACGCGGCCGAGGCCCTTCCCCTCGTGGACCACCTCGAGGGTGAAGCGCCCAGTCTCCCTGCTCACGCCCGCCGCCACCACCACGCAGCGCTTGTCCGCGTGCTTGATGGCGTGGGCGATGGCCGAGCGGCCCGCGTCCACCACGGCCTTCCCCTCCATCACCGGCAGCCGCGGCGTGTCCTCCGGCAGCACCAGCACGATGCCCGTCGACCCCTCGCTCAGCCGGCTGACCTCCGAGGCCAGCGAGCGCAGCTCCGAGAACACGGGGAAGGCCTCCTCGCTGCCCCCCTCGCCGTCGTCGCGGTCCAGGACCTGGATGGCCTTGCTCACGATGTCGGCCTGCGCACCCGCCACCACCAGGTCCGCCGTGTCCTCGGCCAGCTGCCGCGGGTTGGCAATCCGCAGGATGCCCCCGTCGCCGTCCGGCGTGATCTTCCGCGCCACGTCCCGGAGGCCCAGGGCCACGGTGTTGACCGCGTGGACCGCGTTAGTCAGCTCGTGGTACGCCGAGCGCACGGCGCGCCGGGCCGCGAGCTCCCGGGTGCGCTTGCGTTCCTCCTCGAGTCGGCGGCGCTCCTCGACGGCAGGGTCGGGGCCGGCGTCCGCGGGCGGCGCTACAAAGTCCATCACGACCGGAAGCCGCGCGATGTCCTTTGGGTCCCGCGTCGTGAGGTTCAGGCGCCGCTCGAAGCCGACGAGCGAGCGTCCGGTACCAGAGGGCGATGTCGTCCACTCGGCCATGAGCACGAGCGGAAGGAACGAGCCGCCGCCGGTTCCACCGATGCGCCGCTGGTATCGAAGCTGGACCTTTGTCCCGGACATATAGTGCCCCCGGAAGTATCCCGACAGGTGCGGCGTCTCGTCCGGGTGGGCAAGACTGGACAGCTCGCACCCTATGAGGTCCACGGCGCGGACGCCGCCGACCTCCAGGGCGCTGGCGGTGGCGTGCGAGACGCGGCCCTGCGAGAACCAAGGCCAGCAGCGCTCAGGGCTTGCGTTCCGCGCACCAGACGGGGCAGGTCGGATGACAGTTACAACGAGAGACAGCTTTCCGGGCACCGGCACCGCGGGAGCACGGCCGTGCGGCGGGAACGCGGCGATCTGCTCACGCTCTGGTCAATTTGGACGGCGCAAAGCCCCTGCATCTTCGAGAAGGCCTCCGAGAGCCGGATGGCAGCTTCGACCTCTGGCGAAGGGGCTGCGGGAGGGCCAGACGGGGTCAAGAGCAGCCGGGGATGGCGCTAGGGCCGGCGAAGCGCATTCGGTGTCCCGGTGATTTCCAACGCGCTCGCTGACACACCCGCTCTCACCCGACGGTGCGCTCGCGCAAAGCCCCATGGCCGCAGGCCGAGTAGGAAGGGCCCTGGTTCGGGCGGCCCAGGCCGCTATCACGAAGTGCCGAGGGGTGGGGACAGCGGGTCGGCGTGCCGGCGAAGCGGCCGACAAGTGACCGCCTCAGACCCAAGCGTGACCGCCCAAGATCGCGACGGCCGGGAAACGCCACCGATGCCACGCCGGCGCGACCACTTCACCAAGCGGCGCGACACGCTCGCCGGTTGGGGCGCGCTCGTCCGGCAGACACGGGAGGTGGGCGGCGGGCGCGCGGTGGCGCGGGGACAAGATGCGTCGCTGCAGTCCGGGAGCTGCGCACGAACGCGCCGCGCAAACGCAGCATTGGGTCGAGCGCGGGCATTCACACACCGCCCGCGAGCCAACAGCTGCGGCTGCGCTCGGCCTCGAGGACGCTGAGGCGCTCGGCCGGGGCCGGGCGAAGGAAGGCTCTCACAAGCCCACACGCCGCTGCCCAATCGGCTGCCGGCGCCCCCCTCATCGCCGCCGCGCCCTCTGTTTCGTCCGGCCAGCCCCCGGGCGGGGCCATGACCGCGCCGTCCTTGGCCATCTTCCCTATGCCTGCGAGCGTCACCGGCTGCCCCGGCCTGTACGGCGAGGCGCCGAAGAGCAGCCAGTACAGCACCACGCCCAGGCCCCACGCGTCCGCGGCCGCCCCGCTGTACGGCCGCTCCTTCCTCCACACCTCCGGCGGCGCCGCCCACAGGGTCCCCACCAGCGTCCGTAGGCCGTCGAGCTGCCCCGGCCCCGCCGCCCCCGGCTCCACGTGCGCCAGGCCAAAGTCGATGAGCGCGAGCCCCTCGGCCTCCGGGCACGCCTTGCCGCCGTCGGGCCCGCCGCCCGCGGTCGTGGTCCGCCGCCTGTGGCGCAAATCCGTCATCCGCTGCGAGGCGGCGCGGCCCACGCGGCGGGCCCTGGCCTCGGAGTCATGCGACGACGGCCCGGGCGGGGCCTGCGGCGTGCCCGCGCTGCCCCCGGCGAGCTGCCGCGGCAGCGCGAGGCCGCCGAGCGTGGTGCTTGACCGCTTCGTCCTCGTCGCCGACTCAGGGTCCAGCGCCGGGCCACCGGGCCGCGTAGGCCCCGGCGCCACGCCGCACAGCATCACGTTGTCCGGCTTCAGGTCCCGGTGGGCGATCCCCGCCCGGTGACAGCGCGCCACAGCCCGGAGAAGCATGCCGCCCAGCCGCCTGGCCTCAGCCAGCGGGAGTCCCCCGGCGGCTGGGCGTGGGTAGAGCGAGTGGCCGAAGTCCGGCCGCCGGCGCACGGCGCGTCCCCTGTCGGCTGCCATGGCCACCACATCCTCGTGCCCGGCCTGCTGCAGCCGCCTCGCCTCGCCCCCGTCCGCCTCCGCCGCCTCCCGCATCCGCTCCGCCTCCGCCTCCGCCCTCCTGCGCACGTACGCCACGGCGTCGAGGCCGTCGAACAGCTCCATCACCAGCGCCACGCCCCCCTCGTCCTCGCCGATGGCGACGCAGCCGCACACCAGCCCGTCCCCCGGGGACCAGCCGGGCCGCTCGGGCCCTGGTCTCGCCGGCGCGGCGGCACCCTCCAGCGTCAGACGCTCAAGAGCCAGCGCCTCGTGCCACACTGACCGCCAGAGCTGGGCCTGGCGCTTGGGAGGGTCAGGCCGGGGCGGGCGGGCCGGCGCCCCGCCGACCGGCGGCGCGCGCACCGGCGCCGTGCCCTGTGTCGAGGCCCCTGCCGACGGCGCCGCCGCGGCGGAACCGGTGCCGGCAGCTGCCGTGGCTGCGGCTGCGGCCTTGCCTCGGTCGAAGAGCATCCCTCGCATCCGACCGAGCATCGATATGGCGGGGGCGGCCGACGCCGACGCGGCCGCCGGCATCGACACCGCCGACCCGCGCGCGGTGCCGACGGACGCCGGCACAGGCCCCGCCGACCCGGACGACCCGCCGGCTCCGTGCAGCACGGCAGCGAGCTCCGAAGCGTCGGTGGACGCCCGGCGCCGCCTCGCGAGGAGCGGCAGCCCCACGTCGTCGGTCGGCGGCGGCGAGGGCGGGACCGGGCACGCCTTGACGGCCACGCTGTCGCCTCGCCTCCACTCGCCCGTCAGCGGCGCTCGGCGCACGCTCGCGAATCCCCCGACCCCGATGCTGTCCCCCAGCGGCCCCAGGAACGACGACAGGCCCCATCGATGACGCTTCGCCGCCGCCGCCGCCGCCGCCGCCCCGCCCTCGACCCCCGCCGCCGGCGGACCGGCGGCCGGCCGAGGCATGGGCGCCCGCAGCAGTGTGCGCGAGTAGAGCCGGCGGCCGCACACCGGCCCCGCTGCCGCTGCCGTCCGCGGCCATGCCATCGCGGCGGCCGTGACCGGGGCCGCCCGCGCCAGGCACACATGCCTTGTGATGGCCGCTGCCCAGTCCGCCGCGTCCTCCCCGTCGGCGCAGTCAAACGCCCACACCCCCGGCCAGGCCGTCGGAGGGGCCCCGGCCGCACCCCTCGGGTGGACCGCCCACTGCCGCGCCGACTCGGCTGACCCGGCGCCGACGCAGGCAAACCGCAGCCGGCAGCCGAGGCCGTCGGGCGTGGGCTCCACGGCGTGGCCCATTGTGCCCGGCGGCACCGTGAGGTCAAACGCGACAATCGTATTTCCTGGCCGGACGCGCTCGGCCCCCGGGGGCGCTGCGGCGCGGCGGGGAGTGAATGCCTGCGAGGGCGACAGCGCCTCCTCGGCGATACTAGCCGCCCTGTCCGGGGCCTCAGGCTCGGAAGCGAGCGCCACTGTAGCCCCGCCGTACAGGACTAGCAGGTGGCCCGTGAGCTCCGCCCATACCCGGACCGGCTGGGCAGTGCCTGGCTTGAGCAGGCCGGCACGGGCAAGCGCCTCGAACCCCGCAGACGGGATCTCGGCGGGCTTTCGCAAGTGCACAAAACCCGCCAAGCCAGCCGCAGACGGCACCAGCAGCAGGTCCGGCCGCCCAGTGCTGGGCTGGCCAGTGCGAGCCAAACCGGCCCCGCGGGGGCGTCCTGAGACACTCCCCGCTGGATCCACCCGCAGGCGACCCCCGCCGCGGCGGATTGGTCCGGTTCGCGGCGCCTGTGCCGCATCAGCGCGGCGGCCCAACCATCACAACCGGCATGCCTCTCGGAGCAGTCAAACTGACCTAACCTTGCAGAGCGAGCAGCGAGGTCCGGATTGGGCCTGCTCGCGCAGCTTGGCGCCGCCACAGCACCCCGGGGACGGTCCGTGCCGCGGGAACTCGCACCATGTCCGTGGCCCTTCGTCCGGCTCTTGCCCGTGCTGCCCGCGGGAGGGCCATGAGCTCCCTGGCCGTGACGCCGTACCACGTCGACGAGCCGGACGGCTTTGTGAGGGCATCCCCGCACCGCGCCGCGCGGCTTCCTGGCGCGTTGCTTCGCGTGGCACGGCAGGCAGTGGCTGGGCCAGCCGTAGCGCGGCCCGCACCGGGCGCTGAGCCCGCCAAATGGCCGCAGCGCGAGCCAACGAGGGGGGCGCCGCCTTGGCACCGCGGCGGCAGCACTGCGGCGCCTCCCGTCAGCTGAGCACCGGCACCCCGGCCCGGCTCCGCGCGACCGTGCGCCTTGTGTCTATGGTGTGCCTGTTCCCCGCGGCGTCCGCTCCCGCAGATCTTCCCGAACGAGCGGTACGGCTGTAACTATGACGTGAACTGGTCGCTGACCTCGGACCGCATCGCGCCGCAGGGTGACGTGTTCGCCATGCTCCCCGCCCGGAACCTGATCATGTACTCGAGCGGCAAGCCGACCCAGGCCCGCGCGCTGCAGTCGACGGACGCGTCGGAGCGTGGCGAGGACCTCAGCACCGACTCGTTCCCCCGCTTTAACACGATGGACATTGACTCCTTCGAGGACTTCCGCGACTCGGTGACGGAGGGCCTGCAGGAGCGCAAGCGCCTCTTCGTGGAGGACGCGGCCGTGGGCGGGTACCGGACGTCGGAGATCAAGGTGCGCGTGGTGTCGGACCGCCCCGAGGCCGCGCTGTTCTTCCGGAACATGCTGATCCGCGTGCCGCGCTACACCGCGGAGGCCTTCCCCCGGAACATCGTGGTGATCGACGCCTCGATGCACGGCACCGGGTTCGACGGCAGGGGCACCCCGGCCGAGCACGCCGCCATCGCGTCGGACATCGACCCCGACGCGCCCACGTCGGCCAAGGCCAGCATCGTCGTGCGCGGCCGCGTCCCCCTCGCCCAGATCATGGAGCACGTCGCCCACTGCGCCACCCAGCTCGCGGTCATCGGCGGCTACCGCCACCTCGACGGCGTGCCCCCCGCCGCCGTGGTGGCCGAGCGCGAGGACGGCGCCGTGCTCGACCGCCGCTACTGGACCGCGCAGGCCTCGGACCCCCACCCGTCCCTCCTCGTCCTCAGGGGTGACCTCGTCCGCGACGCCAAGTCGGGCGAGACCACCGCCGTGCTCGGCGCGGGGGGCGCCGTGGCCGCGTCGGTGGCCGCCGCCTCCCTCACCGGCGCCCTCGAGACGGCCGAAGCACACGCCCTCGCCCTCGCCGCCGCCCGCCTCGGCGCCCCCGCCATCGCGGCCCACCACTTCGTCTGGGACGACAGCCGCGTCTCCCCGCTCTGGGGCGGCGTCGCGGCCCCCGCCGCCTCCCTCGGCGGCGTCGCGGCCCTCCCCCGCGGTGCCATCTCCCTCAACGGAGGCGCCACCGCCGCCTCGGGCCTCGCCGCCCCCGCCACGGCCGACGCCCCCACCAAGGTCGTCCTCGTCAGCAAGGCCGCCCAGGCATCCAAGTCCGTCGACCGCGCCGCCTTTGTCGCCGCCGCCGCAAAGGAGTTCAGCATGAGCGACGACGAGGTCACCATCCTCGACGCGCGACTCGCGGCCGCCCAGCCCAAGCTCACCATCGTGAGCGCCGTCGAGCAGGCCATGGGCAAGGGAACCAAGGCGTGAGGCCCGGCGGGCATGCTTGTGGGCGCCGAAACGCGAAGGACTGCCGCGCGCCCTCCCCGGGCTGCCACACCCCGACCCAGCCACGCACCGCACACTTTTGAAAGACCGCCGCCGTGACGGATGCCCTGAGCCCCAGTGCCGGCAAGGGGGGTCCGGCAGCGAAACGTCGCCTGGTTCGTTTCGCTGCGCCCCTCAGCGATGCGCGCGCGCGGCCGTACGCCGGGGAGGGCCGAGGGCAGGCGCCTTGATTGGGAGCGCAGAACACGCGCACGGTCACGGACGGGTCTGTGTAGAGCGTGCGTCATGCAACTCGGCGGTCACTCGCGAGCCCGCAGAAGCAGCCGACCGACGCCGGCCGCGGACCGGCGCGCCATGGCGCTGATCAGCGTGTTTGACGACCCCGACCTCGACTCTGACGGCGAGGATGTCCCGGCGCCGGCAGGCGTTGGGCGGGGTTGGATTGCCGAGCCGATTTTGAAAGCAACGGCAGCCGTTGTCGTGCCAACACCGGCTCCGAGGCGTGCGTCGAGGGCACCGCAGTCCCAGCTTACACTACCCTCTGTTCCAGAGAGCGGAGCGCTGCCGAGGACGCGCCGAACCAGCGAAATCTCGGCGGTGCCGTCCTCGTCGCTTTCGCCCGGAAGGCAGGCCAGGGGTCGGCGGCGTGGGCGCCCCTCGGTGAAGGCGCTTCGGCAGCTGCCGCTGTTTTCTGCAGACGCGACCAAGGCCTCCACGCCGCAGACCAAGGCCGCGTCGGCGTTCGACCGCCTCATGTCAGGCGGCAAGCGTCGCGCGAGCCAGAGCTCCGGGCCGCCGCCAGGCCCTCAGGATTCGCCGGAGGTCATTGATATATCCGAGAGCCCGGCGACTGACTCGGGCCGCGGCAAGGCCGCTGGCGACTCGGCGGCGGATGCCGCCGTTGGTCCCCCGCGAGCAGCTCCCCGCGTGGCGGAGCCGCCCGCGGCTGTGGCGGATACGGTTAGCACCGATGCTGCGGGCTCTGAGCGCGAGGCGGGGCTGCGGGCGAGCAACCCGTTTTTCATGACGCAGGGCCAGCGGAGGCTTGCGGCCGCGGCGCGGCGAAAGGAGGCCGAGGAGGCGGCCCGGGCGGAGCTGCGCAGTCGCATGCGGCAGCCGGTGGCGGCGCCCCTCCACGGCGGGGCGCGGTCGTCGGCCGCTGTGTTCGCGCTGGCGAAGCGAGCGGGGGCGGCAGCGGGGGAGGGACGGCGGCGGCCGGGGGCGCGGCGCGGGGAGGCGGCTGGGTGCTGGCGGTCGGTACGGCTCGTGCCGTTCGCGCCCAGGGGGCTGCGCGTCGCCCCCGACCACGAGGAGGGGCCGGCGACGTTGGGCGAGGGAGAGCCAGGCGCGGCCGAGGTGGCTTGCGCCGTGGCCCCGGTGCCGTGGGCATCGCTGCGGCTGCCACCTGTCGAGCCTGTGGTCGTGCCGGAGCCCGGGGCGGAGGGGACGGCCGGCTGGGCGGAGTCGGCCGCGCTCGCCTCGCAAGCTGGCCGAGCCTTCCGCGGTGCGGCGGCCTGCCCAGTGACGTCACACCTGTCGGTAGAGCAGGCCGTGGCGCCCAGGCTGCCGGGGACCCCCCTCTCCTCGCACCTCCCCCCCGGGGTCTCCCTGCCCGAGGTGGCGGCCGCCCTCGGCCTCGACCCGCGCCTGTGCGGGTCCCTGGCTCCCAGGGTCCCGGCCGCCAGGGCGGGCCGGCTGTCCGGTGACGACGGTGCCACCGCGGCCTCCGCCGCGGCCAGCCTCGTCCGCTGGCTCCGCTCGTGGCAGTCGCACCTGCGCGGGCCGCTCTCCGGCCAGCAGGCTCCGCGCGGCGCCGACGATGACGACGGTGACGGGCGGATGTTGGCGGTGCCGCTGCCTCCGGGGACCCCGCAGCAGGCGACGGCCCGCGCGGCCATGCCGGCCGCCGCAGGGGACTGCGCGTCACCCGATGACTCCCCGCCCCTCCGGCCGCGTCGCTCCCTCTTCCGTCCCGCGTCGCCCGACCCCCGGGCGGCGCCGCCCCCGCCCGTGCTGGTCCTGGTCGGCGGCTGCCCGCACGACACCGACGCCCTCGTCACCGCCGCCGCCGCCGCCTGCGGTTTCGCGCCCCTCGAGGTCGACGCGACGCAGTGTCGCTCTCGCGCGTGCGTCGCCCGGCTCTGCACCGAGGCCATGCGGTCGCGTCGCATCGCCTCGTCCGACGACGTCGACGCCTCGGCCCCTCTCTCGTCGCAAGCGACGGCGTCGTCGGCCGCGTCGGCCGCGTCGGCCGCCGCGGCTGTGGAGTCGCTCCTCTGGGTGTCCGACGCCGACGCCGCGTGGCAGCAGGACGCGGGGATGGAGGCGGGGCTGCGGTCCGCCGCGGCGGAGGCGAGACGGCCGGTCCTCATCACCGCCGCGGACCGCCCCTCCGCCCTCATCCGTGCCCTGCAGGCCTCCGTCGACGTCGTCGTCGTCGCCGCCGGCCGGCCCCCCGCCGCGGCGACGCTCGCCCGTGTGGCCGCCGTGGCGTCGGCCGCCGGCATCGCCCCGCCGCGCGATGCCCTGGCCCTCCTCATCC
>Ga0136560_1001919_pt1 | contig 10619 bp, 14 predicted proteins | sample AntRauMeHopE1497_FD_104925 | JGI IMG/M metagenome (GOLD analysis project Ga0136560, IMG submission 104925) | Saline lake microbial communities from Rauer Islands, Antarctica - Metagenome Hop E1 #497 | ecosystem: Environmental > Aquatic > Non-marine Saline and Alkaline > Saline | place...
CCGTCTAGCTGCCTGCAGGATCACCCTGCGCTCTGCTGCAGGCATGGACACGAGGTAGTCGTTTTCATCCCCATGGCTTCCCTTGCTCCCGCTGTCTGGCTAAGACTTGAACTGCGCCCCACCGTGCGCGAGGGATGCGTGGATCGTGTATTCACCCCCTGCTGTACCTACAGAGGTCGGCCAATTTGCGACAAGCACGCCATCAGTGGCATCTTCAGCCTGTTGCTTGTCATCTGAGTATCCCTTTTCCCCGAACACGATCGTGGACCAGACGACGGTCCCCGTAGCGTCCTTCACTTGGAACTAAACGTCAGGCATTGATTGCAGCGGAGGATAGCCTCCCACTTCAATGGCAGAACCCATGCGAGGTGGCGCGAATGTGATCGGGTCGATGCATGAAAGGCGGATAAGCACTTGCTCCCCGGGTGAGTACTAATCTCGATCCGTCGATACGTGAGCTTGCAGTCGTAGTGAACTCGCCGATTTCTTTATCATCTCCTGCGCGCAGAGCGGTATCAAACGCGTCAAAGACATTAATTCCGCTATGGGGCTGCTCTTTCGACATCGATTACATTCCAACTTTGCAACGTGTACCGAGAGCGCGCAGTTTCCTCAGTTTCCAATAGGCTTACAACCGAATCTTGGCTCTGGTGCTGTTGGTCTTGCAGGCCTGGCGACAATAGCTTTCCTAGTGGAGGTCCGGATCTGTGAAATAAGGAGGAAAAAGCATGCATTCAGCCACAATGTATATAGACATCTTGAAATAGAAACTGCTTTGTGAGCTCCGGCATTTGATTATGCAAGCTTATGGCTTACGGTCTGTATGTAGACTGAACACTGCCTATAATGTAAATGGTGCAAAATACAGACAATGCGACAGCTGAAGCTATCCCGCAAACAAGAAACCTTCGGGAGACCATGGTACGAATATGGCGAAATTCCAAGTCTAGTTCGCGACCAACTGGCGAAACAAGGTAATATATACGCGCTACAAACACGCCTTCAGCAATCCCGGATTGGTAGGCCTAGGCCTAGTCTACTCGCGGCCACCCCTGAAGTCCTGAGGTCCACGCGCAAGGATGGGCAACTCAGATTCAGCGCCTGGCGCCCTGATTCGGAGCGAAGGTGCGAAGCCGACGGGCGCGGGTGGGAAACAGAAAGTTCCATCTACACCAGAGATCGCGAAATAGCTTCGAGAAGCTCTGGTGGGCAGTGACAGATCCTACTGGCTGCGGACATACTAGGGCGTCATGCTTGGAAACGAAATAATCGACTGTTTAGTTTCCCAGGATTGGGCCGAGTCGCGGGCTCATGCACTTGTCGTTGGCTAGCGACTCGTTGATGCAGGTAAGACCTGCTCATTATTGTTGCGTATCCCCGCGTATTGCCTTCCCGTCGGGCAACCTTTTTAGCAACCAGATACACTTTATCACAAGTATGTTTGGTTTGGACGAGTTGACCCTTGCCTGAAATGCACTTGGATTTGCGGTAGCGTTGTACTTTCAGTTTACTGAAGGGACGTGGCAGTTGGGAAGCATGCCTTGGTGCATTCATTGGCCATGATAGCGAGGACGATTCCTTCTGTATTATTCGCTGCAAGGACATGCTTTTTTGAGCTCTGCTAACTTGTGGGTACCTTGCAGTACTGCTATGGAGCTCGGCGAAATACCCAGGGTCTGACCCAACTTCAATTCAGCACCTCTTCTTGCCAACGCCACTGGCACATGCACTGCTATAGATCTGCTTTTGCCAGAGCCAGCCCACCCCGTATTACTCCCTACTTATGGATGCAGGATTTGTGCACCATGTCACGCACGACCATCCACTGAAGGACAAGCCGTTCTTCTACCGTCATGCCGGGGTCGTCGCCCCAGACGACCCCCGCCTGAATGCTGTTGAGCGAGCAGCCATGGAGTACGACCTCGTCGTCATCGGCGCGGGATCTGCTGGCCTCACAGCTGCCAGTTTCGCGGCGAAGATGGGCGCCCGTGTGGCTATGATCGAGAAGCACCGACTTGGAGGAGACTGCACCTGGACAGGATGCGTCCCTTCCAAGACACTCCTGCATATCGCCAAGATGGCTCGCACGGCGCGGCGAGCTGGTGACATGGGAATAGGCATTTCTGTGGGAGGGCCTGTGACTGTAGACATGAAGCAGGTGCGTCGCAAGATCCGTAGCGTGATCGAGGAAATATACGCAGAGGAAACGCCCGAGCAAATTGCCCACAAAGGAACAGGCGTCGATGTGGTCCTGGGTGAAGCCGCCTTCACAGGTCCACATTCTGTCCTGGTGCGACTTGCAAATCCGGATCAGCCCATCGTGAGTGCATGCACGTCCAAGGTGGCTAAGGCCGAGGGGTCAGGGAGCAAGGAAGCTGCGTGCGGCTCCCTGCCACCATCCGGAACCGGAACCGGGGCCGAAGCAGAGGTAGCCCACCCTCATGGGACCAAGCACTAGCAGTTTCCTGGACACCGGCACATTACGGGCAAAGCCTTTGTCATCGCGACCGGTGCCGTGCCTGTGATTCCACCGACCCCAGGCCTTGCCGACGTGAAGTATCACACATACGAGACTATTTTCGACAACGACATACTCCCAGAGCGACTATGCGTCCTTGGAACAGGCCCGGTCGGGTGCGAGCTGGCACAGGCATATGCATTTCTGGGCAGTAAAGTGACAATTTTCGGGCAGCACCTCATGGGTAAGGAACACGCCGGGGCTCGGGAGGTCATCCGGCGTGTCTTCGAGAAAGAAGGGATTGAGTGGGTCCCTGAGAGACCTTCTCGGGTGGAGAACTTGGTGGGGCTATCTTCAGGGGCAGGGGCAGAGGGGGGGGGAGGGGGGAAGGTGGGTGCACTGCTGCCGCGACGTCCGACGATTGCTGTCATTGCCGGTCGCCGCCGAGTCACTTGCGACATGCTGCTGGTCTGTACGGGAAGACGCAGCAAGGTGGATGGCATGGCACTGACCAAAGCGGGGATAGAGCTCTCGGCCAAGCAAGGGCTCAGGACGAACGATTACCTGGCGACTAACGTTCCTCACGTGTTCGCCTGCGGCGATTGCATCGAAGGGATGCCGCAGTTCACTCATCTCGCGGGGAAACAGGGATTTGTGGCTGCGAGGAATGCGCTGTTCCCTGGGAAATCCGTCGGCTGGAATTCGGGTGTTGTGAATCCCAGGTGTACATTCACGTCTCCTGAAGTTGCTTCCGTCGGTTTGTCCCCCGAGGATGCCACTGCAAAGTATGGCTCTGGTGAGGTGATGACTGTACGGAGAGACAACGGGAAGATCGATCGGTCGTTATGTGACGACGACGTGGACGGATTCGTGGAGATGACGGTTCGGTAGTCGGATGGCGTGATCGTGGGTTCCACCGTGGTTGGGCAACGGGCCGGGGAATTGATCGGGGAGGTCTCTCTCGCAATGACCAAGGGCATGAAAGCTGCCGATGTGGCACTTGCCATTCATGCATACCCCACGCATAGCATCGGGCTGCAGCAGGTGGCCAGTGAGATCGGCAGTGCGGTGTTTCGTGCGAGCACGGTCGGTCGCATCGCTAGCAGTCTGTACTCGCGTGCTCGGATCGTGCGAGACCACTCGTCGCTCGCCGTGGATGAGCACGAGCACTCGCTGCAGGAGGCCGTGCCTATGCCGCTTGTTGAATCCACCGAAGAGAGGGCAGCAGGGGCTACAGAGGGTGTAGTCACTGGTGATCGTGGTCGTGATGGAGGCGATGACGACGGCGATGCCGGTGGTGGCGAGCGGTCTGGTAGCACGTCTGGGTGGGCAAGTGGAGCAGGGTCCGGAGCTGGAGCTGCAAAAGAGTTAGGAGAGCGAACAGAGCAGTGACCTATGTACCCACGCGCCTTCGAGAGAGAAATCTGAGTTTAGATACAACTAACACACACTCGAGCCGATCGTACGCCCTTCGTGCGCTGCATATGTGTGGATCAGATCCGGATCTTATCGTCGTCTGCTTGATCCGGAGTCGATTTCTCTTCTGGGAAACTCAAAAATTTAACCGCTCGTATACGAGGATGCTAGCATGCATTCGATACGCCGAGCGTAGAAGCTTGCAATTTCCCTGAATTAGGCATGGATAGCGGCCTCTGTACGGAGGCGCCAGCCTATGCTTCCGGATGGGAGTCTTCCATCTGTCAAAATGCTTGCAGAAACTGCACAAGCATTAGCTGACAAGTTTTCGCTCCAAGTCGGAAATAACGACTCTCATCAAGGAATTTTGCAACTGCAGTACAAGGAGGTCAATCGTGATCAGGGTGGGCCCCTAAGAATGGAGCGGGGGGTTGTTGGACAATCGATGAGGCCAATCGTCATGCCAGCCGCAGAGCTTGTAGTCCATATAAACGACCAAGAGCACCGCGTGGATACATCATTGGACCATAAATAGGTAAAGGCAAAGTTAAGATCCATGGTTCACCGTCTGCCTGCCCTGCTAAAAGCAATCGGCTGGAAAAAGGATAGGGAACGCACTATCTTGGATTGCACATGTGGACTAGGTCATGACTCAATTTCAATGGCTCGATTCGGAGGGACAAGAGTAGTGGCAGTAGAGCGCAATCCTTTAGTAGCTGCTGCGCTATCTGTGGGCATGAATCGTCTGCACCACGATAAGGATTTAGTTGACATAGTTGAGGAGGGACGCCTCTCGATTCTTCACGATGACGCCGAGCACGTGCTTCGTCGCCTGCTGCTCCGACGTATGCAGGGCACAGGCGATGCTGCCGCTGCCATGCCCGATGTAGTATACATGGATCCCATGTTTCCGCGCGCCGAGGGCCGCGGCAAGGGGAGCAGAGCAGCGCCGCGACTCGGCTCCCAGGTGCTCGCCGCAGTGGTGCGTGCAGGCGCCCGCGACCAACTCGACGAGCTTGAGGGCGCTCATTCCGGCTCCGAATCCATTGACCGGGCAGGAATGCTCCGCCTGGCGATGCTGGTGGCAGACGAGAGAGTGGTGGTGAAGAGCCACAGCAGTGTGCCTCCGATTGATGGGGTCATCACGATGCCATACGGCAGTGGCAGTGCTACTACTCGCGGTGCAACGATCACAAATGAAGACACGCTAGACGATGCAGACAGCAATATCAGCCACCGAGCTATCACCCAATCTGAATTCACAGCACCTGGCATGGACACAACCGGCAGTGCTTTTGCTCGCCACACCTTGCCTGAAGCCCAGCAGCAAGCGGTGTCTCTGGCAAGCCGTGCCGCTGGCCTGGCTGCCTTGCATGAGACACATCCCATAGGCAAGCCGATGTTCTCTGTGTAGGGGAAGGCCGTGAGGTTCGACGTGTACCGGAGTGTGCCACCTAGCAAGCTGAGCACCGCAGTCGAGGCGGCTCGGCAGCACGGGCTTCTGCGCGACCAGGACTAGATAGGCATAGGTACAAGGACAGCTGATGTATGACACGATGGTGAAGGTAGAGATATGGTAGGGCATGGATAAGAAGGAAAGCAAGAGGATTAAGCTAGAGTGGAAGCTTCAAATTGGTTTTGATGCCATCTTTCTGCCGGTCTCGATGTTCGAGTGGCTGCCATTTAGAAGTTTGTGCCACATGAGGCCAATTAGATCTGTGCAAGGAAGTGGATGGTACCTATATGATTGTTCTGCCTCACATGTATCACTGTATCCTGCCACCCTTAGATTTGGATGCTCTATGCAGCCAAGCGTCCAGAGGCTTCGAAGCTGTTTTCGCCTACGACTTTGCTCTTGCCCTGCCACACGCTCCATGTGCATGTGCCGATAGCCCTGCTGCTTTATCCAGATCACGTGAGCTTGATGTCCCTCCCGTGGTGCCATCGAGAGGGATTCTCCGTCGTTTGTTCCCTAACTACTAGATCTCATCACCCGCGGAGGCTATATCTGCAGACTCTGCTGCCCCAGGAGTCCCGACCTGCACTTCAGAGGATGAAGCCATCACTGATGCCGGTGCACCGTCACCTGAGTGCACACCGCTTGCAACCATGTCTCTACTCCCATGATTTCCTTGTTTTTGTTCCTACTGTGCACGAAATGCCAGGTGCAGCATCATACCAACATTACCCCCATCGCTTCTACCACCGCCAGTCGCGCGAACACGTTTTGCATGGGTCGACGATGGGCTGGGTGTAGCGGCTGCTACTCCCGCCCTATTGCCATCAGTTGTTCTTCCCGGTAGAAGCTCAATGTACCTGCGATCAGCCACTTTGGCGGCTGCCACTGCAGAATCTACCCGCCTCACGTAGACCTCCAGCCCTCGCCCGTACTTGGCTCTCAGCCCCCCCTGCGTCATCATACGTACTGTGCCAGTCACCCTCCGGTCAGCAAATCTAGATTGTCCCTTCCCCTGGTCGTCCGACAGTCCGAGGCACCAGAGAATGCCTGCATACCCGTTCGGGTCGCGCCCGTCCAGCTACCATCGGTCGTTCAACGCAATGCCCCATTGGAAAGCTGTCTGCGGATCTGGGGTCCACATCAGTAGCAGCTTCATCCAGTACATCCGCATGCGCCCGTGCATCCGACCCGTGGCCACGAGCTCTCGCTGGGCGGCATTCCAGTACACGTCATCCGTCTGAGCCTTTTCCAGCTGCTCGAATGTGTACAGTCGAGGTCTTTCATCGTAGGCATGCGCATCCAGAGTCTCACGAGCCCAGCGGGGGAGCGCGTCGTAGCGATCGTACAAGCCCGGGGCCCGGGCCACAAGGTTCACAGATTTCTCCCGCCACACGAAGACCTCTTGCAACCACTTGTCGCAGTCATAGGTACTGGCGGCTGAGACCAAGGCAGGCGCCGAGGATGATTGCAGCACCTTGCTAGCACCAGGCAACGGGGCCTAGAGTACTTTTCCCTGTCTATTTTCTTGCCTTGCTTCCTTGCTTGTGCTCATGCTCGTGCCGTCAACCTCACCCTTATCTCGTCCAGAACTGTTCGAAGCACCTCGTTTCCGCCCCTCTGCTTGAGCTAGCACCTGCCGCAGCGCAGGGAGAATCTCAAGCGGAGTAAGATGTCCAAAGTGCAGGTATGGACTGATATTGCTTGTATGTCCCTCCCCTGGATCGTTGCGATGGGAGGCATACCCAGCCAATCCACGACCTCTCTGCTGTGTCGTGGAGAGTGAGGCCGACAGTGCCTAGTCCTAGCTGGGATCATCCATCTCCTACCCAGGCGTGACATCATGCATGCGCCTCGACGAAGGCGCAAAGAGGAAGGCGCGCAGCCATGCTCGACCATGCCTATATCCACCCCTGAAGGCGTGTTTCACGGCAGGTACATCACAGTCTACCTGTGGCCTGATCCAAGCCATGACAACCTCTACCACTTTCTCCCACTCGGCCCAATCCCATTGCAGCCACGGCATCGGATTCGCCGGGTGAGTCGGTCGAACACCTGCCGCACTACTAGCTGTGTCACCCGCAATGCTAATGCTACGAATAATACCATGTTGGTCTGATGTACCGAGCCCTTCAACACTTGAAGCATCACCTGATCGGGCGAGGAGGCCTGCTTCTGCGGCATCATCTGATCGGGCGAGGAGGCCTGCTTCTGCGGCAGAGGATGACTCGACATTCGACTCGGCAGGACCCGTCCTTCCCTCAGATGAGGACCTTTCATGAGTCAAACCAATGGCTGCATGCATCTGGATCTGATTAGTCTGATTAGTGGGTAAGTGAGACGAATGGTGCCACAAACAGCACAGCATGTCGCTAGCAGTGGCACGACTGTCATCTTCATGGCGGAGACGCAATGCCAGTGGTGATCCAGCTAGTTCGTCTGCTGGAGGAGATGGTGATGCTACTGGTCCCATATCGCTGAATGTCAGTGATGCTGCCAATGGTACTTCCTTGCTGTCTCGGGAGACTCGTGTAGTACTACTACTCGTGGCAATCTGGTACTGGGATTGTTGACCCGAGGCAGGGGCAGTGGCAGCAGCCATGCTACACTGTGGCACTGTCGAAGGCGCTCCAAGCGCACTTGGTAGGCATTCGACGACGCTCTCGCGCAAGTATGCTTCATACTTGGTCCAATCCACCGATGAGCACACCCACTGTGACCCTGCCAGCAGCGTGCTCGGCGAGTGCTTGCCTGACCTGGCGGCGGCGTGGTGAGAGGGTAGATCCTCGGTCCAAGATGTTACTGACTGCGGGTGTACATGCTCATGACACGGTAACCATCCTTCTGGCATGACTTGCCGCAGTCCACGGGCCAATTTGGGCCTGAGAGAGGCTGCTGTTGGTTCTAGAGATTTAGACGCCATGTCGACTGGAACGGCGACATCCCCCTCGCATTCCCAAATTACGCAGCTACCATTGAGCCTTCGACGAACCTGCTTTCGCCAGGCCAGAAGATTGCGCTGGTACGCACGATCCATAACCAGTTCGGTTGCATTTACTGCTCTGCAAAAAGCCGGCACTGCAACGACCGGGTTGCCCTGTAAGAGCACCATCCGAATACCTCTGGCCCGCAGCGATAGTGCAGCATCGACCAAACCTTCCGCTAGAAACTAAAATGACCTTTCGTTGGCGCTTGGGTAGTTCGGATTGATGCAAAAGCACACAAATAATGGAACTCTAAGTTTTTCTGCTCGTGCTATCGCGAGCTCCACAGCGGGATTCACGACTGCGCGAGCTGAGCGCTGCATCCAATACACTAGAGAAGCATACTACTACCCCTAGCCGTGGCGTGGGCTTGGGTATCTTCGCACTCTTCCTCGCCACATTCACCTGACCAGCCAGGTAAGTGGAATGACGTGTTCGTCAGGTTCCCAACGTTGTGACGAGTGCTCACCCAATCCCGCCAACAACCGACGCGAGAACTGAAGCGTCCTTCCCATTCCTACCCTCCCATCCCGATCCACTGCTTAAACATTCCTCAGGTACACCCAGCTCTGCTCCCATTCCGCCTCCTTCCGCCCGCGTACTCCCGTGACCCACTTCCGCCTCGACGCCATCACCTGCACGACCCCCAGCCCCATGACCGTCTCCACCGCGGCCACTCTCGCTCTTGCTAGTAGCTGTGGATGGGCCAGGACCGGCTGCCCCTCCAACCCCTGGCTCCGGCTTATCTTGCTCAGACCCAAGCAGTGCGTCCAGGGATCCGATCATCTCATCCACCGTGGCACCGGCTGAGGCGAGGTCGCGCTCCACACGGTGGTTCTCGGAGTTGACAGCTCGCAAAACCAGTGTGAGGGCCTTGGAGCGGCTAAACCACGCCACTTCGTGCAGGGCAAGCTCACCAGCCATGGCATGCAACTGCTGAGTCTATTTCTTGAGGTCACGCTCAGCAGCCAGCTCTTCTTCCAGCATTTGTTCTTCGCTGGCCGCTTCCTATTGCTGCTGGTTGAGCTTCTTGCGAAGGGCGTCTATTTTCCCCTATCTATCCCTATCTTTGGCCATATCTGACGCTTTCTATTGCTCTACCTCTTGCCGTAAATCTGGCACTGATTTGGTTGCAACTGCCACCACAGTATCTCGACAGCTCTCCCACTTTGACAATGAGCCAACCGATGTTTGCAATGCTTCGAAACCCTTTCTTCCTGCCGCTTCATACTCATCGTCATCTCCAGCTGACGACCGGCCAGCAGATGGATCAACTCCTTTGCTTGCGAGATGCTGCAGGTAGTCTGCAGATGACATGTTTGGCTTCACACCCTTTGACTAGATCCAATCAACATCAACAGCAAGCTTCTAAAGCTTCTAGAGCTGCTGCGCCAGCTCGAATGCCTCCGCTTGCTTCTATTTGATTCGGGCGTCAGCATCTCTTTGCCTGCTCGCAAGCATTTGCAGTTTTTTCTCAATTTCTGTAGCTTGTCCAAGCGTGTTGCTGGAAGACTTATCAATAGAGTCTGCATAACTTGATATTTGATGCCGATCAGCATCGGTGTCCATGCTGGAAGGGCAATTTCCGCGATCTTAGTTTCACTGGCTCGACGTGGTGCTCGGCGGAACCAACTTGCGCGGAGCCAGGCCAAGGACATCTCGCGGAAAATGGCAAACGCGGTTTCCAGTAGCTCCATACCAGTGCCTCAATATGGGACAAGCAGTGCCAAAACCGACTTTAAAAGAATAGATGAGACTTAACGTACGTTAGATCGACAGGGCATGCCGAGAGCTCGACCGTGAACGACGAACTTTAGAGAGATAGCAAGCCAAGATGTAGGCAGATATCCGCGCAGCTGTTACAAAGGGCCAGCAAGTAAGAGAATACAAGATCAGCTCGATGGTTGTTTTTATTTGATGGTGTTTGCATACAAGCGAGAGCAAACCCGCTATCCACTTCCTCCATCATTGGCTAGCCCTTCGGTTTCGACTCGCAGAGTTCTGCTAAGATTATGGCGAAGGACTACGTGCGATCGAAGAAGTACGTGGAGAAGTTCTATGCTATGAGAACATAGCTATAGGGCGTGAAATTATAGATGCAAGTGAGTTCACCTAGCACCATCGCCCTTGCACGTCTCACTGTGTGCGTTCGTCCAGCTGCAGTCCGTTCCCAACCTCAATCCATGCACTCGCAGACTGTTAAGTCATAGCACGCCATGGCGGAAGCGATGAAATCTACGACAAAATCTATGGTTAGCATGGGCAAGGCAATTAAAATGCCTCAGCTCCAAAAAATTGTGCGAGA
>Ga0136560_1001920_pt1 | contig 10619 bp, 8 predicted proteins | sample AntRauMeHopE1497_FD_104925 | JGI IMG/M metagenome (GOLD analysis project Ga0136560, IMG submission 104925) | Saline lake microbial communities from Rauer Islands, Antarctica - Metagenome Hop E1 #497 | ecosystem: Environmental > Aquatic > Non-marine Saline and Alkaline > Saline | place...
AACTACCCTCTACAAACTAACAAAACCTGAAACAACAGAAACTTGAAACTTTAGAAACCTGAAACTACCCTCTACCCACTAAAAACTAACAACTATTTTCCCTTTAATCTGGAAGGAAAAATCCAGTCATGATGTTCAAACGTTAGCCAAGGCGTATTGGCCAAATCGGTTTTCGGGTCTATAAAAGGTGCGTAGGGTCTTCCGTTGATGCTGAGACGCGATTGCTCTAGGTACACCGATATGTCTTCCCCGTTTTGCGAAAATTCTTTTTGTAGGTAGCCGGCGAATTGCCAAGCAAAATCCGGATAGGCAAACACTTTGCGTTGCTGCTTGTTGTTGAGGTACTCTTGGGGCTTTATGATTGTTTTTTCCCCAGTGACGTTATTTACGACCTTGAATTCCCCTTTTCCGGCCCTACTTCTCAACATCATGCGCCAACTTAGTCGGTGCCCTTCCTCGGTCCAAAGAACATCGTCGTTGATAAAATGATGGCGGACGGGGAGAAGTAATTGAATGACAAAGTAGATGGCCAGTACCGTAAGGATGCTGTTTCTATACTTGGGAATGTGTAGCTTGTTGGCTGTATATGGCGTTTTTTTCTTGAAGAAGATGTTACGGATGGTCTCGGGTTCAAAGAAAAATACGCTGAAGGCCAAGGACAAATAAGGAAAAATACCGATCTGGAACACGATAGAGTTGAACAGGTGGAAAAAGATAGATAGAAAGAAAGCCGCTTTTCGGCTGGGTTTCCAGAGAAGGGCGGGAATGATCAATAAATCGAACAGGATACCGGTGGTTCCAATGATCTTATGCGCCCAGCCTTGCTGGAGCAACTCCCCGATCAAAGGATAGTGCGCCACGGGCCGCATTAAAATTCGTATCATGCCAAAGTCGAGCCAATCGCCATACATCTTCGCTATGGAGGCGTAGACGTATACTATCAAAAGTTGGAAGACTATAAACCATTTTATGTAGCTGTACATGGCATCGGACTTCTGTTCTGGATGTCGTTTTACGGCTAGCGAATAATTTTTATCTGCCGGAACAAAACACATAAACAGGGAGAGCAGTACCAATAGATAATAATGATTATTGTAGGCCGTCTTCTGCATCAGATAAACCGCCGTCCAGAGCACCGTAAACAGAATGATGCTAAATCGATATCTGTACCCTATTGCGATGCAAATACCCAACAGTCCCATCACGGAAAAATAAATGTACATTCCGCCTGCCGGAAGGGGCTGTAGCCAATTAAAATCTATAAAGGGAAAAGTGAAACGGGGCGCTACCAAATTTACACGCACCCATCCGGTAGCAATGGCACCAAGGCTTTCACAGGCGATTAGGATGCCAAAAAAAATACGAAAGATGATCAACGGGCTGTTGTCCATCTGTTTAAATAGCAGCCTGTTCCACATAATTATTGGGATATAAACCGAAGTGATGCGTCCTTGTCCTTTGCCAATTGTTCCTTTAGGGCATCCAAGGAGTCGAATTTGCGTTCGTCCCGCAAGCGGTGGAGCATATCTATTTGGATAGTGCGGTCGTACAAGTCGCCCTTAAAATCAAAAAAATGGATTTCAATGGTCTTAAAAGTGCCTTTTACGGTAGGGTTGTAGCCTATGTTCATCATGCCGTACACTTCTTTTCCGTTCAAGGTGCTTTTTACGGTGTACGCACCTGTTTTGGGAATGAGTTTGTACGCTTCGTCAATAGTGAGGTTCGCGGTAGGGAAATTTAACGTTCTCCCTAAGCCCTTTCCTTTTTTGACCGCACCCGTAAGCATATATTCATATCCTAGGTAGCTGTTCGCAGTGGCTACGTCGCCTTCTTCCAAGGCCTTTCTTATTTTGCTAGAGCTTACGGAAACCTCCTCTATTTCCTGTGCCTGTATTTCCTCCACGGAAAAATCCAAGGCATTGCCAAAAGCGATAAGGTCGGTTATATTTGCGGTACGATTACGGCCAAAACGATGATCATAGCCAATAATTATCTTTTTTGATTTGAGCTTGTTGACCAAGAGATCCCTAACAAATTCGGTAGCCGTTAATCTTGAGAATCCCAAGGTAAAGGGGTGTATGACCAAAATATCCAGTCCCATTTTGGCAAGAATGGCCTTTTTTTCCGCTATGGTATTCAATAGCTTAATGTCCGCATCTTTTTGTAGCACCATTCTGGGATGGGGAAAAAAGGTAAGTACGGCCGATTTTAATTGGGCGTCCTTGGCACCATTTATGACCTTTTCCAGAATTTTCCTATGACCTATATGAACGCCGTCAAAAGTACCAATGGTAATGGCAACGGGTTGCTGTGCTGTATATTCGGAAATGCTATGGACTGTAATCACGTATGATAGAAAATAAAATAACTATATTTGATTCTGAGATAAAAGCCCCTCAATGAGTACAAAATTACGCCTAGTTTTTTCAATTACAATGGTATTTCTGTCCTTTTATGGAGTGGCACAGCGCAATTATTGGGAAGATACGCAATTGAACCGTGCAGAGGAGCGTACAGCTTTAGAGCGGTTTACGATCGAAAAGGCAACTGCCTATACCTTGGACGAAACCCTTTTTAAAAGTCAGTTGGTTGGTCTTGCCAATAGGGGTGGCGAGATTGGAACCGTATATTTTCCAGATGAGGATGGACAGCGGATTCCTTTCAAGGTAGTCGAGGCCAACACTTTCTCCAAAGAACTGGCCCAAAAATATCCGAACATAAAATCCTACAAAGGTGTTAGTGCCAGGAACGATGGCAAACGCATCCGCTTCAGTGTCTCTCATAAGGGAATACAGAGCATGATGTCCACGGCCGGGCAAGGAGGTTCCGTATTTATGGAAAAAGGTTTTAAGAACACCTATGTGCTGTACCACGCCAAGGACCGTGCCGCCAAGGATGCCTTTGTCTGTAAGACCACTCCAGAAGTGGCGGAGGTGGGCAATACGCTTGCCGCACGACTTGTAGACGGCCAAGTACTGAGAAAGTTTAGGCTTGCCGTAGCAGCTTCGGGGGAATACACTGCCTTTCACGGAGGTACGGTAATAGATGCCCTAGCGGCCATAAATGCTACCGTAACCCGGATCAACGAAGTGCTGGAAAACGACTTGGCGGTAACCTTGGAATTGATCGGCACTACGGATAGCGTCATCTATACAGACCCGGATACGGACCCTTTCAATGGCGGGTTGAGCGCCCAGACCCAAAATACCTTGGATGATGTTATTGGCGATGAAAATTATGATATAGGCCATCTGTTTAACCAACAGGACGACGCCCTGGACGGTAACGCCGGATTTATAGGGGCAGTTTGTCGCAGTGGCAGGAAAGGAAGCGCGTACAGTACCCTGTCCACACCTCAGGGAGACTTCTTTGCTATAGATTTGGTAGCTCATGAAATGGGGCATCAATTTGGGGCCAACCATACATTTTCACATACTTCCGAGGGTACGCAAGCACAGGTGGAGCCCGCCAGCGGTACTACCATTATGGGGTATGCCGGTATCACTGGACTCAATGACGTAGCGGCCAATAGTGACGATTATTTTCATTATCAAAGCCTTGTTCAGATGCGCGATTTTTTGGCAACCGTTTCCTGTGGCGAGGTCATTCCCTTGGCCAATACACCACCTAGTTTAGTTCCTGTCGCAGACTTTATCGTTCCAAAGGGCACTGCTTTTGTCCTTGCCGGAAATGCTATGGATACCGATACCACCGATGTCCTCTCGTATGCTTGGGAACAAACCGATAGTGGGATTGTTACCCAGGCCACTTTTGGGCCAACGAGTCCCACTGGGGCATTATTCCGTTCTTTGCCGCCAGATCTAGTGCCGTTCCGTTATTTCCCAAAGTTGGACCGCATCCTATCGGGAAATTTAACACAGACCAGCCCTATTTCCGGTGGTGCTTGGGAAACCGTTTCTTTGGTGGAGCGGGAGTTGAACTTTGCCTTAACGGTTCGCGATAACGCCTTGGGCGGTGGCCAACTAATTTCCGATGAGGTAGCCGTTTTTGTTACCAACAACGCAGGTCCTTTTGCAGTAACCTCACAAGACACCATGGTTTCCTATGTAGCGGGATCGGTGCAGACCCTGAGCTGGGATGTGGCCGACACACATTTGGCCCCCGTTTTGGCCACTACGGTGCATCTGTATCTTTCTACCGATGGCGGACAAACATTTCCCATTACCATTGCCGAGAATGTGCTGAACGATGGCATCCATGACATTGTAGTTCCGGCGTTTCCAACCAGCACTGCCAGAATTATGGTCAAGGCTTCCGACAATATATTTTTGGCCGTAAACGCAGCGGACTTTACCATAAGCCCATCCGAAGTAGTCCTGAATTTTGCGGACCTCTCTTATGAAGTATGTCAGCCAGATGATCTGGTGGTAAATTTTACCTATGAAGCCTATTTGGGATTTGCGGAGGAAAGTACTTTTAGTGCCCTTGGGGTTCCTGCGGGATTATCCGTTGTCTTTTCGGATACGACGGCAACGGCCACCAATACACCTGTGGGTATCGCCTTTTCAGGGACGGATAATCTAGCCACGGCAACCTATCCAATTCAAATAGTATCCACGGCAGCGAGCGTTACAAAAGAAATTACCTTAAACCTGACTATTCTAAACACCAATTTTATGGAGGTGGTATCCACGGCACCTGTGAACGGGGCAATGGATGTTTCAAAGGATATTGTTTTGGAATGGGAGGACAATCCCGGCAATACTGCCTATGATGTAGAAATTGCGACGGATCTTGCCTTTGCCGATATTATTGAAACCGTAAGTGTTGCCAATGCCTTTTATAGGCCCGTTAACTTGGAGAACAATGCGCAATACTTTTGGCGCGTAAGACCAAAGAATAGTTGCGGCGAAGGCCTTTTTGGTGTACCATTTGGTTTTGGTACCATAGCCTTTAACTGCAATAGTACAAGTGCTTTGGATGTGCCGATTGCTATTACGGGCGTAGGGACACCGACCGTCACTTCTAGAATAGCGTTTTATGAAGATTTGCCTATAGCCGATATCAATGTAGTGCTGAATTTGGAACATAGTTTTTTGGAGGATTTACAGATCAGTTTAACCTCGCCATCTGGCACTACCGTTGTCCTGGTGTCCAGTTCCTGTAGCAACTCCAGAAATATCAATGCGGTATTTGACGACGAAGCGTTGCCTTTTGTCTGCGGTGCAAACCCGGCAATCACCGGTACGGCCGCTCCCTTGGGCACCTTAAGTTCCTTTAATGGCGAGTCTATTTTAGGGGAGTGGATCTTGGAAATAAAGGATAATGCCCCTTCCGATGGTGGTAGGCTAAATTCCTTTTCGCTGGAAGTCTGTGTGGAGGGCGATTTTAGGCCGGATGCTGACAGGGACGGTGTTTTTGACGATGGGGAGGACCTCTGTTTGGACACCCCCGAAGGAGAAGAGGTGGATGCCTCCGGATGTTCCGTGTACCGTTTTACGAATCAAAATTTTAATATTAGCCTGGAAAGTGAAACTTGTAGGGAAAATAACGATGGGATGATCACAATAACGCCTAAGGTAGGGCTAAGTTACGAAGTTACCGTCACCGGACCCGGAGTGGACTTAACACAGGGCTTCATTAATGTTTTTAGCTTATCGGATCTCAGTGCGGCAACTTATGATGTGTGTATCACGGGTACGGACGGCACCATTACCTATGAGGAGTTTTGTACGCAAGTAGTCATCTCGGAACCCGATGCCTTGAGCATTATTTCAAAAGTATCCACAGATGGCACAACCCTTACCGTGAATCTAGAAGGTTCGGATTTTTATAATGTTGAGCTGAATGGCATAGTCGTGCAAACCCAAGCGTCCAGTATTACCTTAGATTTGAAAAAGGGCGTTAACGTTTTCAAGGTCTATACAGATATTCCATGTCAGGGAAGCTATGAAAAGCAATATATACTTTCCGATGTACCGCTGGTGTACCCTAATCCCTTTACCGATATAATCAATGTTTATTTCGGGGATGTTGGCAGTACCGTTACCTTGCGCATCTTTGCTGCCGATGGCAGATTCATAAAAAGCATGACGGTACAGATCGATGCAAACGGAACGCCCATAGATTTGGGTATGCTGGCCACTGGCTTGTATTATGTCCAGTTTTTGGGCGAAGGTGTACAGGCAACCGCTAAAATTAGTAAACAATGATACGGATCGTCCTTATATCTCTTACCATGGTATTCTTGCTATGTGCGTGCAATAAAAAGGAAGGGCCGCAGCCTCCTGGACAGGTAGCGTTGATTTTTCCTGAAAAGAATTCCGAATGCACCACGGGACAATCCCTTGGCGCAAATACGAGCCGTGTAAGCTTTAGTTGGCAAGCGTCCGAAAACACCCAAACCTATGAACTACGGGTAACCAATAGTACTACCCAGACCACACAAACAATCAGTACAACTACGACTACGGCGAGTCTTCCCTTGGAGAAGGGGATTCCTTTTTCATGGGTTGTGCGCTCGCGGAACAATCAGGTAGAGGACATCGTTTCCAGTGCTGTCTGGAACTTTTACAATTCGGGCTCCATTACGTCGTTTGCGCCATTTCCAGCTGAAATATTGAGTCCAAGAATGTCCGAAAAAGTATTTAAGGATATCAATAATGAAGTAGTGCTGTCTTGGTCCGGGAGCGATTTGGATGAGGATATCGCTAATTTTGAAATCTATCTTTCAACCGAGAACCCACCGGGCAACCTTGCGGCCACCTTAGGTGTCAATGCCACGGAATATAAAGTTGCCGTATCTTCAAGTACGGTCTATTATTGGAGTATCATAACCAAGGACGGGGAAGGAAATGCCACCAAATCAGGAATTTATAGTTTTACGGTTCTGTGATTTAAGATTTTTAAAAACCCTGATTAGGGCATAGCAGTCAGTTCAAATTTAGGTATCAAGCCTCGCCGGAGGAGGGTTCAATTCAAGTTCAAGTGTCAAGTTCAAATATAAAACTCAAACTCAAGTACCGACTTATTTTTGATAACTGAAACGCTATCCTGTCAAGTATTTCCTTGTTTCACTTATTCCTAGCATCGGAGCTCCAGCACAAAAAATACAAATATAAATTCAACAGATTGCTTCGTGGCGATTGCTTTTTATCATCACTTCAAGTTCTGTTTTACTTTTACCATTGACGTTTATTTTCTGCTATCTACCTCTTATCTATTAAAACACCACGTATACAACATCGAGCGTCCAACATCCGGCATCCAACGTTTTTATGTATTGTTAAACTGGTTCATGGTACGGGCAATACCTGCCAACACAAAGGATGTTACTACCTCCGTGGATTTTGCCAGGCGTTCTTTTATGGATGCGTTTTCTTCGGCGTTCCATTTCCCCAGCACATAGTCTACCTGTCTTCCCTTGCCAAAATCTGCACCTACACCAAATCGAAATCTATTGTATTGCGTGCTTTGGAGAAACAATTGTATGTCTTTCAGTCCGTTATGTCCGCCATCGCTCCCTTTGGTCTTTATCCTTATGGTGCCAAAGGACAGGTTGATATCGTCCGTGACGACCAATACATTTTCTAATGGAATATTTTCCTTGTCCATCCAATATTTTAACGCTTTTCCACTTCGGTTCATATAGGTTGCAGGTTTAAGGCAAAGTACGCTTCGTCCCTTAACCTTAAAAGTGCCTAGGTCTCCCAATTTAGCCGTTTCAAAGGTAAATCCCTCTTTTTTGGCTAAGGCATCCAGTATCTTAAATCCAATATTATGCCGGGTTTCTGCATATTCGTCTCCAATATTGCCAAGGCCTATGATCAAAAATTTCTTCATGGTGTCTTCTTCGTTTAAATAACGATTATCTTTTCTAAAGAGGGCTTTCAGGAATTTGAGCATAGGTTTAAAACTTCACAAAGCATAAAAATACAAAAGCATCCCGATATTAATACCGGGATGCCTTATATCAATCTTTATAAATAACCTAGTGTTATTCTTGTGCCGTTTCTTCTGCTGCTGTTTCTTCGGCTCCTTCTTCTCCTTCTTCCGCATCTTCGTCCTCAATAACAACCGCGGTACGTGCCATTTTAACCTGTACCACCGTTGTGCTATCTGGGTGTAGAATGGTAAAATCGTCGTTTAATAAGGATTCAACAGCGATATTTTCGCCAATTTTTAATTTGGAGATATCTACGTCAAAGAAATCCGGTAATTTGTCAGGCAAAGCTTTAATTGCCAATTTTCTTTTTCTGAACAATAAACGTCCACCGTTTCGTACTCCTGGTGAATTACCTTGTAAACGTACGGGAATGTTCATGGTTACTTCCTTATCATCAAATAGTTGGTAAAAATCTACATGAAGAATATTGTCCGTTACGGGATGAAACTGTATATCCTGCATTACAGCTTTCAAAGCCTCGCCGTTATCCAACTCAATTGCAACCGTATGTGCATTTGGAGTGTAAACCAAGTCTCTGAACGCTAGTTCATTTGCTGAAAAGTGTAGTGGTTTATCCCCTCCGTATACTACGCAAGGAACCATTCCAGCATTACGTAAGGCCTTTGTCGCTTTTTTGCCTACGCTTTCTCTTTCTGATCCTTTAATTGTAATTGACTTCATTATATATATTAAAAATTAATAATTCTAAATTATGTATTGCCATATCCTGGTTTTCCAAAGCCCGAGCATTTGGACTTGGCTGCATACATGCTCCGCCGGGGCTACATTAAAAACTTGGAGGAGATGGAATTGTTGTTATGTACACGGTCCATCACTTCCGCAAAAAGATCGGCACAACTCAGCACACGTACTTTGTCGCTTTTTATCTCTATGGGAATGGAATCGGTTATGATCAGTTCCGTTAATTTGGATTTTTCTATTTTTTCGTAGGCATTGCCGGACAAGAGGCCGTGGGTAGTGATGGCACGTACACTTTTTGCTCCGCGTTCCATCATTAAATCGGCCGCTTTTGTGAGCGTTCCGGCGGTGTCCACCATATCGTCCACTAAAACTACATTTTTCCCCTGCACGTCGCCAATGAGTTCCATATGGCTGATCACGTTGGCTTTGGCTCTTTGTTTGTAACACACGACAACATCACTTTCCAGTGCCCTGGAGTAGGCATAGGCTCTTTTGGAGCCGCCCATATCCGGGGAAGCAATGGTAAGGTTATCCAGTCCTAGGTTTTTCAAATAAGGAAGAAACAGGGTAGATGCAAATAGGTGGTCTACCGGCTTTTCAAAAAACCCTTGGATCTGGTCCGCGTGCAGGTCCATGGTTATAATTCTGGTAGCACCGGCGGTCTCCAGCATCTTGGCTACCAGTTTGGCGGCAATTGGCACTCTTGGTTTGTCCTTTCTGTCCTGTCTGGCCCAGCCAAAGTAGGGCATTACCGCAGTAATGTGTCTTGCCGATGCTCTTTTGGCAGCATCGATCATTAATAACATTTCCATTAGATTTTCAGGGCCGGGGTGTGTGGAACCGATAATAAAAATACGTGTTCCCCTAATAGATTCTTCAAAAGAGGGCTGAAATTCGCCATCGCTGTATCGGGAGAAATGAATCTTGCCCAGTTTGGCTCCGTAGGCCTTGGCGATTTTCTTGCCCAATTCCATACTTTGGGTACATGCGAATAACTTAGGTTCCGGAACTTGGTATGGCATAACTAGAATATTGTAGTCCTGTTAGTCTTTTTAAAGGCACTTAACGCCCCTGATTTCTAAGGAGGTGCAAATCTAAAAATTAAATTGGGTTGCAGAGGTATAAATATTGATAATTTTATAGCTGTAACGAAAATATTTTTTAATTTTGCCTTCCTAATGATAGAAGGCTCGAGTGGCGGAACTGGTAGACGCGCTGGATTCAAAATCCAGTTCTTCGGAGTGCGGGTTCGATTCCCGCCTCGAGTACGATTAACAGATTAAATTAAACCAAAACCCTGTAAACTATATGTTTTACAGGGTTTTTTCTTTTATTCGATATCATTTAGAACCATTTAAAACCATCTGGTAGGTGTCTAATTCGGGCGCACTAGAGAAATGCCATTTACTGCGCCCGAATTGATTTTAATTATCTTATTTTCAGTAGATTACAGGGTTGTCTTTCGTAATTTATTTTCTATATTTAAGTATTGTAAATTCGAAAATCATGGAAAATTCGTTGTCCGTTCTATTTTATGTCAGGAAAAAGGGTGCAGGTGACCTATCTATGGCCACTATTTATCTACGAATAACGGTCAACGGGAAAAGAGCAGAAGTGAGCACTATGCGCAAAATAGGGCTCACTAAATGGAATGCTAAAGCAAACTGCAAAAAACGGTCAAAGTGAACCACTGAAAACGGATTTTTTTGAACCGCTTAAAAAATCGTTTAAGGTTATGTTATAAAAGGGTTTGAAGTAAATATTGCTATGCTCACTTTATTCCGGCGGGGGTGGTATACTATGTCCGTCCTTTCCACCCTTCCCCACCGCCACCCAAACAGAATGATAAATTTAATACTCATTTAGTGAGTATATTGAAAATGTTCTCTACTTTAGTGAACGGAAACGAAAGTTCGACTTGACCATTGAAAAAAATAAGTAGAACAAGTCAATTAAAAAAATCCAAAATGAACCGAATAAAGGAGGTTTTAGAACAAAAAGGAATAAAACA
>Ga0136560_1001921_pt1 | contig 10619 bp, 12 predicted proteins | sample AntRauMeHopE1497_FD_104925 | JGI IMG/M metagenome (GOLD analysis project Ga0136560, IMG submission 104925) | Saline lake microbial communities from Rauer Islands, Antarctica - Metagenome Hop E1 #497 | ecosystem: Environmental > Aquatic > Non-marine Saline and Alkaline > Saline | place...
CAAAGTCAAAGTCAAAGTCATAGTAACGATAGGATTGAAAATACGCACCAAAATCACTTGGGCAACGGGATTTCGACTCGATTCGCTGGCCATGGTCGCGGTCTGAGCAGGCCAGGGAGGGAGCCCCCCTCGGTGCCTAGGCCGGTCACGCGTGATATGGCCCCTCCTGACGTCGGCGCATATTCATCAGAGGATGATGTTCTGGTGCTGCAGGAGCCGGCTCTGCTTCTCACAGCCGGGGATACGTCACATTGTGATAACCGAACGTCGTCGTGGGGTGGGGCAGGTTTCGGATGGTGGGCGGAGCATTGTTCCGACCGTGAGTTTGTACGAGGGCCGGGGGGGCGGAGTCGTGCAGGAGGTGGTGGGCGACTTGCCAGGGGCAGTCGAAGTCCTTCTCGAGTCCCCCCTTGGCATCGACTTGCTCCACTGGAGGGGGTTGCTTAGGTGTGTTCCTCCATCGGAGTTCACCCAGATCATGCTCCACTTGTGTTTCTTCTGCTGTCAGATTGTGCGGGAACGCTTGTCATGCGTCGCGAAGGTCAACAGCGTGCATAGGACGAACCGCACGCTGCAGCTTCTCGCATTGATACAAAATTGCATCAGGGGGCATAGCACAAGCACACCATCAAGTTGCAACCCGGTGCCTGGGTTCGAGCCGCAGCTGCAGTCATGCGCCGAATTCAAGAGGCTGAGTTGACGAGTCAAGCAGTGGTACGGCCCTCGCTGCCCCTGGTGTCACCTATCCACGCATCCTCGAAGAGCACCGAGTCTTTCAGCAGTGAGAATGCCGGTCTCAGGCTGCGTTCGACGGCCGTCCGATCTAGTACCAACGGAGATAAGACCGACACTAACAAAGAAGCTACTACGGACAACATAGAGCTCGGAAGCAGGGTATGTGGCCTCAGCACGGCTAGTGATCTAGAGGCTGGGCGAGGGCATGCCTATGCATCGGTAGGTGGTGGTCAAAGTGGGGCCTCGATGCATCTTGGTCGTACGGGCGTTGATGAGGCCCGTGTTGCTGCTCGCCTGAAGGCAAGAAATAAAGTAGCAGCAGCTCTGCAGGCTGCTACGCCCATTCTGCTGGAGCAGGCCATGTTGTCTCAATCTACTGACGTGTGGTGTCCAGAGTTGGCAGAAGAGCAAGAGGGGAACACGTTGAGACACTCCGACCATGACGATGACCTCGAGAATGGTTCATGCTGCATGTGGCTTATTGCCGGTTGCATCCCCGACATACCCCAAACATTTCCATGGACCAGCACCAGTGATTCTGTCCGGCTTCACCGACAGCTCTAGGGTCTCCGCGCAGCAGCGCATCAGGCGATCTGCGTGGGATTAAGGCTTGAAGTGGCCCCAATGCCCGATGAGAGCGAAGTCGTGGCGGGCAGTAGACAACTCCTGGGCCCCATGAGATTCAGGTCGCAACTGCAGAGACGTATGCGCTAGTATGGTCGCATGGTTCCGTTGTTCGTTGGCGGGGTACCTGCGAGTGGAGAAGCTATCGCAATGCCTCTAGCTCGCAGTGCATAGGGGAAAAGCGCGCCAAACTACGTGAGTGGCGGCTCTGAGTACCCTACGTTAACACCTCACGACGACGATTCGTACTCGTCCAAACAGTCGAATCAGAAGAAAGTAACGTTCATAGACGAACGCGTAGGCACGCTCACGGGGGGCTTAGAGCCGAAAGAGATCACGTTAGCGTACCACGACTCTGATTTTGAGGTCATCGATAGAGTGGACAACCCCGAGGCAGTGACGCGTGGCTAGAGCCAGGGAATGGATGAGCCCAACCACGGTTTGGTGCGTACTGACAATAGTAAAGTCTTAATGTAGCCTCACTTGCGGCCTGCTGGCCGCTCTCAACTGACCGATGTGACCGGGCTGGGTTCGCTTGATCTCTCGGGTTCACGTCCAGGCATTGATGCGGATGTTGGCATCATGTCGGGTCGCAGCTTCAGTGGGCGCACATTAGACGAGTGCAGTGCAGCACCAGAAACACTCAATGCAACCAGTACCTTTGCACGTTCGGCCGCTGTATGCGCCAATCTCCATAGCCGACCTGACTTGAGTGAGCAGCCCAGTGCCTCCCTTTGCCCCGCACATGGATCGGATCAAACACCTTTGGTAAACAGCAGTGGCCGCAAGCGACTACGAGCTGTGGCTAATGTACCCCCAAGCGCACCTCCAAGCGAAAGCCGGAACGTCTCCGCTCAATCAACCGTGGGGCCATCGGACGGCAGTCATGAAAGATCTTTGCAAAGGCCGGTGCTCGGTTCGAACAGTGTGTCTACGGTGGCACCCTCGGAAGCCCAGTTGCATGTTGCAGGCCTGAATGAGTTAGCCTCGGATACTGACCCATCAAATCAAAGGCTGCCATTGGACCTGACAGGGCTGGAATCGAGTTCGGCAGAGGACTCTCCGCAGGTATTCGCCAGCTAGAATGATGACACGTCTGAATCCCGTGGCATTGCAATCACGCAGAGCACATTTCGTTCAGAGTAGAAAGGCGTATGGCTTCCTGGAGCTAGAGCTCATGCGAGTGGGAGCTATCGGCAAGAATCTGCTGGCAGCTTGCCTGATATTTCTTTGCAATCCATTTAGAATTCGGACGAGGCTTCACTGGGAGCGCCGGATAGCCCACCACTAGTACCACCGAGGGCTGGGGCTGCATACCTTCCTCCAATACGTCGACTAGCCTCAAGACCAGGAGCTCCAAGCAATAGCTCCAAGGGGAGGATCGCACACAATACCAGGGCATACGCACACAGAAATTCAGTGGAATCTGATGTCCGTATTGATGCAAGCGAGCTGGGAATTCTGCGACCGGGGGGGCGAATTGATGGTAACAATCCAGCCTCACGAAGGATAGCAGGTGAGAACGACGGTAGCTCAGTCGACAGCGGAAATTAGCGTGACTTTACGGTAGTGTCTTCGTATGCCACCATGGACGAAACAGAGATGCACCAGAGGAGCGACGCGCCCTGTGATGCCAGAAAATAGGCAGTGCTCGACAACAAGCCTCCAGTGGGTGCTTCCTCTGCCCCAAAACGCAGTGCAGTTGTAGCGCTGTCAAGCGTCACGAGAGGCATCGACTTATAGAGTGCAATGCTGCTGCAAAATACCATCAAAGGTGGAGTGAGTACTACTAGCTCGACATCAAGTCACGCGCATAGCCCCAGAGTCGCGTTCCGTGATGGTCTGAGTGCAGATAGTGCATCCACAAGCAGAGCCAGGACTCGATCAAACAACGAATCGACCCGAAACGTGCTCCGCGGTCTCGGTATGACGATGCAATCTAGGCTCAACCTGGTTGCTGGTGCATCTGCCGGTAGCATTAACTATCAGGACAGCCTTTTGGGGGACGGGCGTGATGATCATTATCAACTGCGAGAAAGGCCGCTAATGCGATGGAACGTGGGGCACAGCATGTTTGACGCCGCTGCAGCCGTGGAGGAGCAATCCCGGACCAGTGTCTCATCTCCAGGTGTGGGCTCAGTGGTTGGATCTGATGTGGTGCAGAGGCAGAGGAATTTCTCTCGAGGTACTGCCCGTGGTTCCATGCTTGGCGGCTTCTTTGGCTCGAGTTCATCAAGTGGTATCGGGATCACGCCAGCCTCATCAGTTGGGCCTCGTGTAGATGAATCAGAATCAGCCCTTCGTAAGAGCGAGCCCGTCTATAGTGTTGGCATGTGGCCTCCGGATGCAGACGGTGAGTTGCCAAGCGCAAGCACGCATGCAGCTACTACCCGAGGTCGCAGTAGTCACCATGGCGTGCGAACTTCAGCTATGCTGGAAGCAAGGAAACGAGTTGCTCGGTTTGCTCGCGATGTAGATCGCACAGGAGGCTTAGCAAAGAGCCGGGAGGTAGAGATGGCCTCAATAGAATCTGGCAGCTCAGATTCGGAGGCGGAGCACGCTCATGCTAACACCGCAAAAGCGGTGCGTAGGGTCGATGAATCAGTAAGCCCACTGGGCATCGCAGGGAACACGCGGGGTCCACTTGCCAGAAAACACATGATTGCATCTCTCAGCTTTAAAGCAAGTCTTGGGGGTGGAGATAGTAGACAGGGACCGACACAGCTGCCTCCGATCCAACAAGTATCACCATCATCAGATCGACGTTTTGACCGTCGTGATGGCGAAGCGTCAGATGTGCTACCCTTACCGATGGACCCATGGTCTCGCGCGATTCTTGAGAGTCAGGGCAAATGGCTCGGGAGGTTACGGGTGCCTGCCCTAGGAGACGCATCGTGCACTTTATCGGTGCTTGTGGATTCTCTTAGTGGAGGGCAGCTGATCCTCTCGGCATCGAAGGTGAAAGGCAACCCTGCTCTGCTCTGCATCAATATTGTGGAGGCTCCAAACTGGCTACAACCTAGCCCAGTCCGAGTCAGCGAATACGGCCGGAGTCGCTCAAGAGCTGGGGGGCTGTGATAGAAACATGAGAATTTGTACGGCTTCAATTGATTGCACCAAATATTGAAAGTAATATAGCCCAACGCAAGCCAGCACCACACTTATCATAGAGGCACTGTGAAATCACCTGAGACTCGCAAGCGTCGACGTTCCTGCGCTTGTGCTCTCCAGTTCGAGTGATGCAGGTGTAGCCCTGGACCGATGGCTACTTGAAAATGACATCGCAGTCGAAGAAGCCTGATGGGTCTCGTCCAGGTCTCCCTTGCCGTAAGGACTGTCGGGTCATTGAAGCATGGATGTATGGTTGCATGGGTACTATCACGACTATACCAGCGTTGGTCTAAGCCCAACCCGCACGAACGATGGCTTGGTGGCAGCCTCTACCTCTTGCTGTACCAAACGCTGCAACTGCCCAACACAAGACCTAGCATGTCCTCGAACGGTAAGATCATCGTCAAGATCTGCACTCTCTCTAGCAAGTACAAGCACTCTTCGCAGCAAATGCGCCAGGGTCTCAGTGAGCTTCCTCTCAGGCACCGCATCCACCAGCCGATAGAGGAGATAGGTGCATGCACGACGAACCTTTGACTCCCCCATCCGAAGTGCCTTTGCGACGTCAGGTCCCAGTACCATCTCCCCACCTTGGGCTCTGCGAGCGGCTCGGCTACGCAGTACTGCAGCCGCTCCTCCAACGCAGTCCTCTAGCAGTGGCAGCGAGAAAGCATGTCCACCTGCTGCAGCGAGGGAAGCCACCGTCGAAGCACACGCAGAGAGCGCGGATGCTTTGCACTCGAGCCATTCCAGGTGCATACGGACCATGGCTGCTTCAAGGGGGTCAGATGCGTCCCCGCTCAACTCCAAGTTACGTTCGAATATTTTACTCCTAGCTGTACCTACTTCCATCGATTTGCCTTGGCTATCTCTGCCAGACATGACACGATTGCTGCTAGTCACAGGATTGCCAACACTCCCCGATAGCCCCAGCAGGAGCCGACGAGTAACTCGTCCGTCAAATCCTGATCTTGATACATCGTCATTCATCTAGCTCTGGGAGCCGGTACTCATAGATACATCGCCTTGCAGTGCATCTCGCACTAGGACAGCTCCACCAGCTACCTTGTCGTCGTCGCCAGCCAAGTCGATGCCGCCAGCACTTGAAGCCGACCCTGTGCGTCCCTCTGCGGCGGCATCTTCCTCAATCGCCGACCCAGCGTACCACAGCGTTGCATCAATGGGTGGGTCTGCGCCAGCACACCCGATTTGCATGCAAGCCCCAATAACTGCCCTGGCATACGCTGGAAGCAGCTCTCCCGCACGCCCCGCTACCTTGAGCAAGGCAAGGAAGAGTCGGGTCCGTCCTTTCAGCGGTCGTCGCATATCCCCCGCCAGTCTTGCCAGCATCGGCAGCACGGACATTGGAAGGCATTGCCCTGCAGCTTCCAGCAGCGACACAGCTGCCAGGTGAACGTACGAATCCGAAGCCTCAAGGTGAGAGCAACCAAGCCGTACGACGCGCGCCAATAGTCCACCGTTACTTGCTTCCAGCTATTGTTTGTCATCATCACTAGCACAACGTAGAGAGTCAGCAATGATCGCAAGGCCACCACCCTACAAAGCCGGTGAAGATTCCATCAGCATCTAAATACCAGTACGAAGCTATGTGGTTAGATCACCTGCTGCACCAGCTGTAGAGCCAGTCACAACTGGTTTGAGATCGGCTCGTTCACTCGAACTAGAAGGAGGTGCTACCCCCGCAGCAAGAATGCTCGTGGCTGCAGCAACGATAGAGTCAAGCAGTCTATTCAATAGCCCTTGGCTGCTATCTACAGTTAGCTCCGCAAGAAAGATTCGCAAAGGAATGAGAGCATCAACCGCGATGCGCAGTGCAGCCTTGCACTCGCCCACATCCAAGCCGATTACATCCTGAGCAGGAGAAACATCGCTTACCCCGAGCGGCATTTTTGAAGCTAAATGCATCTCAACGGCATTCGCAATACCCTGGACAAGCTTACATGCGCCAATAAACAATGTAATCAAGTGGCTATGCTATCCTTCTTGGAAGATGGAACCTCGTCCCCCCTCAGGCCTCGATCCATCAGTATCCATAGCCCCAATACCCCCTACCAGGTGCCTTACGGTATTGGCCTGCTATGCTATCACGTTGGCACCGAATCGTGCCATCCCTGCAGGATCTCCCTCGAGCACACCAGGGCCCATCGTGCTCATGAGCTCGACGAGAAACTCCAGCTCAAGGCGATCGGAATCGAGTGCAGAAACTTCCTGCAGTTGCGGGCCAGATTCGACAGACTCTACTCGTACTCCTATTCGTCGCAGAATCGAGCTGAGTGCGACCCCAGGCAGCCCCATGTCTACGAGATCGGACTATCGAAGCACCGTGGCAACCTCCGCTATGATACAGCGGAGTCCGTCCCCTGCCACAGACCCTATTGGCGGCAGATCTTCGTTCTTGGAGACCTCGGCAATCACAGAATCGGGACTAAGCAGGTCGATCGCATTTCCTTTCCGATTCCTGGTACGTGAAACCCCAGCGGATGTCTATCTCGGGTTATTATCCAACTCGACAAGGCGGGCAGCCGCAATACTAGCAGCAATAAAATCCTCGCATGCTGCTTTACCTCCAACACGAAGACCAGCAATCACAGTATCACGCAAGTACGAGAGGGCAGATAATTGGCCTGGCTCGTCGCAGAAGCAATCAACGTCCGTCTAGTCGTCGAAAGCATCGGAAGCATCGGAAGCTTCTGTCCTTTCATCCAGGTGTGTGGATCGCGATATCGACTATTTCAGCTTCTTCGGTGCAACTACTTGCGCTCGGAGCACATCAACAAGAAGCCATCCGATTGCCACTCCAGTAGCTGCCCTTGCTGCCCCTGGAGTGATATCTGTACTTGTTAGAAGTAACCTTAGAATGCGGGAACTGCTATTGACCTCCCTGAAGAATTGATTCCCAGACTATTGAGCAGTTGCAAGACCAGCTGCACTTAGCCCAGCTATGTCACGCCCATCTGCGACAGGACTGGCACTGATAGGATTCAGCACCTTCATGGTGTGCTATGTAGCATCAATGGCGCCCCGGACAGCTGTCCTCCCAGCCGCTGGCCATGCCTCAGTCGCTGCGAGAATAATGATGGCCCGCAACTTTCTCTCGTTCAACCTCTAGCTCGCACTTATGTGTGCAGCATTGCGACCGCAAGGCCCAGCGCCATGACTTCTTAACGATACCGGCTCTGCGTGTACTAGTAGTCCTGCCAGTGGGGCGACAATCTCAGCTGCAATGTGCATAGTGATTGTAGCTGTCTGCGCATCTGTGCCGACCGACTAATGTTTTACAGCTGGCACAACAGCGTTATCTCTAGGACTCGTCGGCTTGGAGCTGCTACCTTGTCCGCCATGAGTAACGTTTCCTATGCTTGAACTTCCGTGTACGCATTCTCCGACGCCTTGAGGCTGACTCGAAGAGTGTGGTGAGGCCGTCAGTAGAGAGAGATATCTCAGGACGACTGGCACCGCCACTAGCAAGACAGGGTCGAGGGGAGGCAGACCACTATCAGCATGATCATCAGCACCTGCAGAGCCTGGACCTAGGACCTCGGGGCTATCAACATGAGTACTTGCACTTGCCATTTCCTGGATCACTTCATCGTCAACCGCCTACTTCAGGGAACACAAGGCCTGAGATGCAACGCTCCGAACATACGCTGCCCCCCCGACTGCGAATTCCGACGGTGGAGGTCCCATCGATGCTGGCCAGGTACTGTTGACATTGACATGATGGTCAGGGCCCAGGCCTTCTGTTCTGCCTGCGTCGCATGAGGGCAATATGGCACTGCCCGCAAGCCCGTCGATACCCGCTACGGACGCGGACAGCCGATCTGCTGATTTTTTGACGACGTCCGATCGAAGTCCGTCTAGCGCCGCTCGACTCACTGCTGAGAGCCCTCCTGGCCCTGCCACTACCCACCGAATAACAGCCTCAGCCAACCTTCCATAGCACCGGGATGCGGCGAATCCTCTCCTCTCCTCCAGCGTCTAGGGGCGGCCAGAGATTGGCACACTTGGTTGCCCGACGGCTAAGGCTAGGAACGCAGCATTTGCTCTGGTTTCTGGATCACATCGTAACAAAATACGCTATATCTGGGAGCATGGCCATGTTTTCTCGTCTTTCGGTCTCCTACGGCGTCTTTCGGCGACATCTGCTCGCTGCCACGTCTCCGCCACCAACAGAGTGCGAACTGCATCTGGCAGAATTTTTCGACCAAAAGATCGCTCCGTGCACAGTTGCATACATCTGACGAAGACATCAGTTGCCTTTTGAAGCACAATCTAGCGCTACCTAGCGGTGGTGAGGGTAGAGTTGCCTGCTGCTACAGCAAGTTGAACTGCGCCGTGAAACTCCAAGCTTGCCTTGATTTCGGACGCAGACGGTCTTTCGGCAAAGGCAGGAGCCGAATGCAGAGGAGCCCATGGTAGAACAGCTAATGACCACAGACAATCGAGCAGATGCACTGCAAGCTGCAATGATGTTACATTAATTTTGGTACCCTTGTCGTCGGTTCGTACCACATCTTCACATAGCCTGAACAGAGAGTTTTGACATCGCTAGAACCACGCCAGGAGCGAGCCAAGAGTCCAATGGCTTCGCGTATTCAGTTCGTGGGCCACATCTCGCGCTTCTACTTGCATTCGAGTGCTTCAAAGGTGTACATTTCCAATCGAATGCATAATGATTCCGAACGAACGACCGGCCTGTTGCCGTGCGGACACGACTATGCACTTAAAATGGCTTCGGTTTCATCGCTAGGAAGGGCGACGGCAGTCAAACGGCTCAGAAAAGAATTTGAGAAGATGCGAAAAGCTCCTGCCCCTGGTATTTCCGCGAGACCTCGTTACAACTCTGCCAGAGACGAAGTAGATTGGTTTACATGGGATTGTGCCATGGTTGGCCCTGTAGATTCGCCGTATGAGGACGGACTATTTCGAGCTTTGATTTAGGTACCCAGCTAGTATCCGATGATGCCTGTGAGTGGTGATATCCCCCGCGAGTACAAATAAGCGTATCCCGACGTCCTTCCGATAGCCTGCAACAGCGTTCTTGCTCGTTTACGCCCAGACTTGTTGCCAATTTCGCAGCCCAAAATGAGTTTCGTAACTCCAATAACGCATCCAAATGTGTACTCAAGAGAATAGGAAGGTGCCATGCCAGGCGAGAGGCATACTCGGGGAGAAGTGTGCATTTCAATCTTGAAACCTCCTGGACGTGATTTGTTCGGGGAGGCCCCCGAGGACACGCGATGGCGAGCTTCACTTTCAATCGAAGCTGTGCTGCTCTCTGTGCAGTCCTTGCTCATCGATCCAAATCCAGACAGTCCGGCAAACACAGATGCTGCCACTCTTTGGCGCAACAATCGGGCTGGTTTCATGGAGAGAGCGCGTCGCAACGTGGCTAACTCATTGGGCCTGCACGGGGCACCACCACGGGCATTCGCGGAGGAAGTAGCCACTTTGAGTGAACAGGAATACAAAGCTCTCATAGACTGTGAACCCGGCTCACCGAGAAACGCGGCAAGTGGGGCGGCTTCTGCAGCCTCAGGGGGTGGAGGGGGTGGAGGGGAGAGGGGAGCAGGGGGCACCGGAAGGTCCACCGGGGCAGCAGCAGCCGCTGCCATCGCCGGTGTAAGGAGACGAGACGGAGTGCCCCACGGATGACTTAATCGCAGATACCTATAGACAATGGAACCTTGGCCCTATCCGGCTGATGAATGTGTTGATGTATCGTGTCTTCTTTCTGCACTGCCGTTAGTTCTATTGCAGATCGGATTTATTGGCTGTTCAGTCTCCGGTCTCAAGTCGAGTCAATGCTCATTGCGCGCACCTCACCATGCACCTCACCATGCACCTCGCCCCTCGGCCCTAAGATACCCTCGCCAGCCCCCCTCACATGTCAAGAGGTGGTCTTATCCTCGCACTTCCCTTGGGTGGGTCTCCTTCGATCGCAGCAGCTGCCATACCTCCCATCCACAGTGAGCCCATACTACGGCCCCCGAAGGCCTCAAGATGCTGTGGCTGCGCCTACCGCGCCATGTTACTTCTCCCTGTTGTCCCACTCATAGCATTGGACCCCCATGTGTATACCTTCCCACTGCTAGAGAGAGCACCAAGTGCTCCACTGCTGCATGCCA
>Ga0136560_1001922_pt1 | contig 10618 bp, 8 predicted proteins | sample AntRauMeHopE1497_FD_104925 | JGI IMG/M metagenome (GOLD analysis project Ga0136560, IMG submission 104925) | Saline lake microbial communities from Rauer Islands, Antarctica - Metagenome Hop E1 #497 | ecosystem: Environmental > Aquatic > Non-marine Saline and Alkaline > Saline | place...
TCCTTTTTTAGATTCGGAACGTCTTTTTTAAAGGCTGCGAAATAGAGTGAATCCTTTTTTTTGAACCCGCATGTGGAATGTACAGATTTGGAAATTTGGCCTTGGGTATCGATAGCATCAAAACAGCCCCGATAATTTGCTACTCCACCTTCCTTGCCGATCTGGTCGGTCAGCTCGTACAGCGGCACATCAATCTCGTACTGTAGCGTGGAGGTCGCTGCCGAGGTGCTGGCGTGTGCGATTTCCCGCTTGTCGATAAGTGCTGTTCTATAATCGTCCGCCATGCGTTTATGGGCGATAAGGCTACCGGTAATTCCGCCGCCCACGATAAGGATTTCGGTTTCCAAATTTTCGCGCAGCGATGGGTAGGAATTCAATATCCCGTTTTTTTCAAGCCAAAAAGTTTCGCTCGATTTCAGTTTTATAAGGCTTTGAATCGTTTATGTACTAAAATTATAATTTTTATCGAATCGGTTGCATTTCAATAATTTAGGGTCAATTCTTTATCGTTTTGCGTTATAAAAGGATGCTTTAAAGGAGGGGTTCATTTCGGGGAACATAATACATTTACACGAAACAATAACAAAGGTCGATAGCAATCCGATGCATCTTAAATAATTGATTATGGAAACGACGATTAACAAATCGAAGGGTATGGGCGCCATAACCGAAAATGGACAAACGACCTTCCGGGTCTGGTCGCCCAACGCCGATAAGGTCTTCGTAATAGGTGACTTTAATGAGTGGAGCAGGAACGACCTTGAGATGCAAGCGGAAGAAAACGGTTACTGGGCGGCTATCACCGATGTGGCGGAAATAGGAGACGAATACAAATACCTGATTCATAATGACGACATGCTGCTGGAGCGCAACGACCCATACGCCTTTGAGGTGACGAACAGCAACGGAAATTCCATTGTGCGAAAGCTTGACTTCAATTGGGAAGGGGACGATTTTGAATTGCCCCCGTTCAATGAACTGGTCATTTATGAACTTCATGTGGGTACATTTAAGAGGAGCGCTGCCGATACCGTAGGAACTTTCAGCGATGTCATCAAAAAGCTGCCCTATCTTAAGGAACTGGGTATCAACTGCATTGAACTGCTGCCGGCGGCGGAGTTTGCAGGGGCGATATCATGGGGGTACAATCCCGCACATCCTTTCGCCATTGAACAGGACTACGGCGGTCCGGAAGGCTTGGCGGAACTAGTGAAGCAAGCACACAATGCGGGTATCGGTGTAGTCATGGACGTGGTCTACAACCATTTCGGGCCTTCCGATGTCGACCTATGGCAGTTTGACGGGTGGAGCGAGAACGATAAGGGCGGTATCTATTTTTATAACGACCATAGGAGTGCCACCCCTTGGGGGGATACCCGTCCGGACTATGGGAGATCGGAAGTACGACGGTACCTGCGTGACAACGCCTTGATGTGGATAGAAAAATACCATTGCGATGGGCTGCGGCTGGATGCCACTTCCTACATCCGATTCGAGGGCGGTGGGCTAGGGGAGGACAGGGCCATTGAGGAGGGCAACCGAATGATGCGCGAGATCAATGCCGAACTACAAGAAAAATACCCCAGAGTGATTACCATAGCCGAAGATCTAAAGGGGCACGGTTTCGTAACGGACCCCATTGATCATGGCGGCATCGGTTACAATTCCCAATGGGACATGAATTTTGTCCATCCCGTCCGGGAGGTGCTGGTAGACACCCACGATGATACCAGGGACTTGCAAAAAATTGTAGATGCCCTTGAATACAGCTATAGTGGGGATGCCTTTAAACGCGTAGTATATACGGAATCCCATGACGAAGTGGCCAATGGAAAGGCACGGGTGCCGGAGGAGGTGCAACCGGGAGATGCCGAAAGTGTCTTTGCCAAAAAACGTTCGCTCTTGGGCATCGTCCTCACACTTACCGCACCTGGCATCCCAATGTTGTTTCAGGGACAGGAATTCATCGAGGACCACTATTTTCAGGATACGGAAGAACTGGATTGGGAAAAACAGGAAAGGCACGGAGGTATCTCCCAACTGGTAGGAGACCTGATAAAGTTGCGTACCGGGGAACTCCAAGGCGGACATGGCCTTAGGACACAGGATATCTCTATCGTACATGTTAACCAGCAGACAAAGGTCTTGGCGTACCTGCGTGGAGCGAAGGATGTTGACCCTGTGCTTGTGGTGCTCAATTTCGGAAATCAAGCGCATGGGGAGTATGGAATAGGTGTGGACGAAGCTACCGAATGGAAGCTGCGCATCAACAGCGTGGCCAAGGAATACGACGACGATTTTTCGGAAGTACAGGTCGATAATCCCAAAATACGGGAGGAATCCACAGACCAAAAAGCATTTACCGGAAAAATGGATATTCCCGGATATGCCGCATTGATATTCACGCTGTAACTTGAACGCCCCTTGATTGGGCCATGAACAGCGTATGATATAATGGATATGTAAAATATAAAGCTTTTTCCCCTTAGCCCATCTATAATCGCGGTTTACTGGAGGGGCAGAACACCCCTGAAGTCGATCTCTTTTTTTTGGAGTCAAAAATATTTTTTATAACTCACATATCTATGTATAGCTGTAGTTAGATTTGCCGCAAACAGCTACAAACATAACCGATAAATAAAATTAATATGAACGATACGACTATAGCTCAGGTCAACGAGGCTACACAAAAAATTTCGCGCATTTCGTGGGGTGCGGTACTTGCCGGTACGCTAACCACCATTGCATTGATGATGCTCTTAAATCTATTGGGCCTTGGTATAGGCCTTACCACCATTGATCCCCTTACGGAAAGCGATCCGCTCGCCGGACTCGGGACAGGTACTGCGATATGGTGGATACTTTCCAACACGGCCGCCTTGTTCACCGGAGGTCTGGTTGCAGGCCGTATGTCCGGTTATACTGCCAATATCGATGGTGCGCTTCACGGTTTTCTTACCTGGGGGCTCTATTTTCTGATCGGGGTCTTTATGCTAACTTCCGCAATCGGTGGCGCGCTGAACGGCATCGGCAATATGGTCTCGGGACTGACCGGTGGCGATGCATCCGAAGACATCACGGTACAGATCGAGAAGGCCATCACGCAGGGCAATGAGAATGCCGGGAATACCTCGGATAATTTAAGGCAAGAGATGTTCGACCTTATTAGGACCGGGGAAAAATACAATGTGTTGCCCGAGGATGCAGCCGAGGAAACCAGTAAATTCCTTCAAGAATCGAAACGGGAACTGAAGCAGTTGAACCTGAAAAACGATATCGAGGATTATGTAAACGATATATCCTTTAATCTCGACAAAAACGGAAACCTCACCATGGAATCGGACGGGGAAAACGGACTTATCGATACAGAAAAGCTCAAAAATTCCCTAATCGGGAACACGGAGCTTAGCGAGGCCGAAATCGATGGCATCATAACGAAATGGGAGACAAGGTTGCAAAATGCCATAGATAAAGTGGAAAACACCTATGCAGAGGCCAAGCAAAAACTAACGGAATATAGTGATGCCGCTGCCGATGCCGCCGGTACTGCGGGCATTATCGCATTTTTCATATTGCTTTTGGGAGGCGGAGCAGCTTTCCTTGGAGGAATTACAGGTTCTCCCGACTATGCGGTGCTATTGGAGGAGGACAGGAAAAATCGGGGCAAGAAATCTACCGGCACGTAAGCTGATTCCGAATTTGGGTCGATCGTAGGATGTTGGCCATAACCATTGTTTAATCTTTTAAAATAAAAATTATGTCTATAGGTATCATTATATTGAATATTCTCTTACCACCCTTGGCGGTATTTATGAAGCACGGCCTCAGCGGGACATTTCTGATCAGTATCATACTGACGGCCCTGGCCTGGCTACCGGGCATAATCCATGCGTTCATAGTCAACGATTGAGTGCTTGGGAGACCATTGGTTTTCAGGCTTGTTATAAGGATCCCTACTGGTATATAAATGCAACACTAAGCTGCTTTTTTTCATACTAAAAATTTGTCCAAAAAAGAGCAATTGGTATGCCCTTGGGGCGGTCGTCCGTGGGTATCGCTCAGAGTTCCGTAGCCTGGTCCCAAACAGTAATTGACACAAAGCTTCTTATTATTCTGCTGCAAGGCCACCTTAAGGTCAATAATCGCTTTCGGCATCTATTTATAGCCAATCATCAGTAATCGGGTGCGCCATATTTGGAAGAAAAAAAGGAAGGTGCTATATTATTTAAACAATATCTCCTAAACTGATCAACATCATAGGATTATACTTTAAAAGCATGGTAATTTGGGTAATCACTAAACTATGAGCCATGCAAATCAAAAAAAATTCAAAAGTAGACGTAAATCTAGATAGCAGTCTATTCTTTGTTATTGGCCTGACCATTGTTCTTTTGATAACATGGAGGGCACTGGAACATAAGACCTATGAAAAAGAGCAGCTTTACGAAATATCCATCAACGCATCGGACGATATAAAGGAAGATGTGCCTATTACCGAGCAGCTCAACACGCCGCCGCCGCCACCACCACCAGCTGCACCTGAAGTTATAGAAATTGTTGAGGACGCCGAAGAAATAGAGGAAACGATCATTGAAAGCACCGAGGCAAGTCAGGAGACCACCATAGAGGCTACTATAGAAGCGGATGATTTGGTGATTGTAGAGGAAGAGGAAGAAATCTCTGTTCCTTTTTCAGTTATTGAAAATGTACCCATTTACCCGGGATGTGAGGATAAAATAACCAATGAGGAACGCAGGGCCTGCTTTCAGGCAAAAATACAGCAGCATGTGGCCAATGAGTTCAGGTATCCCGAAACAGCCCTACAAATGGGAATACAGGGGCGGGTATACGTCCAGTTTGCCATAGACAGTAAGGGTTTTATTACCAGTATTAGAGTCAGGGGGCCTGATTCCAATTTAGAAAAGGAAGCTCAGCGCATTGTTGCGGCGATACCAAAAATGACGCCCGGCATGCAGAGGGGAAGGGCGGTAAGGGTACCCTATAGCATCCCGATCAATTTTAAATTACAGAACGATTGACAAGGCCATGGTGACCGGTAGGTCATCATTAGTTTGTAGCCTCTTTTCAGCTGCCCAAGCTAAGGCAGGAGGGTGCCCGTTCATCAATACGCGAGCAAGGAATTCGAAGGGGTATTCCATCTGACTTCGAGTCAGGAATACATTGGCAGCTAGCCCATTACAAAGGGCTGCCCCGTACTTTCTAGGGCGGCAAACCAAAAATCGCCCTCCATATTAATTTTTTTTCTTTTTTGGGTTACCTGCGGAATAGGCAAATACACAAACTGGCCGTTCACAACCCCTACCACAAAACGTGTTTTCCCTGCCATGGCGCCATGTACGGCGTGGTAGGCAAGCCTATTGCAAAAAACACTGTCGTTGGCATTGGCGGGCGCACTGCGGATGATATAACTTGGGTCAATGTATTTTATAGTGACCTTCCCATTTTTTGACTTAAAATAGGTGCTTATGCTATCTTTTAACAATAGCCCGATATCACTATGTTGCACATTACCTGAAGCATCCTTGACTTCCCCCATATCTTTTGTGAACAGATGCTGTCCGGCCCCTTCCGCCACAACGATGACGGCGTGGTGTTTTAGGTTCAAACGTTCTTCCAGTGTTTTTAAAAATCCTTTTTCTCCATACAGATCAAAATGCATTTCCGGCACCAGTACAAAATTGACAACTGGCATACAAATGGCCACCGAAGCGGCGATAAAACCACTGTCGCGCCCCATCAATTTTACGATGGAAATTCCGTTATAGGCGCCGGTTGCTTCGTTGTGGGCATCCTTTACTATAGGGCTTGCCACGGCAAAAGCTGTCTCAAAACCAAAGGATTTATCTATTAAATCGATATCGTTGTCAATGGTCTTGGGAATACCGGTTACCGAAATATGCAGTCCTCGTTTGCCTATTTCCTCTCCAATGGCGTTCGCGCCTTTTAAGGTGCCATCGCCCCCTATGGCAAAAAGAATATCGATTTTATTTTTCTCCAAGGTATCTACCATAGCGGATACACTTTGACCTCCGCGGGAAGACCCTAGAATTGTTCCTCCAAATTCATGTATATTTTTCACCTTGTCAGGGGTCAGGTGCATGAAGCCGTGACCATATTCGGGAATCAATCCCTCATAACCATAGGGAATACCGAGAATTCGTTTTACCCCATAAAAATAATGCAGCCCCATGACGATGCTTCGTATGACATTATTGATACCTGGGCAAAGACCTCCGCAAGTAACTATTGCCGCAGTAGTTTGGGCAGCATCAAAAAATATGCTCTCCCGGGGCCCGGCCTTTTCCAGGCAATCAGGTTGCTTGCGGGAATGTAGACAATACTGGAAATCGGCCAAGGACACACTGTGCAGTATTTTATCCGCCTCGGTTACAAAGCTGAATATTTTATCCCCCTTTGTTTTGCTGAGCAGTATGGGCGATTGTATCGATGGTTTTCCTAGCGTAGCGATATCGAAATTCATGGTATTTTTATTTTATGGTAAATTAGAACATTGACAAACTTGGTGCAAGTATATTGAAAAGCTAAAGAGCCCTTATAGAAATAGGCACTTTATTTCAAAACAGGCGTTAAAGGAAAATCAAACAGGAAGGCATGTTTTCCCTGTTTCCTTTTTAACCACCCACAGCCGTACTACGGCATCAATCTATCCGAAATTGATATTGCAAAACGAACATCCATTTTTGATCGGCCGATGTTAAACCACTGGCATGAATAACGTGAAAGTCCCGTCCACGCTCTCTTACCGGCACCTATTTCCAATATCTTGGAGAAGGAATACTGGGCGTAGGCATCCAAAAGTTCCGTGGACCTACCATGCGGCGATAGATAATTAAGGTTGTTGATGCCCAATTGGAAATAGACAAATAATTTTCGGTCAATTACGCTTGGATACCCAGTCGAAAACGTCGGATAGAAATATCAAAAGTCGTGTTTTGGGCTTGGTCGGAAAGCTGGCTAGCGGGATTGTTTTCATTCCCTCGCATCCACAATTGCGCATAGGTATGCAAGGCCAGCCAATGGCTGCCTTCTTCATTTAGATGTCATTTTAGCGGTTTGTTTCCCCATTCGGTAGCCTCCAAATCCTGCCCGCACAAAATTGATATTTGGAATAACAGCATCCAGAACAAAATGGGTGGGTACCTATTCTACGAAACCAGTAGTTGCAACCGGGGATGCTCTTCATTTTAAAAAGTAATTATTTGTGGTTCTCCCATATAAGGGCCGCTGCCCCACATATAGCAGGGTTTCTATCGGTCATGCCCGACTTCAATAATTTTACTTTCCCCTTGTACACATCCAACAAGTAGGCCTCAAAATAGGTTTCCAAAGGTTCCAAGATCCACTTCCCACTATTCACAAGTCCGCCCATGAGAAAAAATGCCTCGGGTTGCGAAAAACAGGTAAAATTGGCCAAAGCCAAAGCCATGATGTTTGCGGTATAATCGAAAGCTTTTAGGGCGATAAAATCGCCTTCTTCGGCCGCCTTGGTAATATCCTCGCCATGAAGATCATTAAAAGCGATGTTCCTAAACCTGCTATCGTTCATATATTTGCTCAGCATGTAGACAATAGTGCGTTTGAGACCTGTGGAAGAAACATAGGCTTCCAGTCCGCCCCGTACCCCAAGACCCGTAAGCCTACCATCGCCAAGGGTCATATCTACATGGCCCAGTTCTCCGGCAAAACCATCATAGCCGTCGATCAATTGTCCGTTGGCAACGATGCCCGCACCAAATCCGGTGCCTAAAGTAATGACAATGAAATTCTTCATGTTCCTGGCGTTGCCAAAAAGCATTTCGCCAAGGGCGGCGGCACTTGCATCGTTCATGATGCGCATAGGAAGATCAAAGCGTTCCTGTAGTTTTTCAATAATGGGCAATCTGCCTTTCCAAACTAGGTTTGCGGCATTTTCAATGGTACCGTTTCTATTGGAAGCATTGGGAGCACCAATACCGCATCCTATCAAATTAACCGGTTTATCACGTCTGGCCTTCAGCTCGTGGATGCTGTCCCGTATCTTGTCCAAGTACCCATCCAGGTCCGGGAATTCCCTTGTCCTAAAGTATAATTGTTCAAGGCACTCGCCGTCTTGGGCAACCAACCCTATTTTTGTTTTGGTACCCCCAATATCGATACCTGCTACTACATCCATATGCTATTTTAGTTTACATCTTTTAAGGTTATAACTGCCATCCGGCTGGTTTGGAATTTGGGATTTTTCTCTTTTTGGAACAGGATACCCAACTTATTTAAGAATATTTGGCCTAAGACTCTTCAAATATAGTTTGACGTTTTTTTTTAAAACATGACAATGGTCATTCTTAAAGAAAAAATTGGGTCATAGTTTTGTTTTTGAAAACAATAAACAAAAATATATCATGGATAAAATTTCAACGATTCTGGTACCTTTCAATTTTTCGAGAACTTCAAAAAAGGCATTGGACTATGCCGTCAATTTCATTGGGCAGAAAAAAAATATGAAAATTGTTCTGTGCCATATCTCGGAAGAGCATACTGCGGATACCCTCCAAGAAAAGTTCAACACCACCGTTGAGAAGTACAAAATGAAGAATGATATAGAATGGTTGGTAACATCCGGTCCCTTGACAGCTTCGTTGGCAGCGATACAAAAGGAGAAAAATATCGACCTCATTATTATGGGCACCTTTGGAATGATAACGGACGATGAGGTAGCGATGACCAATACCACCAAAGTCGTTCTTGAGGTTGACTGCCCGGTATTGGCAGTGCCTTATACCACTGATGATTTTAAAATAAAAAATATCGCATTGGTCTTGGGGAAGGAAGAAATTGACGATCGGGAAGATTTAGGTACTTTGTTGGACATTAGCCGTAAGTTCGATGCCAAAGTACACGTGATTACCATACAAAACCGACCTGAATCCTATGGCTATTCTAAAGTAGACAAAAAGAATGAAAGCACCTTGGCCTATTATCTGGAGGACTTTTATTCCGACCATACATTTATAGAAAATCCTGATGTGCTGGAAGGTATCTTAAGTTATGCGTCCGAAAAGGCGATTGACATGATTGCGATCCTTCCCCGCAACCACAGCCAAAAAAGCGAGCCTTCGGATGGTCAGCTCACCCAATTATTGACATTACATTCCAGAGTACCGGTCTTGGCTATCGACTGATTTAGAAAAAATGCTTTTAAGTCATAGCTATGCCAGAAGTTACGATTATACTAACGCTTACTATTGCCCTATTTATTTGGGGTAGGTTTCCACCCGATGTGGTTGCCTTAATTTCGATGTTGGCGCTCTACCTTTTGGGCATCCTTGACCTGACCGAAACCTTGAGCGGATTTAGCAACCCCACGGTTATTATGATCGCCGCGCTCTTTATCATCGGGGAGGGACTTTCCAGAACAGGTTGGACCGCATTGGCAGGGCAGAAATTCGTTGCTTGGGCGGGTAAAAGCATCCCCAAACTTTTGGTATTGTTCACTTTAGGGAGTAGCGTGCTCTCCGGTTTCGTGAGCAATACGGGTACGGTGGCCGCATTACTGCCAGTAACGGTTTCCGCGGCATGGAACGCAGGTGCCCTGCCCTCCAAACTTTTAATGCCGGTCGCCTTTGGTTCCAATACTGGGGGACTGCTGACCTTGACCGGAACACCGCCCAACATTATCGTCAGCAATACGATGATCGAGAAGGGTGTGGACGGTTTTTCATTTTTCGAATTTGGCCTGATAGGCCTTCCACTCCTGATCATTGCCATTTTATATTTCCGGTACATCGGGTATACGCTGCTGCCCAGCCATAAAACGGATAACCGCACGATAAGCATCGATTCTGAAATGCACAAGTGGATCGAAGATTACAGCATCGGTGACAATATGTACCGTTTGCGAATCCGTTCCATGTCAAAGCTTATCAATACGAAAATCGGCGACTGGGATTTTGAAAATAACTACAACGTATCCATTGTGCGTTTACGCCGCCGAAACCCAAAAGTATTGAAGGGAACGCCACCCTATGTGGAATTCCCAAAGCGCCAAACAGAAATGCGGTACCATGATATTATCACCGTAAAAGGGAATTCACAGGATGTGGATAAGTTGATCTTGGCATTCAGTTTGGGCATAATTTCTACAAAGCCTGAAGAAAATAACTTAAAAAATGAACTCATCAACCAGGAGGTGGGTATGGTTGAGATGTTGATAACCCCAAAATCTTTTTTCGTAGGAAAGACCATCTCCATGGGTCAATATTTAGAACAGTCCGGCATACAGCTGTTGGGTGCATCACGGAACAATAAGCCCTTGCCCGATAAAGAGATTACCGTCCGGGCAGGTGACGCATTTGTGATACGTGGCAGGTGGCACAAAATCGAATACCTTCAAACGGTCTATGAAAACTTGGTGATTTCCGGAAGCCCGGAGGCTATGTCCAAGAATGTGGATGAGATTACACCCAGATCGTATGTTGCCCTGGGGACCCTTCTTTTAATGATTTTTTTATTGGTATTCGAAATATGGCCCGGTGCCGTAGCCGCTTTGGTGTGTGCGGGTATTATGATGATATCCGGTTGCGTGCCCATAGCCAAGGCA
>Ga0136560_1001923_pt1 | contig 10617 bp, 7 predicted proteins | sample AntRauMeHopE1497_FD_104925 | JGI IMG/M metagenome (GOLD analysis project Ga0136560, IMG submission 104925) | Saline lake microbial communities from Rauer Islands, Antarctica - Metagenome Hop E1 #497 | ecosystem: Environmental > Aquatic > Non-marine Saline and Alkaline > Saline | place...
GAATGCACCTGTAGCCCAATGAATCCGCTAGCGGTTTGATCGTCCACTAAATGGGAGGCCGGAACGCCATTGATCCATGTTTTAAGGGTATCTCCTAGAGCCTCTATGCGATAGTGGTTCCACTCATTTTGGTTAAAGGCTTGCTTTGCAGCGGTATTTTCATCGGAAATGGGGTGTAGCCATCCCCTTCTGGCTTCGTCATAAATACCTGCGCTCCAAGCCCTGTCCGATGGGTCGATTTCAATTTGATACCCGTGTACCCTTCCGTCCCGGTAATGGGGAAAGCTATTGCTACGTATCTGTATACCGGAATTCATACTCGGGTCCACCTTGTAGTCCAGCTCTAAAATAAAATCCCCGTACATTTTATCCGATGTAAGAAAGGAGTTTGGGGTGTTGGAAACCGTAGTTCCTACAATTGTGCCTTCCCTTACTTCGTATTTGGCTTCGCCGCCTTTTTGCGACCAGCCATTTAAAGTTTCATTGTCAAAAAGCGGAATCCATGGGGCAGTGTCCTTTTCTTGTTCCGCACAGGAATAAAAAATTAAGGTAATTACTGCAAGAAGGGTAAGCTTACTGTAATTAAGATAGGTTGTTCTTTTCATTTTTAAGGTTTTATATAGTTTCAACTATGTTGCATTTTTTGGTTAGGAAAAAATGCGTGCGTTTTTAGCCGATTTAAAGATATGAATTTTGAACGGGAACTTTTTGCTTCCATCCTCCAATGGCCTATATTCTAATCCAATTTTACTATTATTTTGGAATTTGCAGCTTGGGAATTCTTCGATTATTTTTGAAAAGGAACTGAACACGAACCACGGATGATAGTATCTCTATATCCAAAAGCTTTATTTCAAAACAGGCCCTTATCCCAAATCTTTACAAAGAAATCCCCCGTTTCCACGGGATAAAATCGTCTTGACCCAAGGCATCGGCCTTGGCAATGATTTCTCCACTGGCCACTTTAATGATATACTCCAATAGGGCTTCCCCTGATTCTTCGATGGTTTTTTCGCCGGTAATAACGTCACCGGTGTCCACATCTATAATGTCCGGCATTTTTTCTGCCAAGCTATGGTTGGAGGCTACTTTGATGACCGGCGCAATGGGGTTTCCGGTTGGCGTTCCCAGTCCGGTCGTAAAAATTACGATATTGGCTCCCGAGCCCACCATGGCCGTGGTGCTTTCCACGTCATTGCCCGGCGTACACAGGAGGTTAAGGCCAGGTTTTGTTACATATTCCCCATAATCCAGCACCGCCGTAATGGGGGAGGTACCTCCTTTTTTTGCGGCTCCTGCAGATTTCATGGCATCGGTAATCAATCCGTCTTTGATATTGCCCGGGGACGGATTCATGTCGAATCCGGAGCCGACGGCTTCGGCAGAATGTTCATAGGCTTTTATAAGGCTCATAAAGCGCTGGGCATCTGCATCGGTAACACATCGGTTGACCAGTTCTTGTTCCACACCGCACAGTTCCGGAAATTCCGAAAGTATGGGAGAACCGCCCAAGGCAGCCAAAATATCGGACGCATATCCCAGTGCCGGATTGGCCGATATGCCCGAAAAACCGTCCGACCCACCACATTCCAATCCCATTTTTAAACGCGCTAGGGGCGCTGGTTGTCGGGGAATATCGTTCGCTTTTTTTATACCGGCAAAAGAGTCTTTTATAATCTGGTTTAATAGATTGTCTACCGTGCCCATTTGTTGTTGCTCGTAGATGAGAACCGGTTTTTGAAGGTCTGGATTTAGGTGTTCCAAAGCCTTTTTAAAAATATCGATTTGCAAGTTCTGGCATCCCAGACTCAATACGGTGGCACCGGCAACATTGGGATTGTTGACGTAGCCGGCAAGCAAGCGCGCAAGGCTTTCCGAGTCTTGGCGTATACCGCCGCAACCCCCTTGGTGAGAAATGAACTTGACTTGTATATTGTCAAACGTAGGTTTGTTTTTTGTTGGCTGGTCTTCTGTGATCGGTGTTGGATTTCCACTAATCAATTGCCGCAATAAATAGCGTTGTGAACTTATGCTGTTGGTATTCAGTTCTTTTTCAAAAATATCTTTCAGCACCTCAATATTCCTGTTTTCACAAAAAACCAAGGGAAAGAACAGCCAAATGTTCTGTGTTCCCACCTGCCCGTCCGGTCGATGATAACCCATAAAGGTTCTGTTTTTCCATGGCGATAGGTCTGGCGGAGTCCAAGCGGCAATGGCAGTTTTTTGGTTAACGGCCTCCGTCTGGTGCTTTACATTTTCTGTTGTCAGCACGTCCCCTTTTTTAATAGTGGTAACGGCCTTGCCCACCAAAATACCGTACATATAAATTTCACCACCCACTTCCAAGCCTTGCAAAGCGATTTTGTGCTTTGCCTTGGTGTAGGATAGCATGCATATATCTTCATTTTCCAAGCTGGTGAGCTCGCCTTTTTGTAAATCTACCAAGGCAATGGCTACGTTGTCCTTTGGGTGTATTTTTATTAATTTATGAAACATTACTTATGTTGTTGTACTGGTTATAGAAATTTATCCATCCCTTTTTTAGGCCAAATTTATCTATATGTTCCATAGCAAACGCTACGGCCTCTGTTAAACCCGAAATAAGGCTAAGGTCTTCGCCCCAATAGTTATCCTTTGATAAAATAGCTTTTGCCACGGTGTCGTAATTTTCCGATTGCCAAATGTCGGAAAGTTCGGCAACTAGTTGTTCATCGTCCTGCACGGGCAATTTTTTTCCGCGCCATGTCCCTTTATAAAATAACAGCAGACAGGAAAAGGCAAAAACCGTATGCACGGGTAGTTCTTTTTTCAATTTTACGAACTCCAAAAGACTTGGCAGCACACGTACTTTGAATTTGGAAATGGTGTTGAGCGCAATGCTGGCCAATTGATGTTTTATAAACGGATTCCTGAACCGGTCAAACACATCTTGGGCAAAGGTTTCCAAAGCTGCTTTTTCCATGGGTAAAGTGGGTACAATTTCCTCAAAGACCAACGCACGGATAAAGGAACCCGTAAAGGCATCGTCCACACTTTCCTTTACCGTTTCGTTGCCATATAACAGGTTCAAGGGCACCATGGCCGTATGGGCACCATTGAGGATACGGACTTTTCGAGTGCGGTAGGGCTGCATGTCGTTTACAATCTTTACGTCTAAGTGTGTTTTATGGAAGGGTAGTTTTTCTTTTAGGTCAGCGCCGCCCTCAATAACCCAAAGAAAAAAAGTTTCCGCGGATACCATAAGCTTATCCTCATAGTCCAGCTGCGAACGGTATGCGGCAATATCATCCTTAGGATAGCCCGTAACAATACGGTCTACCAAGCTGTTATGGAAGCTACAGGCACCCAGCACCCAATTTGTAAAAGCATCGCCCAAGTTCCAAAGCGCACTATATTCTAAAATATAGTTCTTTAAGGTATCGGCATTGTAGTTGATCAGTTCACAGGGGATGATGGTCAGGCCTTTCTCATGAGCACCTTCAAAATATAAAAAACGTTTGTGTAACAGCAGCGTGAGTTTGGCCGGGAAGGCCCTTGGCGGTTGCGTTTCTGCGGTATCGGTAGGATCAAATGCAATACCGGCCTCCGTAGTATTTGAAATAACAAACTGTAGTTCCCGTTCCTGGGCCAAAGCTAAGTAGTTTTCAAATTCCGTATAGGGATCTACTGCTTCCACAATTGTTGTGATGATTTGCTTTTCCTCAGTAGCCTTCCCGTTTTTTATGCCCTTGCAAAATAGGGTGTACAACCCGTCTTGGGCTTTCAATTGCGGAATCATTCCTTGGGGTATGGGCTGCACAACGGCAATTCCGGCATGGAAACCCGCCTTTTTGTTCAGTTCTTGGATAGCGTTACCAACGAAGGCACGTAGAAAATTCCCTTCCCCGAATTGGACTATTTTAATAGGGAGTTGTTCGGTAAGTCCTAGGTGTTGTCTGTTCAGTTTTTTCATCAATATAAAGTTACGATAAGCTATGGAAATAAGATTGTTTATGAGTATTGCTTTTTGGCTAGGAAGATTAAGATGGCATTTTTTGATATACTGTCCATGATGACATTCCTTACTAAAGATTGAATACTTTGCTGGAATAGTTGTATTTTAAAGATTCGATTTTAAGAACACCGCAAACTTATTGGAGGTTTCCACCAACAGGAAGTCCGCTAGGGACAGCTTCCGGCAATTCCTTGTCAAAGCTGTCATCGTTTAGGGTGTTCAAAAATGATATGATGAGCGACATTTCTTTTACACTAAGTTCAAGCTCACGCACAAATGGGTCGTACCGTTCTGCGGGTACATTTTTATTCCGCACTTTTCCGTTAGAAATATCCTCGTAAAACTCCAGAACACGGCGTAAATCATGAAGGCTTCCGTTATGCATGTATGGGGCGGTAAACCTAAGGTTGCGCAAGCTTGGCGTACGGAAGGCAAAGGTGTCCTGCACACCGGCATCCGGAACGGGTAACTTATCATTTTCAGGAGTTCCCAAGACGTGCATTTTGTAATCGGAAAACATAGGGCCGTTATGGCAGTTGATGCAGCCTACGGTTTTAAATAGCTCAAACCCTTCTTTCTCGGAAATTAGAATGGCATCGCTATCGCCCCGCATATATTGGTCAAATCGGGAATTGTTGGTGATGAGCGTCCGTTCAAAAGTGGCGATGGCCTTACCAAGGTTGTCTACGGAAATCGCTTCCTCACCCCCAAAAGCCAGTTCAAAGAGTTTTTGGTATTCTGGTATGGCGCTCAATCGGTCTATGACCGTTTGTAGAATATCGGTTTCTGCAATTCCATGGCCACGCATTTCCTCAAAAGCCTTTATAGGTTCCAAAGCCTGTTTTTCAAGGCTTTTTGCACGGTCGTCCCAGAACATGGTAGCCTGTTCAGGGTCATAGACGTTGTTTTGGTCTATGCCGTTAAAAGCGGTGTTGATGATGGTCTGGGCATTTCGTTTTACAAAGGGAATATCGTTGGGCGAATTAAATTTGCGTTTACTGCCCATACCGCTGGAATTAGGGCCTATACTAAGGTCTAAAAACTCGGCATACCCGTTTGAAGGATGGTGGCAAGTGGCACAGGCAACATCTTTGTTGCCGGAAAGTATGGGGTCAAAGAACAGCAGTTTACCCAAAGCCTCTTTTTCTGCGGATGCCGGATTGTCTTTGGGCGATTTTACGGTTTCGGGCAAGGCGGAGAACCGTTTGACTACATTTGATTTTTTTACCGCTGTATTTGGTTCTTTTGCGGTATCGGCGCAGTTTACCAAACATAGCGGTACTAGGAAATAGAGTAGGATTTTTTCTATTTTTGACATTTTGATTGTCGACTTAAGTGCCTAAAAATACGGATTTTAAAAATGAACTGAGCAAAAGGTTTGTTAGATGGTGTCAAAGTTTCTTGTTTCTGTTGTTTCTATTGTTTTTGTTGTTTCTATTGTTTCCGGTGCTTGGAATGGGGTTATTACTACAACTGTATAATCTTGAGTCCACTCCGAAAAGGGGTTTTAGTTTATGATTGGTAAGAATTTAATTTTTTATTATTTTTTAAGTATTGATGTACATGCGTTTGAAAATCGCCGAATCGAATTTTTTTGACCTTTTAACTCTTTTCTTCTTTGCCTCGAGTTTTCGGAGCAAAATCAATTTTTAGGTTTTACCATTATTTCTATGGGTGTAAATTATAGTTCTTGGAACTATACATAGAACAAAAGAACTTGAGATGTAGGACTTTTTCGATTCAAGTTTGAGTATTCAGTTATTTGCCTTCTTGGTTTTTCTAGGTAATCATATTTGGTCTTATGTCCTACGTCTAATAGTCTTAAGTCAGCCTAGTTCATGGATTCATTTCTAGAACGCTTGCATTGTTCGCGGTAGAAACGCTTTCCGAAATGAGTAGGACTAATTTTTACGGAATAAGACAGGATAATGAAGAATTTGTATGCTTTTCTTAGTGATATTTATTTTATTTTTGAGGTGCATGGCGAGGCAACGCTCCAAGATGATTTCACGCTAAAAAACAAGCTCACGATGAACTTTTGTAAAACGATGCTCCCGTATAAATTACTACTGGTTTTTTGCCTGACGCTTCTGCCAAAAGCTATAAACGCACAACAAGATCAATCCAAAAAAGTGCATAACATTTTGGATTATGGCGCTGTGGCAGACGGTAGAACGCTTAACACAGCGGCGATACAGAACGCTATAGATGCCGCCCATAAAAGAAAAAAAGGAGGGTTGGTAGTATTGCCAAAAGGGGAATTTTTATCGGGGAGTATACTGATGAAGAGCAATGTAGACCTGTACTTGGAAGAAGGTGCGGTGCTGCTGGGAAGCACCGACCCCAATGATTATGTGGCTATGTCCACCGAAGGAAGGCCGAGGTCGCCCAAGAACGATGACAATTCGCAATTGGCGCTGCTCTTGGCACATAGGGCCAACAATATTTCCGTTTCCGGGAAAGGACTCATAGATGGTCAGGGAAGGGCATTGGCCTTACATATTGATAGTCTGCACCATGCCGGTATCAAAATTGATCCAAATTACAGTTACCGCCGCATGCGGCCCAACGAAACCGTCCGGCCAAAACTGTTCCGGTTTTCGCAATGCGAACAAGTAAGGGTTACCGATCTGGAAATCAAGAACGGCGCCTGCTGGGGGCTGTCCTTTGAACTGTGTACAGACCTGACCTTGGATAACCTAAAAATAACCAACCGCGCCTATTGGAACAATGACGGCATGGATATTACCGATTCCAAAAACGTTAGGATAACCAACTGTGATGTAGATTCCGCGGATGACGGTATCTGTCTAAAATCCTATTATCCAGGCTACTTTAATGACAATATTTATATTGCCAATAATACCATTCGTTCTAGTGCTAGCGCCATAAAATTCGGGACAGCTTCCTATGGCGGCTTTAAGAGCGTTACTATTGAGAATATTAAGATTTATGATACCTTTCGTTCCGCTATTGCCTTGGAATCTGTAGATGGTGGTGTTATTGAAAATATAACAATCAGAAATATCGAGGCCGTGAATACCGGTAATGCTATTTTCATCCGATTGGGACATCGGGATGGGGAAACGCCGGGCATACTCAAAAATGTTCACATAAAGGATATGAACGTACAAGTACCCTTTGGAAGGCCCGATACCGATTATGATATGCGTGGCCCTGCGGTAGATTTTTTCCATAATCCCTTTCCTTCTTCCATATCCGGATTGCCCGGTTATGAAGTGGAGGATGTGGTCTTGGAAAACATCACTATTTCCTATCCTGGGAGGGCATCCAAAGGGATGGCCTATGTGCCTTTGAGCCGTTTGGAACAGGTTCCGGAAAATGCTAAGGACTATCCGGAATTTCACATGTTCGGGGAGCTGCCGGCATGGGGATTTTACGTGCGGCACGCAAAGGGAATTACCTTTAAAAACATCAATCTTAGTTTGGATGACCCTGATTTCCGGCCCGCTTTTGTTTTCGATACCACAGAAAATATTCAATTGGAACAGCTCGCGTTACCAGATCAAAACAAGGAAGAAATCATCCTGCGAAAAACAGAGGATGTGCGGCTGGATGATACGTTGTTACCCGTGATGAAGGAGTTTTGATTTCGATGACATCTAAACCATTTAAACATCTTTCTAAAATATGAAAGCTCATACCGACCTTCTTTTTATGGTGTAGTTCATATAGGAAGAAATACCGAAATTCCATTGGGGCAATTGGTCACAAGTGTTCACCCAATTGATTAACGAGCCAAGGTGTTCCGTATTTATGCTGACCTGATCTCCCACCTTATGTGTAAATCCTTCGCCTTCTTTATCCCTGTCTTCCGATGGTGCGAACATAGTACCCAAAAAAAGTACCAAACCATCGGGGTATTGATGGTTTTCTCCAATAACCTGGGCTACCAGGTCGTCGGGACTTCTGCTTATTTCGTCCATTTTGTTGGCTCCTTTGGACCTAAATCCGTCCAGCCCTTCTATAGATAGTTCTACATGGCATTTTTTTACATCTTCAATAGAAAAGGTGTCATCGAACAATCTAAATAAGGGGCCAATAGCGCAAGAACCATTTTGGTCTTTTGCCTCGCCTAGCAACAAGGCACTTCGTCCTTCGTAATCGCGAAGGTTCACATCGTTGCCCAAGGTAGCTCCAATTATTTTTCCTTTTGATGAAACCGCCAAAACAATTTCCGGTTCCGGATTGTTCCAAATAGAATCTTTCAAAATTCCTATTTCCGCACCAAAACCAACGGCGGACATGGGCTGACTTTTTGTAAAGACTTCGGCATCCTTACCTATGCCCACTTCTAAATATTGAGACCACAACCCCGTTTCCTTAAACTGCTTTTTCAACTGTTCCGTTTCCGGAGAACCGGGGATTACTTTGCTTAAATCGCTCCCCAGCGTATCGTTTATTGTTTTGCGGATCTTATGGGCCTCCTGCGCATTGCCTCCTGCTTTTTCTTCAATAACCCTTTCCAGCAGACTTCTAATAAAGGTTACCCCACATGCCTTGATAGCCTGAATATCATTGGGGGCTATAAAGTAGGGCAGCGTATTCTTTTTTTGAGCGTAAATAGAATTTTCAAGTATGTCGGATAACGACCCTATTTCTGGAAGATTTCCCAAGTTTACTAGAAAAGAAACTATCGCATCCGTGTTAATCAATTCACTAGTGGAATTGAAATAGGCGGATAGGTCAAATACCTTTCCTTTTTCAACTTTGACCACATGTGGCCCTTCAATACCGTTATAGGCCAATGAGGCCGGCACCATGCATCTGCCAATCCAGGTTCCTTGATTTGCCATGTTTGGCACAACTTTGCTAAAATCTATTTTTTTCTCAATCATTCTCAACCTCTTAATTGAATTTTTTTGTCATTCTATTTTAAAGGGCAATACACCGTTTAAAGGGTACTTTTACATTAAATAGGCAACCCGAGTATGCATATTCTGCCAAAGCCTTCTCAATCATGTTATAATTAGCAGAAGTTACGTAAAGTTCGTTTAAATCTGCTTCTCCAAAAGCAAACGCCGTTTATTAAGATCGTCCCATAGGATGTCTTCCCCTGCAATGGCTCTAGTGTCAAGTCAAGCCAAAATTGGCCCAAAATCTAATGCATCTTTTGCGGTATCCCATCGTTAAAAAATAATTCCGTAGCTAATGCTATGCAATGATTTTTTGCCTAGGGCTACCACAAGATCTACGATTACCTTTTACGCCATTTCAGTTTGGACTTGACACTGGTGGGATATGCTCCTTCAGCTGTTATTGGTTGCATAATATAAATCCCTGCCATTTTACGCAATAGAATTCCCTTAGAGGCCATCTCGTGCATAGCTTTTAGGTAATCAAGATCATCAAAAAATCAATAACTAAGTGTTAAGAAAAAGAAGGCAAGTCGTTCGGACATGTGCCTTGCTGGGGATGCCTTCAGGTAGTCCATTAAAGAGCTTTTATATTGTAGATAAGACCTTAAAATGATAAAATAGCCAACCAGAAGGTCAAACCTTTTTTATTGCGTTTCATGTCCCTATTTCTACTTTACGACCTTTATTTGAAAAACCCTATGTATACAACTCCGCAATCTCATTTTTAAATTTCTCGCGTATGACCCTTCTTTTCAATTTTAGGGTAGGGGTTAGCTCTGCTTCTGCGCCATCTTCATGAAAGGGCAACCAAGGGGCGCTGATCAGCTTAAACTTTTTCACTTGTTCTATATGGCCGAACAAGGGGTTATAGGCATCAATTACCTTTTGATATTTGGAGATGACCTTTTTATGCTGTATCATGTCATCCAATGTAGTCCAACCCAATTTTTTGTGGGCACACCAATTTTTTAGCGATTCTTCTGAGGGAACAATAAGGGCGGTCACAAATTTTTGCTTGTCGCCCACCACCATCATTTGTTCGATTAAAAAGTCCTCTTTCATCTTGTTTTCAATGGGGGCAGGGGCAACATATTTGCCTCCGGAGGTTTTTAAAAGCTCTTTTTTACGGTCGGTTATTTTTAGGAATTCGTGACTGGAGGCGCCTTTTATCAATTTCCCCACATCGCCCGTACAGAACCATTTTTTTCCATCGATTTCCTTAAAGACTTGGGCGTTGATTTCCGGTTTTTTGTAGTAGCCTTCCATCACATTGGGCCCGTGTGCCAAGATTTCTCCTTCATCATCCGCATAATTACCATCTGACGGGTCTATTTTTAGGGTAACGCCGGGAATCGCATAACCAACGGTGCCAATAAAGGTGCCGCCAGGTTCTAAACTGTTTATAGTAAGCGTGGGCGAAGTCTCCGTTAATCCGTAGGCCTCACGCACAGGAATCCCCGCTGCACAGAAAACCCGAAGTATTTTTGACGGGCAGGGCGCCGCTCCCGTCACGATCAGGCGAATATTACCGCCGAGCGCATCGCGCCATTTGCTAAAAATTAGTTTATTCGCAATTTTCCATTGTAGTTTTTTGGTAAACGAAAGCTTTTGGTCCAGCTCAAAACTATCCGTTAGCTCCAAAGCCCAAAAAAATAGTTTTTTCTTTACGCCTTCTAGGGCCAGTCCTTTATTGTAAATGGCCTCGTATACCTTTTCCAATAATCTGGGCACGGTGGTAAAGAC
>Ga0136560_1001925_pt1 | contig 10605 bp, 4 predicted proteins | sample AntRauMeHopE1497_FD_104925 | JGI IMG/M metagenome (GOLD analysis project Ga0136560, IMG submission 104925) | Saline lake microbial communities from Rauer Islands, Antarctica - Metagenome Hop E1 #497 | ecosystem: Environmental > Aquatic > Non-marine Saline and Alkaline > Saline | place...
CTTCCCTCAAGACCCCTCGACGAGCCGCAAGCCGCCCTCAGCGCCATCCCCTGCACGAGCACCGGCCATAAACGAACAGTCGACAGCTCCAGTATCTTCTTCAAAAGGAGCCGACATAACTGCCGCTGTAGGCCAGCGCGAGGCGCGGAGGAGGCGCGGGACGAATCGCAGCGCCGCCGACGATCGGCTGATGACCGGGCCCTCGACGAGCCGCAAACCGCCCTCAGCGCCATCCCCTGCACGAGCACCGGCCATAAACGAACAGTCGACAGCTCCAGTATCTTCTTTCAAAGGAGCCGACATAACTGCCGCTGTAGGCCAGCGCGAGGCGCGGAGGAGGCGCGGGACGAATCGCTGCGCCGCCGACGATCGGCTGAGTGTGTGCTCCATTACCGGGTCAAACGAGTCACTCAGGCATCGTTTGGTGTGTGTGTGTTCTTCGCGGGATGGGCGCCTTTCCGGCCCGGGGCGGAGATTGGGCGGTAGCTCGCTGAGAGGATCAGCCTGTGTCCGGGAGGGTAGGTGCGCGCACGCACTCGCTCGCTCCACTGCTCTGGCATCCTGGCCGCACTCTCGAAAGCGCCGCACCGCTCGTCACGCCAAGGCCGGCCGCTCACTTGGGGTGCAGCGCGTCCTGCCCGCCGAAGGAGTGGTGGCGGACCGCGTGCCGCCAGGTGGCGAGGTTTGGATCGGCGGCTGCGATGGAGGGAGGGACCATGGCCTGGACGTCCAGGGACCTGGTGTACTCGCGACGCAGGGCCTTGCGGACGATGCGATGGACGACGCTGTAGACGAGGAGGACGAGGACGAGCTCGAGGCCGACGAGGCCGGACTGTAGGCTCTCCAGCGTGGCCACCTCCTTGAGGCCCTCACTCTTGTACAGCTTCACGGCGGCGCCGAAGCCGCTGCCGATGGGACCCCGCTCCAGGTCGAAGCTGAGCTTCAGCTTGGGGTTCCGCATCAGGCCGTCCCAGTCCCTGCCGGGGCGCGCCTCCGACGTGTTGGAGAACTGTTGCGTCAGCTCCTCGATCGACGAGATGTACAGCCGGAACAGCGGGTCCACTCCGAACGACGCGAGCGCGTCCTGAGGGATCACCGCGCCGGGCTCCTGCAGGCTCGCGATGGACTGCGCAACAAAGGCGACGCCTCCCTGGGCGTACATGAGCGCCTCAAGCGCAGGATATCGGCGCTCGGACCCAGGGAGGCCCAGGCCCTCGTCCCCGTGGCGCAGCCCGTCGTGCACGCGGCGGTAGAAGCTAGAGTAGTGACGGAGCCTGTCGCTGAGCTGGTCCAGAGTCCCGACCTCCCCGTCTCCGACGAGAAGCTCCCGCACAGTATTGAAGGTCTCGCGGGCGAGGTAGCGGCGGCGGCCGGCGTTGTTCAGCTCCGCGGGCTTGGCCGAGCCCGACTGCGAGATGTCCAGGGTGAGGAAGAAGTTGGCCACCTGCGCGATGACGAGGAGGATCATGACGCCCACGGCCTGGAGGGTGACGGACCGGAGCTGCTTGTCCTGGAGCACCGACGCCATGGTCGTGACGGTGTCAGAGGCCTTCTTGCGCCCGCGGCGCGAGCTTGCGGGGGCGGGCGTGCGTGCCCTGCAGCAGCAGCAAGCCCGCCAGGGCAGGCTCAGGCCAGTGGTGTCGGCCGTGGGGGCCTCCGAAGCAGGCCTTGCAGCCGGGGCAGGCCGGAGCTCTTGCCGCTCCCTCGAAGTGACCGCCTTCGAGGGGGCCTTGCCGGACGCCGGCTGTGGTGATGCAGACGCCGTGGCCGGCGGGCCTACGGCCTTGCTGTCGTCCATCAAAAGCGAAGCACGAGCCTTGCGGGGCGGGCCTCCACCGGCCGTGCGGTCAGAGCTCTGGGTGCGATCCCTGGGCTTCGCAGCAGCTGCCTTGGGAGGCGCAGGCGCAAGGAGATCATCGAGACCGGAACGGACGTCCCCGTCGCCGCCGTCTCCGGTCGACGGTGGCTTGTTTGACGCATCGTCGTCGTCGTCATCGTCGTTGCCTTCAGGAGCCATACCCACGCCTCCCCCATCGAACCCGAGCTCCGTCTTCATCGCGTCCTCGTACGTGGCGCCCCGCTTCAGCGCGTCTTGCCGCTGTCTAACAAGTGTGGACAGCTCCTCGGCGTCATGCACTCCTTGAAGCATGTCGCCATCGGTGACGAGCAGTGCCGCCGAGGCCGCCCCGTCGTCGTCGTCCAGGTCAATCAGCGGTTCGTCGTCTTTTGCAACGCTGTCGCCCATGTCCTGGAACGGGATCATCATGCCGGGCGCTTTGCTCCTGGGCGAGCTGCGCCGGGCGGTCGTAACCATACCCGTATCCACCGATGACGAGCTGTCGTCTAGCTCCGAGTGGAGGCTAGGCCGGCGGCCCCTCTTGCCAGCAGCCTTGGGCGCCTGCTTCGTGGTCTCGGACTGCAGGGCCGTCGGGGTCGTAAGCTGGCTGGCGCGGTCCGACCCTAGGCTCGACGCGTTGGAGCTGTTCCCGCCGACGTTGCCGATCTCAGCTGCCTCGTGCAGCGACGCCTTCGCGGCCGCCCTGTCCGCGGTGGCATGGGCACGCCTAGATGGTTTGGCTCTGGATTTGATGCGGAGAAGGAAGTCGTGGGCCTTGAGCGTCTTGTACCGCTGCGAAGTCGGGTCAACGTCCTCCAGGGTGAGCCCGGCCTGGTCGAGCTCCACGAGCATCCTCTCGATCCTCCGGTAGCGCCGAGCCATGTGCTTGCCGAGGCGCCGCGGCAGCGCCGTGACGAGCAGCTGCAGCGAGCTCTTTCCCACGTGCACCGAGCGCAGCGCCGGCCAGAAGACGCACGTGGCAAGCAGCGAGAGCACGATAACCTTGCATGCGAGCAGCGCCGCCTGGATGGCCGTCTGCTCGGCGACAAGCTGCTGATCTTCGGCCTGGTATAGCCCCACTGCCTTCTCAAACGTGTTAAGCATGTTGTCCTTGGCGTTGTCCATGACGAAGCGCCACTCGGGCATGGTGGTGGCGCTCAGGAACTGGGACATGTTCTGCTTGGCCATGCGTGACGTCGTGGCAACGAACAGGTTGCCGGCGTCCCACAGGGAGAGGGACTGGACCCAGCGCCTGCGGCTGAGCGACACGTCAGGGTTGTACATGTCAAACTTGACCGACGTTTTGGAGTTCCACATGGTGTTGATGGTCGGGAACCTCCGCCCGCTGTAGTAGAGAAAGCTGTGCTTGGCGCCCAGGGTTTGCATTTCCTTCAACACGTGGCTCTGCAGCGCGCCGAAGGAGGCTGTGTCGCCCTTGATGGCGAGAAGCTGGAGACCCCGCGCCCCGTACCACGCGCTCTCAGTGAGCTTGCGCCTGAGCCCGGCCGCGTCCATGGTCTCGACGCTGAGCCGGATGGTGGAGAAGACGTAGGCCGTGGACACGAAGATGCCGATGAGCGCCATGATGAGGCCGACAAGGGCGAGGCGAAATCCCCTTGTGGTGCTCGTCACGACGGGGATGTCGAGCTGGGACCTGGCAGCTAGGCGCTGCTGCCTCCTCCGGGCGACCTCGGTGCCAGACGTCCGAGACGTGTTCGCAGACGGCCCCGAGCCGGAGAACCCGGACGCGCTCGCGCCGGCCGACCCCATCGCCTCGTCCACGTCCTCGCCCGCGCGCGTGTACGTGGTGCCGGTCTCGTCGACGCGGGCGTTCACGAGGAAGATGCCGTAGGCCCTTGCCAGCGCCTTGGCCTGGGGGTATCGCTCCATGAGTCCGAGGTAGCCCCGCTCGGCGGCGCTGCACGACCTTGCGATGGCCTCGAGCTTGTCCGACACCGAGCCGCCCCGCATGGTGACGCCGTCGGTGGATCCGGACGCGATGCTGGCCCACCACGCCGATAGCCCGCGGATGGCTGCCAGGTGCCGGCGCTCCGCCTGCCGGAACTGCTGCTTGAACTCGATGAGGCCGATCGAGTCGACGTCGGCGCCTGACGTGCCGATCTGCATCTTGCGCCTCAGCTCGAGAACGCTGGTGATGCGCGCGTAGAGCGTGTACTGCAGGTCAAGGGCCGCGGGCAGCCTGGCGGCGTCGACAAGGAGCCCCACCGCCCGCAGCGTCTCCTCGTTGCTCGCCCAGTTGAAGAGGAACGTGGCGTAGACGATGCGGCAGTACACAGACTCGGGGTACACGTCCAGCGCCTCCTCAAGCAGTGCCTTGGCGTAGAACACCGCGCGGGGCGTGGGCGTGCGGAGCAGCGTCCGGACCATGAGCTCGACATCAGTCTCGGATGACAGGAAGCGGCCCGCGTGGCTCGCGAGGGATCCGGACTTGGGTGCGCTGGTCAGCTGCCGGTCCAGGAAGGCGAGCACTTCGTCGTGGACCTGGCCGGGCGCAGGAAGCGGCTGCGGTGCCTCGTTGGACGGGTCGGCCTCGGACACGAGCTTGCTCGCGTCCACGCGCATGGCTCCACCCAGAGAGATCTGCAGGGAGCGGCCGGTGTGCCCGAAGGCGCTGGACCCGGATGTCTCGCCCAGCGGAGCAGGGGCGATGAGGCCGACGCGCCCTGCCGACCGACGGCTCGGTCCGCGTCGAGCAGCGCCCGGCGACAGCAGGGCCACGGATCCCGTACGCGGGCCCATCGACGTTCGTACGGCGGCCAGGAAGGCGCTGGCCCCGGTGGCGCCCTGAGCCGGCGGCGCCATTCCCGCCGGAGCGGTCTGGGCCAGGGCCTCCACACGCGGTCGGGCAGGCTTGCCAGCATGCGTAGCGGGGCCCGGTGTGCCGGCCTTGACTGCATCCCCAAGCATCCGCCTGGACATGCCGACCGAGTAGCTGCCGCGGGGCCTGGATGACTTTCGCAGCCGCCCGCGGTCAGCCTCTAGGCGGCCGACAGTGTCGCCATCGCCACCATCTTGGGACTCGCGTTCCTGAGAGAGAGCAGTCTGGCTCCCATCTTTGTCCGGTGGTGTCGCAGCCCCCGGCCTGCCTGCCCCGGGAGCCTGCACCTCCCATGCTTGGTCTGGGGGCGCTGCCTCTTCCAACAGCCCACAGAGAGGAGCGCTTCCTAGCGAGGGGGCGGGGTTTCCTGCGGCGGCAATCGTTGGGGAAGCGACAACGTCGGCGTCGTCGCCGCCAAAGATTTTGTCGTCGTTGCCGTCGTCGTTGTCGCCGGCGTCAGTCGGCGTCTCGGGCCCGTCCGAGCCCGCCGCCTTCATGCTCAGGCTGGATGCCGTCTGCTTCAGCTCTGCAGGCGTGCTGAATGGCACCATGGTCGTTAGCGCCTCAGGGGCCCCGACACGTAACGCCATAGAATGCGGCTCTGCCGGCCCTGCCTCGGCAGCGGCAAGGGCCGAGCGGATGGCATGCTCCGCGGCGACGGCGGCGACGTGTTGCATCTTGATCGAGCGCCGGTACGCGAGCGCGGCACCAACCAGCAGCATGACCGGCATTCCCACGAGCAGCACGGTAGCGAGCGTGCTCAGGTCGGACGTAGGCATGCCGCCGCGGCGGGTAGCCTCGAGCAAGAAGGCGCCCACGGCAAGCCAGCCATACAGGCAGACTTGGCCGACCCGGAGCATGGTCATGCCTCTCCGGTAAAACGGCAGGTAGTGCACGGTGAGCAAAAGCAGGGTCTGCGTGGGCCAAGCGACGCGGCAGCGCATAGCCTTGCACGCGTTGTGCCACAAGCCGCCGGGCCGGGCTCAGCGATCTCACCATATAGAGGATTGCAACGATCAGGAGCACCAGCAGCCGGTTGCTTGGGGTCAGGAACATCCCGGCAAGAACCACCGTTGTTCGGCACGCGGTGTCCAGCATTTCGGTACGGGCGATTGGCTTGGAGACCACGCTCCCTCCCGTCGGGGTGTCGTCGAAGAAGATACCCCGCACCACGAGCGCAAAGGGAATGAACAGCACGAGCACCAGGACGGAGATGCCGAAAAGCACCGCGTGCGTCGGGCCCCAGCACCGCGGGAAGTCCTGGCCCACCGCCGCCGCCTCGGCGACAATGCGGTCGCAGGCCAAGAACCTCGCCGTTGACTGCACGAGCGGGATGTACAGAGCCGTGAGCGCGAGCGTCACGAAGGCCCGCAGCGTGCGAAGCGGCAGAAGCGATCCGGTGTGCCCACCGGAGGCCACCTGCCACGCCACGAGGATAGCGTTCGATAGCGCCAGGACAAGCACCAGGGTAGACATGCCCCACAGCGTCATGGCCCAGCCCACGCCGATGAGCTGGATGCCTAGGGCCCTGCCAATGGACAGCGAGGAAACCCAGGCGAAAATATCGAACGTGTATCCGAACTCTGGGCTTGCGAGCACTGCAACGACCTGGACGAAGTCGAAAAGGAGAAGCAAAACCGAGGTCACGTTCGACGACTTGGATGTGGCCTTGCCCTCCTTGCGCTCCGCCATAAGGTGCAAAACCCGGAATAAGATGGAACGGGCGCCCTCCCAAGAGAACGTGGACGCGGACTGGGAGGTGGCAGCCTGCAGCCGGGCCACCATCTCGTCGGCGCCGTCGAGCTCCTGCATTTTGCCTTGCTCCGGGAGGCCTATGCTCGCAGTGTGGGGCTAAGGCGGCCTTCAGACGGATGAGCACGCGAGGTGGCTTGTCAAGCAGCAAACGGCGCTGGCTGTCCGGAAAACCCGCTTTCCGCCCGGTCGCGAAACGCTTTGCCCGCGAAAGCGCAGCCAGTAGCGTGTCAAGGGGATCGGCAGCGTCGCCCGGATGAAGCTAATCGATGCAGCTTTCGTTGCTCGGTGTTCTGCAGCCCTGAGGGTACCCGGTGCACCACTGCACGCGTGATGTTTGCGACTGCCAGCAGGCACTAGCAGATGGCGTGAAAAGCTCTGCACGGCAGCCGTTCTGCTGCGTCCCGTGACTGCCTGGCAATAGCAACGCCGAGCAACGCCGGCCCAGTCCCCGTGGCTCAACGTATCGTGGTGCGTTAGCCCCTTTGTCCGCGCATGCTCCAAGGTTCAGCCGCGCTCCCCACGGCCGGTCAAGCTCTGTCTCACTGCTCTGCAGAAATACACTATTGAATATCAATCAGCAAACTATGCCTGGGGCACGACTAGCAGAGACCGAACGGCCCGAGCTCAGTCGGGGGCTGCCTGCCAAACATGAGCCCTGACAGCCCAGCAGGGATTGACATACACGGCGATGCCGCCGGCACATCCTCGCCGAGTCCCGGGAGGCCGAGCCCGGGCACCTCATCCTCCGCATGCAGCGCAAAGCCGAAGGCCTCGCCGAGATCGTCCTTGGTCGGTACCAGGAGCGAGCCGTCCGCTACATCTTGCGCAGTGACACCGGCCGAGCCCTCCCCGAACCATTCGCTGAGGTTGCCGTGCGATCTGCAGCCAAACTCCGACGCCGCCAGGGAGTCCGAATCCACGGACTGCACGGCCGAGACAACCGAAAGCGCCCGTGACCGCGCCCTACCTGCCCCTCGTCCAAAATCCTCGATTCCAAGCATCGGGGCGTTGGCGAGATGAGCGCCTGCGAAAGTGCCCCCGGCGCCAGCAAGGTCGACAGGCGGAGTATGCCCGCGCGGGATGTGCACAGAACGCGAAGCGTCAGGCTGCTGCGTGGTATCCCCCACTGAAATGTCGCCGCCAGCGGCTCGGGGGGCCGCCGCGTCGGAGGGAAGCTTCTCGGCCCCGAGGATGGCACCAGCCTTCAGCATCTGCCGCTCCTCGGCGACAGCAAAGTCTGCTGCTGCAAGGTGCCACGCGAGCCGGCTTGAGCCGTCCAGCAACCTGCCGTCGGAGCCACAGGTCGACTGTTCGGCGCCGAGGGAAAACGAGACCGCGAACCCAGTCGACGCACGGGGAAGAAGCCGCGCAGAAGCCTGGTCATCCCAGCCCATGCGACTGGCCCCGGCGTCATCCGCCACCGCTGTCATGGCGATCCTTGGTCGAGCGGCCAGGGGGGAGCCGCTCCCGCCGGCAGCACCTCCTGTGCAGGCCCAGTCACTCTCGTCTCCCGCCCGAGACGCCGCATCCCTGTCGGCTGAGGTGCGCTTGGCAACGCGGATGCCTTGGTCCCGATACAGCGGCGCGAGCGAAGCCCCGAAGCTGCGGCTGTCCGGTGCCAGCGTTGCCGGCGATCCGTGCGGCTGTTGCATCCACGCAAAGGCGCTGCTGCGGGTGCTTGTCACATTGCTCGCGCACGGGAGCACCCCACCGGCCTGGGGCGGGGGCATGAATGCCGGAAACCCGGCCTTGGGTGAGCCGAGTGCCGAGTCCAGCGACACGGTGGACCGCGTCGCCAACCCGGCGACTCCAGTGTCGTGAAACGACGTGTCGACCGAAAGCCCGAGGCCCAGCGAGGACCATGACAGCTGCAGGGCTCGAGCGGGGGCCGGGGACACAGCCTCGGCTTGGTCTGCTCGCTGGCTGGCACCCCAGCGAGCTCTCGGGGCCGAGTCTCGGGGCGGAGTCGCACTGCACTCTGAAGGCATAGACTGCTGCTCGACGGCGCTGCAGTGCTGATCCTGGAGCATGGTGAGCAGGGCGTCATCGGAGACGGACCCTGCGTCGATGGTTCTGAGCGCCTCTTTCGACGACACGTTCTGCGCCCGGGCCAGCCGGCGCAGCGTCGAGTAGAACCGGTTCTTCACCGCGTTGTCGGACCGCCCCGGCATCCGGGCCGCGATTGCAACCCACCGGTTTCCAAGTTCCGCGCGCAGGCCAAAGATGGCTCGGTCCTCGGCGAGCGCCCATGGCTCGCGGGACACGCTCGGATCCACGCAGTTCTGCCAGCTGCGAAGGGGGTGCGGCGGGAACAGTACATTCAAGGGTAGACCGGCGGATGTCGGAACAACTGTCGCGAATCGAAAGGCCGCGGAGGCAAGACTGTCGGCTGAACTTTTACTGCCTGCCGGGCAAACGGCGGAATGCGAAACGCCGCATTCCAGCAGTTCCAGAAGGCCCGTTAGACCCCCGTTGCCAACGCAACATGTGCACCGGGACGATGGCATAACCCCCCGCTTGTAGCACGCCCGGGCCGCACGACGTGGGCACGTGACGCCATACCGCGCAGCAAGCGTGCGCGACCGGCGGCAGGCGTTTCGCGGTTTGCCCGGTCTCACCGTTCCCTGCACTGCTTGCCGGTGCGCCCGGTGCCCAGGCGGCTGGCAATGTTGTGCCACTGCCCACGAGATCCGAGCTTGCCAACAAGCGAGCCGAGCGCCTTTTCCTCCTGCGGGAATCAGGCGGCGCGGAAGGATTGTGGCTGGATCAATGTCAACGACCTGCACGGCCTCGTGGAACCGGCACGGTTTGCCCGGGCTCGTGAGGCAATTGCGTTCTCACATCGTCGTCCCACTTCTGGCGCGCGCCGGACGTGGACATGCTACACTTTTCGGGGTGCGGAGTGACCGGCGCCTGGTGTGACATCCCCAGCAAGTCCGGGAGTTCTGGCCCTGGCTTTTCTGCCCCGAAGAAGCCTCAAACGGGGCCAGAGACGGAGCGGAAGGACTTCCGCGCTTATCGACAACGCTTTCGCCAGCCTTGGGCCCGGGGAAAGCGTCCGTGAGTGCGGGGCGCGTGGCGTTTGGGGCTCGTCAAGGGGAGTCCCGAAAGTCGATCGCTTCGCTCTGCAGCTCCACGCAGCTGCTTGGTGGGCCCCACCGGCGGCTTTTCGTGTGCCACGCGCAAGCCACGGTGATGGGGATGACACTGCCATCATTATCGCAACGATTGCTACTCTGAAGCCCGGGGGGGTCTTTCGCGGCAGCCTCCCCGGAAGCCAACGGTCGGGCTTGGTGCTGGCTGTCGTGATACCTCACGGCACTCTCGTGGCCCCACGCACTGAAAATGATCGGTTGCCCGCTCCCAGCTCGATAGCCTGGCTTCTTGGCAGAAACCGTGCTGTTGGCTTGGTAGGGATTGCGCAGCAACTTGCAAAGGGTCGTGTCACCTCCAAAGCACCCCCGCTTGCTCAGTTGGGTGTGCGAGCTTGTGCTTTGTTTGGCTTTGTGTTGGCCTTGACTTTCGTGATGACGCGTGCGATGCCGGTTGCGGCCGACGAAATTGTGGGGCCAAAACGCCGTCGCCATCGGTGGAAGTCCAGCCTGGCCGCGCTTGGCCTCCGCCAGCTCACGAGTAATTCGCCGCTCACGTGCCCCAGCATGGCAAATCTGAGCCTGTGCTGGCCGTCGGTGCCGGTGACAGCACCGCCTGGCGATGGGCAGAATGACCGCGGATGATTCCGTCGTTCCAACGTCCTAAGGCAACCGAGCGGGGTCGTGCAGCGCACCATGCACGAACCTGAGCGCGCATGTACGCCGCACGGCGGCCGTTTGCTCGCTGGTGCTCCGCTTGCAGCACTGCACGAGCCCCTTTCGAGCGGATTCCGGCGCCATTGTGGCCGCCGCTCAGTCCCGGCCGCCCCGCCGGCGCCCCTTGCTGTCCGAGCGGCGCCCCCCGCCCCCCTTGCCCCCCCTTCGCTCGTCATCCCATCCACCGCCCCCCTTGTTCCCCCTTCGCTCGTCATGCCATCCGCCGCCGTCGTCGCGCCCCTTGCCGCCGCGGCTGTCATCGCCGTTTCTCTTGCCGCCGCCGCCGCCGCCGCCGCCGCCGCCGCCGTGATCGCGCTTGTCTCGCTTGTCATAGGCGCCGGGACGCCTGTCTCGCTTGTCATAGC
>Ga0136560_1001926_pt1 | contig 10604 bp, 1 predicted proteins | sample AntRauMeHopE1497_FD_104925 | JGI IMG/M metagenome (GOLD analysis project Ga0136560, IMG submission 104925) | Saline lake microbial communities from Rauer Islands, Antarctica - Metagenome Hop E1 #497 | ecosystem: Environmental > Aquatic > Non-marine Saline and Alkaline > Saline | place...
CAGCCAGCCGAGCTGTCGTGCAGTCGTTTCGGGCCTTGACAAGGGGGTGTCAAAGGCCGCAGGAGGGGGAAGGGGACCCTCGCCTCATGCGCGGGGGGGCGAAAAACCTCGTCACGATGGCCAGATGTGGCCGATCTGCAGAGCCGATGACTTGCAGGTTCCAGCGATGCACGCCAGGCGAGGCACCCCGGTGGCCGGACGCGCAGGTCCCGCCCCGCCAGCAGGCAATGCCTGCGCCAATGCAGGCCATGTTGGCCCTGCTTCTTTGCGCCACGGCCGCGGTGGCGTCCCATTTCCGCTTCGGGTGAGACGCCGTCATCGCCGATGCCTGCGAGTTCGGCACGACAGCCCGGCAAGCAGGGGTTCCCAGCGCCCCCGCCTCCGTGCGAGTGAAGTGCGGTTACGGCGATCCTCTCCACGGCGGGCTGCTTGCGGCCCCGAGACCCATGACCGCCAGGCTCGGGGACGCCCGTGCGCACTGACGATTCCCCGGTTGGCCGACCCGGCCCCAGCCCACGCCCGAAGCGCGCACCAGGAGTCCGGCCCACGCTGCATGCGGCTGTGACTCCCCCCCACTCAAACCAAGTCCGGATGGGAGGGCCTGGGCTTGTCGTATTCACCACCCTGGCACCCGACGCTTCCATTGGCTTCCGTCGTCGGCTCCAATTCTCATTCTTCCCGTCCGGCTCGACGGCCATCGTGTCGCAGGAATATCAACTGGGTGCCAAAGGGAGGCAACAAGGTCGAGTTTCGGTTCAGTGAGCTCGCAATGGGAGCGAGGCTCAGGTCGAAGTCGTAGCCCCGCGGGCGTGATTGAAGATTGAACCTGTCAGCTGCTGCGCCAGCTCAATGTCCTCTCGTCCGTGCCCTTTATTGACCGCAGCTACTGGCTGGAGGAACTGGGCGTCGTGAGGCCGGCGCCCGCTGGCTCGTACCAGGGCACCCGCGCGATGCGGACACGGGCCTCCTTTCGCTCAACACTTTGAGGCCCCACGCGCCGCCCTTGAGCCTGCCCCATTTCCCGCCGCAGCTTTCGCATCGGGTCCCGGTTTCGGCAGGGTCCCTTCTTCTACGGAGACGGAGGCGTGAGCCCCACGCCTCGTTTCGCTGAGGCGGGAGACTAACCAAGTGACGGCTGGTGACGCCACACGCCCCTGCGCCGACATCGCCTCACCCCGTGCTCCCGCAGTCACTACAACCCTACTATACCGTGACAAGCCTATCTGCGGTGAGATGATGCAGGGCGCTCCCGTGCTGCGCGAGGGCACAAGGATCCCGCCACGCACCACAACCCTCCCACTTCCGTTCATTGGCTCGCGCAGGCCGACAACTGGGTCGTTGGTCCTGCCGACCTGATCACGTACACGTACAGCGGCAAAACGGCAACAGCCGCATTCTACAGCTGCTGCAGGTGAGGATGGCGTACTCCTCTCTGCTCAGCTGAGCAGCCGTTGACGCGCATGCAATGCTCCAAGCCCAGCGCTGCCGCCGGATGTACGATCTGCTGCGACCACCGGAGCCCACTTTCCGACCTCCGCAGAATTGCTATGCGAGGCCCCTTGTCGAACGGCTGGTGGAACGTCGAGACCAGAGTTAACCTCAACCCGACCCCTGGAGGATGGATCAACAGTTCGCCGGTTTCGTCCGGCCTGCCCATCATTGACATCTACCGCAACGTCCTGAACACGTGAGGCTCAGCCTCGGCAGCCCATGACGCTGCGTTTGCTGATGCCCCCCACTGTGGGCTGCGTCTGTGCGTCTGTGCGCGATCCCCAAACCCAACAAGCCTCACAATGCCCCCTTGTGATTGGACGCATGTCGCAGGTGGACTGTGCCAGCAGCGGACAACGACGGCGATACGCTGACCTTCCGGCTGGCAACGAAGGCGGAGACGACAGGCAGCGCGACGCGAGGAGGCAATCCTGATGGCATGACCATGTCGAACGGCCTGGTCCAGTGGACGCCGACCACCAATGGCCTCTACGGCGGGCAGGTGATCGTCGCCGACTCATACAGCACCGTTGCGGTGGACTACCTCCTTCGCGTCCAGGACTCCAAGGTGAGCTGCTCCCTTGCGCGCCGCGCTTGGCTGCCCTTACCACCCCCTCCTCATCTCTTCCACATGTGTGCCACCTGACACCCGTGCGCCTTCGCCTCGTGACCGCAGGGCTCGGCGTGCAGCGGAAACTCCAACTCCAACCCGTCGTTTACATCCCCTTCCCCTTGGATCGACGGAACGCTGCCGACGTGCTTCAAGCCGACGTTTACGACCACGTTCGTCGTGCGCGCCCGGGACAGCGTGGACACTTGCGACTCGGTGTTCATCCAGGCCGGCTCGGTCCCCGTCGGGGCCTCCCTGACCAAGAAGTCGGGCACGAACCCCGCCGACTACACATTCAGCTGGAAGCCTGCGGCAGCGAACGCCGGAAACCACCTGGTGTGCTTCATCGCGCGCGACCAGCTCGGCGGCTCCTCCAAGCAGGAGTGCATCACCCTGTACGTCCCCAGCGCCACATCCGTCAAGCCGACCGTCACCTCAGTCTCCCCGTCACAGGGTGAGACCACGGGGAGCACGGCCATCACGGTGAAGGGGACCAACTTCGAGCGCGGCTCGGGTCTCTTCTGCCGCTTCTCGTTTCAGTCCGTCACGGCCAAGACGCTCGTCCAGGCCATCTACGTCAGCACATCCGAGGTCGTGTGCCTCGCTCCCAAGCAGCCTTCGGGGGCGGGCAAGAAGCTCACTCTGGAGGTGTCCAACCTCGCCAGCTGCGAGGAGTGGTCCACGGCGCTGAACGACGTCGACTTCTACTACGCTGCGTGCCCGCCAGGCACGGCAGGTCCCACGTGCAGCTCGTGCCCGAAGGGCATGTACCAGGCGGGCGGCTCCTCTGGCGGCGACTCGTGCATCAAGTGCCCGGCGGGCACGTACGGCGACTCCCTCGGCCTCAAGTCGTCCGCCTGCTCCGGCACCTGCCCCAACGGGTACTACTGCCCCGCCGGGACGTCCGCCCGCTCCCAGTTCCCGTGCCCCGCCGGCACGTATGGCAGCTCAACCGGCTTGACGTCCAGCTCCTGCTCGGGGTCCACGTCGGCCGGATACTTCTCCACCGCCGGGTCAACCAGCGCCACACAGTTCCCCTGCGCCCCCGGTCGCTACGGAAGCGCCGGCCAGACCGCGTCGACGTGCTCGGGCCCGTGTGCTGCAGGCTACTACTGCCCCGGGGCCAGCAGCACGCCGACGGACAAGCAGTGCGGCGGTGCCAGCGTCTTCTGTCCGGAGGGCTCCAGCAGTACGTCAACCGTTGCGTCGGGCTACTACAGCGTCGGCGGGTCGGGAAGCAACGTGCGGACTGCGGAGACCGAGTGCGACGCGGGCCACTTCTGCGAGTCCGGCGTCCGCAAGCAGTGCCCCGCCGGCCGCTTCGGATCGACCACGGGCCTCACCTCACCGACGTGCTCGGGCCCATGCCGCGCGGGATTCTTCTGCCCGGCCGGGTCATCGTCCTCGACCGCTGATCAGTGCGACACCGACGGCTCCGGCGACCAGTTCTGCCCCGAGGGCACCACCGCTCGCCTCACCGTGTCGTCCGGCCACTACACCACCCCGCTCACCGCCCCGGGGTCGCAGCGCAGCGCCGAGAAGGAGTGCGAGGAGGAGTACGTGTGCGCCGGGGGCTCGCGCAAGCTCAGGGTGCAGTGGACGGCCGGGTGCCGCGCCCTCACCGACCTCGAGGCGTCGCAGGGCGGCGTGCTGGGCGGCGCGCAGCGCATTGCCCTGCTCTCCATCGACGAGAACGGCCCGTCTGCGTCATCCGTCGTCGGCCTGCTCACCGCCGAGTCCAACCAGCCCGGGGCGGCGTCCTCCGTCTCCTACTCTGTCGTCTCCACCCGCTTGAGCCCCGCGGGCGTGTGCACCGGCACCTCCCCCGTGTCGCTCACGACACTGGGCACCTCCCGCCGCGTGTCGGTGCAGGGCCCCATCAACTACGAGCAGTGCGCCGCCTTTGAGCTCCTGGTCCGGGCGACGGCAGGCTCCTTCTCCGTTGACTGCGCCGTCACCGTAGACGTGGTGAACAAGAACGACGCCCCCGAGCTCACCGCCGCCACCACCACCCGCACCGTGCGCGAGGACGCCCCCCGGAACGGCCTCGTCGGCGGCCCCATGCTCGGCGTGGAGGTGTCGGACGAGGACGCCGGGCAGGAGCTGTCCTTCGACATCACCTCGGGCGCCGCGGGCATCTTCAAGATCGGGTCGTGCTCCGGCCAGATCTCCCTGGCGGTGGACGACGCGCTGGACTACGAGCGCCAGTCCTCCTACGTCCTCGTGGTCACGATCCGCGACGACCACCCGACGGACGCCAAGACGGTCACGGTCACCGTCACCGTCACCGTGCAGGACGTCAACGAGGCTCCCCGCTTCCTCAAGCTCCCGTACTCCGGGTCCGGCGTCCTCAACGCGACGGCGCAATTCGACCTCGTCATCTCGGAGAACTCGCCCGCCGGCACCGCGCTCTCGGGCCCCGACGCGGGCCCGTCGGCGGCGGACCAGGACACCCCCACCGCTACGAGCTCCAACACCCTCGACTTTGCCATCCTGTCGCAGGACCCCGAGCTCTTCGCGATCGACGCCGCCACCGGCGCCCTCTCCGTCGCGCCCACCGTCGGCGCCGGCGGGGGCGGGCCCGCCGCGGTGGACTTTGAGAACCTGGTCGGCGGCTCCGTCTCGGTCCGCGTCCGGGTCCGGGACGGCCTCGGCCTGGCCTCCACCGAGACCTTTGCCGTGCGCATCGTGGACCGGAACGACCCGCCCGTGGTCCCCCGCACGGTCAACTCAACCGTCCTGGAGGGCGCGCCCGCCGGCACCGTCGTGACGGACATCATCGAGGGCACCGACGAGGACCGCCCGCCGTCGCACCTCAACTTCACCGTCGCGGCAGAGCACCTCCTGGTCCGCGCGACCGGGCTCTGGACCCCCACCGCGTCTCCCGCGTCCTTCGCCTTTGGCCCTGTGCGCGTCGGCGACCGGTCTACCCGCGTGGCGGTGACTGCGGCCGCAGCTTCGTCCACCGCCCTCGACTTTGAGCGCGTGTCCGCCGTCCGGCTGACCCTCCGGGCCGTCGACCTCCCCCACGCCGGCGACGCCGCCGTGGCCCGGGAGACCACCGTCACCCTGGGGGTGCGCGACCGCAACGAGGCCCCGTTCTTCGTGGGCGCTGCCGGCTCTGCCCAGGCCGCGACGGCGGCGGCCGCCGCCGTGGCGCCCTCTGCCGGGCAGCCGTACGTGACCCCGCCCGCCGCCGTCACCACGGTGTCGCTCTCCGTCCCCGAGCTCTCCAAGGCCGGGTGGCACGTCGGCGAGGCCGCCTTCTTCGACCCCGACATCGTCGCGGGCCAGACCCTCTTCGTGACCACCGCCGACGGCTCTACCACGGCGTTTGGCATCAACGGACAGGGCAACGTGACGCTGGTCGGCGACCCTGCCTTCGCGGCCGTCGGCGCCGCCCTGGACTTCGAGACGACGCCGTCGTACACGGTGGCAGTGCGGGTCACCGACTCCGGCTCCCCGCCCCTGTCGGGCACGGCCAGCCTCGTGATCAGCGTGGTGGACGAGCAGGAGCCGCCCGCCATCAGCGGCGGCCAGGCCTTCAGCGTCCCCGAGAACTCGGCGGCGGGCACCGCTCTCACCGGCGGGGCCGTCCTGGCCGTGGACCCGGACGCGGCTGACAACGTGGGCGCGCCGGGCGCCGGCCTCACCTTCGCGGTTGTGTTCGGCGAGCAGGGCTCGCTCACGCCGGCTCTGCCGAGCGACCCCTCCAAGCCCCTGTTTGACATCGTCGCATCCACGGGGCAGCTCCTCGTCAGCGCTTTCGCCGTGGCCTCCCCGACCTTCCACGAGGGCAACGACGTCGACCACGAGACGACGCCCGAGGCGCTGGTGACGGTCCGCGTCACGGACACCGCCGGCAACGCCCACACGTCCACTGTCCGCGTCCGCGTCGTCGACGCCAACGAGCGCCCCTCGGACCCGGGCTTCGGCCAGCTCCTGGCCGTGTCTGAGCAGGCCCTCGCCGAGACGGCCGTGGGCGCCCTCCGGGCGCAGGATGTCGACAGCGACGACACCCTCTCCTTCCTCCTCACCGGCGTGGTGGCGCCCGCCGTGCCGGGGGCCCAGGACGCCTGCAGCGGCGGCACCATCTTCGGCCTGGTCGCCGGCGGCGGCGTCGCCGGCACCGTGAAGCTGACCTCCGTGGCCCCCGTCCGGCCCCAGCTGGTGAGCGACGACACGCAGTTCGGCTTCGGGTGCAACCTCACCTTCCAGGCCGTGGACCGGGCGGGGGCCTCGTCCCCGACCGGCTACGCGTGGGTGGAGCTCGTCCGGAACAACCAGCCCCCGCAGTACGCCTCGGCCTCCATGACCGTTTCGGTGCTGGAGAGCGTCGCGGGCGGCTCCGTCCTCCAGGCGAGCCTCGGCGCCTCGGACTCCAACTCCGACCAGGTCCTCTCGCACTCCATCCGCGCCGTGCGGCCCGAGGCCATGAGGCCCGCCTTCGCGCTCGGCGGGTCCCAGCCCGGCGCGCTCGTTCTGCGCCCCGGCTTCTCCCTCGACCACGAGCGGACCCCCAACGTCACCATCACCGTGGAGACCAAGGACGACGGCAAGCCCACCGGCCTCAAGACCTCGGGTGTCATCGTCATCCTCGTCGGCGACGTGCCGGAGGCGCCCATCATCGCCCTGGCCGGCGGGGTCCCCGCCCTCGCGGGCATGTCGGTGAACGAGAACTCCGGCCCCGGCGCCCCCGTCGGCTCCCTCACCGCCACGGACCAGGACCGCGCGGAGACCCTGCGGTTCAGCCTTGCCCCGGCCCAGGCGAGCGGCGTGGTCCCCGAGGCCCTCCCCTTCGCCGTCGACGCCGTCACCGGCGCCATCACCGTCCGCGCCGTGGCAGCGGGCCCCGCGGCCTCGGGCCTGTCCCACGAGTCGGCCGAGTCCTGGGCCGTCACCGCCACAGTCACCGACAAGGACGGCCTCACCGACATGGTCGACTTTGCCATCAGCGTCCTCGACCTCAACGAGCCCTGCACGGCGACGGTGGCCGCCGCAGGGGCCGCCTTCGCGGTCGTGCCCGGTATCCCCGGCGGCACCGCGGCATCCGCGTGGGCGACCGCCCAGGTCAGCGAGGCCGCCGTGCCCGGCACCATCGTTGCCGCCGTCACCGCGTCCGACCCCGACGACCCCGAGCACCCCCTCGGCTGGGGCCGCCTCACGTACCGCGTCGTCCCCTCCCGCGCCGCGCCCGGCTCGGCCGGGGAGGCTGCCGCCGACGCCGCCGCGGCCGCCGCCCCGTGGTCCACGTCCGGCACGGCGGAGCGCTTCGGCGTCTCCGCACGCGGCGAGCTGTTCGTGTCCGCGCCGCTCGACGCCGAGGACCAGGAGCGCCACGTCATCGTGGTCGAGGTGCTTGACAGCGACGCCTCCCGGCCCCGCGGCGTCAACGTCTCCATCCGTGTCCGCGTCGTCGACTCCCCCGCCGACGTCGGCGTGGAGGACATCCGCGGCGCCGTGGTGCACTCCTCGGCCGGCGGAGACAGCATTGACTTTGTGGGCCGCAGCCTCGGGCTCACCGCCCGGCGCGCCGCCCGCGGCACCTCGGGCGCCGACGCCCCGGCCCCGACGTACACGTTCACGGCCCTGGCAACGGGCGCGCCGGACGGGCGGCAGTACAGCACCTCGGCGTGCGCGCAGGCCACGGCCGGCGACAACTCCCGCGTCCGGTGCTCCGCGCCGCCGGGGTACGGCACCGCCTGGGCCTGGACGCTCCGCTGGTCCGTCGCGTACGGCAGCGACGCATCCTCGGCGCTCAAGCTGGGCGCCGACATTGCCGTCACGGCACGGACGACGTCGGTCCGGGCGCCGGCCGTCACATCGGTGGCCGCCGGGCTCCGAAACGAGCCGACCGCGGGAGGCTCGGACCTGGAGATCGTGGGCACGGACCTCGGGCCTGTGGGCGCTCCCGTCTCAGTGACGTACGGCGCGACGACGGGCCTCGAGTCCGCCGCGACGGGCTGCGCCGTCATCACCGCCCACGTCAGGGTGCGCTGCGTCACCGCCGCCGGCGTCGGCACGGGCCTCAGCGTCATCGTCCGGGTCGCGGGGCAGTCAAGCCCGCAGTTCCGCCCGTCCTCGGGGCAGCCGCTCGGCTACGCGCCGCCCGCCGTGTCGGGCCTCGTGGTCCTCCCCGCGGCCTCGGACCCGCGGGACGCCATCCCCATCTTCCCCCTCACCCTCGGCACCTCGAGCCTCCGCACGTCGGGCACCCCGCAGCAGATCGTGGTCAAGGGCGAGAACTTCGGCGCCGACGCGGCCGGGCTGGTCCTCCGCTTCGGCGGCGGCGGCCTGCTGGCCAGCAAGTACGTGGTCCGCGGCGCGGACCTCGGGTGCTCCATGGTCGTCGCGCACACCGTGGTGACGTGCGAGGCACCGCCGGGTCAGGGCGTGGGCCTCCGGGCGATGGTGCAGGTCGGCGGGCAGGACAGTGCCGCCACCGTCGACGCGGCCCACACCACCCTGTCCTTCGCCCAGCCGACCGTGGAGGCCGTCGAGGGCCAGGGTGCCGCCCAAGGCTCCACCGCCGGCTCCGACGACCTCGTCATCGGCGGCACGAACTTCCCCCCCGTCGGCGACCTCCCCTCCCCGCGCCTCATGTACGGCCCGGCGCCCGACGGCTCCCTGTACGAGGCCGAGGGCTGCCGAGTCACCGTCACCGGCGCCCGTATCGTCTGCACCTCTGTCGAGGGCGTCGGCTCCCGCCTCGGCGCGTGGCTCGTCGTCGACGGCCACGACCCGCTCGCGGCGTGGCCCGGCAAGCCGGCCGCCCCCCCCGCTGCCTCCCTCGCCACGGCCGTCTCGTACCATCCGCCTGTGGTGACGGGCTACGAGGGCCCTGGCGCCCTGGACGCCTCCACCGCCGGCGGCGCTGCGTTCTTCGTCGACGTCACCGGCCGCAACTTTGGCCCCGCAGCCCATGGCGCCGTCGACCGGGTGGCGTACGCCAAGCCGGCCGTCGCGTCCCGCGCCGAGGCCGGCGTCGTCTTCGTGGCCGCCTGCCGCGTGCTCGTCCCCCACACCACCCTGCGCTGCAACACGTCGCAGGGAGCGGGCGCGGACCTGGCGTGGAACGTCACCATCGGCGGGCAGCTGTCCGTGGAGCCGGTGACGACGTACAACCCGCCCACCATCCTGTCCTTCGGCGGCGACGCCGCCGCCGCCGCGGCGTCCCAGCCGGCGGCAGGATTCGCCTCGGCCAGGGCCTCCCCGGACGGCAACCAGACCATCGTGCTCCGCGGCCGCGACTTCGGGCCGGCGATCAAGGGCCCGCGCTACCTTGAGTGGGTCCGCTTCGCCCCTTCCGTCTCCGGCGCGGCGGGCGCAAACGCCACCCGCACGGGCGGGTCCGGCGCCTTCTACGAGGCCAGGGACTGCCGCGTGGTGGGTCACCGCGAGGTGGCGTGCACCATGCCGCCGGCCACCGGCGGGCCGCTCTTCTGGACCGCCAGGGTCAAGGGGCAGACGTCGGCCGCTTCGCCCCCGTTCTACGTGCGCCGGCCTCGCCCCCTCTTCATCGAGCCGGCCGCCACGGTCGGCGCCGGGGCCGGCGCGTCCCCGCTGGTGCAGGGCCCCGCCGCGCTGGCCCGCTCCACCGCCGGAGGACAGCTCGTGCGCGTCGTGGGCCGCTGGTTCGGCCTCCGTGACCCGTTCGGCAGCGTCACCGTGCGCTGGGGCGGCCTCACGCTCCGTCCCTCCCGCCTCTACACGATGCCCGTCCCCTCGTCCCTCGTCCTCGCCGCCGAGGCTGGCGCCGCCATGTCCTGGGCGCCGCCCGCCCCCGGCGCCGCCCCCAACGCCTCGGACCCCGCCCAGGTCCTCGACGTCCTCGAGGTGCGCGTCCCAGAGGGCTTCGGCGTCGGCATCCCCGTGCGCGTCGCCGTCAACTCCCTCGCGGGCGAGACGGTGTCGCTCGCGACGGACCTCTCCTTCTCCTTCGCCGCGCCCACCCTGTCCTTCCCCTCGGTGCGGGAGGACGCAGAGAACCCCCTGACGATGATGTTCATGCTCCTGCGCGGCGCGGACCTCTGCCGCCCCACCTCGCCGGGCTTCAGCCCCGCCGCGGGCGACCCGCCCAGCGGCTCCGTCACCGCGCCCGCCAACTGCGGCCGCGTCCAGCTCCTCAACGAGGACGCCGACGACATCACCATGCGCAGCGTGTTCCGCACCCTCGGCCCCGCCGAGGTGGTCTCCCACACGCACGGCGAGATCCTCCTCCACGTGCCCCGCGGCCGCGGCTCCGTGCGCGTCGAGGTGGCGGGCCGCGTCACCAACGAGGTGCGCTTCGAGCAGCTCGCCCCCGGCTTCCTCCAGGGCGAGTGCGACCGCTTCAGCACCTACGCCTTCCGCACCGTCGGCTGGACCGCCGAGGACCCGTCGCAGACCCTGACCGTCCGCGCCTTTGACATTTGCAACGCCTCGCTCTCCATCTCCATCGGCGGCAGCGCCTGCACGTCCGTCACCTTCCCGCCCCTCTTCGTCGGGACCGACGACAGCACGG
>Ga0136560_1001927_pt1 | contig 10603 bp, 15 predicted proteins | sample AntRauMeHopE1497_FD_104925 | JGI IMG/M metagenome (GOLD analysis project Ga0136560, IMG submission 104925) | Saline lake microbial communities from Rauer Islands, Antarctica - Metagenome Hop E1 #497 | ecosystem: Environmental > Aquatic > Non-marine Saline and Alkaline > Saline | place...
CATCAGGAGGTGCCTTCCGAGAATGTTACTCCAGGAGGACCCGAGAAACTGGTCGATGCCCCTCTCGCAGCATCATAGCGCTCAGGGGCATCATACATCCCGTGACTCAGATCTCCATCCGGACCTAACCCAATCTCCACAAGCTCATTGTCAACAATACCATCATGCGCTGGCATTGGCACCAGGGGTGGTGACCCGCTGCTAATCCTAGGCCCTACCGCTGCGGCTGCTCCACCCACGCCACGCTCCGATTGCTCCCGCATCAGCTGTCGCACTCGAGCGCTACGTGCAGCAGCTCCAACCAAGCTGCTACCATCAGCCCCCTCAGAGAGATCACTTCCCCGGGCAGAGCCCCTTTTCTCGCCATTCCAGTCCTGGGACGATGCACCACTATGCAACGACCCTTTGCCCTTCCCGCCACCGCTACCATCTCCTCTAGTACGATGAAATTTTCGGACATCTTTGCTCCTATCTGCTCTCCCGCGGACAAACGGCTTGTATCCCAGATCAATGATCTTCCCGATGACTGCAAAATTAGGTCCGAAGAGTCTCGACAGCCAACCACTGAGTAGCACACATACGGCCCGATTGAGTACGGAGCTCAACACGACGAAGAGCACCACAACGAGCTGCTCTGTGTTCTTCAGTAAGCTGGTCACAATTGGCTGGCTAGAATCGTTAGACTATTCTTCTGGGGACTCGAGCCAGCGGCTCGGGCTGCCAAGTTTTGCTGAGAATCTCCCGGTAGCATTGCCAAGGCCGTGAGAGCCTGCATGTGCCTCTGTCAGCAGCGTCGAATTTCCCGGCTGCGGCCCGTCCCCACCCCCCCCATTGTCAGCTGAGCTCAAATCGTCTTCTTCCAATGTTGCAAGCACCAGAAGCAGTCCGATGAAGGCGGGTTGCACTACACTGAGTGCCCAGAACCCCGCGAGTCTGCACATGTCTTGCTGCCGCATGCCCGTGGACCCAAGCCAGTGCCACACCAGATCAAGCAACAGAACAACGACGTTCAGAATAACGAGCCAAATGCGCGATGTTGAAATAAAAGCAAATCCCGTGACTAGGACGATTAGGCTGAGCTGAAGGTCAAGGGAAAGGCACGCGGTGAAGGCCTCATACATAGAGTAGACGTCGCGCTGATCAACAGAACTTCCAATTGCTTTATAACGGCGCCATGTGATGTCAGATTGAAGGTAGAATGCCATTCCGACCTGGATGACAAATAGTGCGCAGTCCAGTGCAAAAAATGTTGAGCAAACGGCGAAGAACGGCGCTCCACTACAAACCTCCTGCCGCCCGAAAAATTCAACGCTGATTCGGACGATAAGTAAGAGCGATGCTAACAAGAACAATCGTAGACGAACAAACGATGAGAGCACTACGGCTTGCACAGCATAAATACAATTAAAAACAACTGTGATAACCACGATGGCGAAAAACCATACGAATGTTCGAGTCCCTTCATCCACGATTGCAGATGCACCCTAGACTTCAACAAGCTGAGAACCGCGAATAACGATAAAAATTCTTTCTATGATAAGCACTATGGCCTGGACTGCTACTATGCCGAGCCACCAGAGAAACCGGCTCGGTTGCACATAGATTACATCCAACCATGTTACTTCTCGTGACCCCGGACCTCCTGTTGGGCCGGCCATCGGACAAAGGCACCCACACTCAATATCAACAGAGAGTGAATGGCAAATGAAATCGTCACTTGCAGCTTTGTGACAGCGAATGTAATTTTTCGCATGACGAACACAGCCCGAACGTTCGTTCGTCGTTGCACAAACAGAGATAATCGTTGAATACCCTATAATTGGGCTAGCATGTCAGCTATTGCTCCACGAGCAGCGCTAGTAGGACATTCTGTACGATGGGACGCTGGTAGACGGGTTTTCTTTGCCGAGTACAAGTTAAGGGTGGGAATGGGTCATGTCAAAGGTGCTAGGTACACCGATTTCCGTAGGTTGCACTCAGATGTGGAAGCAATAGCAGCAGAAGACTCGTCGGTTCGGACCCCAGTTGTAAGGAATTGCGATAAGGTCCTGGTTCGTACTTTACACATGTTCGAATGCTTGCACGCAGCCCTGCTTGCAGTTGACTTTCTCGCTAGCGCAGTTACCTGGTCGAACACTCATGAGTGGCGCCTCGAGTGCCGTGATAAGCGAGCGGACAGTTTCTCTATAGGTCTACCTAGATTCTCTAGCCAACGTTGCGGACTACAGTGCAACGATTCGGCACGTTCTAGTTCGATTCTTAGGTTTGCAGGACAACCACTCCGATGCAGCCGCGATGGGCCAGGAAGGGGGCGGCACAGAGGCCGAGGGAGAGGCTGCTGTCCGTGCAGCTATGCGGAAGGGGCACAGACGACGATCCCTTGCGCACCATGGCTCGGCTTCAACGGAGGGCCCAACGAACCCAAGGTGTGCTACCTGCGGAAAGCGGGTGGATGACGCCAGCACGGCGGGCACAGGAGCAGGCTCGGCTGTTCGGGCATGGGATGTTGGCCGGAGGGGCACGGTTCCCTATACGGGCGGCGATGACATCCGGTCCCATGACTCAGGCACCCTACCGAGTCTTCCATCAGGAGCGAGCGAGGGGTCGGGGTCTGATTCCGAGTTCCCGCACGGCTCCAGAGCACGTGCCGGTGCCCCAGCCTCCGGGCTACCCAGGCGCTTGCTCACGTTCTGCTCTGCTGCCTGTCGTCAGTTCTTCGACGTCACCCGCCAGCGAGGATTCGACATCAAGGTCGACGGCAAGGGCAGGCGATAGCTCTCGGAGCGCAAGATAGACAAGGTGCTGCTAGCAGGGACGACGGAGCAAGACCACGCAGAGGAGGCTGGACTGGCACCTGGACAGGTCAGCAGACCGCGACCAAGAATAAGAGGAACCTCGAGCAGGAGACTGTTGTCTGATCTGGCCGATGAAGCTGCTGAACACGGCGTACGTGATGGCGACCCAATCGACCGCGGCCGGCGGCGCTCATCGGCCGGGCTGGGAGGGGGTCAGTGGGGCGGACTTGATGTCGAAAGGCAAGCGCGCTCCCACACGGTTGGATCGGGTGCACGGGGGGCTAGCCTGGGGGGTGCGTCCTCAAGGAGCGACTCGCGAGGCTAGTGGGTCTAGGGCCAAGGCCATCTCGTCGCTGGTGCCGGTGAGGGATAGGGAGGGGAGGCAAAGGCAAGGGCAGGAGTAGGAGAGGGGGCGCAGCCAAGTGAGGCAGGTACTAGACTGCCTTACAACGCGGTGGAATACGACGACATTGATACACCGTCATTTGGTCCCGCCGCCTTCACCAGAATAGCACTTCGACTCCTTGCTGCTTCGACGTCGATGGAGCCACAGAGAGCGCTCGCCCTTGGACTCACGACAGGACCGCAGCTTGTAGGAGGGGCTGCTGGATTGCTTGGAACTGGCTTGGGATCCGCACCAATCGTAGGGCTCGGTGAAAGCCAGACCACTACTATCAGCATAAGGGCACCTGTAACGTCGGCTCAAAACGCTGCTGTTGCATCGCATGCCCCCGCGGGCGTGGACAGGCCTCCCCCACCAGGGTCCCTCAGAATTGAACCGTCCAGCAACGTCGCGTTTGGTCGTCAGAGACGGGACGACCAGCTGCTAGAAGAAGCGAAGCGTTAGGGTGAGTTACGGGCGTACCGCCAATTCATGGCCCAGGGTGGGAATAATGGTGGTATTCTGCGGCTGTTTACGGGGTGGAGTGGTAGTTCTGGGCAGGGAGGTGGATTGATTGGTGCTGGAGGGGTTTCAGGTATCCGAGCGGAGGTCGTCTTAAAGACTGGCTTCTTATGGAAGCGAGGGGGGCACAGGGGCGGGAGAAAGACATGGAAACGGCGGTTCTTCGCCCTGAAAGACGAGACTCTCCATTACTACGGTCTGAGCAGTTCCACCCTACTAGGTGCAATGCCACTCGTCGGTCATGGTGATGGAGGCGGCATGGATGGAGATATCAGCAATGAGACTTACCTCGCTACTGCCTCTGTGATTCAAGGCACAGAGGCAGACTCTCTCGGGCTCCCTTCTTCGCTCACTCCTTTCCTTTTCGTCGTCGTGACTCCAGACAGATCGCTCTTTCTGTGTGCGGAGAGCTCGAAACAGCGGGTAGCCTGGATGGAATCTGTGAGGCAGCTAGTGGACACCCACTAGCGCCGGCAGCACGAATTCAGGAGCAGGAGTGCACCTGGTGGCAGGTCTCCCGTGTCCCACCTGAGCACACGGCGGGCTATTGTCACTATTGGCGACGTAGTACAAAAGCGGGACCCGCGCCGACGGTCAACATTCGGTATTGGCGGTGACGGCATGCCCCCTGGAATGGCGAGATCCAAGAGTGCCCCGTATGCATAGGGTCACGCGCAGCAACCGGGCGATTTGCAGCCCATTGTTGAGTCGAATGAAGCAGGATCATATATGGGGAGTATAGCTGAAACTGCAGGTAATGACCCTAGACTCACGGACCGGAGACCGTCTGTTCTGTCTCGAAAGAGTCCAACAGGCAGTTCCGCTCCGAAGGGAGACTTCTATGTTGACGGACCTATAGCTAGGGCAGATAGCGGCACGCCCTTAGCCAGCACAGCATTCGAAAGAGTCACCACTACCGGCACGGATCATTCCCCTGCACAGCTCCCTGCTAGCAGCAGCGAACTACGACGATCTGCCATAGCGCCCCTGTCGAACATGGGCAGTCCTAAGCAGCTGGAAGGCTTGATCCCTGGTTCCCCCCGAAGTGCCGGAGGCAGAGATCATGGTACTCCCGAGGGCGTGAAATCGATGGACGGTTCGGGGCCTACTTCTGGATGCCCGCTCTACGATGAGACCGGTTCTCGCGATGGTGGCCTGCTTGGACCCGTTCGCGCTGACAGTGGGGACCGAGGTTCCAGGATCGAACACCGAGGGAGTGGGGTACAGCGAGTGGTCAGTGCCAGCCGCAAGAGCCTAACGCAGCATGGCACAACAATGTCGGGCTTGGTTGCCTGGGAGCTGTCGGAGGATGAAGTTGAGGTGACGGAGCGCATCGGGGCCGGCAATTTTGGTGAAGTATTCCGCGGGCGCCTGTGGGGAAGCGATGTAGCGGTCAAGCTGATGCGAGCGACCGAGGTGACGAGCAAGGAAGTAGAGAGTCTTCAAGACGAGGTGGATATCCTGGCACAGCTTCGGCACCCCAACGTGGTTCTGTACATGGGTGCATCAACCACACCACCCAACATTTTTATTGTGACGGAGTGGTGCGAGCGGGGGTCACTTCACGACATGTTGTACGATCCGACCCAGCCGATCAGTGCGGCGAGCCGCATCAATATGGCTCTATAGACGGCACAGGGGATGGCATACCTCCATTCAAGGCGGCGAGGAATCATCCACAGAGACCTGAAGAGCCAGAATCTCCTTGTATCGCGAGACATGGTGGTTAAAGTGGCGGACTTCGGTCTCACTGTCATCAAAAAGCAGCAAAGGCAGGCAGGTGGTGCCGGTGGATCGTCGTCCGTGCATGGCGTAGTCGGTGCAGGAGAAGACACTGGGAGTAGCTCACCGATGAAAGCATTTGCTGGGGGGTCCATTGCAGGAACCGGAACACGTGGGACGGCCAACAGTAGCGGCAATATCGTCGGGGTGATGGGCACTCCCCAATTCATGGCCCCTGAGGTGCTAGAAGGCGAGCGATACGGGGGTCAGGTAGACGTATACGCGTTCGGAGTGGTAATGTGCGAACTGCTGTCTAGAGTGCTTCCGTTTAGTGACAGGTACAAGCGATTCGACTTCATTGATGCCGTGCTCGAGGAAGGTGCTGTTCCCAGCGTCCCAGCCTGGTGCCGTCCGGCCGAGCAGATCATGGGTACATCTCCTGTGCCGCAGCTGACGGAGTTGACAAGCGATCTACACACACGGTCTCACGACCACTGGCTCTCAGATCTCAGGCAGCGTAACATTGGCGAATCCGGGGAGGGAGTAGTCGCGCGCTATGCCTCCAGCGATAGAAGCCTACGCAAGAACTCTCTCGACGGGATTGCCTTGGATTCCATGACAGGTGTTCTGGGCACGGTTCATGTTATTAACACGAATGATGAAGCCAGCTCGGTCACTGCTTCCGCTGTGCCGCCATCGACACCACCCGGGATAGAAGCCAGTGCAGACGGACTTGAGCCAGTTGATTGGTCTGTCCGGCCCCCGTCTCGCAGGGTGAGTATCGTTGATGCCTTTCAAGTGCCAGCAATGCCGAGCCCTGGGGGTGAACCTATCTCGCCGAATCGCTCATAGAAGGCAGGAGACCGGAGGAACAGGGTGGCTCAGCTGTTATCGTCTGGCCCAGTCACCCCCAGCGTACCCCCTCTGACCCCATCGACTCCCCCACAACGTGCTGCACGCTCGGCGATGAGTTCTGCAGATGTAGGAACCAGCAAGCAAAGGCGTCGGGATGCGTCTAACGAAGATTCTTTGCCCGTTCCTGCTATGTTATTACAACACTGGCAAGACGACATCATGTTCGGATAGCTCGTTCTGCAATGCAGCAAGGCGTTGCCTATGCTGCAACCATCGGGATCTAGGGCGGACGGTGGGGTGGGCGATGGTAGTCCTCAACTACCGAGAGTCAGGCTAAACTCCACCGGCACTGATGGGGAGGGTGGCACAGAATCTGCTTTATCTATGCCACTGTAGCCAGAAGAAGGCAGCATGTCACCTCGTACGAGACCACTAGCCAGGAACAGGCCAGAGAGCAAGCTCAGCGGACCGTCTGGACCTGGTGGCTCATGCATAGTGTCTCTCCCGCGGCGTCATGAAGACAGGGTGAAACAAATGCGAGATTTTCGCGACGATCCATATCTGCCAGGGTCTGCTGAGGACGCAGCAGCTGTTCTCAGGGAACAAGGACTTCCTGTACAGCCAGGAGCCCTGCTCCCTGGTAGGGTAGAAGAATGGGTCTCTACGCCTGCCTCCACAGCTGCTGCTGTGCTGCAGATTATAACGGAGTCCTTGAATAGGAATCCAAGGGCTCGTCCAAGTTTTGATGACCTCGTTGAGGCCCTCCACCAGCTGATGAGTACAACCCAGAGGGATTTCTTCCAGCAGCTCGAGGTCCCACGGATACGAGAAGAGTTGACCTATGGGTCAGTGGGAGTGCGTCAGCGGGCAGCGAGGGAGATTCGCCACCTTGCTGCAGCTGCTGCTTTTGCTGAGGGCGCCGGTACGTCATCTCTGCCCGTTCCTGCCCTTACGTCTGCTGCTGTGACAGGTGCCTATTGTGGACGTCATATTGATGAATGGATGCTAAGGGTCGGGGTACAGCCGTTTTTAGGGAGGCGCAGGACTCTGACAGGGGGCTCCGAGTCGGAGGGTGGTGAGCGTGAAAGCATCGGGGCCCGCACCCCTTAGGCATCGAGTGGACGACCTGCTCGGTTTGAGAGCACTCGCACCATGGATTCAGACGTGGAGGCCCCTGGCCAGCGAGGGCTTATGCATTCGGCATCAGCTGCCTCTATAGGGAGTGGCTTCAGCAATGGGTTTGGCAGCGGTTTTGGAGGGCTTTTAGGAGTACACCGTTCAGGCGTATCGAATGCTCGTCCTCCTTTCTTGCCGTTCTCTAGGACAGATGGCGGGCGAGCAGTCAGGGCCGATGCGCCTGTGTCTTCGGTGGTTCCAGCTGGAGGGTCGCAGATTAGCACTGCAGATGTGGCCATGATCCGTGACAGCGCAGCTGAGTTAGCCGCTGGTTTGATGGGCGCAGCGCGCTTAGACGACATCGCACTTCGTCTTTGCCTTGGTATCCCACTTGGTTTCGATAAGACCACCCTCTTAATTGATACCACAGGCAGCGGAACTGAGGGCGCGAGCGATGCTTGCTCGGGCTCAACCCTGGGCCATGCAGTTGCGACTTCACGTAAAAGCATGGAATGGCCCTGTGTTTGCCCGAAGGACATCTCTGACGACCGTGGGAAAGTCATGGAGGCAGCCGCTGAATCGATTGCCTCCTGCTTGCATGCTCTAGACGCGTTGATTGGATCTGCTGGGACAACTATGGCCAAGAGCCTTGCGCATGCTACGGCTGGGAGACTAGCACATTGCGCCAGCACCGTGTTGATCCTCAAAACGATCTGCGGTCCGTTGTCAAGAGCGTGCAAAGTTGCATCGCAGATGGACAACGATGCTGATGATGACGTTGATGAGACAGGCAGCGGCCCGAGCAAGGATGGCAAAGCAACGGAAAAGAAACTAAGCAGGGCCGAGAGATTCCGTGCCAAGATGCAGGCCAAGAGGAAGGCGAAACAGAGCACGGTCGCTCCTCTGCCAGCTCAGCTCGGCGATGATTCTGCCGTTACCGTGGCTCGATCTCTGCTTCACTTCCTCTGGCATTTCGCCCCAGGACATCGAGGATTGCTGATCAAAACCGTGGCCCAGGCCATTTCGTTTTCCTCGGGGATCGCCAGTGCAGCAGACGCATTCGTGCAGTCGGCAGGCGGCAAGCAAAGCGGTGCCAGGCCATCCATTGATAGTGGAGCCACCGGCCTGATGCGACGTGCCCGCCTAAAGGCAACCAAAGCAATCGCGTAGCTGAACGGTATGGGCGATGGAGAGGAAGCGACTGTGACTGGAGCAACGGAGGCGGATGCACTGACTGGACTCCCTGGGCTGGAGTACTATGTTAGTCGGGAGGTGTTGCGATAACGGTTGGCAGATGTATTTCTAATCAATGTTGATGATCAGTCAATGAAGCTTTTCGCAATGACATTCACACAGGATACTAAGAATCTACAGTTTAATCTAGGTCTGCTGTAGCCGCGGTAGGAACACTCGAGGTAGGCAGTCAACCTGGTGATCCCCGAATCAATCAAGCCCCCCACCCGATGCACCCAGATCGTTGCCTCCACCAGTACTACCTGCATCCAAGCGGGGGACGATACCTTCGGCTGCTTTCGGCAGGGACTCCTGGGCTGCCGCCTGCGGGACGCTGGGTGCCCTGACAGCAGCCAGGCTCCGGTCCAGTCTCGCCTACAGGGACCTCATTCTCTCGTCATGGGAGATGCGCATTTCTTCCATTCGGGATTTGGAGCGGTCTACTGCCGTCAGTGCAATGCCATGCACCCGTCTGGCAACGTCCCCAGCGAGATCCTTTGCTGTTCTCTCGTGCTGCTCTGCCACTGCTCGCATCCTCCGCTCGTATGCCTCGTCTGCCAAGCGGCGCGCATCGAACGATTCCGCGGCGTCTCTGGCGGCGCGGCCTAGTCCCGAGTCATCTGAGGCACAACTTCCGTCAGGTTTGGCGCCAGGGGCACCAGCTCGGCTATTCGGAATGCTAGTACTGGGGACACTACTTTCTCTGTCGACGGAATCCAGCTAGTCATACGTCTTGCTCTCACCAACCCCAGCTCCCTCTGAAGCACCCATGGAGGCCGTGGATACGGATGTGCTCTGAGGGGTCTTTCCCTCATCTTCAATGAGGCCCCGACCTTCAAAGGACAGTAGCTCAGGTAGAGCTGAGGCAATGTGGGGCGGGCATGGGGGGCATTTCGAATCGCCAAGGTCACCGATGCATGGATTATTGCGCAGCCATAGATGCCTCAAGTACTCCTTTGGCATGCAACCGAGAACACTTTCGATATTTTCAAGCTGATTGCTTTGCAAGTCTAAGGCTTCGAGTGGAAGGCTAGCAAGACCTACAAGGTCGACATCTCGAAGTCGATTATGCGAAAGCATCAGTAGTCGGAGGCCGCGTAGGGGCTACAGCAGTCTACCAATAGAGCAGCTTAGTCGGTTGTGTTGCAAGTACAGTTCCTGAACTGCGATTATTGAGAAGGCGTCGTTCTCGAAGTCATTTGAACTGTGCGTAGTAGACTTGATGGCGCTGAATCACTTGTGTATAACGTCAGGCTGCACTTACGCTGGTCAAAAGGCTCAAGGCAATCGCCGACATCAGTGATTCCTCTCCAACTCAAATGCAGCTCTCTTGTTGCGAGCAAGGCAGCTGCCTACTCGTCATCAGTAGTCGGCGAACGTTGGCCACCAGCATTATCCTGCATATCGAGCCATGCCTACCGTACGATACCGAAACTTAAACACTTGGGGGCATCATCCGATTCGCTTCCATCTACTTCTGACATGCAACTAAGAGACGATTGAGGAAATACAAGAAGAATATGAAACCTAGCCGCAGATAGCAACAAGCACGACCTCGGTTGCAACCGGTTTGCCGTTCAGCCTCCTCACGTGGAAACCAACCAATGGCAATCTTGCAGCGGTTCCAAGCAATTGAAATAATCAGGCATTGCACAGGCCTTCGATGAACCGATGCTACACCGTTCAAGACGCAGGCTCGTCCGGGTTTGCCGCGGCCGCGTCGGCTTCTGCGGCCTTGTCGCCCTGCTCGGCCATCGCATCCTCGGCCTTCTCCGCAGATGCATCGCCACCGTCGACTTCTGCGGCCGGGGCTGATGCCTCCTCGATCGGCTCTGCGGTCACTGCTGACACCTCGGTGCCGCTATGCCCCGCAGCTTCCGTCGCCGCCGCTTCAGCTACCACCTCTTGCACAGCCACAGGGGCCGCCGACTCCGCACCCTCGGTCGTTGCAGCGGTACCCTCGGTCGTTGCAGCGGTA
>Ga0136560_1001929_pt1 | contig 10599 bp, 15 predicted proteins | sample AntRauMeHopE1497_FD_104925 | JGI IMG/M metagenome (GOLD analysis project Ga0136560, IMG submission 104925) | Saline lake microbial communities from Rauer Islands, Antarctica - Metagenome Hop E1 #497 | ecosystem: Environmental > Aquatic > Non-marine Saline and Alkaline > Saline | place...
GATAGGTCTGGTCGGCGGTCGGCAAAGAAGCAAAAGTTGGCACTGCAATTTAATGTAGTGCAATCGAGGCGTGGAAATAGGCCTCGGACATTTTTGATGCGACAGCATGATGGCACTGCAGTGCACTGCGCCTGTCTCACCTGGGTATGCCCAGCAGCCGGGCCTCGAGTTGGGAGCGTCCTTGTCCGTGTACTGCACCACGCTCTGCAGGTTGGACCAGATGGACGGCCAGTTCCCCTTGATATCATTGGAGGAGCGATACCTCGTCATTGGGCAGATGGAGGCGGGGACAGGGCGATCGAGGGGGAAATCGGCCGGGATCTTTGGGACACCCCCGTTGTGGCAGCTGCGAGTCGCAATACGAGGAAAGGGATGCAAGGATGGCATGGGATGGGATTCAAAGGGTGGCAGTAAGGCACTGGCAGGACAATTGCGCGGCTTTCACCATCGGCCAACCCACTGCACACTGCGTTGGCATCTCAGTTCATTGCATTGCAATGTGATGCTCACTTCTCCAGCTCGATCGCGACTCCACTCTTGTTGAAAGCATCGGTCCAGGCGTCGAGCGCGTGCTCCGGGCCACAGCCGTCCGCCTTGACAGCCGTAAATCCTGCGTCTATCGCAAGCTTTGCATCGCCCTGTAGATCACGAGCTGCCTGGGGCCCCATGTTTGGGATCTTTTCCTTGCAAATGCAGTTGTTCGTGTAGAACCCGCTCTGCACGCCTTTGGCGGTTGCATAAGACACCATCGCTTTTAGGTCAGGGAATCTGTCTTTATTCACAAGCGGGGTTCCATCAGCCGCGTGGAACGTATTGTTGGGCCCCTGGCCACAGTCCTGCCAATTGTCGTCAAGGCCTACCGTAGTGTACCCAAGATCCAAGAGAGATGTCGGTTTGCCATCCACTGTGAGCGTTCGTGCCACCATTACATCGGTCACATTTTGCATCTTCAACTAATTCACGTTGGCGCCGTAGCAATTCCACGAGCGCCATCCCATCGGAGGAACTGCAAGAAATCGAGAAATATGTACAGCAGTTGCACTTGCGCAGCATAGCATCATTCCGGTTCTGAACGCGTGATTTTGACAGTTATCCCTCACGCAAGGCTCTACCGTTGTCAATAGCACTCGCAGATACAGCTAGCATTACCAGAGCGACGATCATAGCTCTACGTTTCGAGCGGGAATTTGAGGTTGCTAGAGAAAATCAGATCCACGCCGAGTGGTGTGCTGGGTAGCGCACAAACAGGCCGTCGAGGTTCCGCAAACCAAGTAGAGCAGAGTTTTCCAGGGAAGTCAGTTTGACTCCCGCATACATAGAACATTCAATCAATAATCGCGAAATCGTGCGCAGCACGGCGAACATACATCATACCCCATTCGCGAGTGAGCGACCGGGTAGATCTACGCTCAACTTCAAACCACATCACAACCATCACAGCTCCTGCTGGCGGTCACCGCTCACGATGATATCAGCCACGAGAAGCCCCCCCTGCCCCCTTCTGCCTGATTCACCTCCCTCGCTGAATGTTGCGCTGGCTCCGATCCTGGGCAGGTATGCCTTTGCATCCTCTCCTCCTTGGCGCTCGTCCCGAGCATCTGCTCCGCCTTTTGCCCCACCGTTCTCGAGAGAACGGGTCCGATGCCCAGCTGGTGACACCTTACCGGTTGCAACCGCAGAATGCCCCTTGCTCACCCCAGCTACGCCAGCCCGAGCAGCGACCGATGCAACCACGATGGACCTCGCCGAGCTGTCTCCTAGCCTCCAGAAGAAAAGAACAACCACCTTGCCAAGCTAGATCGCTGGCTCGCTGATCAACGCATCTAGAGCAAACGAGATGAACGATGCCGCGAGCCACGATCGGGTCTGCTGCGGCGTAAAGAGTACCCCCCACAGCATGCACAGGTAAAAACAGAACGCTACGATTACCAGCATGACCCCGTAAACCACAGCAACGAGGATCGCCCTCTCTAGCGCCAGCTGCGCCCAAGCATCCACCTCCTGCTCCCGCTGCACGCGAAGCTGCTTCTGGTGGCGCCTAAGCGCACGCTACAATAGCTTGGCTGAGCGGCGGTAGCGGAACTGCATTGCGGCTGTCTCCCCGTCCGCAAAGCTGGCGGCGCCCGCTTCCTGCTGTTTGCGGAACATCTCGTCCATCCTGCTCTGATAGCACCTCAGTAGTCCATACCCTAGCAGCACCAACAGGGCGGGAAGAATCTGGAGACCCAGGACACCGACAGCTGCCTCGAATGCAAAGGGCAAGTCCAGCACTCCAATCACCATCCCGCCAACGAGCTGTACAACCACAGCTGTCACCACCAGAGATACACCCACGCATGCGTCGCCTCGTCTCGACTCGTAGAATCCTCCAATAGCTAGCATCACCATGACAGCACCAGCTGCAGCCAAGGTCACCATCGAATACACTGCGTCTGGTTCATCTCTCCATACTTCTGCACTCAGCAGATACAGTGACAACACAACCCCCAGGAACCCCGCCCAGATGTACACAAGTGCGATTATGGCGGCAGCGGTCAGGACAGGTCTCGCGCGGTTGAATGACTCCATGTCAGAGCTGGGCAGCGGTGACTTGAGTACTCCATCCCGCGAAAATCCCTCTGAGCCGCTGCCGTCGCTGCCAGCGCACAGGGCAGCATGCGACCGGATGTACTGGTCAAAGACCAGCCTGAGGGCAGCGAGGCCGGCATCAGCCACGCGTTCTGCCTCTGCTTCAGCATCCTCATGGCTTTCGGCGCCGCCGGATGAAGGTTCCGCATCTTCGTCGTCTTCCTCTCCAGCGGGGCGCTTCCCGGCCGGTGTGAGCCAGGCTCCCGTCGTAGTCTGTGGCTCTGTTGTTCCCCTACCACCGCCGGTCGGCAGGAGGGCGGATCTCGTGTTCACCACCAGCGACTTGGTACGAGTGCCGGCAGTCGTAGAAACATCGAACTGCGGTGCGCTCTTTGCCTCTGCATCGAGTATCTAAGCAGGTACGTGTGGGTTTGCCTCCTTGTGGGCATCCACGACTCGACGGGCTCGAGCGGCGAGAGCGCAGGCAATCGTAATGCCTAGCTCGTCGGGGTTATCGGCGTTTTGATCGAAGGCCGCGGTCTGCGTGGCGCCTTGGTCATGTTCTCGCAGCTATGTGACAAATCGGTCGATCGACGTCCTGGAAATACCCTGGCTGACAGCGCGGACTATGATCCCATGCATCTCCATCTCCGTTGTTCCTTGGCCCCCTTGGGCCGGAATCAGACGCATAGCTCGACACGCATCGTGGGCAGCGGTGCGCAGATGGATTGCGCGGATCCGAGCGCTCGAATCGTGTTCCCTGGGCTGGCCCTCGGTCGCAGCGGAGGAAAATGGTCGCCAGCCTCCATCTGAGTCAGCTGCACTGTCATTGTCAGCCCCAGCGATAATATTGCCCTCCTTCCCTCCGGAGCTGTTTGTATCCCGCTCTGCTTCTTTCGTGTGTCCATTCAGTTGTCCGGCACTAGCACCAGCCTCACCATGCAATGCACCAGTGCGAGAAGGGGGTGTGCCAGCAGTGTCAGTAGGCTCATGGTGTGCTGCGCCTGTGCTCACATTGTCCGTCGCAGGCCCGCTGATCGGTGCGGGGACCAGTCCCAGTTCCTCTGATGTTCCCTGGAGTTTCACTTGCAGGCTCTCGATGATCTCCACGAATCCAGCGCCAGTGACGTCATCGGCTGCCTCCGCTGCCGCCGTCGTGACGTGGTCCGACTCCATCTGCCGTGAGAAGGTTCTTCCTCCTTCTGTTGCTTCCTCTCTCTGCAGGGCCACAAACAGCATGGATGCGCGGCGGCGCTTCGCACGCTTTGGCTTGCTTCCGGCAGTGCGGACCAGCTTTGATGCCCCCCCGGTGGCGGGATCGACTGCAATCCACTCCCCGGCAGCATCGGCGTCGCGTCCGCCTGCACCTAGTCCCACGCTGCCGTCCATCGTGTCTGCACCAAATCCTGAATTGACTGGCGAGCTGGGTGATCTGACGTCGATTGCACTGACGTCGTTTGGTCGCACCGTGAGAGACTTGCCATCTGGCCGTCGCTGCGTCCCTTCATCGAATACCTCAGATTTGGCATCAGCAGCAGGCGAGGCAGCGGTCGCCATCGGTTCTGGAGCAGGTGCCGTAACTCCGGACCGATGCTGGCCATGAAGGCCATGATTGGGACCGAGGAGCGCCTTCCTCCTTTTCTCGAGCTCGTCTCTCCTCTTCTGTCGAACTGCATAGGAAATATCCAGCGTATCAGAGCGGAACGTGTTGACAAACCCGAACAAATGTGGTGTGATGCGTTCGATCGGTACCATACAAGCAGCCGAAATCAAAGCACCGAGGAACCGAGCACTGATCCGATCCGCTTCAGACCCGAAGAAAAGAGCATTCACCGCCATGGAGGCGAGACAAGATGACGTCAGGATGAGCACTCTCTGGGGCCGGGTCACCACCAGAAGGTCCTCTCTCGGAGTGGCGAACACGCTGCCCCACGTGTGGTTCCTCCTGAGAGAATCAAACCAGCGATTCGCGATGTACGTTAGCACGAGCCAGAGAGTACCCCTCTGACGCAGATCCATCAGTTCCCGCCTGGCTTCCGCCTTGTCGGCTCGCAGGCGCTCCAACTCGATACGCAGTCCTTCTTCCTCCCCGTTGGCAGCAGCTTCGATCCTAGCCAGGTCCACGTAGGGCGGGAAATAGGTCGCATCATTGTTCACCTAACTCACCACGAGTGCTTGAGGGGTCGAGCTGCGGCGCCTCCCCGACCCTGACCGCAACCCTCCAGAAAGAAACCCGGTGGAAATACCCGCTGGGGTCACCATCGGGTTCGTTCCAGCGAGCTTGCGCGACTCGGAGCCTGATTGAGCGGCCTAGGCATGCTTGGCTGCAGCGATCCCGGAATTATCGTCCCCTCCGCGATGCAGCTCTGCAAGTCCCGGCTGACTAGACTAGCTGGCAACAGAGTCTTTGCGACGCCCATGAGTCCCGTCCGCAACCTCGATCGCGTCCGATGCCGGTGAGCCCGCCGCACCCGATGTCTCGCTCCCTGCAACGCTGTAGCGAACAGCAGCAGCAGCAGCAGGAAGGACTGTGGCAGATGCACTGAGTCCAGTCGTCTTGCGGCGGATTGAGGCAGCCGAGTCACGCTCTGCTTGCTTCATCCTAATTCGCCTCAGATTCTTTGAATGCGCTTCAAGCACTCGCAAGTACATCTCTAGCTGGTCCTCCAAGTGCAACGAGTCCATACCCATCTCGCTCCGGATCCTGCCGAAATGCAGCATGTGCGCCTGTCGCAGCTTACGCATCTCAGGTGAGGTGTATCCCTCCATCACGGCTGACACAACCCAGGCGAAGAGAAAAGCTCCAAGGAGCACCGAAATAATGATCAGAGGGAAGAGGTTCTCCGGCCGGAGGTAGTTCTGAAGGATGCCAGAGTCACCCACGGGGTCGACCCGATTTACAGTAGGAAGGTCTCGCTGCACCACGGAGACAAAATCGGTCAGGTGGGTAGACGCACAAATCGCGACGCGGCGACCGGCCCTCACCTCGAAACGGAGAAGCACCATCCCGTCGGTTTGCTCCTCGGATGGCGAGTAATCGCTGCCGTTCTAGTAGCGGCAAACAAAATCTTCAAGCCTGGATTTAAAGTCGGCACCCACAGGCAGTTCTACCAGCAAAGGACAACTAGCCCCGCCAGCCTATGCGTCCTCAAGCCGACGACGGCCCGAAGTACCTCCATCCGCATTCAACGACGATGGTGCATTCACAGCAAACTCCTCCGACCTGCCGGGCACCCCAAGAGACACGCTGAACATGGTAGACGCTCGGCCTTCGCCCAGTGCCTCAGGTTCCAGTAGCTCAGCGACTGCCTGCGGGCTCTGCAGCCACTGCACGAATCGAACATCGAATTGCCCTTCATCTCCCCCGGTTCCTGTGCTAGATGCATCCTCCGTGCTATTCAGCAGCCCCAAGGCAACAAGCCGAGGAAGCCCGAAAATTACACGCGCACCGCCATCGCCCTCCACTGAAAACCCGCCGAATTCGCCAGATACGCGATTGAACCGTCGCACTAGAATGCGAGCGAACCCAGGCCATGTCGCGTCGATGCCCCCGTCTCCCGGCACAGTGCCAGTAGATAGAGCAGCTGAGAGCCGCTGCATCACACCGTCCGTTCGTGTTCGCTAGCCGCTCAAATCGTACTGTAATGTAGTGCTGTTCCCTGAGGTAGGATCATCAATGCCCTGCAAATTCCTGCGGAGGCGCCTCGAAGGAGAGTCGTCGCTAGCGAGCTGATCAGCAAGAAGCGCCTGTAGGTCGCGACCCACTACGCGGACGGCAAGCAGGCCGGAAGATAAATCCAGCCCGGTTGAATCCCCATTCCTGGAACGGGCGACCAGCTCCTCGGAAAGTGCAGAGAACAGTTCTTGCATAATCGAGCGCTAGCTATCTGGCACCTCGGACGGATCTTGGAACGCCTAAGCTAGAGCCACAACTGCCCCACGGAGCGTTTCGCTGGGCGCATCTAGCACCTCAACAATAGAGTGATTCAATAGCCCTATAATGCGTTCTCGCAGTTCCATTGTCGCCTAGAAGGTACCCATGGCGCGTTGACACCCTGAACCTGTCCATCCTTGGTTGCACAAGCAGGCAGCGGCACATGATTGCGACGACGTCGGGCTACAGCCAGCTGGAGTCCGAGCACATTGTCCGTGCCCGGAGCATTCTCCGGCAGGCGCACCCGACCCATCCAGACTGAAGAATCCATTGGTGGATTCTGGGCATCTAGCAAGTCCCTGGACGGAATCGCTTCCTGTTGAGTTGCTGCCTGATATGCATTCTCCGTAGAAACATGTCTCTGATTGTGAGCAGCCTGGTTCGCAGAACCGGTCACCTCCAGCAGTGGCAGTCAGCAGGTCAGAAAGCTCTTCCAGGCTGACCAGGGTCTCCTCTGAGGAAGAGGAGGCGGCTTGGTCTTCGACTCCGGCCAGGCTGGAATTGAATAGGGTCTGGGTAGGCTGGTCCAATCCAGCGGTGGAAACGAAGTCCACATCAATCTGGGCGGGTTCGCCGTTTTCGGTGTACATTGTGCGCGCGACGACCCCTTGTCCGTTCCGGGCTTCCACCATGACGTACACCGTGCCGTTCGGCACTCCCGGAGTAAAGCTCTAGATCGGCGTCACCAGTTCATTCCCCTGGCTGAAATCGTTTAGCCTGCGCATAGTAGGAGAAGCCACGCCATTCTGTCCTACGAAGAGCTCCACTTCTCTCGCTACGAACCTCTCGGCATCCTCCAGAGGCAGAAGGAGCAGAGAAAACCTGTACGCAAGCGGCAGGTTGGCCTCTGCATCGGACCAGCCCTATGTCGACAGTGCCACCGGATCGCCTCCCAAGGCGGACACCTGGCTCCGACTCAACGAGACCGAACCTCCATGGGGCGGCTAGTATACGTTGAGTGTGACGAGTGCAGACTCAGTTTGCCCACTGCTGGTGACTTCTAGCTTGACGGCGTACGAGACGCCAGCCTCAAGCGTGTTGGGTGCGATGATGGCAACCCGAGATCTGCCAGTGGAACCAAAGGCATTCGATGCCGAAGAACCGTCTTCTGCGATGAGTTCCCATTGATAAGTAGCCCCTTGCGGTCCAATCCCCACCGTTCCAGCCGTAGATGCGACTGCCGCAGACAGCACTACCCGATCGCTGGATTGCACCTGGCCGGCGCTCACGGATGACGACAGCAAGATGGAAACTCCGAACTATATCGCCTCAACCCCAGTAATTGCAGCATACGCAGAGCTCTACACGGATGATAGCGGGTACTGCGTGAGACTCTCACTGGCACCGGGGTTACGAGTCATTACGAACTCGAACACATATACCTTACCAGGAGGAATGGCTCCGCTAGGCAGCGACAAAACGGGGCCTCTGCCCGCAGGCGACCTCAAGTCTCCACGCAGAGCATCGGGAAGACCAATTTCGGGTAGGACATTCACTGATGACACGTCCAACATGGCACCAGTGCCGTGGTTTATGCAACCCTGCGTGGCTCGTTCGAATGCACTGGATATACCGTCTGTTGCTGCGATCGCGTCCAGGCTCTTGCAAGTCCATTGGTAACCAAGTGGGCGACGTGAAAGATCTAAATCACTGGACTGCAGCGCACTGATGCGAATTGGTGTGGATGTCTCGATCCTTCTTCTATTGTTCGTGATGACTGCACGAATCCCGAGAGGTTCAACCGAGACGTCCACAGGAGTCGCCACACCCGCGACGGTGCCTCCGCCGATCGTATCTTGTGATACAGATGCTTCAAATCTGTAGACAAAGCCCGCCTTAAGTGACCCTGCGGGTATGGCCAGAGTATAGCCTCCAGAAAGCGCAAAACGTGCTACTGATGCAGCTGCAGGTGCAGCAGGCACCACGATGCTAGAACTAGTGCCTGATGCAGCCTAGACACCAACTGCTCTCCATACGACCGAGGTGCGTCGCACTTGGGCACTGCCGCATGCAGACGCCCTCACCCGAACTCGGATTGCAGTGATGCGTTGGACCGTCGTGAGGATTCTACTCCCCCCAAGCATCTCTACCTTCGGCACAGCCACAGCACTACGACGAATCGTAACGTCTGTCGATGATGCCACCGCGCTCAGGAAGTTTGCCACCGTGAGCCGCAGGTGGATCGAGGCGCCGGATGCCGGCAGTGATGCCGGCAATGTGATCTAGTTCGCTGACGTGGGCAGGTTGCTGAACTGCTGCCGGGCAGCATCGACATCTGCGCTCGATACCCCTGCGCCTGTTACGTCCTGGAAAGACCAGAAATAAGTGAGAGAGCGTCCGAGCCCCCCTGTGGAGGACCGTCCACTCAATTCAGCGGCGTCGCAGGGCCCCACGACCGATGGGCCGGATATGATCGCTGACGGTGGCTGTGCTGGCGTGGGCGGGGGCCGGACGACAGTACAGCTGGATTGGGATGTTTCGATCGAGTTTTTGGACGGGCGCAGTACGCCGGATCGAAGCAGCAAATCATAAGGCTACTTGGTACCCCCGAAGAACGCGCACGATGACCCAGCCACGTACGGCACGCTGGGAGACATCGTAGCACCAGGGCCCAGTAGCATGGTCAGTAGTCGGGGCGAAGTGAAGGTACACCAAGCCGTGCGAGCACGATTCAAGTTAGCACTGGCCGACAGCTGGCGGGGTACCGCTTCTTGGAACAGCGTAGCGCACGGCCCACTGCTGGTCGGTGTACCGATGCTAGAGACCCAAGCGTTGGGGTAGACGTCCGACGTAAAGGCGATATTCAACTGCGCCCCCGACGGATCAAAACTTGCAGTGCTGACCGCCGGCGATGGTAGCCTCGACTTAATCGGGACCGACCCCGCCACTTCCTCGAAGATATCGCCTGATCCCCCACTGGGTGCCCCGGTTAGATTTCCAGCAATCACCTCTACTGTGCTCCCAGTGACGAGTTCGCGTCCCTACACTCCACGGATGAGGAGCCGGGATGGGCTTAGCCAAGCACACCTTACATATCCGGTGGGTCGCGACACCATCCTCCTGACCCGTTGCATCCCCTCTTCGCTCGGTGGGTTCTCTCCAAACTCGTCCAGAGTAGTCTATGAGAAAATTTGCACTGATGAGCAGTCAAAGCCACTGGTGTCCAAGGTAGAATCAATGGCCGCGGCGCTGCCTTCGGCGTCAAGCAATGACGGGAGTCCTGGTGCCACGGCGAGACCAGCCATGTTTGTGTTCCCTGAAAATACAACCAGCGTCACGCGCGCTGACTCGAGCTCCGTGGCAGACACCACCGTGGGTGCAGGCACGACTGTAGGGCTGCCACTGCTTTGCGCAGTTGCTTGATGGACCACAAACACGGCAATTTGGGTGGAACTGTCCAGCTAAAGAGGGTTTCCAGGTCGCCCACCCGAGCGAAGAACTGATTTCGCAAGCACAGAATCAAACTCTGGGTCCGTGCTTGTAAAATTCAACTGTAAGGACTCCCGGAAGACTCGAGAAGTCACCACGTTGACTGGCTCTGTCGATAAGATGATAGTGATCGGAGTCATCCAATTCGCCGGCAACACCTATAGCGGCAGAGTAGGAGATGAGGTGATGGCAAGTTCATCCGAGACGATCGAACTGATCGTGACAACGTCGGACGGTTTTGACTGCAGCTTGACAGTGATGGTCTGCGTGCGTTTAGCGATCCCCCCGGAAGCCGGAGGACTGGAAAACAGCGATGCCCGGAGCGGCGACACGTCCGGTCCGTATGCATCTGTCTCCTGTACGCGAACTCCGAGCCAGGTGTCCTGGGCATCGTTCAAGTAGTCGGCATCGGCGGTGCTGCTCTCGATAGTAGCGACGATGGCAGCCCTGTTGACTACAAGGGCATTTAGCTGCACCACGCCATCACGAGCAAAGGTGACCGTGTAATCCAACGTCTGGTCCCAGTTCTGGGGAGTGAAATGTACCGATGCCGGGATGATCGAAAATGCTGACGGCACTGAGGCCTGTCCAGTTTGAGAAACCTCGTCATACACGTTGAGAGCCACGTCCACGGCCGCGCTAGGCTGCGATGAGAGGCGTAGCCTCCC
>Ga0136560_1001931_pt1 | contig 10597 bp, 4 predicted proteins | sample AntRauMeHopE1497_FD_104925 | JGI IMG/M metagenome (GOLD analysis project Ga0136560, IMG submission 104925) | Saline lake microbial communities from Rauer Islands, Antarctica - Metagenome Hop E1 #497 | ecosystem: Environmental > Aquatic > Non-marine Saline and Alkaline > Saline | place...
GACGAGCACATGTCGAGCTGCGCGCCGTCGGAGCAGAAGGTGGAAAAATCGCCGCAGACGGCGTCGACGGCAGCCCGGACAGCGGCGCGGCGGCCCCGGTAGAGGGCGGCGTTGAGAGCGCAGGGGCGGTAGCGGGGCGGGAAGGGCTGCGTGACGGAGGGGGCGCTGCCGGGGACGGTGGCGCCGGCCGGGCAGTCGGGAAGGCCGGCGGCGGCGAGGACGGGTCGGAGGGCGAGCTGGGAGAGGCAGCTGGAGGGCGGCATGGTGACGCCGACGTCGGCGAGGAACATGCCCCAGAGGACGTCGTCGCGGCCCTCTCCGGTGGCCTCGAGGGCGTCGAGGCGGTGGAGCGACGTGGCGGCGAGGTCGGCTGCGGCGCGGGAGAGGACCCACCCGACGCCGCCCGAGGGGAAGGCCTGTACGGCCATGAAGGGGTGGTGGAACGGGTAGGGGCGGTGCAGGGGCGGGGACGGCTGCCCGTCGGAGGCGCGGGCGAAGAAGACGGGGTCGCCGAGGGCGACGGGCCGGGTGTGTTCGAGGGAGGATAGGTGCAGGAGGAGGTTGGTGGGGTCGACGAGCACGTCGTCGGTGGTCCGGAAGAGCCAGCGCGCCGAGGTGACGCTGACGAGGGCGCCAAAGGCGGCGCGGGAGCGGCGCAGGAGGCCGGGGGGGTCGGCCCCGCAGCCGGGGCAGACGACGAGGGAGGGTAGGGCGTCGCTCGACTCGTCGGGCTCGTCGCTGACGTAGAGGACGGTCATGCCCAGGCCCCGGGCGCGGCCGCCCCAGACCCGCTCGGCTTCCAGTGCCATGCGCCAGGACGCCCGAGTGGTGAGGACGGCGATGGCGACGTGCCGCGCGGAGGGGGCGAGGCGGGCGGCCAGGTCGGAGCAGCCCGCGCCGGGGGCTGACGGGGAGCCGCGCAGGGATGGCTGGTCTGGCTCTGCCGGCGCGGCGAGGGGCTCGCTCCGTCCCGCGATGGCGTCGAGCGCGGCGGTTTCGGCGGGGCCGAGCGACGAGGGGTCGATCGGCGCGAGGCTAGGGCAGGATGACAGGCGCAGCGGCCCCGGCAGCGCCCCGCACCCGGGCAGGTCGATGCCGAGCTCTGCCGCCCGGTGCGCTGCCAGGATGGCGGCGGGCCGGGAGAGGCCCCGGAGGGCGGGGAGCGACGCGGCCGCGTGTGCGGCGTCAAACCCGGCCTCCACCGCCGCGCCGGCGACGGGCAGAGCCAGCCGCTCCGCCGTCGCGCCGCCGCAGAGCAGGATGCGGGACCCGCTGGCCCCGTCCGCGTCGGCCATGAGGGCCCGGGCGGCCGAGGGCGGGCAGCTGCCGAGGTTGGCCAGCGCCGTGAGAGCCACGGCGGCGTGCGACAGGGCGGCCGAGCGGCGCCAGCGGCGCGACCACACGGCGCGCACCAGGAGCACCGCCCCCGCCCCGCCCTCGGCCGCCCGGGCCACCGACGGGCCGTCCACCGCCTCCCCGGGAGCCAGCGTCACGACGGCCATGCCGGGGACGGCCCCAGCGGCCGCCGCTGCCACGCGCGCCGCGTCGTCCAGCCTCGCGTCGAGGCACGCCTTCTCGTCGTCAGAGCACACCGCCACCGTCCCTGAAACGACCAGCACTCCCGCCGCGGCGGCGGGCGGGTCGGCGCCCGGGGCGGCCCCTGCCGGGAGCACCACGACGGGCCGAACGCCGCCGCCGCGCGCGAGCTGGGCAACGGCCACGGCACGGGCCGCGGACCCGGCGCTTGGGGCGACGACGACGACGACGACGCGCGGCGCCTGAGCGGAGGAAGCCGCAGCCGCTTCGCTGCCGGAGCCCGGCCCCGCCCCAGCGGCAGTGGAGTTGGCAGCAGCCACACGCCCTACATGCCGGCTGTGCGGCGAGCTGGTAAGAGGCGGAAGCGGTGGGCCCGCGGCAGCGGCGAGGAGCATGAGGCTGACGAGGACCGCCATCACCGAAACAGCGCCCAGCCCCACCATCACCGCCCACGTCCGGCCAGAGACGACCATGCTGTGGCTGAACTGCGGTGTGCCGGCAAGCTTGTGACTGCCGGACCTCGACCTTGCGTGGCTCTTGGCCGACGCGACGAGCCTTGCCCTGTCCGCGAATCGGTTTGCCGTGACCTCAGGGTCTTCCCCGATGGACGGGACGCGTCTTGACATCCCGTGCCCCGCTGGGCGTGGGGCACCCAGCGGGGGAAGCCTCTGGTCCGAGCGCATGGGTTGTAGATTTGCGCTCGGGTCGAGGCTGTCCTGCTGGCAGTGACCGTTGGCGCCAGAGGCGGAGCAGCTCCAGCGCCACCGAACACGGTGTTTGGCTGCCGCAACGAGTGCATGCAGGGCGGCACCACAGAGGGCGGGGTCGGCTGGGCCAAACAGAGCCGACGGCACGGCCATCCAAAGAAAAGAAACCAAGGGCCTATGCCGCCGCCGGCTCGCCTTCTTGTCCGAGTGCACACCTCGCCACCGAGGAGCCACCGCGCGCGTTGCAGCAATGGAGGGTCGCCGCGTCATGCTCCGCAAGGCGGAGGAGATCCGGCCGGACGCCAAGCTCACGCTTTCCGTTCGTTTTGGCCTCATCAGGCGTGTGGCGGCTCGCCGCCGCGCTCCCCGCGACGCCCCTCCTTCCAACAGCCGCAAGACGGTCGTGGTGGCCCGCGGCACAGCCTCGGGGCCTGGCCGCAGGGCTCCGGCGTCGGGTGGACGCAAGGGCGGCGGCATGGCGTCGGCCGAGGCTGCCGCGCGCGAGCGCAAGCAGGCCGCCAGGAGCTCCCCGGCAAGCAAGGGGAAGTCGGCCAAGCGCCCCGAGCCGAGGGCCAAGGGCTCCGGGGGGGCTGGCGGCGCCAGGAGCAAGAAGCAGGATGGGTCCAAGCCGGCCAAGGCCGCCAAGCAGTCGCCGGAGGACGTGGAGAAGCAGTTTTCGGCCTACCTGACGGCGGCCGGGCGCGGGAAGACCGCGGTGGCGCTGGACATTGACGCGCAGATGGCCGCCTACCGCAAGGCGTGAGGCGGCTCGGGAGGCCGGGCCGCACCCGCGCGGGGGCCCCGCAGTTTGAACGCGGCAATCGAGTGTGTGGGCGCCCAGGGGCCGGGTGCCAAGCCGCTGCCTCATCGGCCCCACGTTGCTCTCGCATCCGCGAACCACGACGGCTCGGCCGCGCCACCGCACGCGCGGCGATGACACACACACATACCCACTCACGCGACGAGCGACGGTGTCACGCGGTGGCGTTTGCGTCGGCCGGGGCCGGCGCGTCGGGCTCAGTGGTGGCCTCGGCGTCGGCCGGCTTCTCGTCGCTCCACTCGTCGTCCGTCTCCTTGCCGTCCAGCCGCTTCCCGTCGGGGCCGCGCCCGGCCATGGCGAGCGCCTCGGTGGCGCCGTCGGGCCGCGAGCCGCTGATGAGCGCCAGCGTGCTGCGGAGAACCTGCGACCCGTCCAGGGCCACCGGGGGCATGCGCACGCCCGGGGCGCGCCGGCGGTCGACCTGCCGCCCCTTGGCCATCATCGTCTCCATGTAAATGCCCAGCGGCGCGAGCACCGTCGCCTCCAGATCCTCCACCTCCTCCGCTGACACCGGACGCGCGTCGCCCTTCTCCTCGTCGTCCTCCGCCGCCTCCGCGCCCTCCGCGCCGTCCTTGGACGACCGGGCAATCCCGCCGCCGCCGCCATCGCCGCGCTGCCAGAGGATACGGTCGCCGACGGACCGTTTGATGGGACGCTGCCTCGGCGCCCTCGTCGTGCCGCCCAGCCTGCGCGCCGCGCCCTCGGCCACCCACTTGTCGCGCGCCTGCACGGCATCAAAGCCCCGGAGGTTGTAGTCCTGCACCTTGGGCTCGGCCCAGCGCAGGATGGCGTCGCCCTGCAGGGCCGCCTTCGCGCGCCTCGTTCCGGCGCGGGGCGTGGCCGGCTGCCTGGCCGAGTACGCCCCGAACACGTCCAAGCGTGCCTGCCGCACGGCCTCGCGCATCTCGTACGAGCTCTCGACCATCACCGTACGCCTGGCAGCGGCGAGAGCAGGCCGCAAAGTCGTCTGGCACAGCGCCGTTGCTGCGCCGCTCGCCCTGCGCATCCCAGAACAGCCCGCGGAGCGCGGCCTTCCCGCTAGCCGCTAGTGCCTCCTCGGGGGGCGGACCGTTGGCGAGGCAGGGTCGCCCCCTCACCGACGCTTGCGTGGATTCCATCGCTCTGCCAGCACGAAAGTATTGATCCGGGCCGCAAATATCCGGCTGCGCATCTGGCACCCTGCGAAGCGAACCAACGATGCTCGCGGCCCAGACCCTGCGCTCGACTGCCGCCGCCATCCGCGGCGCGGCGCTCCCTCGCGCGTGCGCCGTCCTCGCTCGTGGTGAGTGCAGACCCTGCTCACCCCGCCTCCCGCGGCGGGCGGAGAGCGGAAGAGCTGACCGAACCCTGATGCTGGGCGCCCCGCTCGGGCCAGCGGCGCTGTCAGGCGACTGCCACAACGGAACCCTCGGCGGCTTGCGTTGGGCACCGTCCTCTTGTCGCTCAAGGCATGCTGGGAACAGGCCAGCGGGTCGCGCGCGGGCGTGAAGGCGAGGAGCGCCGGGAACCGCTGTACGGTGTCATTTACCTCGCCCTCGCTGAACAGGCCGGGCACGCCTGCTTGCCCCTTGCGCCCCTGGCCAACGGCCTCGCTTCGATCGTGTCCGTCGCAGGCATGGCGACCGCCCACCCCGACGGGGGCGGCATCCCGGATGACCGCAAGGGTCTCACTGGCAAGGCGCTCGACGAGGCCATGTACCAGGAGAAGTACGGCCAGGAGCTTTACGACCGTGACGCGCTCACCTTTTTCGACGAGGGGACCAAGGAGAACCCCATCTGCATCCTGTCCGAGGAGCCCGAGCGGATCGTGGGCGTGTCCCTGACCGACGACGCCAACATCCGCTGGTTCAAGCTGACCGAGGGCGAGATGGTGCGCGACCCCATCACGCACAACTACTTCGCGCTCCGCGTGATCGACCCCGAGGACATCAAGAAGGCGGTCGACGCGGCCAAGGAGGAGTGACGCGAGCCAAGCGCCCGTCCCCCGCCGCGCCGCCCCCCTGAGTGTGTGTGACGGGGTCGGGCCAATGAACCAGACGCCCGAGGTCGCGCGGGCCCCGGTCGCTCGCCGGAGCCAGGTCAGTCGTTTCCCTATCGATCAGCTGTCACGCATCGCGCCGCAAGCAGCGGCCCCCCGAGCCGCACTCGCGCATCGCCCCGCCGCATCGAGCAGCGGGGCCTCCTGAGAGCCGCAATCACGCGCGTGAAGGTGGCGCGACCGGCCCCGCAAGGCGATGCCCCCGCCCCGCCCCCACCCGGGCCGCCCCGTCACCTGGGCCGCCCCGTCACCTGGGCCGCCCCGCCACCCGGGCCGCCACATCAAGGCTTCTTCTTGCGCGAGGCCGACCGCTTCCCGGCCTTTATCTTGGCCGGGCCTCCTCCCCACAGCAGCCGATCGGCCACGAGCCCTCGCCCCGCCCTCACCGACCCTGCCGCGCCCACCCCCGTCGCGGCTCCAGCCTTCTTGCGCCCAGCGGCCCCGCTGCCGCCCGCCGCCCCCGGCCTGGCCGTGCCCGCGCCCCGTGCCCGCTTCTGCACGGACCTGTGCCTGCAGCACGTGTCCACGGCGTCAAGGACGAACTCCACCCGCCCTGCGCCGCAGCAGGCAGAGCCCAGCTTCACCACGACGCCGCCGCACATCGCCGACACCAGGAGCAGCGCAGTAAGCCCCAGGCCCGCCGCCAGCGCTGCCACGATGACCAGCTCCCTCGTCGCGAACTCCTCCGGCGTCATGGCCCCGGCCGCTGCGTCGGCATCCAGCCGCCAGAACACGGTGCTGCCGAACAGCGCCACGAGCGACGCGGCGAGGGACACCGCCTCCAGGGCGTTGAGGCCGTACAGCACGTACGGTTTCACGTGAAGGTGCAGCACCAGCGAGAGGGCCAGCACCACCGAGGCCCCGTACGCCTGCACGGCGGGGTCCCTGAGCAGAGCCGCGCACAGCGCGACGGCGACCTTGCGCACCAGCACGACGGCCTCCCACCAGAAGAGGCCCGGGCGCGTGCCGTCGTACGCGAAGCTGAACCGCGTGAAGAAGGAGTGCGCCCGGAGGCGCTCTGCCAGGGCCTCCCGCGACGCCGCGACGCCGTCGTCCGTAGGAGGGTAGAGCCGCGCCCTGTTGTGGCAGAGGAAGCTGACGAAGACCGCCGGGATGCCGATGGCGTAGCCGGCGATGGCCGCGCCGGCGACCACCTGGGCGAGCGCGTGCTCCGTGGTGTCCGCGCGCACCCGCAGGTCAGCCTGCAGCCGCACGAAGCCGTCCAGCGGGTAGGGGTAGGGCACGAAGACGTCGACGAGCGCCCGGAAGACCCGCGAATAGACCAGGAAGACGAGCACCACTCCCGCGGCCACCCACAGGTCCGAGTACCGCTGGCACGCCGAGTCCTCCGGCGGCGGGCCGTCCTCCTCCCCTTCCTCCGAGCCCAGGCTGTCGTCGTCCTCCTCCTCGCCCGCCCCGCCTCCTCCGCCCCTCCGAGCCATCGGGTTCGCCACCATCCTTCCCGCCCCGTCGCCCGCCTCCGCCTTGCTGTCGCCCTTGCTGACTGACGCCAGCACCAGCGCCGCCTCGTCCTCCGCGGCCCCGTGGGCGTCGGTACCGGCCCGCTTGCCCTGGGACGCCGGGCGACGCTTGTTGCTGCATCCCCCGCACGGGTAGCAGCACCCGAAGACCACCACTCCAGCCAACACGAACATCGCAACGGGCAGAGCCACGTAGGCGTACAACTCTTCGTAGAACCCGATCCCTAGCGCGCACTGGACCGGGTACAGGTTGAGAGACACCCCGTCGCCCGCCGCGCTGGCCACCTGGCTGAGGCCCGCCACGGCCCGTGGCATCCTCGTCCTCAGGTCCGTCACGATGGCGAGCACCTGCAAGAAGGAGAGCAGGATGCGCTGCGCCCCCGACGCCGTCGTCCGCAGCCGCCGCCGCGTCACCCGCCGCGAGATCCACCACGTCGCGAACAGCGCCAGGCCCGCGGCGGCCCCGCTGAGGAGGGCCCAGTTCATCCACGGCTCGGACAGGCACGGCGAGCACCGGCCGAAGCCGGCGGACGCCCAGCCAGGCTCGCAGATGCTGCAGAGCGGCCCGGAGTGCCCCTCTGCGCAGGTGCCCTGCTGCCGCCGCCACGATGACAGCTCTGCCGACGCGCGGAACGGGCTGAGTACGGCGGCGCCGGCGCCCCCTGGGAGCGCCACGACGATGCGGCCAGAGGCGGAGGGCGCCCGCCCGGCTATGGAGGCAAGGACGGCTTGGAGCAGGCGCAGGGCGAGGGTCGCGTTGGAGACCACCACTCCCGAGTCGAGGACGTCGATGCCGGAGGGAAGGACGGCGGCGGCGAGCCTGCGGGCCCGGCCCAGGGGCTGGGCGGTCGCGGGGGCGACCAGCGCTGCCTCTGCGGCGCGGAGGATGACGGCCGGGGTGACGTCACAGTCTGCCGCGCGGGAGGCCGCCTCCTCCGCCGAGACGTTGCCGAGCCTGAGCAGCTCTGCCTCGACGGCCGAGGCCGGGACGACGACGGCCGGCACCGCCTCCCAGGCAAAGGAGGACAGGGGACGCAGCGTCTTCACGGCCGGCTGGAGGAGGACGACGGCAGGGAGGCGGCCCGACGCCAGCGCGGCCGCCGCTCCGGCGGGGAGGCCCGTGGACGGGTCTCGGTCGGCGGCGCAGAGCCGAACGCCCGGGCAGGCGCCCTCCGCGGGGCACGGGTGGAAGGCAACCCCGCCGAGGCCTTCGATGACGTCATCACCGACGGCCCGAGCCGCCGGCGCGGTGACGGCGGCAGAGCCGTGCCACCACGCCCCGGCAGACGGGAGAGTGAGTCGGCCGTCGGCGCAGGAGGCGTCGAGCGACGCGGCTCCGGCGTCGCAGCGCCAGCAGCGGGCCCCGAGGTCGCCGCCGCCGGGGCTGAATGTGCCGGCGGCGCACCGCTTGCAGGGACCGCTGCCGGGCCCGCTACGGCTCGTGCCTTCGGGGCAAGCGCGGCACGTCGCGCCCCCGGCCTGGTTCAGAGCCGGCGAAGCCACCCTGTCCAGCTCTGTGTCGACGTCGGCGTCGCTGGGCTGGCCGGGCAGACCCCGGCGGACGGCGTCGCACGCAGAGGCAGCGGGCCCCGCCGCGGTGACGGCCTGGGAGCCAGTGTACGCGGAGGGGGGAAGGGGCAGCCATGACGGCACGCCGACGAGCGGGCGGACGGCGGCGGCGGCGAGACCGCCGTACCCGGCGGCGCAGGCGCACCCGACGCCCGATGGCGCCGGCGCGACGGCAGGCCGGCAGCAGACCGGCGAGAGGACCGCCACTCTGAGGAGGGGGGGTGACGTCAGGGGGCTGGCGAGCACGAAGGTGCCGTTCGACGGCGGCGCGAGCCACGCGACGTACCGGCCGGCACCCGCGGCCGTCAGCGTGACCTCTGCGCCGCCGGTGGGGGCGAGCCGGAGGGCGGCAAGGCGGAGGGCGACGTCGGGAGCGGAGAGCAGCCGGGGGGCCGCGGCCGCGGCGTCGGCGCCGCAGGGTCGGTCATTGCCAAAGGCGTCTCTGAGCCGCAGGACTGCCACGGCCAGCGGCGCGAGGCCGGGCCTGGCCACGACGAGGGACGAGGCGGATGAGGCCGGCGGGGCGTCGCCGCCGCCGGCCGGGCGGGAGCGCGACACCACCGGGGAGGCCGCGCCGGGCCCGAGGCCGAGGAGCGACGCGGCGTCGCTCCCGAGCCTCGCGACCTCGTCAGCGGTCGACGACTCCCCGCACACGCCCCTGCCCGCGTCGGCGTCCGCCGTCACGACGGCACGGAGCGTCGACGTCCTCGGGCTGGCGGGTCCGACCCGCGGCCGCATCGTCGCCCGGACGACACGGGCCTCCCCCCAGGGAAACCACACGACGACGGTGCCGAGGAGTGCCCCGGGCGGGGAGGCCGCGGCGGCGGCCATCGCACCCGGGGCGTCCATCCCGTAGCGCATGCGCAGGACAACGCTCGCGGTAGAGCCGGGGCTGACCGGGATTGTGCGGTCCGGGGGTGGGTCGGAGGCCAGCGTCACCGGCACGGTGGCCCCAGGGGGTGCCGCGGTGAGGGAGGGTACCGCCGCCTCCAGGGTCGCAACGCCTGCCGTGGCGTTGCCGAGCGGCGGGGAGGAGAACGGGCTGAGCGCCGCGGAGGCGTCGGAGGTGACGCCGAGCCAGGCGGGGGCCGAGGCGGAGGCGACGAGGCCGGCCACGCGCGACACTGCCGCCGCCGCGGCGCTGCTGTTGAGCGGCGCGTCGCCGCCGTGGAAGGACGCACTGAGACCTGCCGTGGGCACCCCCCCTCCCCAGCCCAGGAGGGCTCTCACCACGTGCGCGGCGGCGTTCTCTGAGGCCGCCACGCCCGAGTCGAGGCGGAAGACCCGCGCGGAGGCGGGGAGGTCCGAACGCAGGTTGGTGATCTCAAGCTGCGCGGTGGCCTCGTCGCCCGGGCCGAGGGACGCCGACGCCGTGTCTGGGCAGACCGACACGTGTGTGGCCAGCAGCGACAGGGTGCCCACGGCGGCGGACGGGTCGTCCGTCTCCCACACCACCGGCGCCGCGGGGCCCTGCTGCTGCCCCTGGGAGGCCGCGGCGTGCGCGGCAAGCGACGAGCCGACGTCGTGGACAAGGGAGCGAGCGTCGGACGCGCTCCCAGCAGCTTGCGTGGCCGCAGCATCGTCCGCAGACCCCGACGGCGCCGGGACCGCAGCCATGGACGACGGAGGCACGGCGGCGACGCAGCCAACGGCAGCCAGCGCCTCGGACTGCGGCCCCGACACCTCGGCCCAGCGAACGGTCACGGCGGCGCCGAAGCGACCGGTGCCCCCGACGCCAGCAGTGAGGATGGCGATCGGCTGGGCGGCGCGCCCGGACGAGGGAAGCTGGACCAGCCCGCAGGCCGCGGGGCTCGCGGCAAGCACCGGCGAGGCGTCGAAATGGGTGGCGGCGGGCGACCCGCTGCCCTCAGGCGGGCTCGCGCTCGCCCACCATGCCATCATCGCGCCAGGCCGGCCCCGCAGGTCGACCGTGGCGTCGGTCCGCCCTGCGCTGTCCGGCCGAAGCGTCTGGTCGAACCGACGCGGGCTCAGGGCCGCGCCGATGTCCCTTGAGGCCAGGCGCCTGCCTGGTGGGATCCCTTGGCGCAGGTGCGCGTGCAGCGGCGACCATGCCCGCGGGTCCTGTCCGCACGACGAGGCTGAGGTACGCCGAGGCGCCCCGGCGCCCGCTGCGCCGGCGGCCATGGCTAGCGCGAGCGTGCCAAGCACCCGGGCAACCGTCCAGGATCCCATACAGACTTGTTCCAGCGAAGTGCGGGGTTGAATGCGCCGTACGAGCTGCCCGTGCAGCGACGGGTGGAGGTTCTCGTGCCTTGAGGTCACGTATTCGCATTCGCTCCGTACAGACTCTACCGGGGTTGTGGACCTGCCCGGAGTTGTGGACCTTTTGATTTTCGCACACACGGCGACGATGCCCTCTGCTTGCAAGGCGCGCAAGCGCCCTTGCTTCTCCAATGATGATTACCGGCAGTGGAGGAGCGTCGCA
>Ga0136560_1001934_pt1 | contig 10588 bp, 19 predicted proteins | sample AntRauMeHopE1497_FD_104925 | JGI IMG/M metagenome (GOLD analysis project Ga0136560, IMG submission 104925) | Saline lake microbial communities from Rauer Islands, Antarctica - Metagenome Hop E1 #497 | ecosystem: Environmental > Aquatic > Non-marine Saline and Alkaline > Saline | place...
AGGCGGAGGAGGAGGAGGAGGAGGGGAAGCGGGGGACGACTCGGTAGTATCGAAGGTGAAGGGACGTGATGGCGAAGAGTGTGGCAATGTGAGTGTGGCAGGCGATGACATTGTCGTCCTCCCGCCGGTGCGAAGTGCTGTCCTGGGCAGCGGAACTACCGCAGGCGCCGCCGCAGAGAGCACTGCCGGCAGCGCATAGCATGACGTGGACGTTGTGGCATCGACTGCGAAACCGAGGGAGTTGCAGGAAGCAGTTGCTCGCTCGACCGGCAGTCGGCTGTCTCCACGCCCAACTGCTGGTAGTACGAGTACGAGCGCGACTAATCTTGATCACAATGGAGACAATGTTCCCCAAAATGGCGTGCTTGGCACTACAGCACCAGGTACATCTTCATCTGATGCTGAGACTGGGACCAAGAGCGGGTCCACCCGGAGCGTTGTGGATCCAAGGCACATAGGAACTGTTTCCCGTTCCAGATCCAAAGAAGAAGGCGCGGGCATGGGTAGCTCCGATGGGATGTGCTCCGACGAGGTGGCGAAACTACAAGCGACCCCCACTGGCGTGGCAGTTCTAGAGCAATCGGGGGATCGTTTCCAATCTGACGGAGTCTCTGCAGTCGCTGGTGCGATACTCGAACTGCCCCCCGGCGGTGCGTCAGCCGGTGAGAACGCCCTTCAGGACCAGGGCAAGGGCCATGGCCAGGACTAGGACCATGATCAAACCGTAGATGAGCGAACGACCTCGCAGCCTCCTGCCCTGTCTGCACGCAGCGGGGTCGACTCAACGTCTGCAGGCTCTGACCATGCGGTGCATCATGTGGGAGACACAACACAGGACAGGACGGGACAGCAAGGGGCCCCACTCGCCGATTCCAAGATAACTGCAGAGAAGGGAAGTCGGGCAGACGTTCCAATGAGTGGTGTGGATGGGGTTGACAAGGGAGGTTGCGGTTGCGTGATCAGCTGACCAGTGGCCAACTGTTTGGTATGTGCCTATATCAAGGTCTCTATATGCTTGAGTGGGTCTAGGTAGATCGATGCATTTTTAAGTGAAAATATATCGTAAATCAAAGCGCACACTACTCCATACAGACTGGAAAACCAGCGTACGACGAGGAGCAAATGAAAATGATTTTTAAGTGGTTAATAACACCCAGGCAGTGCCTTGTCATCTTGCCTGCAGTCATCAGGTAGCTCCGCCTTGCTCCATAGGATGCAACGCCTTGCTCCATAGGATGCTCCGCCTTGCTCCATAGGATGCTCCGCCTTGCTCCATAGGATGCTCCGCCTTGCTCCATAGGATGCTCCGCCTTGCTCCATAGGATGCTCCGCCTAGAACGTCAGCGTGCAGACAAGCTGACAGTCGCCGACCGACACTCTCCGATGCCCAGCGTGAGGGGTCTCGACGAGGGTTATCCGGGAGCAATGCGGGTAACAGCGGTGGCTGCCCGTAGTCGATGCAGATCTGGATCTGGATCCTGGGTCCTGGATCGATCCTCGAGTGCCGCAATGTGGTCCAGGCCACTGGTCCTGCGAGTTGGGTGGTCGTGCTTGGCAGATACGACGAGCATCTGTGGCTGTACGGTTGGACCTTCGGGTGAGGGCGGGGAAATGCCTCGTCTGGCTATAGAGGCGGTGCGACCTGCACGGAGCAGGCCTATCCAGGATTTGAGGATGTCTGTTGCTGAGGCATATTGTCTTTCTCGATCGGAACCGTGACTCAGTCTGATGCTAAGGTTGCCTCATCATCAAAAGCTTGCTAAATTTCTTTCTGAGATACTTACTAAGTTACCCGCTTGCTACTTATCTAGAGCGCCTTTGCGTAGCGACTAGATGAATCCTTGAAGTGATTCACTGGTGATCCTGAACCTGTCTGTGAGGCAGGTCAATCAGCCGGGCCTCCGATCCGCGTGTGTGCTTCGGTTGTTGTGCGCAAAGCCGCAGATCTAAATTTAAGTTCTAAAGGTTACGGCTACCTTGGACTCTGGGTCAGTCGGCATCTACGGAGGAAACACCCGCATACAGCACGTCTAGGGTCAACTGGCATGGCAGGTGTTCGAAGCCCCGAAACTGGAGAAGCTACCTCAAAGGTATCAGTCATTGGCCTTCGTTCTAATGGCAGCGAGTCATCGAGCGACGGGGACAGCAGCGGCATTGAGGACGTGTACGACGAGGATAGCGATGAGGACGAGGATAGCGATGAGGACGATGGTCCAATTATATCTTCTGGACGCTTGCGCATCAGTGACAGTGGAGGTGGTAGTGGTAGGTTGATCGCAGCAAATGGATCGTCGTCCTCGAGCATCCCACACTTACCAGTGCCTGCCTCGATGTCGATGTCTGGGAGTGCACTGTCGGCGTCTGGCTCGGCATCATCGGTAGGAGGTGATGCAATGAATGCAGCCGGGGCCAGTGGTGAGGGGGTGGGGGCATCGGTGGGATCGAAGCGAGGGAGGACGATGAAGCATGAGGTAGATGTGAGGGCGGTGGGACGGGGGCGGGCGGGGAAGATCCGGAATCGAAAGAGAAGGCGTCACATTGTGGACAGGATTCTGATTCTGGGCAGGAGTGAAAGCGAATCACACAAGCGGTCGCATAGTAGGGGTAGGGACAGGGGTCCTGTTAGCAGGGATGGGGATACGTAGGTCGGTATGGCTCGGAGTTTTCACGTGTGTGATGTGTGCAGTGTGGGCTTCAGCACGGCCGGCAGCCTACGCAGGCATGTGCGCGGTGTACACGAGGGGGCTCGGGATCACGTGTGCGATGTGTGTGGTGTGGGCTTCAGCCAGGCCGACAACCTACGCAGGCATGTGCGTGGTGTGCACGAGGGGGCTCGGGATCACGCGTGCGATGTGTGTGGTGTGTGCTTCAGCCAGGCCAGCAACCTCCGCTAGCACATGCGTGGTGTGCACGAGGGGGCTCGGGATCACGCGTGCGATGTGTGCGGTGTGTGTTTCAGCCAGGCCAGCAGCCTCCGCTAGCATATGCGCTGCGTGCACGAGGGGGCTCGGGATCACGTGTGCGATGTGTGTGGTGTGGGCTTCAGCCAGGCCAGTAGCCTCCGCTAGCATATGCGCTGCGTGCACGAGGGGGCTCGGGATCACGTGTGCGACGTGTGTAGCGTGGGTTTCAGCCAGGCCAGCAGCCTCCGCTAGCATATGCGCTGCGTGCACGAGGGGGCCCGGGATCACGTGTGCGACGTGTGTAGCGTGGGTTTCAGCCAGGCCAGCAGCCTACGCAGGCATGTGAGTGGTGTGCACCAGGGGGCTCGGGATTACGTGGCTGCGGGAGACGACTGTTCAACCGTGGACGGTGGTGCTGTGCGTGGAAGTTGAGTCTGCAGTGTTCCATGGTGCAAGCACTAGATCTAGGTGCTGTTTGCGAGCAAGGCGCGATCGGCCTGACCAAGCCCGCTACAGTAGTCAGGCGCATGGGGTACGGCAGAATATCTAATCCCCCTGAATACATGCTATTGTTTTACCTAAGCGCGTACAAATCAAGGCAATGCAAGCAACAGAGGCAAAGACCGCGATCTGACCGCGTATCGTTGCATAAATGTTTCAATGGCCTTGCTGATACCTGGCCCACTCGCTCCTGCACATGGGACACTTGTTGTCCCCAGATGACTGAAACCACCGGAGTACGCACGCTCCGTGAAAACCCTTCCGGCAGGTACCGCACTGCTCCGTTGGAAGCCGCATGGAGCCCAGGCTGATCACGCTGTAACAAATTGGACAGGGTTCTGCTCCTGCCAGCTCCTGGTCCAGATTCTTTTTCCACAGAGCGACAGCGTCAGCAAACGTTCCGTCACGATTCGTCAGAAGTGCCATGAGTTGCATGCGCCAACGCTGCCACTGCGACTTGCCAAGGCCACACTAAAAATGCACCCTTGGCCTGTCCAGAGGATAGGCAGGCGGCACCTCGATCGTAGCTTTCAGCGCCATTTCATCCTGGATGTAGGTAGCCACAACATCGCCCGTCTCTTTGTGCACCGTAACAGAGAAATCATCCATCTCCCAGTCTTGTTCTTCGGCGGCACGCTTAAGAGCCGCCTGCTGCCTACGCAGAATCTTGGGCTGCACATCCAGGCGAACGTGGGTGCGCAGTTGCTAGTTGTGAGCTTTGTGTAGGGACCTAGCCCAGCTAGCTGCCTTGGCGGGGAAACCTTCGAGCGAAGTATGGATGAGCTCACCAGCCAGCCCACGGACACTCCAGGGGTGCGGAGCCATGCCTGCTCTAGTCGCGGGTGCAACTGTGTCACTCCCGGGGAACGCGTCCGATGCAGCATCAGCAGAGGCCATGCGAGTCCCTGTATCTAACCCAGCGCTAATTCCACGACCTACCAGGACGACTCCACCACTCCGTGACATCGCCCCACATACGGCGTCAGGGAACGAGTCTATTGCATTTTCCTGGGCAGCTTGTATCCTGTCTATTCCGACTTGTCCCAGCACAGCTTGCACTCCATATGCATAGTCTTGCCCGACAGAGCACAGCGACATAGTCCTCCACACGTGCATGTGGGTGGTCTCCAAGTCTTCGATGGATTCTGTGGGTACTCCTCGTGGTCTGTCATGACCGAGTCCGTCTGCTGTAGCACTGCATGCAGACGAGGGAACTAGCAGGGCCTCAGGGCTTGCGCCTGACACGATTGTGTCACCATACACATTTCCCGCCACAGCAAGCCCTCTATCCCTCGATGTGGATGCGGGAGCTGTCTTCGATCCAACGCTCCACTTTTCCCGCCGCGATCGGGTCGACTTGAGGTCGGATACCAACTCTCCAGGGTCGGAGATCTCAACGAAGATATGCCTCGCATCTAGTGCATCACATGCCTCTGGCACACCACCCTGGGAGGTCGTGCCAGCGCCTGCATTTGACAGTCGCAGCGCATGTCTAGCGATGGCGGCATCTGCAGCGCAGTCCCCCCCGACGTGCATCCATTCCTGCCGCCCTCCCGAAGATGAAGATGAAGATGACGAGGAAGGCGTCGAACTGCCGGATGCTCCGAGCCTGGTCTTGCTGGGGCGCCTGTCTGCTGTTTGAGCGACAGAACACGCGAACCTCAGGGCGGCTATAATTGACACGATTCCGTCCCGATCAAACCCACTCGAGAGCGCCTTGTCGTCAGCCTCTTTCCGCCAGAGCTAATTGGACAAGGACAGTTTCTGCACCACGGGAAGCGTATCCGCCAGAGTCGCCTTTAGAACGGTGACCCAAACCAGCATCGACCGCCGCTGAAGACATGGCTGTGGTAAAGTTCGCTTCGCCTGAGTAACCGAGGCATCTACCAGCTCGAGAACAGCCTTAGAAGGCGCCCTACCCCCGAAGCAGGTGGTCCTCATCGCAGCACGGCTGAGGTCTCCGGCAACACTGGCCTAGTCTGCTAGGCAGCCAATGCCAGTCGCAGGTCTAAAAGTAGCACCCACCGGCGACTAATTGTCCAGGTCAGCTTCATCGTCGTCCCCAGTGCCACTGCTTGCGTTTTCGTCTCCCCCCCTTTCTCTGCCAGAGCCGGGGCTAGAATCATCCTACTACTAGTCGAAGTCAATGGCTGCAAGCATACCCTCCTAGATTCGAGCCTCGTCTGCATCCATCACATCATCACCCTCCCCCTCAGCAGACTGATCGTCGTCCTCTTCTTCTCCTTCTCCCTCTCTCTCTCCTTCTCCCTCTCTCTCTCCTTCTCCCTCTCCCTCTCTCTCTCCTTCTTCTTCCAATTCTTCTCTTTCGTCCTCCTTCCCTTCACATGCCTGCTAGTCTCTTCCGTCATTGCCTTTACTTGCACTCTCCGCCTTTGACTCGCTCTAACTTGCACCCCCAATTGGCCTCGCGCCATGGTTTGCCGCCACTCTCTCGCCCCGATTCAGCCTAGTTCTACGAGCTGATCGAGAGCCCTTCTAATTCCCATGGGAGCTGGGGCTGAATGTGTCGAGAGCAAGCCATTCTCCTACACCGGCAGGCCACACAGTCTTACTGCTTGTGCTCCGCCCGCTGGCAGTGATTCTATCTCGCATACGACCGCCCCTTGAGGCACGCTCCAAGCATGAAAACAGTACTCGGCCCTGTCCCAGCATTTGGGCAATTCTAGCTTCGCGCTCCCAATCGCTGGCAGATAGCATCGACAGTGCCCCCAAAAGAAGAGCCGTCGATTGCCGGGAATTGAATCCGCGCGACTGCAGCACAAACGTTGTCGATGTCGCACTTTTGCTGTTGCTGCCGCCCGCGTCCACGCCTTGCTTAGAGTGGATGGACCACGCTCGGTGCAGCAGATCCACGGCGGCGCTTGATATCACAGCGGCTGCTGCAGCGGTAGACCATGGAGCTCTATCATTGCTAGCACCGATGCTACTATGGGATATGCTGGACATTTGCATTGCGGTCACTATGGCATCTGCAGCCGTTGCCGCACATGGAATCGCCTCTGATACTGCCAATTCTGCTGGGACACGGTCGAGTGCTGCGATCACCAGACGAACACGATTCGCAGCGGCAACACATGCTCGGCCCAGATCAACAGCATCCGTAGACACGGCAGCATCCACAAGAGCTGTGTCCACCAGCCCCCGGACATAGGCTGGGTCCCGGACAGGACCAGGTGCTGCATTAGCACCAGCCCTGACAAAATCCAAAGCAACAAGCGATGAGAGTACACGCGAACTTCTGGCGACGCCTTCATCTTTGTCTTCATCTTCACCATGAGGGGGCAGCGCGAGCACTTGCAGAGATCTGCTGAGGGAACTGCTTGTCAGAGATGAGAGACCCCCCCTCAGCGAATGCGTGGCTATCGCATCTAGTAGCCTGCTGGAAGGGTCGGATCCACCTGGTTGCAAGGCGCTGGAAACTGGAGGCTCGACGCCCGGTCGGGAGGAGGATGTAGAGGCAGGCACGGAGACAGACCCGTTTCCAGCAGCTTCTCTTCCCTCAATGGAAGTTGAAGACTCAGAGCTATCTGCGCTAGCGATGCCAAACCCTGACTCGATGCCACTACTCCGTGCATCATTCTCCTATGAGGGTGCCCAGGGCTTGGATTCGACTCTAAGCGGCCCCTCTGCAACCGCGCCGAGCTCTGTCTCTACATAATCCGCGAACCAACCACTGCTTATCCGAGCAGGTGCTCCTGCTCCGTATTGGAATGCACTGGCACACAATCCTGCGCAGAGGCAGTCAGCCACGACGCCTAAAACTCTGTCGACAGCATCCGAAGAGAAGCTGTGCCCGTACGTGGTAGACCCACTAAGGTATTCGGCTGTCATGGATGTGCTAAGCATGTCAGAAAGCTAAGTAGGCCCGGGAAGGTGCCCCTCAAGACTGCTGGACACGCTGACTAGCCCCGTGTGGATAGCTCGCAGCAGCAACGATGCGTCGTTGCAGGTGGATGCAGAAGCTTTCCCGGCTGTAGGGACAGCCGACGCAGGCATTGCATCTCGAATTGCAGCGAGCAAGAGAGTGGCATTCTCAAACCCAACCACTCTAGAAAGGTCGCCTAGCATTTTCTCGACCACAGAGCTCCTGCCATTATGGTGGGCACCAGATTGGCTGCCAGAGTCGTCGCGCAGTGCTACCGCTGCCAGATGGAGATAATCCACCACTGCCCGCCTGAGCACAGACAGGTTGAGCCCCTCCTCCCCGTGGAAGAAAGATACAGCACTGCACGGGAATGCACCTAGCTGTACGGATGCTGCCATCGGCTCCCACCCAGATAGCATTGCCCGGGTCCATTCGACATCCTGATTTGTGTGCTCCGACGCTGCCTATACACTGCTCGATGGCCGCTCGAGATCCCATGTATGAGTATACATTCCTATGGATTGAAGAACACGCACCGAATCTCTTCGAGATCCCGACATTTGGCATGCTACGAGCATCCGTAAGCAAGCCCGGGGTGTGTCTTCAATTCCGTTCTATCGCGTCGAGCGAACCGAACCGACCAACTGACTCACGCACTGAGTACGGCAGACATGGGGCACGGTCTGCGCGATGCTTTCATCGCCGACTATCACGCCAAGTTCAGAAACAGCGCACAAGGAGGCGATACCGTCGGAGTCGAGCACACGACCTCGACCTCCGCCTTCGACGGCAGCCGCAGCGATGAGGGCACGAATCATTCGAGTCTCGCTAAGAGGAGCGGGTGGCACGGCTACAGCCGGGTTTTCTCGTCGCAGTGAAAGCGCTACGTCAACGGCGGCGTCAAAAGTGTCCTTCAGATGCCTTGCAAGCGATGGTGCGGAGCTAGAACTACCCTGTCCACCAGTCGAACGTCGTAGAGAAACAGCGACAAACTAGTCGTCTAGGACCTGCCAACTCGAATCACCCTTTATGCGCGCGGACGACGACTCGAACGTCCGCCACAAAGAATCGACAAAGCTACTTGACTGCGGCAATGAACGCAAGCTTGTTGCCACTATAAGCTGCGCGCACCCTGCACGAACGCACTACTTCAACCCCTGCATTCCACCCACTGCCGGCCACCCTGCACCACAAGTTGTTAGCGCTTTGTCGAGAGACTTGAGGTCCCGTGCAAGTTCTGGCATCCGTGCAGATTCAGTGTTTAAACATGCCTTATGTATGCTATCCTGCACATACTCACAAAAAGCATCCGCGCCGGGGAGAGCCTCTCCTATCCCTGACCCCCGACCCGCCTCTGGAGCTTGCACCGACTGTTGGCCGGTGACGAGCGGTAGGGTTAGCAGCCCACTTGCGACTTGCAACGAGCAGACAGTCGCTACAGCCCCTTCCAATGCTGCCACAAGATCACTCGCCGCCACTGCCCAAGAGGATGCTTCTCGACTGCTTGCTAAACTGGCTGCCACTGCGGCCCAAGCCTGCTCGAACAGCGTGCTTGAGGCAGCCATGGCCACACGTAGGATACTAGAAGCATCAGTCGCCTGCTGCCTCTGGTTCCGCAGCATCAACGAAGCAGCTGCGTCTAGCACGTTTCCAGTGTAGAGCGGTAGACATATGGAACACCCTGAAGGTGACGCAGTGAAAGGACTTGCTCGAGACAGGAGGCTAAAGCTATTTGTATGGTTGCCATCTGCCGCGGCCACAGGATCTATGGCATTCTGTAGGCTGCGCTGCAGTCGAGAGTCAACGCGGCCAAGGACTATGGTGAGCGAATCTGACTGAATCTTGAGGCCTGGGCCAGAGCCCGAACCTGAACTTGAACCTGAACCGGTTGCTTCATCTATAGTTTCCCTGGCCAATTTGACACCAGCAAGTCGCTTTGCACAGGTTGCTAGGCATGTACTAGCCGAAGCTGCAGATACACCACCGGCCAGGATTCTATCGCGGATGGCAGCAGCGGCAGCTCCACCCGACAAAGCAAAGTCACCTGACGCATCTGTAGCATCAAGACCGTCGATTCCCATAGCTGCATCTGCGACGCCTTCCATGGCACACTGCCAGGTGTCAATCACATTTGCAGAGTCCGTGTCCGTAGCGGCGCCGGCCGTGGCAGACACAGAGAGAGTGTCTTCCGCCTCGATGTCTGCATCGACCACCCTTGTGCTGGTTCTGGTGACTCGAGCGGCGATCGTAGCCAGCAGGCTGCCTCCTGCCACTGCATCTTCATCGTTAGCGGTTCGCAGGGCCTACCAGCTTGCTTCGATCGCGAGTATCGCGGGTGGTGCTGAACCCGTACCTGTCTTGCCCCCACCGTGGGTCTTGGCCCCGCCCTTGCCCTTGCCCTTGCCGGGAGCTGCCGCGTGCCCTTTTCCTTGGCCGGATTTACGTTTATCCCTGCCAGACTTCGCCGCTGATTTTACCCCACTGGCAAGCAGCAGCTCCCTTGGTATATTACTAAGGGCCACCTCAATGGCTGGGCCCAGGCGAGACATGGCTCCAGGAGCAGAGACGAGAGATACCGCGGTAGATAGGGCCTTCGTGAGAGAATCATCTCGGCCTATCTGCGACCAAACGGCCACCACCGCAGCCTCCGTGTCGTCATACGCAAAGTATCCCTCTGCATTGCCGGCATCTTCTATGCCTTTGGATTCCGCTGAACCGCGAAATTCGGGGATCTCCGTCTCCGGCTAGGATGTATCAGTGCCGGGACGGCGAGTTTCGTGAGAAGCAAGTGCCCGAACGAGGCGGGCGAGCGCATCCCAGGCGGTTGCAACCTCTGATATCGGTCCACGCTGTGATAATGAACGCAGCACGGCCGCCGCAAGGGGTTCGATGCATCGCATTGCAATACCAGGATGTCGCACGAGGAGAACGCTTCCCAGGTGCCTGGCAGCTTGCCGTACCGTGCTTTGGTGTGACGAGTGCATCATCGCGAGGATGCCCGAATCTGCATTCAGAGATGCTACCACGGCGTCCTCGATGGGGGTCCTTGCACGTTTGGTGCCTACCTTTCGAGACGCTGTAGAAATTGACTTGCCAGCGGAACTGCCAGCGCCGCTCGCAGGCACTTCCAGTTGGGGCGTGCTTTCGGCTGACCTAGCGGATGCTTCCGTGGATACGGATATGGCCGCACCCCTAGATTCCGCCCCTGCATGAGCATTGTGTCCAATGCTGGACATGCTCTCCTGTTCTGCCGCCAGCGCAGTCTCACACACCCAAGCAAGTGCTCTAACGCCAGCTA
>Ga0136560_1001935_pt1 | contig 10588 bp, 11 predicted proteins | sample AntRauMeHopE1497_FD_104925 | JGI IMG/M metagenome (GOLD analysis project Ga0136560, IMG submission 104925) | Saline lake microbial communities from Rauer Islands, Antarctica - Metagenome Hop E1 #497 | ecosystem: Environmental > Aquatic > Non-marine Saline and Alkaline > Saline | place...
TTAACTAAGACCAAAATGCAAAAAGAAATTACTGCACTCGCGTCCCAATTAAGTAACAACATAGGCGCAGTCTTACAGTCATGGGCTTTTCACACAGAGCTTGTAGGAGAAGAAGAGGTGAGGCTTATAAATCCTGAACATGAATTTATTTCCTTCTTTAATGAGGTAGAACTTTCTATACTAAAACAGGTAGTCATTTACAAACAAACTTCAGAGCGGTTGTTAAAACGTGTCACGGCTAGGGAATATGATCCTAAGTACAAGGCCTCTTTAAAACGGTTAATTAACATAAAGATTTTGCAACGCAATCTAGAAGGGCAACTTCTCGTGAATCCCGTAATTGCCTATGAGGTAGAACATTTATTTATAAAAAAACTAAAGCTATGATCCTCATGCAAACAGAGTGGTGGTTACTTGCAAAATATACGTTTGTATTAGTAGCACTATTTATTGCTATTAAACTGTTGGGAAGGCTGCTGCCCAAATTTATAAAGCGCAACGTTAAAAGGCAGCGCTTTTTGGTTTTATACAAGCGCTTTAAGTTTGTTTTTATAATCGTAGCGTCTTTGCTGCTCTTACTCACTTTTGTGCGTGTTAATTATGTAGTTCACGGCGGGTTTCTTGTGTTCCTAACGGTGATCCTGTTCCCCTTTATACGTAGTTTATTGCACGGTGCGGCTTTACAACTCAACGGGATGCTGCATGTAGGCATGCGACTGCAAACAGGATCTCACGTGGGCGAGATTAAAAAGTTTACACCACAAGGTTTATGGTTGTTAAGTGTGCAGGGTAACCGTTTTGTAAACTATTTAGATCTACACAAAAAGGGCTTCACCACCTTGTCAAACGAGGACAGCAAATCCAGAACAAATGTGCTTATCGAGTCTGACTTAAAAAACGAGCAAATTATAGACCTTCTGTTTGAAACCCCCTTTATAGACCATGCTGCTATGCCAGAGCTTAAAGGTTTCAAAGAAAGCGCGAGTAGAGCACTTTATTTTACATTACAAGATGGGGTGAATCAAGAGGCCTTGTTTGCATTTTTAAACCAACATCAAATCGAGATAGTATCAAAATATTAATATTATGGACGTTTTTTCATCGTACAATCTCATTATAGAGGTATCGGCAATTATCATTATTTCTTTCCTGTTCATGTCTGTTTCCAAAAAGACAAATATACCGTCTGTACTGTTACTCATTATACTGGGACTAGGTTTGCAGTATGCCATTAAATATTCAGAAAGTAAGCTTATAGACTTCAGACCCATATTAGAAATACTGGGAATTATAGGTCTTATTATGATTGTATTGGAGGCTGCACTAGAGTTAGAGCTAAAGAAGGAAAGTATTATTCCTATTATAAAATCGCTGGTTATCGCTCTTATCGGGTTAATAGGGTCTGCTGCGCTCGCTGCATGGATTCTCTATGACTTTATTCCAGAAATGACTTGGCAAAGCGCTTGGATTTATGCAACACCGCTATCCATACTTTCCAGTGCGATTATTATACCTAGTGTAAATGGTCTACACAAAGAGAAACGCGAGTTTCATGTGTACGAAAGCACGTTTTCAGACATATTGGGGATTACGATGTTCTATTTTCTCACTGGACAGTTAGAGCCTGGAGAGAGCAACGGTGCGTTAGGTTTTGCTGGTAATTTTATTCTCACCGTGTTTATATCACTTGTTGCAAGTTATGCAATTATCCTTATTTTTCAACGTATTAAGAGTAATGTAAAACTCTTTTTGCTCATCGCCGTGCTCTTGCTGCTATATGCAGTAGGAAAGCAGTTGCACTTGTCGTCGCTCATTATTATTCTCATTTTCGGACTGGTCATCGCAAACATGAAATTGTTTTTCAAAGGCAGTCTCAGCAAGTTTTTAGATTATGACAAGGCACATAAAATTTACCATGAGTTACACACCATAACGGCAGAGACTGCTTTTGTGGTGCGCACGTTTTTCTTTGTGGTTTTTGGTATTACCATCGTGATAAGCTCCTTGTTTAACTATGAAGTTGCGCTTATCAGCTCGCTTATCATGCTTAGTATTTATGCATTGCGATTTGTGATATTGCGCATTTTTGTGGGACCTGATATTTTTCCACAAGTGTTTGTGGCGCCACGGGGTTTAATAACGGTGTTGTTATTCTACGCGATACCTGTGCAGGCTATTATTCCCGAGTTTGAGGCGGGTATTTTACTCTTTATTATTATTGGAACGAGTTTAATTATGACCGGCGGCATGATCATAGAAAAGAACCGTAGCAATAAAGCTCTTAATCAGGCAAATAAAAATGCAGTAGGAACAAGCGATTGAACAGCCCCCAAAATAGAAAGTTCCTAGAAGGTCACTTTAAGATAAACTTCTAGCTTTATGTTACACCCTTTCGATAAGAAAGCAAAAATAACAAACACTACTACTTAACAACAACAGTAGTTTAAGACTTCAAAAATGTGTTCGCTTTCATTGGCTGTTTAAGAGACAAGTGGCTGCAAGTTGTACGTTATTTCAATAAGAAATCCCGCGCACGTACTCCAATCAGTTATGAATTGTACAGGACACAGGTTCCATTACTACGCGGCGGTTAACCAGGTTTTTATAGATACAATTGCGGGTATTGCCATGAACGTTCAAAATAAGTAGTTGGTGCTGGAAACGCAATAGTTACTTTTTCCATTTAATATTGCAACCCATGCTCGGTTTTTGCGATGGGTTTACCATTTTGTTGTTTTGCAGTGCGTCAAGTGCCTCCCGCAGAGAGCGGCCGGTTAACGAGATACCGTTGCCGGGTCTAGAGTCATCGAGTTGACCGCGATAAACAAGTGTGTCGCGGGAATCAAATACGTAAAAATCTGGCGTACACGAAGCAGCATAGGCACGTGCCACGTCTTGGGTCATGTCATATAAATAGGGGAACGGATAATCGAGCGACTCTCCTAGTTCCTTCATTTTCTCGGGCCTGTCTTGCGGGTAGTTAATCACGTCGTTGCTAGAAATTGCCACAAAGCCAAAACCGAGTACGCGGTAGTCATGCGCAACGCGTATTATTTCTTCATTTGCGTGCTGTACATAGGGGCAGTGATTACATATGAACATTATTACGGTCCCTTTAGTACCGCGTGCTCTTGCGTACGTAAACTGATTTCCAGATAGCGTGTCTAGTAAAGAAAAGTCAGGCGCCTTTGTACCTAATTCAAGCATGGTTGATGGAGTAAGTGCCATAGTGTTTGTTTTTATAGTTAGTTGTAAATTAAAGGGAAACGTTACGTGAGATTGTCATTAATGTAATTTCAGGTGTTAATTCTTTTTTAAATTGTTGGTAGTTTTGTTCATAAGCAGTAGCTTTCAAAAATCCAAATCATGAAAAAGGCATTTGATACAGTAACAGAAGCAACGCAAGACCTGCAAGGGCGAGGTTTTACTATAGATTTTCACCTAGTAGAAGATGGGTTGGGGTCTAAAGGTCTTAAAGAAAAATGGCATGCAGGAGATTTAGATGTCGTAGAGTTCTACAGGTTTGAAGGTGCAACAAATCCTGCCGACAGCATGATTCTCTATGCGATCCAGTGCAAGGACGGCCGCAAGGGTACCTTGCTAGATGCTTATGGTGCGGACACGTTTATTTCTCGAGAAATGATTCAGAAGCTTAATATGAATATAGAGGAGTAGCCATGGAACTCACTTGGGACGATTTTAAAAAAGTGGACATGCGTGTAGGCACCATATTAGAGGCAACCGTATTTCCTGAGGCACGTAATGCAGCATATAAACTGCTGATAGATTTTGGTCCTTTAGGAATTAAAAAATCCAGTGCTCAAATTACGTCGCGTTATTCCTCAAACGAGCTTACGGGTAAACAGGTTATCGCAGTTGTAAATTTTCCCGCAAAACAAATAGGTACATTTATGAGTTCCTGTTTAGTATTGGGCGTTGTAGGCAACGATAACGAGGTGGTTCTTTTAAAGCCAGAGCAACATGCGCAAAACGGTGACAGGGTCTTATGATTTAAAAACCTTTATAAGTAATGCAGCTATCTTCTGTTAGCACGCTGTTATTACGGGAGCGACAAAGTTTTAGGTAAAACATAGAAGCGCAACGCTACCCGTTTTTTTGGATGTTATGCATCACCATCACGTGTGGAAACGTAATGCCACCTAAAAAGGCTACAATCACGGTTAGAAACAGCGCCGTGCGTTCATTAAGCACATAATACAGTACGGCTAGAAACACCAGTGCTGCAAGCCAATATAATAAGGACGATTTTAGATACTTCAATATCGTGTTCTTAGAGACATAGCCATATAAATGATGTATCTGGTGGTGTATGGACGGCACGCTATGCCATAACACAAAATAGATGGCAAAACCCCACAACAAACTGCTTATTTTGAATATTACTAATAGAACAATCAGGTAGAACAGCTCGCGCAACAGCTGCGACACAGGCACCGTCCTCAAAAGTACCAAACCCAGTATAAACATGAGTGCAGCACAACCGTATGCGGTGTAGGCTAGCATAGTGGTCGTGAGCTCGCTATAAATAAGGTCATTTATAATAAGTAAACTCTCTGTGCTGTTAATATATAATAGGACGGTGATAATGGCGAGACCGTAAATAGTAAGGAATAGGGTTTTTAAAAAAGATTTTGGGAGCTCGTACTGTTCATGATGTTCCTGGCCAAAATGAAAACCGCTCACCACAATAAACAGCGCTAGTATAAAATCTGGCACAATAAAAAATGCTCCGAAACCTAAAATCACCACTGCGGCATAAATAACAATGAAGCGTATCGCTCTCGATGTGCTCAGTTCCCTGTCCCTGAAGAAGATTTTTATGTCGTTTGCGCCATGCCCCACACCTACAGTAAGCATAAGAAAGTACCCAATTAAATTTTCTGCAGCAGCGGGCAATTGCACCGCAGCCCATAAAGCAATGATACTCAGTATTAAAACGATATCGTACAAGCGTAAAAACTGTCTCACAATTTTTTTGTTTAAAATTAACCCTTTTAGGTTAAACAAGTTTGATTGACTTTGCATATATTTACGCCAACAATTAAAACTTTAACTTATGAAAAATTTATTATTCTCTATCGAAGCGATGAAGCCAATGCTCGCTGACGATTATGTAGGCTTTACCTTCTTTATAGGAAGTATGGCCATGATGGCAGCAAGTGCCTTCTTCTTTTTATCCCTAAGTCAGTTCGACAGCAAGTGGCGTACTTCTGTCCTAGTCTCAGGTTTAATTACCTTTATTGCAGCAGTACATTACTTTTACATGAGAGATTATTACGCAGCTTTCGACGTGTCTCCTACATTCTTTAGATATGTAGACTGGACATTAACAGTTCCACTTATGTGTGTTGAGTTTTACTTGATTCTTAAAGTTGCAGGGGCAAAGCTTGGACTTATGTGGAATTTGATTTTCTTTTCCGTTTTAATGCTAGTAGCAGGTTACATGGGAGAGGTTGTTGCCTTAGGAAGCCCTACTGCTCAGTGGGTTTGGGGTCTTATCTCTGGAATCGCTTACTTTGTAATCGTTTATATTATATGGTTTGGTGAGGCTAAGAAACTTGCCGTTGCAGCTGGTGGTGCTGTACTAAAAGCGCACAACATCTTATGTTGGTTCGTGCTTGCAGGATGGTCCATCTACCCACTTGGTTACATATTAGGTACTGAAGGTGGTCTTTTTGGATTACAATTAGTAGAGGACCCAAAAGTTGCTCAAGAGGCAATGGATATTGTTTACAACATCGGTGACGCTATTAACAAAATAGGCTTCGGTCTCGTAATTTATAGCTTAGCTATGGCATCTACTAAGAAAGCAGACGCATAGTAAGAAAAAAAATAAATTCAATGAAATGGCTTCTCTTAATTGAGAAGCCATTTTTTTTGTGCTTAAAATATGCGCTACTACTTGCTAAATCGCCTGCTGCTGGCAAGTACGCAGTGAGCAAAACAGCCACATTTTATCCGCTCAGTATTTGACAAGGTGTTATCTTCTACACTTACCACAAACCTAAAAAGCCCACTGTTATTGATAACAGTGGGCTTTTTATCTAGTTGTACTGTGGTATTAACTAGAGTATTTCTACAACATGTAAATCAAAAACTAAATCCTGTCCAGCAAGTGGGTGGTTTGCATCTACGACAATGTGGTCATCTTGTACATCAGTTACACGCAATTGGCGTTCTGTACCGTCGGGATTTTGAGACATAAGTCCCATGCCCACTTCAGGCTTGATTTCTGGTGGCAGCTCCGCTCTGTTTACCTTGTGAAAAAGTTCTTCTATTATTGCCCCATAAGCCTCTTCCTTAGGAATTTCGATAGTTTTCTTTTCGTCTACCTGCATGTTTACAAGACCTTTTTCAAATCCTGGAATTAACATGTTTTCACCTAGTTGTGCTTCAATAGGTTCTTTGTTTTCGCTAGAGTCAAAAATTTGCCCCGTTTCTTTTAATTTTCCTGTGTAATGTAATCGTACTTTGTCATTTGCTTTTACTAAACTCATAAAAAATGTTTTTTTGTGTCAACTGCAAAGGTATGATTTACAAACACCTAACAAAAGTTTATCTGGTACGAATCTGCCTTTCTTAAGAAAGACTTAACAAGCTGTGCGTCCAGAGCGGTTGCTCGTTGTGGTCAGTTGCTCACTTTTAGTAGGGCATGTAACATGGAAGCAAGCTCTAAAATGCATAAATTGTACGTTTACTGTTCGTATACTCTATGGTTGTTGGTTATTTCGCTTTCGCGAAAGCGAACTCACAACAAACACCATTCACGGTCAACAAATTAGGGTCGCTGCCAGCTTTATCGCAATAAACTATTAAAAACCAATTAATCAACGTACTTTTGCGCGCGCTTAGAAGAGGCTTATTATGAAAGATATAAGAAATATTGCAATCATTGCCCACGTTGACCACGGTAAGACAACCCTAGTCGACAAAATTTTACACCATTGTGAGACCTTTCGTGAGAACGAGGCTACTGGTGACCTTATACTCGATAACAACGACATAGAGCGCGAGCGTGGTATTACCATCCTTGCAAAAAATGTTTCGGTTATGTACAAAGGAACAAAAATTAACATCATAGACACACCTGGTCACGCCGATTTTGGTGGTGAGGTAGAGCGTGTTCTTAACATGGCAGACGGTGTGTTACTTCTCGTAGATGCATTTGAAGGCCCAATGCCACAAACGCGTTTTGTACTGCAAAAAGCGATAGACTTAGGTCTCAAGCCTTGTGTGGTCGTAAACAAAGTAGATAAAGAAAACTGTACCCCAGAAGAGGTGTATGAGGCCGTTTTTGACCTGATGTTCGAACTAGGCGCCGAAGAGTGGCAGCTAGACTTCCCGACCATCTACGGTTCTGCAAAGAATAACTGGATGAATGTGGACTGGAAAGTACAAACAGACAGCATAGAGCCATTGCTAGATATGGTTATTGAGCATGTACCTGCGCCTAAAGTTGAAGAGGGTACTACCCAAATGCTCATTACATCGTTAGATTTCTCTAACTACACGGGTCGTATCGCGATAGGCCGCGTTAAAAGAGGTAGTATTAAGGAAAACCAAAACGTAACCCTTTGTAAGCGAGACGGTTCTATGATTAAGGCTAAAATTAAAGAGGTATACGTTTTTGACGGGATGGGTCGTAGCAAAGTAACTGAAGTCCATGCAGGTGATATTTGCGCAGTAGTAGGTTTAGAAGGTTTTGAAATAGGGGACTCTGTCGCCGATTTTGAATTCCCAGAAGCAATGGAAACTATCGCAATAGACGAGCCTACTATGAGTATGTTATTTACCATTAACGATTCACCATTTTTTGGTAAAGATGGTAAGTTTGTTACTTCTAGGCATATTAAAGACCGTTTAGCTAAAGAATTAGAAAAAAACCTTGCTCTACAGGTACACGACACAGGTAGTGCAGACAAGTTTATGGTTTTCGGCCGTGGTGTATTGCACCTGTCTGTTCTTATCGAAACCATGCGTCGCGAAGGTTATGAACTACAAATAGGTCAACCACAGGTTATTATTAAAGTAATAGACGGTGTTAAATGTGAGCCTGTAGAGGCTTTAACAATAGACTTACCAGACAATGTAAGTGGTAAAGCCGTAGAAATGGTGACGCTGCGTAAAGGTGAAATGCTTAGTATGGCTCCTAAAGGTGAGCGCATGCTTTTAGAATTTAAAATACCATCACGTGGTATCATCGGGTTGCGTAACCAGCTTATCACTGCAACTGCAGGTGAGGCTATTATGAATCACCGCTTTGTAGGTTTTGAACCATTTAAAGGAGAAATTGCTGGACGTAACAACGGCTCACTTATCTCTATGGAAAAAGGTCTTGCTATCCCGTATTCTATGGATAAACTGCAGGATCGTGGCAAATTCTTTATTCACCCAGGTGAGGAAATTTATGGTGGTCAGGTCGTAGGAGAAAATTCTAGATTAGACGACATGGCTATTAACCTTACTAAAACTAAGAAACTTTCTAATGTGCGTAGTTCAGGTACTGACGACAAGGTAAGAATTGCACCACCGGTAAAATTTACCCTAGAAGAAGCACTCGAGTACATTCAAAAAGATGAGTATGTAGAGGTAACGCCCAAGTTCCTTAGACTGCGCAAAATTTACTTAGACGAAAACGACCGTAAACGTTATAATAAAGAGTTTACATCATAATTTAAGATAGCATACACGTAAAAAGCAGGTTTTAAAGAACCTGCTTTTTTTATGCTAAGGAATTTTGAACTCCTTATTTCTTTTGAGGTTAGCGCCCGGGGCGGCGTAAAGTGCAAACCTCGCAGGTACGTTATCACCATTTGTGGTTTTACGAGCACGCAGTCACAGTAGCCGGTTAAAGCGCTCATTGCTGGTTACAAAAAGAAAGACTCTTTTCCGTGCTGATGCGTAAAGCTTAACCAACATGCTAAGACAGGATGGGTATTTAAAGTCCGCCTTCTAAATTTTGAAATCCAAAGCCCAAATTCTAGGCACTTCATCTGGTACACGACCTTACTCTCGGGTTTAATTGCAAACTATATAATCTATCAGTAAATAACAAACCGCAGTTAACAACGGGCTATAGGCGGTCAGCAAGAAATAAATTACCTTAGCATCTTAAAATTTTACTATTGAACATTACCCCTTATACCCATGTGCACCGTGCTGCGTGGAACGCTTTTATCGCACAGGCTGTTAACGGCACTTTTTTATTTCATAGGGACTTTATGGAGTATCACAGCGACCGTTTTGTTGATTCGAGCTTGCTGGTTTATGATCATAATACGCTGGTGTGTTGTGTTCCCGGAAATAAAAGTGGTAAAACTTTTTATAGTCACCAGGGACTTACCTATGGTGGTTTTATACTTTCAGAAAACACGACCCAACTAGAGACTATTATTTACGCTGTTTTAAAGCACCTACAAGCCCAACAGTTTACGAGGCTTGTTTTTAACATGCAGTTGGCATTTTATAATCCGTTTGCTACAGTAATAAATGAGATACTATTGTCGCAAAATTTTGAGATTACAAGAAAACTCTGCAACATGCAATTGCACCTAGCGGCTCCCTTAAAAATTTCAAATAAAAAAACGGCGGGTTATCGCAATGGGCTATTTGACGATTTGTCGTTGCGCATAGAGCACGATTTTTCAAGATTTTGGAAAGAGGTACTCGTGCCACAACTAGCCGCAAGACACGAGGTAAAACCTGTACACACGCTAGAGGAAATTACCTTACTTGCCGCTCATTTCCCAGCAAACATAAAACAGTACAATGTGTATAGAGAACAGGTGCTGCTTGCAGGGGTGACCTTTTTCTTGCACGGCGACATCGCAAAATCACAATATGCTGCTACCGCACCTGCGGGCAGGGCACTAAACGCGATGGATTTTTTGTATATAGAAGCCATGCAGGATCTTAAAGATGCAGGATATGCCATATTAGACTATGGCCCGGTAAACGAGCGCGACGGCACTATTAATAGAGGCGTGCAGCGTTTTAAAGAAGAGTTAGGTTGCAAGCCAGAAACCGTTTTACAGTTTACTAAAACACGCGCTTTATGAAGTATTCTAAGCGCACCTTGCACTTTGCGGTTTTTTCTACAATTATTCTCATTGTCTTTTATATATTCAGTCACATAGAGAGAAACCCCTCGTGGCAGCTAGATGACCTTATAGGGTTTCTCATAATTTTACTGGTTGTGTGTTCCCTAATGGGTGTGCTCACAGGTTTTATAGCGCTTACAGAGGGTTCTAACAAACGTAAATGGGTCGGCTTGCTCGTGAACCTAGCGATTGTTATAGGCATTGTTATGTACCTCTCCAGACAATTTTCGTAAACTAAACAAGGACGCAGCTCACATTTACAAAAGACCAGCAAGTTTAGCTATTTGCGCTAACCTCTCTGGTAACTTTAAGGGGTTTCCTAGTTTTTAAAGCACAACGTGCACATAAACACTCAGACGCTAGTAGCGAGCAGTGAACTACAGTTAACGGTATTTAAAATCTCGTAACTTCCCGTTTTTTATTTTGCCGCGGGTGTTTACTAAACTATACTTTCCTACTTTTGAAAA
>Ga0136560_1001937_pt1 | contig 10572 bp, 9 predicted proteins | sample AntRauMeHopE1497_FD_104925 | JGI IMG/M metagenome (GOLD analysis project Ga0136560, IMG submission 104925) | Saline lake microbial communities from Rauer Islands, Antarctica - Metagenome Hop E1 #497 | ecosystem: Environmental > Aquatic > Non-marine Saline and Alkaline > Saline | place...
ACGGAAGGCAGGCCCACCTCGAGGCTGACCTCAGCAGCATCCACGGTGATGACGTCGTCAGCTCCAGCAGCAGCCGAGGCAGCTCCAGCGACCACAACCTCACCTGAATCGTCACTTGTGCCCACGTCGGCGGTTTCCTCCCCATCCTTCTCTTCGGCCCGTCGCTTCTTGGCCTCCTGCTCGTATGCCTCCAGAAGCTCCAAGAACAGACTGTCAGGTCGGGCCTTAAGCTCGCTGTATGTGCCCCGTTCGGCCAGTCTCCCCTGGCTCAGTACAAGCACCTCTCTCGCAGCACCCGCGTACTGCAGACCGTGAGTCACGAGCACCCTGGTCTTGTTCCCCAGCATGCCAAGAATGCACTGCCTGTAGATTGCATTCCCGACGTGTGCATCGACTGCGCTCAGGATGTCATCCAGGAGGTACACGTCTGCATCGGCATACACGGCTCTGGCTAATCCCACTCGTGCCTGCTGTCCCCCGGAGAGACCGATACCTTTCTCTCCGATCTCGGTCATGTCTCCAGCAGGCAGCATCGCAAGGTCTCCTTCCAGCTGGCATACGTGAATCACCTGGCGGTATCTCTCTCGATTCAACGGCCGCCCGAAAAGTACGTTCTCTCGTAGTGTAGCATTCAGGATGAACGGGGTCTGCCCGGCGTATGCAACGCGGCCTCGCACCACTACCTCGCCTTGGAGCACCGCCATCTCCCCGAGGAGTGCCATCAGCAATGATGACTTCCCGGCTCCCACATGCCCCACCACCACGCTCAGAGACCCAGCCGGCACCCCAAAATCTAGTCTGTGCAAGAATCCACCACTACCTTCACGCATCCCACGCCCCAGTCCTTTACCACTGGTAATGCCAGCATTTGTACCATTGGGCTGGGAACTCACAGCCACCGATGGATCCGCAGTTCCCTAGTAAGACCCGCCCCCCCCCTGACCCAGCTCCCCCCCGTTCTTGTCTCGGCCCGACCCGCCAATCTCAGCAGTACCGGTTCGAGGAGCAGCAGCTCCACCGCCTAGTGACTTCGATTCATCGTTCTTCTCCCCTTCGTCGCTGCTGCTGCTGCCGCCACCGCTGGTCTCGGCTGCGCCACCCAGCACCGACTCCACCGCCGAGTCCCACTTGAAGGATGCCCCGCGCACCTCCACAGCGGCGGCGACTCCAGCCCCCAAAAGGTGTTGCTTCCCACTAGATATTCTATCACCAGTCCCGGCAGTCATCATATCCTTCTTTTGTTTATTTCTCGCGATTTCCTCTCCGCCAGAAGACTCCGATTCAGACTCCGATTCAGAATTGCCCATATCAACTGGGACCGCGGGGAGCGTGAGCCGTGCCCCTGGATCCACCTCGTCAGCGACTAGGAAGGCGTGGAGGCGCTTGAGAGTCACCGTGGCCTCTACGATGTTGTTGATGACCATAGGCACGGCCGAGAGAGGAAACCGGAGGATGTTGAAGAGACTGAGCGATACGAAGGCCTTCTGCGCCGTGAGGGTACCCCCGGATAGAGTGTAGGCGGTGAATGCAGCCACGGCTACCAACATGGGTAGCCCAGTCCACAGCACAGTGGAGACTGCCTGCAGGTAGAGGTAGGTCTGCAGCTAGCTAAGCTCGCTTTCTCGCTGTTCGCGGATACGGGTCTCGAACCTGGACTCCCATGCGGACAGTTTGATGAGCCTGATGCTCTGTATGGCCTCATTGGTGGAATCCACCCTCTTGTCCTTCAGCGTCATGAGAGTGGACTGCAACCATTTCTGCAGCCTCGCGACTCCTAGATTGATCGGTATGAATAGTATCATGACGGCGACTCCAGCAAGGACAGATGGTCCCATCTGCTTCCACAGGAAGTATAGAGATAGCGACATTTGGAATGGACCACTGACGACCATAGCTAAATATGTGGTTAGGTCCTGCATTCTAGTAGCATCGGTCGACAGGAGATTCACGATGCGTCCCACTTTGGCCGATTGTCTCGCCCCGACCGACAGATGAAGTGCTTTGCGGAACACCGACACGACAACGGAAGATCTCAGGGTCTGTCCAACTCGGAACACACGCAGGAAGTACTGATGCAAGAGTGCAGTGGCCAGCACTGACACGCCAAATAGGGTCGCAACGTAACCATATCCCACACCTGCAGTCGCTCCACGCTTCCCAGCGGAGAAATCGTCAAGGTATGTGATGATGGCATCCAGCAAATTCGGACCGACGAACTGCAGGCAGTCATAGAGTAGCTTCAGTAGCAGTGCACCGTAGAATTGCCCACCGAATGCGACGGCAAGCGCCCACCAAAGCTGTGGCTCCACTTCCTCTGATACGGTATCGGCCCCTCCCCTCTGCTGGCGATCCTGCTTGTTCCCTGGAGAGTTTCCGAGGAGTGCTTCTCTACCAGGTCCAGATCCTCGACGCCCACCTCTGGTTCTAGCATCAGCCCCAGCCCCTGTCCCGCTCAGGTCGGCATAGGGAGAACCTGGCTCAATGTCACCTGCCAAAGATCCAGATCCACCGGTGGAGTCGAACCCTGCCCCGGAACCCGTGACTCGTGAGGCCGCTTGGTTGGCTGCCCGAGCCCTTCGCCGTTCTGCCTGCCACGCGGCTTCAAAGGCGCCGCGCACCGATTCCGCAGTGTCCTCTTCCGACAGACCAGGCAGGTCCGTTGCCTGCAAAGGTCTCGCCCAGCCTAGCAGCATCAGTGGGCTCATCCATATGAAATACACCCGGCTGCAAAGGCCGGCTCGCTCCTCCGGGCTACGGACGCGCGGTCTCCACGCACCAGGTTCCGTAGCATGGGCGGGGACTGGCGCCGCTCGACCATCCGTCCCATCCGTCAGCGAGCCGTACCCGGACGTTGGGGTGCGCGGCGCCCCCGCTCCGGTTCCGCTGGTTGCGAACGCTACTCGCTCCCCTGGCCCGTACTCGCCCACAGCTGCGATCGCTGAGTCGGCATCGAAAGCACACAAGGCCGCTGCCCACCCGCACAGTGCTTCGCCAGCTGTCATCCGTCCCTCTAGGACGGCGGGGCCCTTCAAGAGGTACCAAAGGCCGGGGAGGGCAAGGGCAGCGGCTACGGCGGCGTGTGCCATGCTGAAGGCGTCGAGGGCATTCCGACCTGCATCTGCGTCCTTGCCTGCATTGAACTGCAGTGCAGATACCACTAGTTGTACCAGTTCGCATGACATGGCCAGGACCCACCAGGACAGCATGTAGTCGGGGACAGAGACAGGGGCAGGAGGTCTCCCGCCGCCCTCCTGCCACTCGTCATCTTCATCTTCATCCTCATCGCCGTAGGGGTCTTCAGACTGCGCGGTGCCTCCGCAGCAGCCTCGCCCGGTGCCCCTGTCAAGGCGCTGGACCAGAGCACCAGCATTGAGCAGGAAAGCCGCGCCGCAGACACCGGCGTAGAGCAGGGCGGATGCGCGCACAGATCCGCTGTCATGCTCGACAGATCCAATGTATCCACCACCAACTAGGGCAATCTCGATAATGGGAAGGAACGCTAGCAGAAGGGAGACCGCCACGCTCGACCAACCCAACCACCTTGGCATCACTCTTACATGGGGAGGGGCGACCAGCCGTGGCTTGCCAGCAGCCGGATACGCGCTTGTTGGCTGCTCGTGCATCACTCCTCCAAACGCGAACGGAATAACTAGCACGAAGATTGCGGCAGCAGGGACCAGTACGAAGGACTGGACAATGCAGTGGGAAGCAGATGTGCTCCCGCACATCGCTTCCGCGGCAGAGCGAAAGAAATTGTGTGCCTGCTCTGCGGCCTCCATTGCAGCAAGTGAATGGATAGTAAAGATGTATTCACTAATCAGATCGCGCGCAGTGCGTGACTGCCGGCGCAAGACACGGGGTAAGCTGTGCGAAAGTTCCTTCCGAGTGCCACGTCGCAGAGTTCAAATGCGACCAGATCGAATATCGACTGATCAGGAACAATAGCGCTTAGTCCAAGCTATATGGTAGATTTCTCGTATTGCTGCTAAGACCCAGTCAGCAGAGCTTCAGCTCGTTGCTGCCTGGAATACGATATGTTGGCAAATGCGAAGGTGCGGCAAGGCAAGTTCATCCGAATCCGTAGGGATCGATTGATCGAGGCTGTTCTGGTTGGTTCGTTCGTTCGGTTCCGTAAACAGCGATAAATAGTGGGTGCTACACAAGTCACTTTCCACTCACATGCGCTCCATGCGCGCTTCCAACTGCAACCATATAGCAAATACCAGATGTCACGTGCACCAGCACTACATCTGACATGCCCCCCTCCGCCCACGATTTGCTTCCCGTGCACCGCGGTCCCAGACGCCATGGAACGACGTTAAATCATGTCCCAGCCCTATCGCCAGAGGCGGCGGCACCCTCTACCCGCAGCAGCTTAATCCCCAGTTTGGCTCGCAGTGCATTCTGCTCCTCGATCTCACGGGCCTCTCCACGAGGACCTTGAGCCCCTTCAGGATCCGTGGCATCACCAGCACCAGTGCCAGTGCCACCTCCGCTCCCACCGCCTAGCCTTCCCTTCAGCTTGATGCCGGGAATGGTGAGGGGGATAGATGGGCTTTTCTTCTTCTTCTTGCTCTTCTTAGTCTTAAATTTACTAGGCTTTTCGTCCCTGAAAGTGCCCTCCATGTCCCCGTCTATCGCAGTGCCCGAATAGGCGAGTGAGGCATTATATCCAGGCACTGCTCCGGTCGTTTCATCCATCCGGGCCCGCTTGGTCGGCCTATCTTCTCCCCCTTCAGATCCATCTCCTCCCGTGGGGATACCGGTGGCATCAGCAGATGCTGATGCAGAGGATGCTGATGATGATGGCGGTGGTCCCATCGGTCCCATCGCCGGACTCACACCCATCCCCTCGAGTGTACCGATGTTCGATTCTGACTCCGATTCCGACCCTCCAACCAGTCGCGGACCCCACCTCGATACTCCAGCTCTAGCACCAGCACCAGCACCAGCATGCAATGTACCTGCACCAGCGAGGGGCAGGGAGGGCAATGATACCTCGTCACCAAAACCGCGACCGACCCCACTTCCCCTACCGCCACCGGCACCGGTACCGGCACCGGCACCGACCCCGGCCCTGGCCCTGGCTCCTTCGGCCCTAGACCCGACCATATCCTTTCCCCCGCCTGACGGGTTATCCTCAGCCCTGCCGGCGGTATGAGCATCACCTTGCAGCAGTGCAGCACGAATTTCATCTGGTCCTGCCGAAGAAATCGCGAGTCTTGCAATTTCTGCTGCGGAAATGACACCCATTCCCACCAGGGGGCTCTCGCGCGGTGCGAGCAGGCTGTTGCGCTCCAGCTGCATTCGTGAGGGCTTCGCGGGGAGCGCGATGCCGAGAGCCTCCTCGTCCTGCAACAGCCCATCGACAAATTCGTCCATGTGCGTGATACTCCAGCCGCCGTCGAGTTCTCGGGCAGCAAGTTTCCGCATATCGAGCAAAAGTGGCTCGAGCTAGGAGTGTATTTCGGACGGACGAGCAACAATGCGCCAGTACAGGGCTCCAAGAGCACGCAAATATTTCATATCTGGCTGTTTCATGTATTCTGTCACAATGTCCGGCTCCACAGATAGCTGCAGCATCTTGAGCAGCAAGCAAATGAAGTTAGTAGCGACTCGAGCACCTCCATGCAATCCTCCGATATGGTCCAGTTGGGCAGCCTCGTCAACCAAAGTCTCCGCTGCAACTCGAAAGAAAATGTGGTTCCATGTTAGCGTATTTGGTTCGGTTCGCTATTATATGCCGGCATTAACGCGACAAGACGCAGATCTCACCATTCAGTCCAAAGCATTTCTCTTTCCAGTATCTACATGCATAAATTCGCTCTCGAGTGATTCTTTCAACCAATAACTGAGGATCATTGCCATGAACGCTCTTTGCGAGCACGTCTGTGCGATTCGCCATCCAATTTAACTCAATGGCTCGGCAAGAAGAAACTTTGCAAGCAAACAGGACACTTTGCTCGTCACACCCGGCGAAGCCAAATTGACGGAAAATAATTCAGTGGAAATTGGACCCTCAAAGGAAGTGTTAGTCCGTCAAGACTGCAAGATGTATGAAAACACAATAAACCCATGATTCGGGGACGACAAGGCTGTTTAGTGCCTTCATCTGCACGCAGATGGAGAAGAATGCTCGCATCAGCTACACCTCGGGTTGGTGTCACTGCAAACATATTCCCTGCGCAATGGGTAAATATTGAACATGGGCCGCAAAAAGACGTACGTATTGGCCTGTCCATCGATTTGCGGCGAATTGCGCAAATAATCCGTGGTAAAGCGCCTGCGATGGGGAAAATGTCGTGCCCAGGCGGGTCTCTTGCTTGGGGTGAATCGCTGGAGGCCGGTGCCGTAAGAGAAGCGAAGGAAGAAAGTGATCTAGATGATGTGCTGCTGCCTTCAGAGCCGATCGCGATAACTTCCCAGGCAATATATGGACCAGACCGGTTGCATCCTCCAAAACATGGAGAAGATGCGGAACTACATTTCGTCCTCGCTCATGTCGCCGGAGTCACGCAGTGCAATGATCCACGCGACACGTTAAGGACCATCGGCATAGCCACGTCTTTATCGCTCGATACGTCTAATGTGCCGGCCGCAGCGCGTCCTGGCACTCCCCCCTGCCGCTGGAGCACCCCATTACAGCCCGGACCCTCTGAGCAGGAACCTGGCATTGCGTTGACGCACCCATTTGCAATCGCAGTTGTGAGCCCGGGTATGAAGCACCTGTTGCAGCTTGAAGGCACGGTGCCTGAGGAACAAGGCGATGCAATTTCTGCGTCCATGAGCTTGCACATGGACATGGACCTGCCCCGTCTGCGGGCCATGGATGATGCTGCTGCTGCGTGGTGGGCGAGCACTGAGCAAGTGCTCCGCGGGGAAAGTGAGGAGGGGGGCCGCATGTAGCTTGAAGGCACCGATTTTGAGGGCGCCCGGCCGGTGAAGGGGTTGGGGCGGGCTGTGGGCGCTGCAGTTCGATGCATCATGTCTCAGTGCTAGGCAGTTGTAGTGGTTGGCGAGTGACCCGCGGACGGAAGGCAGTGGGTGGGCCAAGAGTCGTGGTTGTATCTTGCCTACTGTCATGCAGACCCAAATGCTGTGGCTCGATTTTGCCTTCTGTACCTTGGCATTCTGCTGGGATATTGTCGATGCCAGCGGTAACACGGCCCATGATGTGTGAACATCGCCACGTGTGGGGGCCCATACAGGTTCAATGCAATCGGATCACCATGCTACCGTTTTACACTGGGGCAACCAAGCCCGGCCAGTCGTACTGGGTTCTGAGGTAGCGAGCACTTTGTATACGAGGGTCGATGTTCAATCTAGTAATTGAATCTACACCTTGTATTTCTTGTATTTCCTTATTCTGATCCAGTAATGGCGCGTCGCATGCGTGCGAATAATGTTGCCATTTCTTGTGCAGTTCTTGCTTGCGCCGCAAGCACGGTTGTTGCCCTGCGAATGCCATCTTTGTTTGGCGACGATATGGTCTGGTGAGCCACTCCTGTAACTTGTGATAGCGCCACATCTCTCCAGGCTCAGCATGCCTCATGCAATCATTCGCTTCGACACGATTAGATTAATCGCAGGCAAACGAATGCCCAGTTTGGTTCTCGGGACTTCGTATGGGGGTGGGCCAGACCGAATGAGAAAGTGCAACTGGCGGTGAACTGGACGAAAGCCACCACTGGCATGCCAGAGCATAGTCAGCCAAGCGCAGTGCTACCAAGCTATCTCGTGTACAACACTACAGGCAGTTCCACGGATGGTTTCTTCTCCGTGCAGGTAAACCCCATCAGCGTGGGTCACGTCGGCGAGTTCAAGGTTACCACGGAATCTGGTGGTGTCGCCACGGCCAAGCGAGTGCTCGTCGGCGACGTGCTACTGTGTTCGGGGCAGTCGAATATGGAGCTTCCATTGAATTATGTTTTCAATGGCACAGAGGAGATTGCTGCGGCGGGCGAGCGCACTTCGTACATTCGGCTCTTTGAGGTATACCGGAATACTTCAGTCGAACCTCTCCAGAACGTCAGCGGCGCCTGGGTGCCTGCCACACCCACGACCGTCGCTAATTTCTCGGCCGTTTGCTATCTCTCTGCCCGCCACCTGGCCGACATGCACACGGGCACGCGACCCCTCGGCCTCATCTGGGCAGCAGTGGGCGGCACCCCTATCGAGGCATGGATGAGCAAGGCAATGCTGGAGGACCCGTGTCCGTTCGGGGAACAGTCTGAGGGGCGAGAAAACGAGGCGCGGAGCTCTGCTGAACCGGTCCACGGTCAAGTTGCTCCCATTGGTGCCAGCACCAGCATTGGTGTGGGTAGACCAGATCCGACGAGCAACTCTGTGCTGTACAATGCCATGATTTACCCAATCATGAAGAAGGCCCTCCGTGGTGTTCTCTGGTTTTAGGGGGAACACAACGTGGGCCTGGATTCCACCCAGGACTATGCATGCCGATTCGCCAGCATGATCAACGGGTGGAGGGACGAAGGGGGGCTCGGGGACTACGGATTCGTGTATGCCCAACTAGCACCTTACTTTAGCCAGGGGCGGATCCACACGATCCGAGAGGCATAGGCTCGGCTCCTTCCCAAGCCATTCGGTCCCGTAGACACGACCGCGATGGCGGTGGCTCTCGACCAAGGTGACCCCACGTCCCCCAGGACCCCAGTCCACTCGAGGAGGAAGGAGGAAGTCGCACGGAGACTTGCACTGGGTCTACTGCACACATCCTATGCTCTTTAGGCACCATCAGCAGCCAACTGGTCCGGCCCATCCCTCGTGCAGGTAGCGGCAGCATTCGATTCCGATTCTGATTCCGATTCCAATACCCTCGACTTGGACCTTGATCTAGAGTTCGGGGATGGACTGCGACTGCAAGACACGGCCGCATGCACCGAGTGCTGTGCGCCTGTAAAGTCAGGGCAATCCACCGCTATCTTCCAGCTGTGTGATGTGGCAGTCCCTGTATCTGCTGATGGGGGCAGGGGCAATGCCTCAGCATCACCTGGCTGCATCAATGCTACCATTACATCGGTGATTCCCGCTATGGTGCCTACAAGGCCGGGCATCCCAGGTGTAGGTACCTTGAAGATGTCGTTTGTGTCTTTGCCACCACTTGCATCTACCAGGGCCAGGGATATGATACGTTCAAGACACATGGCAATGCCCGAGTATGGACCTGACTCTAGCAGCTCTGGTAGCGAGCGAGGTCTGGTCAGTGCAGGTGTAGGTGTGTTAGTGCAGCTGCGGGGACACAGCGCCGACTATCCCCAATGTGTGGTCTTCAATGACAACGGCATTCCAGGGGCTGGTTTCGCAGTAAATATCACTCTCACAGGGAGCGCTGATGCAGATGTAGATTCACATCAACATGCAGGCGCCGGCGCCGTGCCCAAGGTCGTGTTGTGGTCGGCCGTGGCCGAGGCTGTCAGAGAGGCAGAGGCACGGGGTGATAGCATGCTGTTGGCAGCCAGGGCACAATAGAGGGTGTACCAGGGAACAAGGAGGTCCGCACTTGAGGAATCATCGGGGCGGGCAGTCCTTCGCGGGACCGCAATCGACCACCCATCCTCCTCTCGACATGCCACTGCAGGTGCTACCGAGGACAGCCGCGGTAGATTCACAGGTTCTCACGTTGCTACAGGAGGTCCGAACGCCAGCGCCATATGGCCCACACCTCCGATGGGTCTCAACACGTGGAATTCATACCATGACATGCTGAGCGAGCGTCTGATTCGGCGAGCTATGGATAGGATGTAGTCGCTTGGCTTGCAGAAGGCAGGGTATGAATTCGTGAACTTGGACGGTGGTTGGCCTGTTGATCGGTTCGACAATGGGACTATCATTGCCGACCCAGTGAGGTTTCCGTCAGGCATTCCCGCTCTCGTGAATCTTGCCCATGCCAAGGGGTTCAAATTCGGGCTGTACACAGCTAGAACCTCTCAGGATTGTGACCAGAGACCAGGGTCGTATGAGCACGAGGCCGTCGACGGAGCCCTGCTTTGCTCCTGGAGGGTTGATTACCTCAAGAACGACGACTGCGGTGGGACGGATTACCCTAGGGCGAACACGTCATGGATCCGATTCAAGGCACAGTTCGATAAGTGCTATGAGGAGGAGCAGCACCCCATCTTTGCCTCGATCGAATACTGCCAGGATCCAGATGGATGTGGACAGTACATTCGGGAGGAGGCGAATGCGTGGCGCACGCATCAGGATGTGCAGGCGAACTGGGACTCTATCATGCAGAATCTAGAGGCTTAGAATGCGATGCAACAGGTCATGAGGCCAGGACACTACAACGATGCAGACGTGAGTGATTTATGGCTGCAACGCACGCGGGCCATGCATTGTCCAAGCAATCAGTTTGTAGGCCTAGACTAGTTGACAAATGGCCCGGTTGTGATCAATTCAATGCAATGCAATGCAATGCAATGCTTCATGATACGAGGCAGTGCATCATCCTATGCTACCACACACCTGCCTCCCCTCGTCTCTGCCCATTCCTGCGCAGATGCTCCAGATCGGTGACCCTGGTGGCCTCACCGTGGGTGAAGCCCGGGTGCA
>Ga0136560_1001940_pt1 | contig 10559 bp, 10 predicted proteins | sample AntRauMeHopE1497_FD_104925 | JGI IMG/M metagenome (GOLD analysis project Ga0136560, IMG submission 104925) | Saline lake microbial communities from Rauer Islands, Antarctica - Metagenome Hop E1 #497 | ecosystem: Environmental > Aquatic > Non-marine Saline and Alkaline > Saline | place...
CTAATCCAGCGCTTCTAATCTAGCGCACCACGGCCGTTTTTGCAGCCGCTCACATTCGAAGGCGGTTTTATTGCTCCCAAGGGTCGCCGCGGGTATTGCCAACTGTCGGTACTTTCATGTGCATTGCGGCTTTTGCCATCATATTGGCGCTTGGCGGTGCGGTCAGCAGCAAAAAGAGCATAATCAGAACTTCCACAAAGCCTGTGCCCACGGGCTGGTTGGCAAACCAGATCATTGACGCTAACGCCATAGCGCCTACACCCACGGTGGTGGCCTTGGTCGGCCCGTGCAGGCGGGTAAAAAAATCGGGCAAGACCGCAAGCCCGATGGCGCCCACCAGTGTAAATACGGCACCCAGCAACAACAGGGCTGCGATAACGAATTCGATAAACAGGTTCATATTGTGTGGTCTCCTTTGCAAAGCGCCTGGCGACTCGCTCTGCGCCCTTGTTATTCAATAACGCTGCCGCGCTTCAGGTATTTGGCCATAGCCACTGTGCTGACAAAACCCATGACGGCAATCAGCAACGCCGCCACCAGATACATACGGGTGTTCAATGTAATACCCAGAAGAATGATCAGCGCGATGGCGTTGATGGCCAGAGTGTCGATGGCCAAAACCCGATCTGGGGCGTGTGGGCCAACAATAAGGCGATAGACATTAAGCAAGGCCGCAATCACCACCAAGGTAATGGATATTTTCAACACAATGACAATCATCGGAACATCTCCATCAAAGGCTTTTCATAACGATTGTGAATGGCCTCAATCACTTCTTCCGCGGTGCGGGTGTCCAACGCGTGAATCAGCAAAATTTTATGATCATCACTGATGTCGGCAGTCATCGTGCCCGGTGTCAGGGAAATGGTACTGGCCAGAATCGCGATAGCCTGTGGGCTTTGAAGCTGCAGCGGATAGCTGATAAACATGGGCTTCGGCCGGCGCGGGCTGATAATCAACCAGGCCACTTCAAAGCTGGCAATCACAATATCCCACAACACCAGCAGCAAATAGCCGGGCAAGCGCCAAGCCTTGAACAACGCCGGCCGCTCCGGCCAGAAGCTTTGGGTAAGCTGTGGAATACCCCAGGCCAGTATCAAACCCAAAACCACGCTTCCACCGCCAATGCTATCGCTAAGCAACTGCCAGCTGCTGAACAGCAGAAGGCTTAGCCAGGGTTGCGGGAAACTCAGGCGACCCAACATTACGAACCCTCCTCAACCATCGGCGTCTGCAAAATCTGGATATAACCGCGGTTGTCCAGCAACTGCGCTGCGGTGGCGTCGGTATAGGCACTGATCGGCCCGGCCAGCGCCACCATCAGCACGCTCATGCCAATCAGTGCGCCGGTAGAAAGGGCCAGCAGCGGCGTTACCGGTGCGCTGTTTTCAATTTTACCTTCAATATTGCGCCAAAATACCACACTGCCGGCGCGGCTATAGGCAATCAGGGTGAAAAAGCTGCCGGTGAAAACCGTGCCCCAAAGCCAGGCCATTTCTGCGCCGCTGGTGGTGGATTGCAGAATCATCACCTTGCCAAAGAAACCGCTTAGGGGTGGTAAACCCGCAGCGGACACCGCGCCAAAGAAAAACAGCGAGCTAAGCAGGGTTCGATGACGAATCTGCGGCGCCATAACGATTTTGTCAGAAGCGGATCCACGCTGGCTGCGCACCAGCTCAATCAGCAGAAACAGACCGCCGACCGTCCAAGTGGTGCTAAGCAGATAGAACAGAGCCGCGGCCAAACCTTTTTGCGAGCCTAGCGCGATGGGTGCCAGCAGAGTGCCAACGGAAATGACCAGCTGCCAGGTCACCAGAGTGCGCAAGGTTGTTGCACCCATAGCGCCAATAACGCCCATAATAAGGGTGGCAAGCGCGAGCGGGAAAAGCCAGTTCATGCCCAGATTAGCCATCTCGCCGGCGTTGGCGCCAAACACCAGGGGGTAAACCCGGATGATCCCGTAGATACCGACTTTGGTCATAATGGCAAAAAAGGCAGCGACTGGCGCGGTAGCGCTGGCATAGGCCCGCGGCAGCCAGAATGTCAGTGGCAACACCGCGGCTTTAAGGGCAAATACCACCAACAACAGCATGCCGCCGGCTTCGACCAAGAAGCGTTGGTCGCCGCTGACCTGCGGCACTTTCACTGCCAGATCGGCCATATTCAAGGTGCCGGTAACGCTGTAAATCATGCCCACGCTGATCAGAAACAGCGACGAACCCACCAGGTTTAATACGACATAATGCAGCCCTGGCGTTGAGCGCGTGCTGCCACTGCCGTGCATCAGCAGTCCGTAAGAGGCAATTAGCAGAATTTCAAACGCAACAAACAGGTTGAACAGGTCGCCGGTCAGAAAGGCGATGTTCAGGCCCATCAGCTGAAACAGGAACAGACTGTGGAACTGGCGCGTGCCTTCGTCGGTACCCCCTATCGAGAACAGATGGCACAGAAGGGCCAGCGATGCGGTCAGCACCAGCATGATGGCGGCCAAACGGTCCAGCACCATCACAATACCGAAGGGCGGCTGCCAGTTACCCATGGCGTAAACACGGTAGGTGTCGTCGCCGGCCAGATTCAGTAGAACGATGGCGGCGGCCAGGGTCAGAACCGACGTAATAATAGCCAACACCCGGCGCAGCGGCATGGGTGCGTAGCCCACAAATATCTGCAGAATAGCGCCCAATAGAGGGATTAAAATCGGAGCAAGCAGCCAGTGAGTCATAGCGGCCCTCGCTCCCGCGCATGCTTGGACGCCGGCGTACGCTTTTTCGGATCGCCGTCTACGTGATCATCGCCGTGATCAGCCAGGTTGCGAAGTGACAGCACTACTACGAATGCTGTCATGGCGAAGCCGATAACAATCGCCGTTAATACCAGCGCCTGAGGCAATGGGTCTGCGTACTGCGCGGCAGTGCCCAGAACTGGCTGGCTGCCGGTGGCCAGGCGCCCGCTGGCGAACAGGAACAGATTCACTCCGTACGACAGCATGGTCAGGCCCAGTACCACCGGAAAAGTGCGGGCGCGTAGCAATAAATACACCCCGCCGGCGGTGAGCGCACCAATAGCCAGTGCGAATACAAGTTCCATTATTCGGTCTCTCTTTGAGTCAGGGTAATCTTGTCAGGTTCGCGGCTTGACTCGCTTTCTGTCGCGCGGATAGCGGAATGGGGGTTGATGCGGCCGACACTGACCAGCATCATCAGTGTGGCACCCACTACGGCCAGGTACACACCCAAATCAAACACCAGCGCCGAGGCGAGCTCGAACTTGCCCACCACCGGCCAGGTGATATAGCCGAATGTGGAGGTCAGGAACGGATAACCAAACGCCAGGCTGCCGGCACCCGTAATAACAGCAAATAGCAGGCCCAGTGCAATCACATTGTGATAACGCATGCCGATGCGGTCCTCGGTCCAGGATAAGCCACTGGCGATGTACTGAAGAATCAGCGCAACGGCAGTTATCAGCCCGGCAATAAAGCCCCCCCCTGGCAGGTTATGACCGCGCAGGAATATAAACGCGGATACCATCAGCGCCATTGGTAGCATCGGACGGGCAATCTGTTTGAGCATGGTGGGGTGGCTTTCGCGGGCCCATGCGTGGCCTAGCTTGTCGTCCGGAGGCGGCGTAAGTGTCGTGTTTTTGAGCATGGCAAAAATGCCCAACGCGGCAATCGCCAGCACTGAAATTTCACCCAAGGTGTCGAAACCGCGGAAATCCACCAAGATCACATTGACCACGTTGTTACCACCACCACCGGTTTTGCTGTTTGCCAGAAAGAACTCGGAAATCGAACTGAACGGCTGGGTCAGAATGGCCAATGTAATAATGGTCATGCCACTGCCGGCTAGCAGGGCTATTCCCATGTCACGAAGGCGGCGCCCGCGGCTACTTTCGACGGGTGTCCATGATGGCATGTAATAAAGCGCCAGCATTAACAGCACAACGGTGACCACTTCTACCGAAAGTTGGGTCATGGTCAGATCGGGCGCCGAGAAACGCGCAAAGGTGAGCGCGGTTAACAAACCGACCACACTGATCAGTACCAGCGCAAAGAAGCGTTCGCGGTGCATGGCTGCGGTGGCTAGCGCGCTGGCAATCAAAACGGCACCTAAGGTCGCAGTGGGCCAGTCCACCGGGGTTAGCCCGTTGCTGCCAATGAAAAAGCCCATTTTGCTGATCGGTAAAAACGCCACGGCCAGAGCGCTGACTATCAGCAGCATAACGTAGCGCTGCAGCGAGCCGTTTTCTGTGGCGGCGGTAAACCGGTTGGCTTTGAGGCTAAGGCTGAACACCACTTTTTCAAAGATCGCTTTTTCGTCAATTTCCCGGAAGCGGTCGTGAAAGGCAAAGAAGCGCTTGCGCTGGCTGTACATCAGCAAGCCGCCAAGGAACGCTAAAAAGCTCATAAACAGTGGCAGGTTAAAACCGTGCAGCACCGCCAACTGATAGTCCGGCGCAGGAACGCCCAAGGTTGCGGAAGATGCGGCGTAAAGCAGGGGGCCCACTGATATGGCCGGGAAAATACCCACCATCAGGCAGGTGAACACCAGTATTTCCACAGGGATCTTCATATAGCGCGGCGGTTCATGAGGTGGGTAGATGGGCAAATCTACCGGCTTGCCGTTAAAGAAAACGTCGTGGATAAACCGGGCGGAGTAAGCAACCCCAAAAATGCCGGCCAAGGTCGCCACAATCGGCGGTAGCCAGGCCCAGTAACCGGGAAGGTTAAGTGCCAGAGACTCAGCGAAAAACATTTCCTTGCTGAGAAAGCCGTTCAGTAGCGGTACACCGGCCATAGAGGCCGCGGCCACCATGGCCAGGGTGGCGGTGTGGGGCATAAATCGCCAAAGCCCGTTAATGCGGCGCATATCGCGGGTGCCGGTTTCATGGTCAATAATGCCGGCTGCCATGAACAGCGAGGCCTTGAACGTGGCGTGGTTGATGACGTGAAACAGGGCAGCAACTGTGGCCAGTTCCGTGCCCATGCCGAGCAACAGAACAATCAACCCCAGATGGCTAACAGTGGAGTACGCCAGTAAGCCTTTGAGGTCGTGTTTGAACATGGCGATGTAAGCGCCTAAAAGCAGCGTTGCCATGCCGGTAAAACTGACCATGTAAAACCATTGTTCAGTGCCTGCCAACGCCGGATACAGTCGCGCCAGCAGGAATATGCCGGCCTTAACCATCGTGGCTGAGTGCAGGTAGGCCGATACCGGCGTGGGCGCTTGCATGGCATGGGGCAACCAGAAATGGAACGGGAATTGGGCTGACTTTGTAAATGCGCCCAGCAGTACCAGAGTGAGCGCCACAGGATAGAGCGCGTGTGCTTTGATGATGGGTCCTGCGGCCAGCACATCGTCGAGCTCGTAGCTGCCGACAATCTGGCCGATGATGAGAATACCGGCCAACAGGGCCAGGCCGCCGCCGCCGGTCACCGTCAGCGCCATGCGGGCGCCGCGCCTTGCGCCTTTTTTATGGGTCCAAAAACTGATCAGTAAAAACGACACCAAGCTGGTGATTTCCCAGAAAATCATCATCAGCAACAAATTGCTGGAAAGCACAATGCCAAGCATTGAGCCCATGAAGCACAGCAGCAGGCCGTAAAACTTGCCAATGTTTTCTTCAGGTTTTAAATAGTAGCGGGCGTAAAGAATGATCAGGATGCCAATCACCAGAATCAGCAGCGCGAACAGCAGTGACAAGCCATCCAGGCGGAAACTCAGCGACAGCCCGATCGCCGGTAACCATTCGTAGGTGTGCAGGACAACGCCGCCGTCTGCCAGTGTTTGCCAGTGTGGGAACAACGCGGCGAGCGCAATCAGCGCGGGAACGGTTGACGCGATGGCGATGGCTGTGCGCCCGCCTTGCGCGAAAAGTGGTGCGGCCATGGCGCCTAAGAAGGGCAGTAAAACAACCAGGGGGAGCGACATCGCAATCTCATGTAGATGTAGGACAGAAAAAGATGGTACCAGCGATCTATTGCCAACGGGCTATCACCAGCGAGCTAGTACCCGCTAACGATGAGTTGCCTAACGCCGTGGAGGGTCTGGAAAATAGGGAAGCTTGCCGCGATAGCGGGCGATGTCAGCCAGGCGAAGTAGATCTGATGCAAACCAACAGCTGTGCGACCTCTCCGTCATGGTTACTCCGTATAGAAAATATCAAAAGGATGATACGTGCCGTAGTCTGAAGGTCAAGTAACTTGTGGCTTGGCGCCATAACCGCGCTTATGTTGGCGCCATGTTAAAAAGTGGCTATCCAGCGGTTATCTGTGGCATAAAGAGTGCAGTAATTTTAAAACGACCGTATGAAAATGGCCCGAAGCCGGAGACCGCGTAATGACCGATACCCTGATTGACCGTCGCGACCTGTCGTTCCAACTCTACGAAGTGCTGGATGTTGAGGCGCTGGCCGAGCGCGAGCGTTTTGCTGACCACAGCCGCGATACCTTCGATGCCGTCATCGAGACCGCTGACAAAATGGCGCGGGAGACATTCGCCAATCACAACCGCGCCGCCGATCAGGACGAACCCCGGTTTGTGGATGGCAAGGTGATCATGCTGCCACAGGTAAAGCAGGCGTTTGACGCCTATGCCCGCGCTGGTTTCATTGCCGGTCGTTACGATTACGAGCTTGGCGGCATGCAGCTGCCGGAAACGGTCATGGCGGCCTGTAACGGTTTTTTTACCGCGGCGAATCCCGGCACCGCAGGCTATCCGTTTCTGACCACGGCGGCGGCGAACCTGATTCGCGTGTTCGGTAGTGAGTCCCAGAAGAGCCTGTTTTTACCGCCTATGCTCGATGGCCAATACGCCGGCACCATGGCTCTTACTGAACCCCATGCAGGTTCGTCGCTGGCAGACATCCGCACGTCGGCTACGCCTGACGACGCTGGCCATTATTTGATCAAAGGCGCGAAGATATACATCTCCGGTGGCGAGCAAAACATCACCGAGAACATCGTACATATGGTGCTGGCCAAAATAAAAGGTGCGCCGGCCGGTGTGAAGGGTATTTCACTGTTTATTGTGCCCAAACTCCGTTTGAGCGAAACCGGCGGGTCGGGAGAACGCAACGGGGTGGCTTTGGCCGGCTTGATTCACAAGCTGGGCTACCGCGGAACCACCTCTACTGCCTTGAGTTTTGGTGACGACGCCGAATGCCACGGTTACCTGGTGGGCGAGCCCCATCAGGGATTGAAGTACATGTTCCAGATGATGAACGAGGCCCGAATTGGCGTGGGCTGTGGCGCGGCGGTGATTGGCTACCGTGGTTATATGCACAGCCTGGCTTATGCTAAAGACCGTCTGCAGGGGCGTCGGGCAGCAAATAACAATCCACAAAGCGAACAAGTGCCGATTATCGAGCACGCCGATGTGCGGCGCATGCTGCTGGCCCAGAAAGCCTACAGCGAAGGTGGGTTGGCGTTGTGCCTGTATGGCGCGCGGCTGATGGATGACCAGAACACTCATCCGGAGCCGCAAAAACGCCAGGAGGCCGGGCAACTGCTGGATCTTCTTACCCCGGTGATTAAAGCCTGGCCTTCGGAATATGGCCCCAAGGCCAACGATTTGGCGATTCAGGTATACGGCGGTGCAGGATACACCCGCGAATATCCGGTGGAGCAATGCTGGCGCGATAACCGGCTGAACCCGATCCACGAAGGCACCAATGGCATTCAGGCGCTGGATCTGCTGGGCCGTAAAGTGTGGCAGAACCAAAGCCATGGTTTGCAGTTGCTGCTCCAGGCCATGCAGACAGATTTGCAAGCCGCCACCAGCGCCCGCTGCGAGCCCTGGGCCCTGTCACTCAGTGAAACCCTGCAGCAGGCAGTAAAAGTGACCCAAAGCCTGGGTAAAACGCTGGTGGCCGGTGAAACCGAGCAGGCACTGGCTAACGCATCCTGCTATTTGCATCTGTTTGGCCATGTTTGTGTGGCCTGGATGTGGCTGCGTCAGGCCAATGCTGCTGCGATAGGTTTAAACAATGCCGGTGGCGATCTTGAGCGCCACTTTTACGAGGGTAAATTACAGGCCGCCCAGTACTTTTTTCACTGGGAGTTGCCCACCGTTGCCCAGGATCTGGTGTTGCTGAGGAGCATGGACGATACCTGCCTGGCAATGAAAACCGAATGGTTTTAAGGGTTTATTTGATTAACTAAAGAGTAATCGTTGTGTAATTGTGTTCTCGTCGGGTCGCAGCGTAATCTGGGCGCTGTTTTCACTTATGATCATTGGAGAGTTTTGATGAAAAAAGTAACAATTAGCGCCCTGGCACTGGTGATGACTCTGGGCCTGGCGGGTTGCAGTTCCGATGATGAAGAAGTGTTGGATTTGGATCAGGCTGGCGACAATGTCAGCAATATGGCCGATGATGCCGGCGATGCCATTGAAGAAACCTACGAAGACGTGACCGGTCAAAACGACAGCGCCTTGGAAGAAACCAAAGATAACGTCGGAGATGCCGGCGAGGAAGTGGGTGAAGCCGCAGAAGAAGCTAGCGATAACGTTGAAGATGCTGTGGACGACGCCACCCAGTAGGCATCAATTCAGATCAGATCAAAAAAAACCGGAGCCATTGCTCCGGTTTTTTTTGATCTGCACATTCAGACTGGCTATTCGCTTCAGAAATGCCTGCTGCAGTCGTTAAGTGAGTGCACTTCAATTTTTTACTAAAGTCACAAGGCCCGATGACCATTTTTTAGATAAGCTGTGGGCGCCATTGGTGAAAAACGGCAGATTGCGTGCTGCGCCCGACAACAAATAATGATAACAACGAGGTGAACACATGGTGTTTTTAGACAAAGCAGCGAAAGGCTGGGGCCTGTTAACAGTGCTGCTTACTCTGGCTGCTGGGGTTTTGATTGCGTATGTCACCGCGATAGACCTGGCTTCAATAATGATTGGGCTGGCCGCAGGCCTGGCGGTGGCCAGTGTTTTTGTTACTTTGCGGATTCTCGCTCCGGCACAGCGCAGCCTCATTCGTCTCAGCCAGGGCCAGTTAGCGCCGGGTCACCCGCTTGCAAGTCTATGCGCGCAGCTGCTCAGCGATGCGAAAGCAGGCCGCGCACTGCTGGAAAATCTTCGCCACAGCGCCAATACCAATGCCATTTCCGCGGCAGAAGTGTCTTACGCGGCCGATCAGCTGAAACTGCGGCTGGATCGACAGGTAAAAGAAACCGCCAGGCTTGCCGGATTCGCCGGGGAGCTGACGGGCGCCACCCAAGCGTCGACTTTGCAGGCAAATGAAGCGGCAGCCCTTGCGCAGCAGGCCAGCTCCGCAAGCCAGGACGGCCGTCAGGCGCTGGTGCAGGTAATTGAGCGTATTCGCAATGTGCATCGCCAGTCTGATGAAAACTTATTACGCATTCAGCAGCTTAACGAAAAGTCTAATCGTATACAGGGGGTTACCAGCACGATCCAGGGCATTGCTGAGCAAACCAATCTGTTGGCTCTGAACGCGGCCATTGAAGCGGCTCGCGCTGGCGAACAGGGGCGCGGCTTTGCGGTGGTTGCCGACGAAGTAAGGCAGCTGGCACGCCGCACGGCTGAGGCCACGGCCGATGTTGCCGGGACTCTGGGAGAAATTCGCGAAGACACCGCGCAGATTGTCACCGGCATAGAAGCCTTGACCGTTAGTATCGAGCAGGGTGTGGCGTCGGTGGAATCGGTGGGAACACAACTGGACGGCATTCGTGAACAGTCTGACCAGCTCCAGCAACAGGTCTCGCAGATTGCGAGCATTGATCGCGATAACGAACACAATTTGCAGCAAATATTCACGGTGATCGAAACGGTGCGTGATGACATTACCGAGAGCGATGTCAGTGTCGCTTCGCTGGCAAAGCAGGCCACCCGCCTTATGGAAATTGCTGAAACCACGAACGCCGTGTTTGCGTTGAACAGCGCGACCAGCTACCACCGTCCGTTTTTCCAGCACGCCAGCGTTGGTGCAGCGCAGGTTGCGGATGTTTTTGCACAAGCTCTACGTGACAACAAACTCAGCACCGCAGCCCTGTTCGATCGCAATCGCCAGCCCGTGGCTGATACCAATCCGCCGAAATACACCTCCGGATACGACCGTTTTACCGACCAGGCCCTGCCTGTTATTCAGGAGGCTATAAAGGGCGCTAACGCGCAGATCGTTTACGCTATTACCACGGCGCCGGATGGTTACGTGCCTACCCATAACCGCGAGTTCGCCCACGCGTCTACCGGCAACGCCGCCACCGACCTGGCCCGTAGCCGCAGCAAGCGGTTGTTCAATGATCGCACGGGCATTCGCTGTGGCAGCCATACCCAGGAAATGCTGCTGCAAACTTACCGCCGCGACACCGGTGAAATTATGCACGACCTGTCAGTACCTATTTACATCGATGGCAAGCATTGGGGTGGGTTTCGTATTGGTTACCACCCTCAAAGCAATCCAAAGGGCTAGCAAAGCTTTTTAAACATCAGCGCAGCCGGTGCTTGACGCTCAGGGGTTCTCGTCAACGGTCACTTCGCTCAGCCCCATGGCGCTGAACGCACCGGCCAGGCCCATAAGCCCCAGCACCA
>Ga0136560_1001941_pt1 | contig 10559 bp, 4 predicted proteins | sample AntRauMeHopE1497_FD_104925 | JGI IMG/M metagenome (GOLD analysis project Ga0136560, IMG submission 104925) | Saline lake microbial communities from Rauer Islands, Antarctica - Metagenome Hop E1 #497 | ecosystem: Environmental > Aquatic > Non-marine Saline and Alkaline > Saline | place...
CGTCGCCGCCAGCGCCGGCCTCCTCCCCGCCGCTCTCGCCCTGATGGAGCTGGCCCAGTGCATCTCCCAGGCGCGCTTCCCCCACGACTCCTCCCTCCTCCAGCTCCCCTCCGTCGACGAGCGCTTCCTCGCCGACGTCCAGCGCGCCGTGGGGCCGACGGCCGCGCCCGCGGCGGACGCCGGGGCCAAGGAGGCCGGCTGCTTCGACGCCCGAGCGGGGGCCGCGCCCCCCGAGCTCCGCGCCGTCGCCATGGCAGAGCTCGTCGACGCAGCTCGCGGGGCCGGCGCCGCCGCCACCCTGGACCGGTGCCTCGCGTCGCTCAGGGGCTCCGCCCGGGACCGCGTCGCTCGGTCCGTGCGGTCCGACTTCCCGCGCCTGGACGTGTCGTGGGCGGTGTCCCGCGCCGGGAAGTCCGCAGCCGCCCGCAGGCCCGTGGCGTCATCGGCCTCGTCGGCTGCCGGCGCCATCCCCGTCGGGGCCGGCGCCGCCCTCGAGCTACGGGTCAGCGTTCGCCCCGCCGACGGGTCCGTGCCGCGCCGGGCTCCGTGCCCCCGCTCCCACCGGCCCCGCGGCTTCGGCTGGTGGCTCATCGTGGGCGAGCCGGGCAGCGGCGAGCTCCACGCCGTGAAGCGCGTCGGCGTCAGCGGCAGGGGCGGCAGCTTCACCCTGACCCTCGACGCCCCCGACTCCCAGCCCCCGGGCGGCGTCTGGCGGCCCTCCCTCCTGCTCGTCAGCGATGTCATCATGGGCATGGACCAGCAGCACGAGCTGGCGGTCGCAGTGTCGGCGGCGCCCGACGCGCCCGAGGAGGACGACGAGGACAGCGCCGCCGCGGAGAGTGCGGCAGCCGCCGCCCCCGCGGCCGCGCTGCCCAAGGCGCCGCTGGGCGACGGCGGAGGGTTCGACGAGCTGTTCCGCGAGCCGTAACAACCTGAGTGGTGCGTGCCCCGACGGTGCAATCGCATGCCCGCAAACAATCGCTCACGCACGCACCGCCAGCGCAAACGGGACGACGGGTGGCAGCTCGGTGCATCGTTTGCTCGCCGCTGCGCAGAAAGCCTCGAAAACGCGGGGTCCCGCGCTACGACTTCCCGGATGCTCTACCTGCGCTTCGGCCGGCCCCGCGCGGCCCGGCGGGCGCCCACGCGCGCACAAGCCACCATGGCCGACGCCGTGGGTCCGCCAGGTAACATGCAGACGCGCCGGTTCTTCCGGAGGAACAGGCGGGGCAGGATGCTGGCGGTGGTCCGTGAGCGCTACCTTCGCGACGACGTGCCGTGCATGGTGCCGGGCGCCGCCGACGACTCCGAGGCTGCGGCAGAGTCGGGCCACGCCGTGATGCTGGCGGAGGAGCCGTTCGCGGGGGAGTACCTGGTTCTCGACGCCAACGTCGCGCTGCACCAGCTCGACCTCCTTGAGACGCGGGACTGCCCCGCGGTGCAGGACTGCATCGTCCCGCAGTCCGCCGCAGAGGAGGTGCGCGGCAGGAACCTGGCCGCGTACAGCCGCCTCATGGCCCTGGTCACGGACCACGCGAGGCGCTTCGTGCTCTTCCCGGACCAGCACCACCGGGACACGCACGTCCGCCGGCTGCCCGGGGAGACCGCGAACGACTACAACGACCGTGCGATCCGCGGCGTGGCCGCGTTCTACCAGGGCGTCGTGGACCGCGCGTGCAAGGGCCGCGGGGCGGCGCCCGTGCGCGTCCGCCTGCTGACCGACGACGCCGAGAGCCGGCGCCGCGCCAAGGTGGACGGGGTGGACGCGCTGTCGTGCAAGCAGCTCGCCAAGGCCCACGCTGCGGCCTTTCCCGGGCTGTCGGAGAAGGTTGCGCTGGGCGTGGAGGCGGCCAAGCGGGAGAGGGACCGTCCCGGGCGGTCGGCCTACCGGGCGCACCTGTCGGGCGGCGCCGTCAGCGAGGGCCTGCGGTCAGGGCGGCTGGTGCGGGGCACGCTGCGGGTGTCGAAGGACTGCTGGTTCGAGGCACGGGTGGCGGTGCGTGTGCCGGCGGGGTCGGCCATCGCGGTGGCAGCGGCCAGGGCGGCGGAGGCCACGGCCGCGACGACGGGAGGAGGGGACGAGACGGAGGAGATGCGGGAGGACACGGCGGCGGAGGAGCGCGCGGCCGACGCGGGCGCCGAGGCCGAGGCCGGCGCCGAGGCGGCCAAGCCCAAGGCGTCGGCAACCTCGTCCTCGTCATCCTCGTCCTCGTCCTCGTCCTCGTCGTCCCGCACGGCGGCCCGCGAGGAGGTCGTCTCCGTGCTCATCCGCGGCTGGGAAGCCATGAACCGAGCGACGGAGGGCGACGTCGTGGCCATCCGTGTGCTGCCGCCCAGCCAGTGGCAGCACGCCTGGGGCAAGCTCACACCCGCCGCGGAGACGTCGGTTGAGGAGGCCAAGGACGAGGCGGACGCCGAGAGCAGGGCGGCCGGTGCGGGCGGCGTCATCGCCGGGACCGTGCCCACGGGCCAGGTCCTCTCGGTGATCCGGCGGGCGTGGCGGCCCCTGTGCGGGTCCATCGAGGAGGACTCCACCACCACGGCGGGGGACGACGCCGCGTCCAAGGGCGTGGCGCGCGGCGGGGCGAGGCGGGCGACGTTTGTGCCCGTGGACGGGCGGTGGCCACGGGTCCGGCTTGAGACGAGGCAGGCGGAGGCGCTGGCGGGGCAGCGCATCGTCGTGGCGCTCGACGCGTGGCCGGCGGGGAGCCGGCAGCCGCTGGGGCACTACGTGCGGACGCTGGGGCCGATCGGGGACCGCCGCGCGGAGACGGAGGCGCTCCTGGAGGAGCACGCCATCCCGACGAGGGCCTTCAGCGCCGCGGTCATGGCCTGCCTCCCGCCTTCCAACTGGGTCGTGACGCCGTCCAACGCCACCGCGCGCGGCCGCCGTGACATGCGTCACGTCTGCGTGTGCTCCATCGACCCGCCGGGGTGCAAGGACATCGACGACGCGCTCCACTTCCGGCCCCTGGACGGCTCCGGGGACCTCTTCGAGGCTGGCGTGCACATCGCCGACGTCACCCACTTCGTGCGGCCGGGCACCCCCATCGACGAGGAGGCGGCCGTGCGAGGCAACACCACGTACCTGGTGGAGCGGCGCCTGGACATGCTCCCGGGCCTCCTCACAACCTCCCTCTGCTCCCTCCGCGGCGGCGTCGACCGCTTCGCGTTCAGTGTCACCTGGAAGCTGCGCCGCTCCGTCGGGCCCGACGGCCGACAGAGCTTCGAGGTGGTCGGGTCGGAGTTTTTCCGCTCGGTGATCCACTCCCGCGCCGCCATGACCTACGGCGAGGCCCAGGCGCTGCTGGACGACCCCAGCGCCGACACGGACGTCGCGCACGCGGTGCGGGGCCTCGCGCAGCTCAGCCGCTTCCTCAAGAGCCGCCGCGTGGCCGACGGGGCGCTCACCCTGGCCTCCCCCGAGGTGCGCTTCCAGCTGGACAGCGAGACGCACGAGCCCCTGGACGTGCGCGCGTACGAGCACAAGGAGACGAACAGCCTGGTGGAGGAAATGATGCTGCTCGCCAACGTCACCGTCGCCCAGCGCATCACCGAGGCATTCCCTCGCTACGCCGTCCTCCGCCGGCACCCGGAGCCCCCACGCCGCAACTTCGACCAGCTCATCGCCGCGGCCCGCGTCGTCGGCGTAGACATCGACGTCTCCTCCTCCAAGGCTCTGCAGGTCTCGCTCGACAAGGCCGAGGCCGCCGCGGCGGAGCGGGCCGCCGCCGCCTCGGCCTCCTCCTCGGGCGCCCCCGCCCGCTACGCCGGCGATGACGTGGCCTCCTCCCCCCACTTCGGCAAGACCCTGCGCATCCTGGCCACTCGCTGCATGCTCCAGGCAGCCTACTTCCCCTCGGGGGAGTGCGCTCCCGAGCAGTACCGTCACTACGGCCTAGCCTCCCCCATCTACACCCACTTCACTTCCCCCATCCGCCGCTACGCCGACGTCATGGTCCATCGCCTCCTCGCCTCGGCCATCGGGCTGGAGCCCCTCCCCAAGCAGTGCGAGGACCTCAAGCGCACCCGGGAGCTGACCGACAACCTCAACCGCCGCCACGTGGCCTCCCAGCACGCCGGCCGCGCCTCCGTCGCGCTGCACACCGTCGTCTTCTTCGCGGGCCGCGCCGTCCTCGCCGACGCCATCGTCCTCCGCGTCAGGGGAAACGGCGCGGCCGTGCTCGTCCCGCGCTTCGGCCTCGAGGGGCCCGCGCTCATCGCCGGCAAGGGCGCCCCAAGGGGCGGCGACGGCTGGCCCGGGCCCTGGGACGAGGACGCCTGCGAGGTGGAGGACGGCGGGATGACTCTCAGCGCCCCCGCCGACACCGCCGCGCCTGCAGGCTGGCGCGACGCCGTCGGGCCCGCCCGGGCCGACGCCGCCACCGCGGGGTCCACGCCGCTCCGCCTGCGTGTCTTCGACAACGTCAAGGTCTGCCTCCGCGTCAAGGAGGGGGCCCGTCACCGCCGCTCCCTTGAGATCGTCCTCGTTGACCCGCCATTCTTCCCCGTGCCGCAGGGCGCGAGCGAGTGGGGCGACGACGACGATGCTGCCACCGCCGCCACCGCCGAGCCCGAGGCCGCCGAGCCAGTGCCGAGTCGCAAAGCGAAGCGCGCTCGCAGCGGCTCGGCCAAGCGCAAGTGAGCGCGCGTGCGTGACCGGGCTTTCCTCGCAACACCGCCCCCACGCAACACACGCCCAACCCCTACGCCCGACCCTGCCTCGTTCCGCGACGAGGCCTCGGGCAGCGAGTCAGACGGAATCCACTGACGTCCTGTGACCGGCTCGACGGGCGCGAGTCTGCCTTACCGTGGCGGGACATCCCGGCATGCCCGCGCGCCGATTTGCCACCGCCGCGGCGCGTGTCGTCCCCCCCCCTCGTAACGGTTCCTCCCGCGGACGTGATCGCATCGCATCGTCATCCCCCGAAGAAAAGCCATCTTCCACAGACCTGATCGCATCGCAGTGACGGCACCGCCCGCTCGGCTGGTGCCGCGTCGCGACGCCCACGCCCCCTTGCCGGGTACCGGCATCCGCGGCTCCCCGCCCCTGCCGTTGCTACCCGAAGCTCGGCACGTACGCTGCCCCCGCAGCCCCGGCGTCGTCGTCGTCGACCCATCCGCCCTCGTCGGGGATGGCCTTGCCGCGCGGGGGCTGCCACCCGGTCGACAGCTGCGAGGCCCTGCCCCCGACATCGCTCGGACCCAGCTCTTCTGCGTAGTCGTCCTCCTCGGCCGCGTGGCTAACCCGATCGGCGGCCGGCCCGCTGCCGGCCGAGGCTTCTCCGGCGATGCCCTCAGCCGCCCTCTCTGCGCCCGCTACCTCATCAATGCCGACCGAATCTGTGCGGGCTCCCTCAAAGCAGAGACCTGTTCGGGCTTCGAGTGCCGCCGCGGCGGGAGCCGTCGCGGCGCCGGGCCCGGCTCCCTCAAGCTCGCGGGCTGATGCGGCGGCAGGCATGGGCACGCGCCCAGACGCATCGGTCACAGGAGCCACGTCCCCAAACCCGGCCGGCTGCCCCCAAACCGACCCGCCTGTCGTGGGCGAGGGCGTGCCGAGGCCGAGCGCCGCGAGCAGCACCTCCTCGTCGTTCGGCGACTCGGCCAGGGCTTTGGCGCTGCGAGGAATCGGCACAGCTTCGGCGCTCGCGACTGCGTCCAAATGTGCATCCAGCCGGCCCGGGTGACGGGGTGTGTGCCGCCGCATGGCTTGGACCCAGTCCCGGACGCTGCTGTCAGCGCCGCTCGCTGCTTCCGACATTCCTGCCCTGCCAGCCAGCCACGATGGATGATCTGCGTCAGCCCTGCGTCTTATGCAAACACCTCAGTCACGATGTGCGCCGTAGGGCCGGCATGCTGCCAGAGCCGTTTTTGCTGCCCCCAAAGGGCGACCGTCCATCCACACCTGAACGCCTGTGCGGCGCCTTGCCCCGCTCAGCGGTGTCCGTATCTGCGCAGAGCGGCGGGAGGCGTCGCATTCAGGGCCCATGGAGCCCGGGGAGATCGTCGGCGCGGCCGTGAAGCTGCTCCAGACCTACCGCCCCGCCGTGGACACGGTCGACTCGCACGTCCGCTCGGCGCTCGGGGCGTACGATGAGGTGAGCGCACTAGCAGCGGTAGCAGTGCCCGCCAGTCCAGGCTGTCGCGGCGCAACGCCGGCCCGCGCGTGCCGTTGCGACAGTCGCCCCGGTCCTTTGCCGCCGCAGACTTCCGATGGGGACCGCCTGCTGCTGCAGCAGGTGTTTTACGGCTGCCAGCGGTACAAGAAGGTCCTGCGGGTCCTGCTTTCGGCGCTCTTTTTCAACAAGGGCTCGGCGCTCAACCGCGGCGACTACCAGATGCTCAGCGTGCTCTCGTACCTGCTCCTGTTTCGGCTCGACGAGATGGGCTGGGCCAGGCTGCGGCCGCTTGTGGAGTCGCAGCCGCTGAATCGTGTGCACGTGCTTCTCGATTTCGTGCTGGACGACGAGACGACGGGGCGCTGGCTGGTGGAGGACTGGTCGGCCGTGCTGGACCGCGCGTTTGTCAGCGAGCAGATGCTCGGCGGCCTCAAGCGGGCGGAGGGGAGCATCCGTGACTGGATGGCGGGCACGCACGCGTCGGCGTTCGGCGGCGGGGACGAGGGGGCGGCCGCCAAGGCGCAGGCGCAGGCAGCCGACGGCGCGGACGCCAAGGGCGGCGGCGCCGCCACGGGCCGGAGGACGGCGCACAAGCGGGGAACGACGCGGGCACGCTCGCCGCGCATCACCAAGCCGCGTCCCCGGGTGCTGCCCGAGCCCATGCGGGTGGAGCAGGGGGTCAAGGCGCGGCCCGTCCCGGCGTCGCTCGACGCCACCACGCTCCGTGACGTGCAGAGCCGCGACGAGCAGCGGCGGCAGGAGACGTTCCGGAGGACCAAAGCCAAGCACCGGCGCGCGGCGGCGCCGTTCCTCCACGAGACGAGGGACACGACGACGGCGGCGCGGGCGCGGGTGGAGGCGGAGCTGGAGGCGGAGCTGCGGTTCGACGGCGTGCCGGCGCGGCCGCCGCCCGCGCTGCCCCTCGAGGGCGCCGACGTCAGGCTGACCGCGGCGGCCGTGCTTCGGGAGGATTTCTTGCTCCGGCAGCGGCAGGAGAAGGAGGCGTCGACGGTGCGGCAGTTCGAGGCGGAGCTGCGGGACGGGGCGGAGTTCTTCCAGTGGCAGGCGCGGATGCGAGCGACGGACGAGGAGGCCCGGCTGCTGGCGGTGCGGCAGCGGAAGGTGGACATGGAGGCGTCGGCGGAGGCGGCCAAGACGGCGGTCTCCAAGGGCCTGCGCGAGCGGAAGAGGGTGGCCGACGCGATGCGGCGGCGGCGGGCGCTCGGGGAAGAGCTGACGGCGGAAGAGAGGCGGGCGGAGGAGGAGGCGGGTCGGCGGTTGGCGAAGGAGGTTAGGGACGTCAGGGAGACGAAGCCGCGGGAGGCGGAGCGGGCGCTGGCGGAGGAGAGGGCCGAGGCCGCCCGGGCGGCGCGGGAGGCGAGCCGGGAGGCGGAGGAGGCGGTGCGAGCGAGGAGGGAGGCGGAGGCGGCGGTGGTGGCGGACCGGATCAGACGGCTTCGGGCGGAGGAGACGGAGCCGGCGGCCCGGGGGAGCGTGGTGTTCGACCCCACGACAACGGCGGGTCACGGCTTCCTGGGGGAGCTGAGCCTGCAGGAGGCGCACGAGCGCCTGGCCATGGACAAGGCGCGGGAGGAGGAGGAGGTGGAGCGACGTCGGCTGGCCATCATGACGCGGCGGCGGCGGGAGCAGCTGGACCTGGAGGAGCGGATGGCGTCGATCCGTCGAGTCAGGGGGTCGGCGGCGGCCGTGGCGAGGAGCTCCAAGGAGCGGCGGCTCCGGGCGACGGGGGAGGCGAGGGCGGAGGAGGATGCGCGTCGGACGGAGGGCGCGCTGGCTCTGGAGGAGAAACTCCGTCTGAAGCGGGAGGCGAGAGACGCCGAGCGACGCGCCCTGGAGGAGGAGTCGCGCCGCATCGCGAAGCGCGCGGTATTCCTGGGCGCCGCGCAGTCGGCGACCGAGGAGCGACGGCACGAGCAGCTGCGGCTGAACCGCGAGACAGCGGCCAAGAGGGCGGCGGCGGGGGCAGTGGATGCGGAGAAGGCAGAGTCACGGTCCAGGGCGCTGGCGGCGGGGGAGCGGTCGCGGTCGAGGCGGGCGTCGAGGCGGGAGCGGTCCAGCGTGCGGGCGAGGGCGACGGAGGCGCTGCGAGTCGGGGCGATGGAGGCCGACGCCGTGGCGGCGGGGGAGCGATCGTCCAAGCGGGAGGCGTTCTTCTCGGCGACGGCGCGGGAGGAGCGGCTGGCTCTGGCGAGGGCGGGGGACAACGTGTTCGCGACGACGATCAAGGAGCGGGAGGCGGACAAGGCGAGGAGGCGGTGGGGCGGGGAGGACAGGGAGGAGCAGCGGTCGCGGGTGCTGGCGGTGCGGCTCGCGCGGGCGACGGCGGAGCAGGCGGAGCGGACGGGTCTGGCGGAGACGGTGGAGCGGCGGGGGCCGGCTCGGGCGGCGCTGACACGGAAGATGCGAGCGACGATGAACGAGTCGGCGCGGGTCACGCAGCGGCTCGCGTCGGGGCTGTCCGCCGCGGGGACGTCGGCCGCAGCGCCACGCGACCCGCCGGCGGGCCGGCGTCAGGCGGAGGCGTGGAGGCGCGAGGAGTCGGACGCCTCGGCCCCGTGGTCGGCCGCCGAGGCCGCTGGGTCCGATGCCGAGACGAAGCGGGGAGGCGGCGAGGGGCCGGGGGCGGCGAGGCCGACGGGGGCCATGGCCGAGCGACGCGGCGTCCTCATGGCCACGGTGGGGGACGCGGCTGGGTGGGAAGCGCTGCAGAGGTGACCGGCGCGGCAGAGGAGACCGGCATGCGCGTGTTTCGACAGTGCAGCGATTGGTCCGCGTGACGTGCCGCGCTGCGTACAAACACAGAGGCGGCGTGCCGCGCCGCGCTGCCCGCAAATCGGGTCACGGAGTGATCATATGCCATCACTCGATTTCGGCCGCGCAGCCATCGCTCAGCCGCCACTTCTCTTGCCATGTCGGCCTCATGCCGTGGGCGCTGCCCCCGCCTCGGCCTTGGCCACCAATACAAGCTGGGCCTCCGCCTCGCGGTCCGCGTCCTCCTTCGCGTGACGCGCCTTCCGCGCCGCCTCGCGCTCCGGGGCGGCGGCGCGCCAGCGCTCCAGCTCTGCCGTGTGCTCGGGGATGCGCTCCCCGATGCGGGCGAACGTTTGTCCGACGAGGAGGGGGAAGATGAGCGTGGCGTCGGCGTAGACCTTGACCGGCTTGGCGTCGAGGCGAATCTTCCCCCAGGACACGGCCTCGTCGGGACGGGCGCCGCTGTCGGAGCCGTCGAACTCCTGCCCCGTGTTGACGAAGACGGAGAAATCGGCGCCGTTGCGCATCAGGTTGGCGTTGCAGGTGTGGTGCTTGACCATTCCGCCGCCGAGGATGAGCATGCCGGAGCGCTTGGCGCGGACCGCGAGGTCGTTGATGGCCCGGATGTCCTCGGCGATGTCGATGCGGAAGCCGGCGCGCTTGTAGGAGTGGAAGAAGACCATGTCCCCGACGCTGCCGTCGGTGATGGCGGGGCAGAAGACGGGGATGTCGTTCTTGGCGCACCAGTACCAGACGCTCTCCGGGTTGGCGATGCGCTCCCCGAACCGGCGGATCATGCGGGAGGGCGTCCAGTTGGTGCCCTCGGCCTCCTGCTCGTCGTGCATCTCGTGCAGCACGGGGGCCATCCAGTCCTCGAAGGAGCAGTAGTTCACGTTGGGGACCACAAGGTTCCCGATGCGGTTGTGGCCCCTGAGGCGCAGCTCCCGGCCGGGGAGGGCGAAGGAGCCGAGGTAGTGCGGCTCCATGCACTTCATCAGATCCTCCTCCACGCCCCCGCCCGTCGTCGTGATGACGTCCACCATGCGGTGCTGCGCGAGGAAGCGGATGACTTCCCGCACGCCGCAGCTGATCATGTTCGACGTGAAGGCGAGGAAAATGGTGCACTTGACCTTGGACCGGGCCTCGGGCGTCAGCAGCTCCTCGTCCTCCCCCTCCTTCACGGGGTCGTCGCTGAGCCGCCACGTGATCATGCGCTTCACCTCGTCCACGGCCTGCGCCAGGTGCGTGCCCTGGAACCCCGTGCGCGAGAAGTCATCCATCACGCGCTGCCAGTCCACGGGGGCGGCGGACGGCCCGCTCGACGCGCTCGCTGCGCAAGCCTCTGCCTCCGCAGGTGCTGCGACGCGATCGTAGTCGTGTCTGCGCGTGGGGAGGCAAGATCACAGTCGGGTCGCTGCGGAACCCGCACCGGAACCGGCCAGCCTCGGATATATGGAGCGCTGTAAGCCCTGCCGACACTTGAGCACGTCGAGCTCATTCAGTCTGGCTGCACTAAAGGGCGCAATGCCATCGTTGCGTCCGGTCCGGGGGCGCAAGCGCGAGAGAATGGTGCTCGTCCGGGGCTCACCCTTCCACGGTGATGGCGCCCTCGGGCATGCGCTCGCTCTTCACGAGCACCGCCTCGGTGGCTTTCATGGGGGGCGCGGC